>VFQM010000002.1_pt1 | contig 369230 bp, 332 predicted proteins | sample 3512391 | NCBI WGS metagenome assembly VFQM01 (sample SAMN10412369, study PRJNA504923) | tailings metagenome | isolation source: Replicate 1 from Balatoc abandoned mine | place: Philippines
GCCTGAAGGTGTTCAATTACCCAAAAAAAATCAAACCACCCATGGATCAAAAACCGAGCTTTCCCACTTTTCCCATGCACTTCCGCGGATTGCTGCTCTTAGCAGGGATGTACACGATCGCTTGGTCTGCTTTTTACAAGTATTTCGGAGAAGAGCTGCTTCGATGGATGTCCATGGGAAATCCGGGGCTGGAACCCTTACCAGCAGGATACTTTGGAGGACTTGGGATCTTGGTAGGATTGGTCATTTTCTTCTCGGCCTTTTATCCTGTTTCTTGGGTTTGGTTGATTTTGGGGGGAATTACAGGGAAAATTATCCTTGCCATCTGGTTTACGTTGGGCTTTGCTCCTGATTTGGGTTGGAACAAGCGCAGCATTTTTCACTTGGTGTTCAATGAATTGGTATGGCTTATCCCGCTGATTCTGATTTTTCTGAGAAGCTTACAGGTGAAAAATTACCTCAACCAAACTGAATCCGAATCCTGATTTTTCAGGGCCAACATTCATCGTCTATTCATCCAAAAGCAGTCAAAGCCCAAGGCATAATTTCTTATCTTGGGGCGTTTGTTCGTTTTTCCTATTCCATCGATATGTCTCAAAAACAACCCCATAAACTCTTTTTGCTGGATGCCATGGCCCTGATCTACCGGGCACATTTTGCCTTTAGCAAAAATCCAAGAATCAACTCCAAAGGCCTCAATACCGGCGTGATGCTCGGATTTACCAACACGCTTTTGGAAGTCTTGGAGAAAGAAAAACCAAGCCATATCGCAGTTGCTTTCGATACAAAAGCTCCCACTTTCAGGCATGTCCAATACGAACCTTACAAAGCCAACCGACTCGAACAGCCTGAGGACATCACCATTTCTATCCCTTGGGTAAAAGAGATTGTAAAGGCTTTCAAAATTCCGGTTTTAGAAATGGACGGCTTTGAAGCAGATGACATCATCGGCACGATCGCCAAAAAAGCAGAAAGAGATCATTTTACTGTCTACATGATGACCCCGGACAAAGACTACGGACAGATTGTGGATGACCATATTTTTCTTTACAAGCCAGCCTTTATGGGAAATGGCGTGGATGTGATGGGGCCTAAGCAGGTCTGCGAAAAGTGGGACATCGAGCACGTCGATCAAGTGCGGGATATTCTCGGGCTGATGGGTGATGCGGTAGATAATATTCCTGGCATTCCCGGTATCGGTGAAAAGACTGCTGTGAAACTCCTCAAGGAATTTGGCACCGTCGAAGAACTGATCGCCAATGTGGACAAGCTCAAAGGAAAGCAGAAAGAGAACGTGGAGAATTTTGCCCAGCAAGGGCTTTTGTCCAAAGAACTCGCCACGATCAAAATCGATGTGCCTGTTGATTTTGACGAGGTGGATTTGAGATACGATGGGTTTGATGAGGAAAAGCTTCGGGCGATCTTCACCGAACTGGAGTTCCGAACGCTGGCAAGTCGGATTTTCAAGGATTCTACAGGAAAAAAGGCGGCCATTGCCGCACCTGCTCAGATGGATCTCTTTGGCGCAGCTCCTTCCGCACCTGCTGTGTTGGAAGAAGAGGAAGGCTCCGAAGAAGCGATTTCCATTACCACTCCGATCACCTTGGACACCATCTACAGCAATGTCCACAATTACCATAAAATCAAAGGAAAAGCAGCCGTACAAGAACTGGTCGATTACCTGCTTTTGCAAAAGGAAATCTGCTTTGACACGGAGACCACCGATCTCGATGCAATGAAAGCCGAGCTGGTAGGATTGTCTTTTGCCTACATCCAAGGAGAGGCCTACTACATTCCTGTCTCCTCAGATCAAGCCGAAACCCAAGAAATTCTTGAGCTTTTGCGCCCAGTTTTGGAAAATGAATCCATCATCAAAATCGGTCAGAATGTGAAGTACGACATGCTCGTGCTGAAGAATTATGGCATCGAAGTCAAAGGCACTCTTTACGACACTATGCTTGCCCATTACCTGATCGAGCCGGAAGGCAAACATGGCATGGACTGGCTGGCCCAACAATACCTACACTACAAACCTGTATCCATCACCGAACTCATCGGCAAAAAGGGAAAAGGCCAAGGAAATATGCGGGATGTGGACGAAGATGAAGTCACTGCTTATGCTGCGGAAGACGCGGACATTACACTCAGATTAAAGGAAAAATTTGATCCTACGCTAAAAGCTAACGGCCTCGAAAAACTATTCGACGAAGTAGAAAATCCGCTCATCAGGGTCCTGACCGATATGGAATTTGAAGGTGTGCGAATAGATACCAGCAGTCTTGCAGAGCTCTCGGTAGCCTTGGAGGAAGAAAGTAAAGAGATCGAAAAGCGAGTCTATGAACTGGCTGGAGTACGGTTTAATCTAGCTTCACCAAAGCAATTGGGGGAGGTACTTTTTGAAAAACTCAAGCTCGACCCTAAAGCCAAAAAAACCAAAACAGGCCAATACGCCACCGGGGAAGAGATTCTCAGCAAAATGGCTGACGAACACGAAATTGCGCAGGCAATTCTCGATCACCGCCAAATGGTGAAGCTGAAATCTACCTACGTAGATGCGCTTCCCACCATGATCAATCCTAAAACTGGTCGGATTCACACGACTTACAATCAGTTTGTGGCAGCGACGGGTCGATTGTCTTCCATCAATCCCAACTTGCAAAACATCCCCATCCGAACTTCCCGTGGTCGAGAAATCCGAAAGGCTTTTGTGCCAAGAGACGAAAACCACGTCTTACTTTCCGCGGATTATTCACAAATCGAATTGCGCTTGATGGCTGCATTTTCTCAGGATGAATCCATGCTTGAGGCTTTCCGAAATGGCCGTGATATTCACATCGCCACCGCCGCCAAGATTTTCAAAGTACCTTTGGAAGAGGTGACTTCTGATATGAGGAGAAAAGCCAAAACAGCCAATTTTGGAATTATTTACGGCATTTCTGCTTTCGGATTAGCACAGCGACTGTCCATCCCAAGAGGAGAAGCCAAGGAAATCATCGATGCTTATTTCGCCGAGTTCCCTGCGGTAAAGCAATACATGGACGGTGCGATCGAAAAAGCTAGAAAAGACGAATACGTGGAAACCATCCTCGGTCGTCGTCGCTATCTCCGAGACATCAACAGCCGAAATATGACCATGCGAGGCTTTGCCGAGCGCAACGCCATTAACGCACCGCTTCAAGGTTCGGCCGCTGACCTTATCAAAGTTGCCATGATTCATGTGCATGATTGGATGAAGAAAGAAAAGCTTCAATCTAAAATGATCCTCCAAGTGCACGATGAATTGGTCTTTGATGCGCATAAAGACGAGGTCGAGTTGCTCAAAAAGCACATTCCAGGTCTCATGTCCAATGCCATCAAGCTCCCGGTGCCGATCGAAGTAGAGGTGGGTGTGGGAACAGATTGGCTTCAGGCGCATTAAGCAGAGGCAAGATATTAGATGCAAGATTGCCGAAATGATATCAGGCTAAGGGAAGTCGAATCCGATTTTTCAGAGATGGATCCTTGTTTTTGGAAGCAATTGCCTAGATAAGTCCTCGTAATCAAGGAGTAAGTAAAATATTTCTAGAGTGTCGTAAATCAAAAATCGTACATCCTAATTCCAAATGGCTAAAGTCAAAACCACCTTTTTCTGTCAGAACTGCGGCGCTCAAAGCCCCAAGTGGCTTGGCAAATGCCCTGCTTGTGGGGAATGGAATACCTATGTAGAAGAAATTCTCCAGAAAGAAGAAGTAGGAAAAGGGAGTTGGAAGCCCCAAGGTTCAGGGCTCAAAAAAGCCAGTGTTCCCAAGAAAATCGCTGAGGTCAACTATGAGGAACAGCCCCGCTGGATCACTTCCGACCCTGAATTGGATCGGGTACTTGGGGGAGGAATTGTTTCGGGATCGTTGGTTCTCATCGGAGGTGAACCCGGTATCGGCAAGTCCACGCTGATGCTACAGATTGCTTTGACGCTGAAAGGGAAAAAAGTACTCTATGTCTCAGGGGAAGAAAGTGAAGCTCAGATCAAAATGAGAGCAGATCGGATGAGTGCCAAAAATCCGGATTGCTATGTCCTTTCCGAAACCAATACGCAGCAGATTTTCCAGCAGATCGAAATTCTAAAGCCGGATTTTTTGATCATCGATTCCATTCAGACGCTAAGCAGCCAGTATGTGGAATCTGCCGCCGGATCGGTTTCCCAAGTCCGTGAATGCACCGCCGAGTTGATGAAATTTGCCAAAGAAACTGGAACGCCTGTTTTCCTGATCGGACACATCACCAAGGATGGATCCATCGCCGGACCCAAGGTATTGGAGCATATGGTGGATACAGTCCTGCAGTTTGAAGGAGATCGGCACTTGACTTATCGGATTCTCCGCACATCCAAAAACCGCTTTGGTTCCACCCACGAACTCGGCATTTACGAGATGCGGGCAGAGGGCTTGCGATCTGTCGCTAATCCATCAGAGATTTTGCTTACCCAGCGGGAAGAGGTGCTAAATGGTGTAGCCATCGGCGCCATGATGGAAGGGAATCGACCGCTATTGATCGAGATCCAGTCTTTGGTTAGTCCTGCGACTTATGGCACGCCTCAGCGTAGTAGCACAGGCCACGATGCTAAGCGACTGAACATGCTTTTGGCGGTGTTGGAAAAACGTGGTGGCATGAGATTGGGTCAGCAGGATGTATTTTTGAATGTGGCAGGTGGCCTGAGAGTGGACGATCCGGGATTAGACTTGGCAGTGTGCGCTTCCCTGATTTCCAGCTATGAGGATACACCAGTATCGGAGCAGATCTGTTTTGCGGGAGAAGTGGGGCTCGGTGGAGAAATCCGCGCGGTCTCCCGCATTGAAAATCGGATCGCCGAAGCCGAAAAGCTGGGATTCAAAAAAATCGTGGTATCCAAATACGCAGTAAAGGGACTTGACTTGAGTAAGTTTAAAATACAGATTCTCCAGGTAAGTAAGTTGGAGGAAATGTATCAGTTGATTTTTTGAAGATCATACTTTACAAAAACACATAGTTATACTTGAAAGCTAAAAAAATTGCCATTCTTGGGGCAGGTGGACTCGGAGCATGTACTGCGCTGGAATTATCCCAAAGAGGATTCAAAGTTGATCTTTATGAGGAGCATCACCTTCCTTTGCGTAGAGCAAGCTATGCCAATGAAGGGAAAGTCCATGTAGGATTTATTTATGCCATGGACAAGAGCTTCCATACGGCTCATCAAATGCTGGTAGGTGCAGTTCACTTTATGGACTACCTGCAACGATGGGTAGAGGTAAAACCTGAAGAAATGATTTCCACCCCCTTTTACTATTTGGTGCATAAAGGTTCACTCCTTAATGCCCAAGAGTTGAATTCTCACTATCAACGCTGCTGCGAAGTTTTCAGGGAGCTTTCAAATAGGGGTAAAAAGAAGTATTTGGGACTTTTTGATTCTCTTGAAGCTACCCTTTTGCCAAAATCCAGAATTGAAGGAATCGGAAATTCAGACTATATCGAGGATATTTTTGAGACTACCGAGTACTCCGTCGAACCAAGGTATATCGCCAATAAGCTGACAGAAAGGTTGTATTCAGAACCCAACATTCAGCTTAGGTTAGCCACCAAAGTGGAGTCCGTCTCTCGAGTGGGGAATAAACTCCGTGTTCACTCGCTTCATGCTGGAACCAATCAAAGTGAAGATTACGACGAAGTAATCAATTCGACTTGGAATGGGTTGTTGGAAATTGATCGAACCATGGGCATCGAGCCTCTGGGAACATGGTCTCATCGCTATAAATTCGGGAATAAGATCCTAGTCCCTTTGCAGGAAAATGACCTACCCTCTTGCACGATGGTTTTGGGGGCATTCGGAGATACAGTAAATTTCAAAGAAAGGGGAGCGTTCATGTCTTGGTATCCTGTGGGACGCACCGGATGGTCAGAAGCCTATCGCCCTCCTGAATGGGATTCGATGTATTCCAAAACAGAAAGAATGGACGTATTTCAGCGCAGTTTTGAGGAATTGAAAAAACGGATCCCATCAGTTGGAGACCTTAAGTTCGACCTTGATGCTGTAGATCCGGTCGGAGGGGATATTTTAGCTTTGGGAAATACCGATGTAGACAAAAATGAAAGTCGATTACACGAACGATTTGAAGTTGGGATCCGATCTTTTGGAAACTATCATTCGGTAGATACCGGAAAATACACCATCATCCCGTACTTAGCGGTAAAGATGGCAGATCGAATTGAAGGAAAAGATTGATTAATCGTATGGTCCAACCACTCATTTCTATCATCACTGCGACCTTTAAAGGAAGTCATTTTTTGGTTCATTCTATTCCTTCAGTGATCAATCAGGATTATCAAAACTGGGAACTGATTGTGGTAGGAGATGGCTGTACCGATGAAACAGAACAAGTGGTCAACGGTTTTGGAGATTCAAGGATTCACTTTTTCAATCTGGAGAAAAACAGCGGTCAACAGGCTACTCCAAACAATTTAGGGCTTCAAAAAGCCAAAGGCGAATTCGTTTGTTTCCTAAATCAAGATGATTTGTTTTTCCCTGATCATCTAAGCAAATCCTTGGAGGAAATACAAAAATCAAACGCTGATTTCGTCATTGTGCCGGGGATAAAAGTAATGTCTAGCAAAAAAGAAGATTTTGAGAAGGGCAATTTTCAAGTTCAGCTATGCAGCGTACATCCGGATGGCCGATACTCCACCAATGTATTCAGCGTCGCTTCTACCTGGTTTTTCAAACGTGAGGTGATTCAAAAGCTCGGACCTTGGAAATTAGAACAGGAGCTTTACATCACGCCGTCACAGGAATGGGTTTTCAGGGCAAGTCGGCTTGGGATTAGATTCCATTTTCCTAACCATGTAGGAGTCTTGGTCCTCTTAAGTGGTGAACGAAAAAACTCCTATCTCAACAAATTCAGTCATGAGCATGACTATTTTTCTTCAAGGATAAATAACCGAGAATTTAAAAATCTGCTCCTAGAGAAAGCTGCTGTTTTCGCTTATAAGGAACTTCAAAACCAACTCTTTTTCCGGCCAAAAATCCTGATCAAACGGGTATTTGGATTGCCACTAGACTGGATTCTTCTTCAATTGGGGATCCATCCTAATGCTGCCAGAAACAGAAGGGCATGGGGCAATAAAGGTAACCTGATCAAAAAAGTCAGAAAAGACACGGGACTCGAGGCATAGATAAGTAAGGTTTCAGATTTCAATTCTAGTTTTGTCTATAAACATGCTAGAAATGAAAGCCCTCCTTACCATCGGACTCCTGATACTATCCAACACCTTTATGACCTTGGCTTGGTACGGTCATTTGAAATTTGCAGAGTGGAAATGGTTCAGCAAGCTGGGCCTTGTTTCGGTCATTTTGATCAGTTGGGGCATCGCCTTATTTGAATACTGCTTCCAAGTACCGGGTAATAAAATCGGATTCTCTGGAAATGGAGGTCCTTTTTCTTTAGTCCAATTGAAAGTCCTCCAAGAAGTCATCACGCTGGTGGTATTTATGATCTTCACCCTGATTGCTTTCAAAAATGAAACACTCAAACTCAATCACCTCATCGGGGCGGTATTTCTGATTTTAGCTGTCTATTTTATTTTCAAAAAGTAAACTCATCTGGCAACCTACCTGCACAAAATTCTATCCTGAGGAAAAGCAATTATGGCTGAAAAAGAAAATGAAAAGGACTTAACTCTAGACCCGAAAGACTGGGAAGCGATGCGTCAGCTTGGGCATCAGATGATCGATGACCTGATCAAGTATTGGGCAGGAATCCGAGAAGAAAAAATCTGGAAACCAATCCCTGATGAGGTGAAGTCTTTTCTTGATCAACCCATTCCAGAAAAGGGTCAAAGCCCCGAAGAAGTCTACGAGGAATTCAAACAGTACATTTTCCCTTACAACAAGGGGAATGTTCATCCTCGATTTTTTGCTTGGATTCAGGGCACGGGCACTCCTTTGGGGACTTTTGCAGATTTGCTTGCCTCAGGGATGAATCCCAATACTACCATTGGTGAGCATTCAGCGATGTATGTGGACCGACAGGTGGTCAACTGGTGCAAGCAACTGATGAATTTTCCTTCTGATGCTTCCGGGATTTTAGTCAGCGGCGGTTCAATGGCCAATATCACGGCATTGACTGTAGCGCGTAATTCTTTTGGAGAAGAAAAAATCAGGCAGCGCGGGCTCAAAGCCGCTTCGGCACAGCTGGTGTTGTACTGCTCCGTAGAGACTCACTCTTGTATTCAAAAAGCGGTTGAAATTATCGGCTTGGGCACAAATGCCGTCAGAATAATCGGAGTGAATGAGCGATTTGAAATGAAGATAGAGGAGCTCGAAGCCCAAATCCAAGACGATTTGAGTCAAGGCCTTTTGCCTTTTTGCATCGTAGGTACTTCAGGTACAGTCAATACCGGCGCCATTGATCCGATGGAGGATTTGCTGGCAATTTCCAGAAAATATGGACTATGGTTTCACGTCGACGGGGCTTATGGAGCCTTGGCCAAGTTGGACCCCAGCTATTCGGACCGATTGAAAGCGATCGAGGAAGCCGATAGTTTGGCTTTTGACCTTCACAAGTGGCTATACGTGCCATACGAAGTAGGCTGCACCCTAATCCGAGATGCCAAAAAGCATCGGGAAGCTTTTGCCATCACTCCCAATTATTTACTTCAAGAAAGCAGGGGCCTCTCAGGTGGATTGGATTCGATCAATAATTATGGTTTCGAACTTTCCCGAGGTTTCAAAGCCCTCAAAATCTGGATGTCCCTCAAAGAGCATGGTCGGGAAAAGTATGCCCAGATGATTGCCCAAAACAACCGGCAAGCAGAATATTTGGCGAATCTAGTCGGTCAACATCCTGAATTGGAATTGATGGCTCCCGTGTCGATGAGTATCACCTGCTTCCGGATGAAAAGAGAAGGTTTGGACGAAGATCAATTGAGAAGATTCAATAGAGAGATTTTGCTTCGGCTTCAGGAAGAAGGAATTGCCTCTCCGAGCTCCACGATTTTAGATGGAAAATACACCCTTCGGGTAGCCAATGTAAATCAACGTACCCGAATGGAAGACATGGACTTGCTGATATCGGAAGTAGTGAGAATCGGTCATTCCATTCATACGATCTGATCAAAAATGAAGTAAAAAGCCATTTTGGCTTAATTTTCGCTGTTTGCACACCAAACTTTTAACAAAATGAAAACTATCAAACTATTCGCCTTGGTACTAGGCCTTGCGCTTTTGACCACCTTTGAAACTCAAGCACAGGAAGTCGGTCTTCGATTTGGAAACTTCTATGGCAACAATGTCGCAATCGATGGAATCTTTGCCACGGGAGATTTTAGCCGAATTCACGCCAATGTCAGCTTTGGCGGAAATGGTCTAGGGGTGGATGCTCTTTGGAACCCGATTTATGAGGACATTCCAGATACTGATTTTCAATGGTATGCTGGTTTTGGTCCGTCCATTTACCTTTCTGAAGATTTCAGATTTGGTGGTGCAGGTGAAGTCGGAGCCGAATACGCTTTTTCGGAAGTTCCGATTACGGTTGGTTTAGACTTTAGACCTTATTTATTTCTTGTCGAACAGACCGAATTCAGCGCGGGCTTTGGCCTTAACGTACGTTGGAGGTTGAACTAAGCCTTGGAAAAATCAATAACTTTAAGCCGTTCTGTTGGACGGCTTTTTTTATGGAAAAACTTATCGAAGGCGAGCTCTTTTTGGAAAAATTCTCCGGCAAGGGAGGCTGGACTTTTGTAAGACTGCCTATTTCTCAGCTTGGAGTTAAGACACACTTTGGTATGCTGAAGGTATCAGGAAGTGTAGACAGCTTTGAGTTTAAAGAAAAAACCCTCATGCCCATGGGAGACGGCTTCTTATTTTTACCTATTTCCAAAGAAATCCGCACCCAAATCAAGAAGGGAGACGGGGAAAAAGTAATCCTTCAACTATTCCGAAATGGCATTCCTACCCAACTGACGGATGAATTGAGAGATTGTCTCATGGATGATCCCGGAAAGCTTGATCTATACCTCAGCCTGACATCCGAGGAGCAAACGAGATGGCTGGAAATGATCTATTCGGCAAGTACAGAAGAGCAAAAAGCCGAACGAATCGTCCAGCTTTTGGAATATTTAGGTAAGAACTCTTAGAATTCTACAATAATGCCCACCGTCGGCAACAGGGTTCCCGCTGGATTGGAAAGCTCTCTGAGTAAGTAGCGACTTGGATCTGCAGGATTTACAGGAATATTTCCTTGAGCATCTCTGGTCGCAATTAGTAAGGGCGGCTGTTCTGCTTGGAAGTTGTAGGCATTTTGAATGTCGAAGTACCAGTTGAGATTCCACTTTTGGAAATAATACTTTTTATCCACCCTCAAATCCAACTGATGAAACGAAGCCAATCGAACCCCATTGATCCTGTTGAAATCTAAAATGGCAGAATTTCTCAAGTTCCAATTATTAATCAGCGAAGAAGCGGCGATATCATTTGGAGTGTAGGGAGTACCTCCCAAGAACCTCCATCGGGCCCCAATTTCCCAATTCTTTCCAAATCTCTTTCCTGCTGTCAAACTCACAATGAAGCGATTGTCCCAAGAAGATGGGATGAAGCCATCTGTATTGGGATTGGTGAATTCGCTGCGGACAAGGGTAAGCGACGCAATTCCGTAGAAGTTTTTCAGCAAACGCTGTTGGGCAAGAAACTCTACCCCATACGCACGACCTTCGGAATTGGACTGCACGGCCTCGTTGCCAATGACTCCAAAGTCAGCTCCTAGATTGGCAAGGGAAATACCGTTTCTGACCGAACTCGGGTAGTTGCTATACCTTTTGTAAAATACCTCAGCCGTAAATCGACGCGACTTTTCTGGAACCAAAAACTCGATCCCACCGATCAATTGGGCATTTCGGATAAATCGGACATCATTGTCTTGATTGAGAAATGCACCTTCATTGTTCTGGAAACCCAAGATGGTGTATGAAGGCCGCTGGTAATAAATACCTGCATTGGCAGTAGCAAAAAGATTTGGCTTCAGCTGATAAGAAACAGAAAATCTGGGACTAAACTGATTGAGTGGATTGGAAGCCGTCTTACCAAAGTCAGATCCATCCACTCTAATACCCCCGCTGAGCAAAAGTCTGTCAGCATTCAAATTTCGGGTACCTGAAATGAAAGCGCCATAAGTATTGAAATTCGAAACCGAAGAGACATCAATCACACCCCCAGTAGTGGAAAGAGCCGCACGGTCAAAATTATCAATCAAGTACCGCGAGTATTCATAATTCACCCCATACTTGATTGTATATCCTTTTCCGAAAATGCTGTTTTCAGCGCGGAATTTATTTTCAGATTCCTGGGACTGGTAGTTGAAAAGGAGATTTTGCTCGGAACTGTTATCATTCCCTGCATACTTGAAAGACTCATTATTCAGCATATTTCGGCTGAGGACAAAAGTCCAAAACCCATTTTCTCGGAAACGCTTCAACTTGGCACCTGTTGCATAATTCCATTGTGACTGTATTGGAAGCACATTTAGGAGGTATTTTCGTTCTTCGATTTCTTCTTGTGTTTCATCCTCCGGGATGTCAAAATTGAGCGCAAACTGATCTATTGCGCCAATTCCGATAAATGTCAGTTCCGTCTTTTCATTGATTTTGGTGGTGGTTTTAAACTGAAAATCATTGAAAGTAGGCAAGAAAGGCAATCCCAAAACCCGAAAGAGTCCCTGCAGATAAGACCTTCTGGCAGACAGGATATAGGTCGTTTTCGGTGTCAAGGGTCCTTCATTGGAGAGTGTCAATTCGGAAGCTCCTACGGTCAGCTGAGTAAACATTTTATCACGTCGTCCTTCTTTCAGGGAGATTTCAAAGAATGAACTCAAGGCATTCATTCGATTGGCAGGAAAACCACCGGCAATTAAATCCACATTCTTGATCAAGTTAACATTCAGAATCCCAACCGGTCCACCGGAAGATCCCTGCGTGGCAAAGTGATTAATTACTGGCACTTCGATCTCATCCACATAAAATCGATTTTCATTGGGAGCACCCCCTCGGATGAGGATGTCATTTCGAAAACTTGGCGTACTGGCCACACCAGGTAAGGCTTGGATCACCCTTGAAATGTCCCTGTTACCACCAGGATAGCGTTCGATTTCATTGGTATTCAATTTCCTCACAGATAGCGGCGTCTCTTCCGAGCGGGTAAACTCACTATTGACCACTACTTCAGAAAGCTCTGCTGCATCTTCTGACAAACTAAAATCCAACTGGACTGGACGTGCCAACGTTACCTGAACCTCAAAGACAGTGGAGGTCTTGAATCCTACGAAACTTGCCCTGACATTATACAATCCGGGAGGGACATTCTGGATCTCATAGTTCCCGTTTTCGTCAGAAATGGCTCCCAATTCGGTACCTAGGATCAGTACATTGGCAAAACCTACGGGCTGATTGTTAACTGGATTGGTGATTTTTCCTCGAATTATTCCTTGTGAAAAGGCCGTTCCGAAAAGGAAAAAAAACGCAGAAAAGAGTATTGCTGTCCTCATGAATAGTTGGTTTGAAGGCTAAATCCAGAAAGGCGCCTTTTGTTTGATTTTTTTTATAGAAATTTTGATTTGATACGTGATTTCAGGCAGTTTGTCCCTCTTTCACTCTCCAAAGCCTCCACCAAGGTGTGCCCGGAGAATCATGGTGCTCAAAGTGGTATCCAAAAAAGTAACAGCTCAAAAATGCCCAAAGGTGGTTTTTTGACTGAGAGTGGGAATGGTGCTTGTTTTCACTTTCCCCCTTGTGTGGAAGATACGTCCCAAAATAAAATAGTTGTAGGGTGGATAGCACTGCCGGCACCATCCAGAAGATGATGAGATTTTCCGTAGGCAAAAAGAGCTTCAGAATATTAAATGTCACGGCCATCAACAGAATTTGCCAGATGTTCACATATTGTCTGATAAAACTCAAATACCAAGGGAAAAATCGCTCCGAGGCATGGTAATCCGGATCTTGGTCAGTGGCGACGTAGCGATGATGCTCGTGATGCTTGGGAAATAGCTTCCAATAGAAATTGTAGGAAAACAAAACCGCAGCAATCCAGCCGGTGATATGATTTAGCTTTTTGTGGGAAGTCACTACTCCGTGCATGGCGTCGTGGGCTGTGATAAACAAGCCCGTGTAAAGATGCATTTGAAGCAATACAGCAAGGTAAGTCAATGGACAAGCCCAAGAAAAATCCCACATCAGCAAAAGTACCAATGAGATTACCCAAAGTACAATGATCGACCATCCGATCACGAGCCCTTTAGGGTCTATCGTGGAAGTAGGGCTATTGACGCCTTTCATGGTTTAAAAAGTCAAAATCCTTTCTTTAACCTGCTCCATCAGCCACATAGGAGTAGATGTTGCACCACAAATCCCAACCGTCTCATTTTCCCCAAACCAACAGGCCTCAATTTGATCCGGATTGGAGACGAAATAGGTGTTTGGATTTTTCTCTTTGCAGACGTTGTAAAGCACTTTTCCATTGGAGGATTTGGTACCGCTGACAAAAACGATTTTGTCAAACTTTTCTGCAAAATCTCTGAGCTCCTTGTCTCGATTAGATACCTGACGGCAAATGGTATCATTGGTATTGACCGTGATGCCGTTATCCTTCAGAATATTGTTGATTTCGTAGAATTTATCTGTGCTTTTGGTCGTCTGACTGTATAGGGTAATATTTTTTGGGAGGGTCTCAATGTCCAATTCGGAGATATCTTGAAAAACTACCGCCTTGTTATTGGTCTGACCAAGCAATCCGATCACTTCTGCATGACCATGCTTGCCGTAGATATAGATTGTCTCATCCTTATCAAATGAGTTTTTGATCCTGTTTTGAAGCTTCAAAACCACCGGGCATGAAGCATCAATTAAAGTCAGGTTGTTTTTGATCGCCAACTCATAAGTAGAAGGCGGTTCACCATGCGCGCGGATCAAGACTTTTTCGTCCTTCAGTCCGTGTAAATCTCCATGATCAATGATTTTAAGCCCTTTTCGAGAAAGTCTGCTGACTTCCTCGTCATTGTGGACAATATCGCCTAGGCAATACAGGTACCCCTGCTCGTCTAGGATTTCTTCAGCCATTTCGATCGCATAGACTACACCAAAGCAAAAGCCGGAGTGGTCGTCGATTTGTACTTGGAGATTTTTCATTTCGTCTTTAAACTTCAAGTTAACTGAATTGTTTTTTGACTTCTCAGGTGTTCAAAGAAGCTGATATTCATCAGAAATAGCGTCATGGAATAGACAGTGTCCTCGATAGGTACAGTCCAAATGCGAATTCCAAGGTTTTCGGCATTATTGTAAATAACGACCGGTTCTTCAGTCATTCCCCCTGTCAAAATGCCGTTGCAAAGCATCAAAGGAATCAAATGAATGATGTATGCAAAGATGAATCTGCCTAGGTAACGATCTTTGAAATACAGGTAATGGGCCAGTAAGGTAATAGACCCCACTAAGAAATTGACTGAAGTATACCATTTATCAAGATGGATTAGTCCCATCACAAATAGAAAAGGGACCAAAACCCAGACAAACGGCTTTCCTAGAGGCTTGAAATAATCCTTCGGAAAGAAATAAATCAGCACTTCATAGATAAAGACGCAAGAAAATGGAATGATAAAGAAGAACAACACTTCTTCTATGGGCAGATTTCCAAGAAAAAGGCCTGAAATATAAGTTGGGTTAAATTCCCAAACTCCAATTTTGGTAAACCAGATATCCCATACGATGAAAAATAAAGCTGTCCCTAGCATACCGGGAAAAAGCTGACTCCATTTGGTCGCATAGCGAATCCGATGCTCGAACGACTGAACCAAGGGGTAGGAAATCGCAAACAACAGGACACCGAAATAGAGGTATTTTTCCATTATAGAATCCCAAGTTTGGTTTCAAAATAGGTGCCCAACAAAAGAGAAAGTTTCTGAGAATTGGGGATTCTAACTCTTTTTTGAGTGATCACTTCCGCAGGAAGTCCTTTGATCTTGTCAAAAAGCTTTTGGTAATAGAGGTAGGCCACTTTCACTCCCATTTTAGCTCCTGCAGGCAGACGTTCTATTCCAATGAGCGAATCGTTGAAGTCTTTCTGTATGTCCTCTTCGATAAGCATTTTAGCAGATTTGTCAAACTGGGTAAAGTCCACTCCGGGGAAATAAACTCTTCCTCTTTCCTCGTAATCGCTTTTGATATCTCTTAAGAAATTTACCTTCTGAAATGCGGCTCCCAATTTACAGGCAGGTTCTCTGAGACGCTCATACATTGCCTGATCACCTTCGCAAAACACCTTCAAACACATCAGTCCGACCACCTCTGCTGATCCATAGATGTATTCATGATACTTGGAGTCATTGTAAATCCTGAAGTCAAGATCCATTTCCATGCTATGCAGAAAGGCTTCAATCAGTTCTTTGTCGATCTGATATTTATTCACCATAAGTTGGAACGCATGAAGCACTGGATTCAAAGAGATTCCGGCATCGATGGCCGCGTAGGTATCTTTTTTAAACTGATTCAATAGTGCCTGTTTATCTTTATCATGGAAAGTATCCACGATTTCATCTGCATATCGGACAAAGCCATAGATGGCATAGATCGGAAGATGAAACTTTTTGTCCAGGGTCTTGATGCCTAGAGTAAAGCTCGTGCTGTATCGCTGAGTGATCAGCTTACTGCACTCAAGGGTGGTTTGGTCAAAAAGCGCGATTGCATCCATTGCTATAATATACCTTTTTGTCTACAAATTGTTTTCTTTCATCACCTCTTTCGCTACCACACCTCCTGAAATCAGCGACGGAGGAACGCCTGGTCCGGGCACCGTCAACTGACCTGTATAATACAGGTTTCGGACTTTTTTGTTTTTCAGTCCAGGCTTTAAAATCGCGGTTTGAAGCAATGTATTCGCCAATCCATAGGCATTGCCTTTGAACGCATGGTAATCTGACTTGAAATCGCTGTGCGCATAGGACCTTTTGTAGATCACATGAGAGCGAATCTCTTGGCCCGAAATTTTTTCCAATCGGTCCATGATGATGTGGTAATATTTCTCCCTCATCTCCTCCGAATCATCCAAATCCGGAGCTAGTGGAATAAGCAAAAACACATTTTCCATACCTTCTGGGGCTACGGTAGGGTCGGTGATAGAAGGTACCGAGGCGTAGAAGAGTGGCTTGTCTGGCCATCTTGGATTGGTATAGATCGCGTCTGCATGCGGTCCAAGAGGCTCATCAAAGAAGAGATTATGATGTCTGAGATTATTTAATCTTTTATTGATACCTAGGTAAAACAATAAGCTCGAAGGCGCCATGACCCTCTTATCCCAATAATCTTCAGTGTAGTTGCTGTATGTAGGATTGAGTAAGTGTCTGTCCACATGGTGGTAGTCTGCTCCTGCCACGACCACATCTGCTTGTATTTTTTCCCCAGACTTTAGCCTAACTGATTTTGCTAAACCATTTGAGATCTCGATTTCTTCAACTTCAGCTGAATACCTGATTTTGACACCTTTTTCCTCAGCCAATTGAACCATGCCTTTGATGATCTCATGCATGCCCTTTTTTGGATACCAAGTACCCAAGGCGATATCTGCATAATTCATCAAACTGTAGAGTGCAGGAATATTTTCGGCTGTTTCACCAAGGAAAAGCACCGGGAATTCCATCAATCGGATGATTTTGTCATGAGAAAAAAACTTTCTCACATGCTTGGACATGGATTGGAAAATATCCATTCGGACCATGTCTACCAATAAACCCGGCGAGGTAAATTCGAAAATGGATCTACTTGGCTTCTGTACCAAGTCATGGATTCCCACCTCGTATTTGTATTTGGCCTGGGCCAAAAATTTATCCAAATTGGCTCCTGCGCCAGGCTCAATGCGATCCAGCATCGATTTGAATTCCCCCAAATCAGCAGGAATATCCAGGACATCTTCTTGGCCATAGATTACTGCATAGGAGGGATCCAGCCTGATCAAATCATAATAGTCGGATGGCTTTTTCCCAAACTGGGAAAAATAATGCTCAAATACATCCGGCATCCAATACCAACTTGGCCCCATATCAAAAACAAACCCCTGGTGCTCGAACTTTCTAGCTCTTCCACCGGGGGAATCATTTTTCTCAAGAAGGGTTACTGTACAATTTGCTTTGTCTGCCAAGTGTGTGGCTGCGGAAAGACCGGCAAATCCGGATCCGATTACCACCACGTGTTTTTTTGACATAGAATTAGTTTTTATGCTTATAAACCATCAAGTCCTCTTTAAGAAGCTTACGGGCAATATGGATTCTATTTTTAACAGTTCCTATCGGGATTTGAAGCTTATCTGCGATCTCGTGGTATTTGAAACCTCTGAAGTGCATCAAAAATGGAGTTTTATAGACATCATCCAGCTTTTCGATAGCCACCTGAATATCGTCCATGGTGAAGCTTCCGAATACCCCGTTTTCAATCAAGGCATCACTAGAATTAATGTAATGAAGATTATCTGTCGTGTCTACGAATGTACCTCTTCTCACCATTCGCTGATAGTTGGTGATGAAGGTGTTTTTCATAATAGTATATAACCATGCTTTGAGGTTGGTACCCTCGGTGAACTTGTCTCTGTTAGTGAATGCTTTTACCATGGTGTCCTGCAATAGGTCATTGGCATCATCCACATCCCGGGTCAACTTCATCGCAAAAGGCTTCAAAGAGCTAGACAGCTTTTGAAGAGAGTAGCTAAATTCTAGAGTTGTCATGGTTGCTTTGTTTTGTTTAATCAAATCTAGACAGTATTAAACAAAATGCAAACGTTTTGTAGAATATTTTTTTTTAAACGTTAAACAAAAAGTAACAAAAGTATAATTTTTAGGAACAAAAGGCCCAAATGAACGAAAAAAGGCGCTTTTTGAAGAAGCGCCTTTGTTTAAACAAAAATCAATTTTGTTTAACTATTTTTCTTGAGAGACTTCTTCAAGTTCTTCCAGAAGATCCTTAATGTCTCGGATGTAATTCATTTGTCGTACGTTTTTTGGAAATACCAAGTCCTGACCGATAACCTGGTATCCTGTCACCAATATTTGGCAGGAAGAAAATCTTTCCGAAAGGGCATTTACATACTCTTGTACGTACTCTGAAGACGGAGAGGTGGTGATAACCGTAAGCAGGTATTCCGGCTGATGAAGTTTAAAGACGGATAGCAAATCATCATTTGGAGTACTCTGTCCTAAATAAATGACTTTATGGCCTTTTGACTTGATCAAGTAGCTGGCAAAAAGAATAGAAATCTCGTGGAGCTCTCCTTCAGGAAGGAAAAGCAAGAATTTTTTACCTCCACCGTGGTAAATCTGACCATCTATGGCTACAATCAATTTTTGCCTGACCAGATTGGAAATAAAGTGCTCTTGAGCCGGGTTGATGGCTCCGGTCTGCCACAGTACCCCAATCTTGGACATAAAAGGATAGATGATATTGAGCATGGTCTGCTCAAATCCAAGTTTGATGATATTGGTGCTTAGAATCTTATCAAATCGCTCCTCATCCATCTCGATCATGCAGATCGTAAGGGCATGAATCTGGTCATCATGGGTAAGAGAGCGCTCGGTAAGCTTGATCACTTCATCTCTGATCTCATGAGATGCCATGGATGCGATTTTGCTGATTTTAAATCCATTGTCATTCAGCAGAGCGACATTCAAAATCAACTTGAGGTCATCGTCGTCATAAAAACGAATGTTGGTATCCGTTCTTTTCGGATTCAACAAATTGTAGCGTTGTTCCCAAATACGAAGCGTGTGGGCCTTGATCCCAGACAGCTGTTCCAGATCCTTGATTGAATATGTGCTCACTTTTCTTCGTTTTTAAAGAATTCTTTGGGTACTACAAATAAACCAAAAGAAACAGCATCGTCTTTTTGGTTGGTTTTATGATGTGCTTGATGTGCCTTGAAAATTCCCTTTAAAAAAGAATTTTTAGGACGGTCAAACCATTTCAATCTCCTATGAACCATAACATCGTGGAGGATGAAATAGAGAAAGCCATAAAGACTAATTCCCATCCCCATCCAAAATCTATAATCCAATTCACTGACACCTAGCAGGATAAGTACAATAGCTACACTTCCGAAAATAACCGAAAACAAGTCATTCAATTCGAAAAATGACTTAGACGGCTGATGGTGAGTCTTATGAATCATCCACAACGGTCCATGCATCAGGTATTTATGGATAAACCATCCTGAAAATTCCATTGCTGCAAATCCAAGAGCTATAAATACTATTGCCATAATCATTATCTCCACAACCAAATTCTAACTGCTTTGTTTGAAAAGAATTGCTTCTGTTAGTAATACTAACTTTTCCTCAACTTTTTATCCGACTAAGGTGAAATTTAAAATCGTGAAAAAAAGAATCCAAGTGATCAGCAAGAAGACTGCTATTGGATTTGACTTTTCAAAATTAGCCTTGCGATAGATTAAATGGACGAGAAAGGACACTCCAAACCAACCCAAATAGTTACTCACAGGAATAATCTCCCATTTCCATGCCCAGAATTCTAGTTCAACAGCTACAGGTTCTAAGATGTAATCCAGAGAAGTCATTGCAGCTGCTCCCAAAAAAGCCGCATACCAATCATTAGGGATTTTGTGAAAAACCGAGCCCGTGAGGTAGGCTAGGATAAACCAATTGACGCCAATCACTAAGGGAACATCCCAAAGTTTTGGCCCCAAAGTAGGCCCATAGACGTAATCGCCATAAAGGTATCCGGTGTGGATTCCGATGATTTCGGACCCAAAACCGATCCAAAAAGCGGCTGCCGCAAAAATTGGAAAAGCATCATTCCAGCCCTTGTGAAAGAACAACATCAAAATCATCGTCGTCAGAAGATGAGCAGGTGTTAGCATCAGAAATAAATCCCTGTACTCAGGTAAACTCAGTCCGATCACACCCACCACGTGAAATGCACCAATTAGAATCTTACCAATAAGCTCTCGAGACACGTTACTTTTTCCTCGTTCGGGACTGATTTTATGCATATGAAATTGCCAAAAGGCGGATTCTAGTTGGGATTTTTAACTTTGCCGGAAAATATTTGTTATCAAAAAAAGTAAATAAAAGCCAAAAGACTGATTATGATCTTATATAATATCACCACAAACGTTACCGCTGACATCGAAGAAGACTTTATCTCTTGGATGAAGTCTATCCATATTCCTGAAGTAATGGAGACGGGGATTTTTGTGGACCACAGGTTTTACAAACTACTCCATGACTCGGAGGATGGATCGATCAATTACTCCATTCAGTTTTTCACCGAATCGATGGAAAAGATGATGGAATACGAAAAAACACACGCCATAGCGCTCCGAATCAAAACAAAAGAGAGATACCAAGACAAAGCTGTATCCTTCCGGTCTTTATTAGAAACGGTCTGAGGTGATGTCAAAGCCATTAAAATTGATCCTGAGCCTACTCTTGCCTCAAATCGCAGGAGGCTTGGGGGCATTTTTCACCTTAAACTCGGTTAGAGACTGGTACCTCACCATCAATCGGCCTGAATGGAATCCACCAAATTGGCTCTTTGGGCCTGTTTGGACCACCTTATATGTGTTAATGGGAATCAGCTGTTTTCTGATCTGGAAAAGTGATCATCCGGAGAAAAAGAAGTTGTTAATGCTTTATTTTGTCCAGTTGGCATTAAATACTCTTTGGTCTCCTGCATTCTTTGGTGCACAAAGTCCGCTTTTGGGATTGATCGTGATCATTCCCTTGTGGATGATGATTTTGACTTGCATCATCCAATTTAGAAAAGTTAGTAGCTGGTCAGCCGGATTGCTTGTTCCCTACTTGCTTTGGGTTTCATTTGCCACTGTCCTGAATGGGACGATCTGGTGGTTAAATTAAAAAAGGCCAGCTAATCTTAGCTGGCCTTCATTTTCTATCAAATATAGATTACTCTTTCACTGAAGTGGTCACTTTAGGAGCTTCCTTCGTCCACTGGCTTACGTCCAGCTTTCGAGGTGTAGGAAGGATTTCATCCAAGGTATTTCCATCATACACTCGACCGTCTTTCACTACATGGGTGATTGTATTGGTATTTCGAATGTTTTCGAGCGGATTTTTATCCATGATCACCAAGTCGGCGAGCTTTCCTGCTTCGATGCTTCCAAGTTCTTTATCCAATCCAAGCGACTCAGCTCCAAGGATGGTTGCCACTCGAAGTGCATCTAGATTGCTCATGTCTCCACTTGCCACAGACCAAAGCTCCCAATGGTAACCCAAACCCTGAAGCTGACCGTGTGAGCCCACACCTGCCAGACCACCTTGCTTGACAATGGAGTTGACGCCTTGAGCGTGCTTCTGGAACACATGATCCTCCGGAGCAAACCATCCTCCCAATCCGCCTACTCTTCTTCTCGCTTTTTCATTCAACTCATTGTATGGAGTAAAGCGGTTGAGTTTTGGATCGTGAAGCGGGCTCTCGGTAGTGTAGTAATAGTTTTCGGCCCAAGGTCCGCCATAGGAAACCAATAAGGTCGGCGTGTAGGCCATTTTACTTTGAGCGATCGTTTGGGTGACATCACTGTAAAGCGGGAACACCGGAATAGAATGCTCATGTCCCGGATAACCGTCAAACAATTGGGTCATGTTGAGTTTATAATCCAAACCTCCCTCGGTAGTTGGCATCAATTGCTGCTCTTTGGCAGCCATGATCACCCACTGACGGTGCTGACGATTTCCGACCAGGTACATTTTGATGTACTGGGTATTGAAATACTTGCTGTATTGCTTGAGCACATTTTTGGTCTGCTCGAGCGACTTGAGATTGTACATCCAATAGCCAACTCCAGGACCTGTAGAATATACTCTAGGCCCAGGGACCATGCCAGCTTCTACCATGTCACCATAAGTCAGCACGTCTGTGGTCGCAGTCTGTGGATCGCGGGTGGTGGTCACGCCATAAGCAAGATTAGCCGCATAAATCCACACTGAATTTTTGTGCAAGCCCCAAGTCGGCCACATGTGCGCATGCGTATCGATAAACCCAGGAGTGATGGTCTTACCCGACACATCCACGACTTTGGCAGATCCTGCCGAGAGCGTCCCCGTTTTACCAACGGCTTTGATTCGGTTGTTTTCAATGAGAATGTCTCCATTTTCAATCACCTCAGACCCATTCATGGTCACAATTCTGGCATTTTTCAGCAAGACACTTCCTTTTGGAGTATCCTTGGCGAAATACACTTTCACCTGATGCTCCAAAGGCTTGTAAGTTTCTTTCTCTTTTAGGTTGGCTTTATGAAGACTGTCTGCCCTAAACTTCACCTTGTCCGCTTTGAACAGGGAATCGATGCGCTTTTTATCTGCTTTTGCTAAAGAATCAGCCATTTTCACAGCAGCTTCGCCTTTAGCTTTCAGAGCAGATACACTGTCTGCATCAGCCAACAGTTTGATTTTCTTGGCGGCTTTCACCGAATCTTCTACAAACTCAGCACGGTCCACATCATACACCCAGTGCCCATTGCCCAAAGACCAGTGAACTTTCTTGCCATTAGCTTCCCAAGAAGGCCATTCACCTCCGATTTCAGTCAGTTGCCTTGAAGGGAAATTGCTGGCAGATGGTTCAGAGACATTGATGGTAGGAACCTTGCCCGCTGCTGGTATAGTGACTACATAGACATTATTGTTAACCTGAGCCAAGGCCTTATTACCCACAGGAGCCATCAAAATGGTGCTTGCACTGGCAGGCATCATCTGAGGTTCTCGATTGCTCGCACCTGAGGGCAGCATGCAGTAATTGACTGCGTCGGCATTTGAATAAGGCTTACCCATCACATACCTTACGTCTGAAGGCAAGTGCTCATGATCCGAATGGTCTGTAGTTGGGTCAGCAGCAGATCCAAAAGGAGTGATTCCAGAGATTCTTGCCAAAACTTTCTCATCTGTACCGTCCCATTTGACGCTCAAAAGAGAACCTCCTGGACCATTCAAGAAAATGCGGCTAGTGTCTTGGGTAAAGTGGGGGTTTCCATAATTACCTGCATCCATAATTCTTCGAGCCGGTCCGCCTGTCGAAGGAATCCAAATCATCTCTGCCTCAGCTCCATCTACAAATGGGCCTTCAGCATCCTTTTGAGCTCTGTTTGGAGCTTTAAAAACTACAATTCGGTTTTTTGGTGCCCAAGAAGGACTAGAATAAAGTGCAGATTCTGTAGAAAGCTTTGTGATCACTCCATTACCTGCAAGAGTAGCTTTGTAGAGGCTTCCTCCATTCTTTTCTTCCCAAGTCACAAATGCCAGTTGAGTCCCGTCAGGGCTCCAAGTAGGCATGGCCTCTGTAAATTCATTTTTAGTAACTCGTTTTGCATTTCCGTTTGGATAGTCCATGACATACAGTCTATTGAGAACTGTAAATGCCAACTTTTTCCCATCTGGAGAAGGCACTGCATCACGAATCTGAGTGGCAAGCTTATGAGTGGTGTCTTTGATCGCATAATTGAAATACAATCTTGGACCCATAGCCAACTTCACGTCAGCTTCAAAAGGAATTTCTGTAGCAGCGCTTCCATCTACAGGAAGTTTCCAGATTTTACCACCGTAGGATGCAATGACAAACTTGCTGTCTGGAGTAAAAGCCATTGCCGGAAGGACTCCTTGAGGCGCAATTGATTCTTGTTCATCGCGCTGCACGGGATAAGCTAACCATTTTTCGTCACCGGTCTTCATATTCCGAATGACCAAACCCGTCTTCTCCTGCCATCTCGAGCCATAGACCATCCAATTGCCATCTTTGCTGAGTGTCGGAGTAAATGCCGATCCATAACGCGAGGTGATGCTGGTGATTTTTCCCTTATCAAAATCATAAGTGCCGATTTGATATTGAGGTAGCAGCGCGTTGTAATTCCACGAACCTGTCCTCCAAGAGAAGTATACTTTTTTACCATCCGGACTGACAAAGGGATCGATGGTTTTCATCGTGGCAGGATTGTCATTAAGCTGGATTCCACCTCCACCATCAACGTGATACATCCACAGTTTGGAAATTCTTCTTCCTTTGGAAACCACGATGTAATTTCCGTCAGGCGTCCAATGTGCACCTGGAACATCTCCGTTTTTGTCTTTGGTGACCTGAACCGTGTCCTTCTTCTCTATATCGATGTACCATAGGTTGTCATTTCCGGCACGATCAGAAGTGAAGAGGATTTTTTTCCCATCAGGTGAATACCTAGGATGTGTTTCATAAGCGATGCCGGTCGTAAGCGGACTGGCTTTTCCACCCTCCATTGGTATCGTGTAGATATCTCCCATTAGATCGAAGGCAATGGTTTTTCCATCAGGGCTGACATCCACGCTCATCCAGGTACCTTCTTGTGTGGTGAATTTGACTTCACGCTCTGGCTTGAGGGGTAAATCCTTGAACTTTGGATAGTTTAAAGAGTCCTTTTTGGTGCTATCCGAGTGGATAGGTTGTTCAACTTTGGGACTTGGGAAAAACAATTCCGCTGATTTTGGCATAATTGCCGCAGCACTGATTGTCGCTCCCAAGGCCACCAGGAGAGCCGGTTGGGTAAGTTTTTTCATTCTAATTTGGGTTTGGGCAATGAATCTAGCAGGAAGTATTCTCTTTCAAAAAGATTTTCACAATCCAGTGGAAAATAGACCATTAACGGACACTTACTGATCTCCTCTCAATGATAGCTCCATTTGAATCAGAGAATCTAAGTGCACCATAGCAGGCAAAATCCCTTGGATTCTGGATTGAGCCACATAGGTGTTGCTTTTATGTACCTGAATAAAATGGAGAAAATCCGGTTTGAAGATTACCTGAGGGTCTGTAATTACTCTTTGGATGATTTGATTCCCATTTCTATCGATCAAAACCCTTTCTGTCAAGGACTCCATCAATTCCTCTTCTTTGGAATTTGAACCCTCCAATCTCTCAAGAATTTTCTCTGTCCTTGGTATTAAAAACTCATACAAATCCACCATCCGAGTTCGAATAGAATCGTTGGAAATCTTCTCTATCCCACTGGATTTGATAGATCCATATGGACCTGAGTTGTATTGAAAAAGTGTCTCATACCTTGTCACTTGAAAATACTTGTTGATAGAGTCTTGAATGGCCATATTAGACTCTCTGAATTGCAGCAATTTATCTACGGCCTGACCTTTTTGTTGAAGCCTCTCCACCATTGAGCCAAAGTAACCCTCGTCTTTTTTGATCACATTAGAAAGCTCTCTGAGCATTTTCAACTCATAGTTGCGGATTTTTTTCTCCTCATTCCAGTTGTTGATCTGCAAGGCAATCAGGATACCGATGACCACTAAAAAAATCTCCCCTATTGCATAGAGGAGATATCTTGAAAATCGGTTTTCCTGAACTAGTTGTTGGCGGATTTTTTTAAGGAAAGGAAGCATAATGGGCCGGATTACCCGATCAATTTACTTCAAAAACCCGTACAGGATTTGATTTATTTTTGAGGGCAAGTTCTCCGACTGCTTTCAAGTCAAAATTTCCTGGCAAGTCTTCAGCACATTTGTCCAGAATCAAAATCTGACTTGGATTAGCGGCATTTTGGAGTCGTGAGGCCACATTGACCACATCTCCGATCACGGTATAATCAAGCCTCTTCAAGGACTTGGAACCAATATTTCCCGAGACCATTTCACCGGAATTGATGCCTATCGAAACCTGCGGTTTGAAGTGTGATTTGAGAGAATATTCGGGGATGGCATTCATTTTTTCTCGAATTGCCAAGCAGGCCTTTACGGCTCTTTCGGTGTGATTTGGGCCTTGAAATACGGACATCACGGCGTCTCCGATAAACTTGTCTACGCTGCCTTTTTCCTCTATGATCTCTTTGACCATAAGGTCAAAATATTCATTGAGCAAGCCAACTACAGTATTGGGCTCTTCTGATTCTGAAATCTTGGTGAATCCAACAAGGTCAATAAATGCCACTGTCGCCTGGATCGTCTCATTTTCCATAAGTGCCGAGTCGATCTCTTTTCCACCCATAAAATTGAGCACAGTCTCATCGACATACATTTTTAGAATGTTGTTTTCCCTCATGGCCTGAATCGTACCTTTCACTTGGTTGATATAGTTCAGTGTCTTTTCCATGGTGATCTCCAAATCCTGAAAATCCACCGGCTTGGTCACAAAATCAAAGGCTCCTAGGTTCATTGCCTTACGGATATTTTCCATATCACCATAGGCAGAGATAATGATGGTTTTGGTTAGGGGGTTTTTCTCTTTTGTATTAGAAAGAAGAGTCAATCCATCCATGACCGGCATGTTGATATCGCTAAGGATGATATCGACATCAGGATTTTCTTTTAAAGTATCTAGGGCAAGCTGACCATTAAGGGCGAAAAGCATCTCATATTCTCCCGACCTGATTTTTTGTCGGTACTTCTGCCTGAAGAGCATTTCCAAATCTTCCTCGTCGTCAACAACCAGTATTTTTGCCATGTTATTTATTCGTAAGCAATTCCGCTATTTCATTTTTTAAGGATTCAAAATCTACAGGTTTGGAAAAGAATCCTTTCGCTCCTGAATTTATTGCCTTATTGTAATTTTCCCGATCTCCGTAAGCAGAAATCATACTTACTTGGATATGTGGAAACTTCGATTTGATATTTTCCAAAAGCTCCAATCCGCTCATGCCTGGCATATTAATATCCGAAAAAACATATACCACATCAGGAAAATCTGACTTACTCAAAAAATCCAGTGCTTGCTGACCCGAAAAAGCAAACTCTACTTCTAATAGCTTACTTTTTATCTCACGTCGGAATTTTTGAAGAAACATGATTTCTACATCCTGCTCATCGTCTACAATCAAAATTTTCATTCTTTTAAAAAGTTAAAGTGTCGTTTCAGATGTACTTGGGGATTTGCCGGTCTGAGGCTTATTCAGATCGCTATTTTAAAATCCAACTTGATCAATTAAAACCCACCAAGAAGATTATTATTGACAAATCGCTGAAGATTAAACATCAGGATTTCAACTTCCTGATTTAAAACAAATTAATCGTCCAAATGAAATCCCAGTAACAAGGCAATCCCGTCTCTAATTTAGCTTTATATTCCAATTCAACACCAATTAATTTGCTTTCTAAAAGACAAAAATCGGTTTTCGTTAATTTTTGATATGAATTGAATCTAAGGAGGTCAACATGTCCTTTAGCGCCAAATCCGACTGCTTCTACTCCCCACTTTGGAGGTTTAAAATCTCTTTTTTGAGTGACTCAAAATCAACAGGTTTGGTAAAAAAACCCTTCGCTCCTGAGTTTATGGCTTTGTTGTAGTTTTCACTGTCACCATACGCGGACACCATACTCACATGGATTTGTGGAAATTTTTCCTTGATAATGGATAGCATCTCAAGTCCACTCATACCTGGCATATTAATATCCGAAAAGACATAGACGACCTGCGGGGGATTTTCACTACCCAAGATCTCTAATGCTTCCTGACCTGAAAATGCGAATACCAATTCTAACTGACCGCTTCGAATTTCTTTTCTCAATTTTTGACGAAAAAGGTCTTCAACATCTCTTTCATCATCTACTATTAAAATCTTCATGTCGTAAAAATTCAGGATTTGACTTTGGGTAATTCTATGCTAAACCTGGTAAACTCGCCCACTTTGGAGCTTATTTCGAGATTACCTTCATGAGATTTGATAATATCATGGGTAATGCTCAAACCGAGACCTGTACCTTCCGTTCCCTTTTTGGTGGTAAAAAAAGGCATCAGTAACTTATCACGAATATCATCCGGTACTCCGGGACCATTGTCTTCAACTTCGATTAAGACCTTATCTCCAAGGTCTTTTGTTCGGACTATTACTTTGGCTTTGTAGTCGCTTCCCTCTTTTGCGATTTTCTCTCTCATCGCATCAAAGGCGTTCTTCACTAAGTTTAGTATCACCCTGCTGAAATCTTCAGAATTCAAATCTACCTTGGGCAGAGACTCCTCCAGCTCGAGCTGAACGTCCACGTTGATAGGATTAGGATTGGCACGCATACCATGGAAAGCCAAGTTGGAATATTCCCTAATCAGCGCATTCAAGTCAGTTGGATCTTTGGTGCCTGTTCCTCCACGGGAATGCATCAGCATGGATTTGACGATGCCGTCAGCCCTAGATCCATGATTCCTGATTTTACCCAAATTAGATTTTACATCACTCAATAAGTCCTGAATATTTTCCACCTCTGGGGAATTGGGAAGCTTCTGAAGTTCTTCTTCAATCTCCTCCAAAAAGTCCTGGCTGAGTTCCGAAAAGTTGTTGATAAAATTCAGAGGGTTTTTAATCTCATGTGCAATGCCAGCGGTCAATTGACCCAAGGAGGCCAGTTTTTCTTGCTGGATCAATTGCTCTTGAGTAGATCTCAAGCTATCCAGTGCCTCTTGCAATTCCTCTTTTTGTTGGTTGATTTCAAAAGTCCTTTCACTAACCATACGCTCCAATTCATTTTTCTTTTCTTGGGCTATGTGAAATTGTCTCTCCTTTTCCTTCGCTATGAGCTGCTCGAGCTTCTTGTCCTTTATTTGTTTTCTGTGGTTAAACCACATAGTCACTGCCCAGATAAAGGCAAAAACACCGGCAGCATCTATGTAGGACTCAATCGATTCATATAAGTCCTCATCGTATAGTTTTAATAAAAACCGTAGGAGAGAAACACCGATAATCGGCAAAGGCGTAATCGCAAGGTTTTTATGCTTGTCAAAAGCAGGAGTATTTACTATGAAATAAATAATTCCCCCTACCAGCAAAAATGAAAAAAACTGATACAGATAAATAGGAGGAAGCTCTGTATTGGTCAATACGGCAAGCACCCCAGACAAGATCATGCCGTAGTTGAGATACTTTTTCAGGTCCTCTCTTAGCCCATCAGGCTCACTACTCTTTTTGAGATAGTAAAGAAGAAATAAGGAAATGAGGTTAATAAAAGTCATTTCAAACAGTTAGTTTTTCCCAAGTAGCTCGTGTGGATACTATTTTGAATCTAATTTGAAAAAAACCAGAAGATTCGCAATACACCGAATCAAATTAAACCTTGCATTTTCTGGATTAAGGCTCTCTTATCCAGAATTTTTCTTCCTCATGTAAGGATTCAAGAGCCACTTTCATTTGATCATGACCTTTTTGGACGATCTCCTTCCACCTGGAGTCATCCAACATTCCAATGCCTTTGAGCTCCATTTCCAAGTAAACAGCTACCCCAGTTTTTGACATTTCTTGCTTTTGACGACTATTTAGAGTCAAAGAATTGACCAAGATCGAGGTGATTCCCGGGAGTCGGTATTTTTTTCTTCCCAAAAGAGAGTCCATTAGTAAGGTCCCTGCAGAGGGTATGTCGTCAAATTTCACTGGCTGTGACCTAAGTTGGGTAAGTGAAATCGCAATGATGTGTCTTACCGGATAATTGTACATGGTCTCAATAGGCAGGTTATCCACCACTCCTCCGTCTACATGAAGCTGGTGGTCAATCACCACAGGAGGATAAATACCCGGAATGGCAATACTTGCTGCTATCTGCTTCCATGCTACGCCAGAATCGTGTATTCTGGTAGAGGCATTCGAAAAATTGGTGGAAACACAATAGCTAGTCACCCAGAAATCTTCCAAATGAGCTTCACCCATCATTTTCTTGAGGTAATTGACCATTTTCTTTCCCGACATGATCGAAAGAATAGGTAAAGTGAAGTCATTTCTGGTCAGCTTATTTGACGCGGAATCATTGGCATAAAATCGAATCTTATCCGGATCAAAATCACAGTAAGAAGTCGTGATGCCATAAAGTGCTCCAGCACTCGTACCTCCTAAAAAGTCGATTTCTACTCCCATTTCATTGAGGGCCAAGACCGCTCCCAAATGCGCAAATCCTTTGGCTCCCCCTCCACCCAACACTAAGCCTATGGCTTTATTGGTCAATATTCTTGCAAATCTTCGTATGTCTGGGCCATGATTTAATCGATAATGAATGTGCAAATCAATTTTCCTGTTTTCAAACCACCTCCTCGTATTGACCGGATGAGGGGCATTTTCGGGATGAAGGAGAAGGAGAAAGATTTTCTTATTCAGAATATTCTGTGAATACAATTCCAATCTCTTTTCGATCTCATAAAGGTCACTTTCTGCATAAAAATCGGTAGCGATCACTATCAAGTCCGCATAAATAGCACATTGCTTTGACCAATTGAGGTCTGCTTCACTACAGACAAGGAAGTTTAATCCATCGTGGTCTTCCAATGCCCGATACAAATCATGTGTATCCCAAGCGGCATGCGAATCGTGATCCAAGACCTGAATCGGAACATGCAATGCCTCAAACTCCTGCTGAATGGCACCTGTATAGGCAGTAATATCCCGATCTGCCTGAAGATTCATGACTGCAATATTCTTGGCAGAGCTTTCCAAATGCTGCTGGAGTGAGTTTCTCCTCATGCGGTTGATTACAAACCTCGCCATCTGAGTAGAAAACTCCGGCTTTTTACTCACCAGCTTCAAATATTCAAGCTCAGTAACTTCCAAAACAACAGATTTACGGATGGCAACTACTGAAGCAGATCGAGGAGCGGAGGTAAACAAGGCAAACTCGCCAATCGGTTCACCCTCTCCGATATCACCCAAGGCATGAAGGACATTGTCATTTTGGGTAGCCAAGGCTCTAAAACGGCCAGAAAGGACAATGTAAAGTGAGTTGCCCGTATCCCCTTGATGAAAAAGAAACTGTCCTGTCTCGAGTTCTAGGGTTCTCCCGGATGACAAGATTTGGTCAATAAATTCTACATCTGAATCACCAAACAGGCGAAATAAAATCCTTTGATAGTGGGATTTCCTCGGGGAATTAGGTTCCAAAGTGAAAAACAGGGTTAAAAAGGTCCGTATGTTTAATTTTAAAACTCTTCCTTTATAAAGCAAGAGACAAACAGATGGGAATCTCTACTATTTTATAAATGGTGACATCACGATTTCATCTAATTCCTTCTCAAAATCACTGCAACTTAGGTAAAGTCAAGCTGAATTTGGTCCACTCTCCCACTTGAGTGGTAATATTCAATTCACCTTTGTGCGCTTTGATGATGTCATGGGTGATGCTAAGTCCCAATCCGGTACCCTCTGTTCCTTTTTTGGTAGTGAAAAATGGCATCAGCAACTTGTCTTTGATTTCGTCAGGTACCCCTGGACCATTGTCTTCCACCTCGATGAGAATCTTATCCCCCAGATCTTTCGTACGCACCTCCAGTTTGGCTTTGTAGTCTGGCCCAACTTTCACGATTTTTTCACGCATCGCGTCGAAGGCGTTCTTGGTCAGATTCAAAATCACTCTACTGAAATCCTCCGAATTGAGCGGTATTTTGGGTAAATCTTCCTGTAGGTCAAGCGCAATATCAACGTTGATCGGGTTTTTATTGGCTCGCATTCCATGAAAGGAAAGGTTAACATATTCTTTGATTACTTCATTGAGGTCGGCAGGTTCCATGGCACCGCTACCGCCACGGGAGTGCATCAGCATGGATTTCACAATGCCATCGGCACGACCACCATGATGTTTGATCTTGGTCAGGTTGGTCTTGATGTCTGAAAGAAGATCCCGGACATTTTCTACGGCATCTGTGGATTCCATTTTGTCCAATTCCTCCTCAATCTCATCGATAAATTCCAAGCTCAATCCGGAAAAGTTGTTGACAAAGTTGAGTGGGTTTTTGATCTCATGGGCAATGCCTGCCGTGAGCTGACCCAACGAAGCAAGTTTTTCTTGCTGGATCAACTGGGCTTGGGTTGATTTTAGATTTTCATGTGCGGATTCAAGCTTGGTATAGGCTTTTTCGATTTCCTTAGCCTGCGCCAATTCCCGTTCTCTTGCTTTCTCTTGCTCGGCTTTGATTACCAAATTTCGCTGATACTTGTGAACTGGATAAATGAGCGAAAGAAATGCTACCGCATAAATGGCAAATGCCCACCAAGTACGGTACCAAGGTGGCAGAACTTTGAAAGAATAACTGATCGGCTCAGTCCATTGACTCGCCTCGCCGCTACTTGGTCCAATAAACCTTGCCTTGACTTTGAAAGTGTAATCCCCTTCTTGAATGTTACCAAAAGTGGCACTGGTTTTCTTAAGAATCGGGCTCCATTCCTCATCGTAGCCCTCCAAAATGTATTGGTATTCAATCAGGTTGGGTTTTGCCAACTCATTCGTACCAAAGTCCACGTTGATATGGTTATGTCTAAAAGGAAGTTCTAGGTCCAATGGAATTGGGAAAAATGGACTCAGGCGGTCATACTCCAGATTTTTAAAGCGCTTTTGAAAGGCTGTGCGATCTGCTTCACTTAAAGTTTTGCCATAGGTACTGAGCTCATCAAAATCAACCAGAACAGAATCCTCTCCTTTGCTCAGTGTCTCCCAAGAGATGACTTCCTCATTGATCCGTAGCTGCTTCAAAAAGACCTTTGGGAGTTTGTTATTTCTGACCAACGCATTGTAATCAAATCGCACGAGCGCTGTCTTATTACTACCCGTTCCCGCCCAAAGTACACCTTTGCTATCCTCAAACATGGCGTTTTGGCCATCTGTGAGGTCTTTGACAGGATAGCCAGTTTCAGAGTTAAAAATCTCAATATTTTCAAGGCTAAAGGCTTTTCCTTCTTGGCTTTTGACTAGATCAAAAAATGCGATTCCAAGATTAGTACCCACTGCCATTTTGCCGGATTTCATCGGAACGATTTGTAAAATCACATTGTCAGGCAACCCTTCCTCGATTCCAAAAGAGGTAAGAGTTGACAAAGCCTGCAGTTGATCTTTTCCGTTGAGAAATGCGGAAATTGACTCTTTTGGCAAAAATCCTAGACCATGCAAGGTCCCGATCCAAAGGTTCCCCTCCTGATCTTTTTTCAACTGCATGATATCATTGTCCACCAATCCCTGTTTTGTAGTCAGACTGGTGAATTTTTCTCCGTCAAAATAATTGACGCCACCATCTACAGCACCTATCCAGATTCCTCCTTCTTCCTCTGGCAAAAGGGTAAGTATCACCTGACCTACTAATCCTTGATCTGACCCAAAAGTGACAAAACTTTCCCCGTCAAATCGGGTGATCCCACCTCCATCAGTTCCTATCCAAATAATCCCCTCTTTGTCTTCTGCAATGGCCAAGATCTCATCAGAGGGTAGTCCTTGGCGGCTGGTATAAGTGGTAAAGGACTTGCCGTCATATTTACTAATCCCTCCACCTCCGGTTCCGATCCACAAGTTCCCGTCTTTATCTTCAATGATAGAATACACGATCTCACCTGCCAAACCCTGCGATAAAGAGTAAGTAGTAAAGCCTTTTCCGTCAAACTTGGTAAGCCCTCCACCGGCGGTTCCAAACCAAAGGTTGCCCGACTTATCCTCCAAAGTACTAAGGACGATGTTTCCTCCCAGGCCTTGATTGACAGTAAAGCTGGTGAACGAACTGCCATCAAATCGAGTGACACCACCCCCATCCGTTCCAAACCAAAGCTTTCCTGAGTCGTCCAAGGCAATTGTCAACACACTGTTTGCAGGCATTCCTTGGTCACGAGTGTAGGTAGTAAACTTGCCGTCAAATCTGCTGGTCCCTCTTTCTGTACCAAGCCAAATGTGTCCGTTATGATCTTCCAAAATAGACCTGACAATATTGTCAGCCAAGCCGTCTTTGATCGAATAATTCTGAAACTCTTTTCCATCAAATCGGCTGACTCCGCCGCCAATAGTGCCAATCCAAATGGACCCGTCTGATGCCATACCAAAACTTCGGACTCTATTTCCAGCAAGACCGTCCAGTTCTGTGAAATTGGTAAAAGCCTTCCCGTCAAATCGGCTAAAGCCACCCCCATTGGTTCCGAAGTATAAATTGCCTTTTTGATCTTTGGCCACAGCAATCACAACATCATCCGCCAATCCATCTTCTTTGGTGTAAGTGGTAAACGTTTTGCCATCAAATTTGCTGATTCCTCCTCCTCCCGTACCAAACCACAAATGGCCATTTTGATCTTCAGTGATGCCAAAGACTACATCATCTGCCAAGCCATCTTCAAATGTGAAATTGGTAAATGAAAACCCGTCAAAGCGGCTGACCCCAGAGATAGTACCAAACCAAATTTCGCCCTTACTGTCCTCATAGATGCTACGAACAGTATTTCCAGTCAGACCTTGGGAAGTGGTATAGTTGGTAAATGAATTTCCGTCATAGCGACTTACCCCGCCTCCATTGGTACCAAACCAAAGATGACCTCTGCTGTCAAGAAGGGAACAATTGATAGCATCCAAAGCAAGTCCATCATCCGTAGAATAGGTGCGAAACTGAGAAATACCACCCTCGCCAAGAAGGTACGGTATCCCAATTTCGTTTTTGACCACTTCGCCATTTGGATCTTTGAGCATCAAAAGTTCTTGAGTCCTTGGCGCCAAAAGTGGAAATGAAAGAATTTCCCCATTCGGATCTTGGAATGAATAATATCCCCCATCACTTCTGGGTATTGTGATGGACCTTGGTGGAGGAGTATTCTTTAAATAGACCTTTTGAGGTTGTAATGAGTCTGGAAGTTGGGAAATTTGAACCTCTTTCGGGAGCAAAACGGAATCACTTTGCCCCTCGACGTCAGGCTGAGTTTTGCCACATGCAAAGAGTAAAAATGCTAATCCCCAAAAAGGAAGGACATGTCTCATGAGTTAATCAAAATAGTCTTTGAAATAGGTTTTTGGGGCCCTTTCAAAATTTCAGGAAAAAGATAGGGAATAATCACAGGATTAAAAATGCTTTTGAAACTGGCATAATTGCCTCCACAAAAAAACCAGCCACTTTGCAGTGACCGGTTTTCTTGAATAAATAAGGAAAGTATTTATTGTCCCACCATGAAAATGGCATTGCTTAAGACCAGCTTGCCGCTTTCCCAGAAACCTCTAAAAATAGGATTATCCACGAAGTAGACGATCTGTCCGCGACCCTGATTCTCGGCACCGATGACCATGGAGTTCCCCATTTGGGATTTGATCTTGTATCCGATGTATCCGGTACGGTAAGAATCATTGCCTGCAATAATCCCAGCATTCGCTCCTCCCGTCAGGTAGGCAAATCGGTTGGAGTTATTTTTCAACGTGTAGAATTTACCTCCCGTACCATAACCAAGCGGATGTGTCTCATCCATTTTGATTTCGTAGATCGCTCCGGCTGTGCCGCCTGAGATATCCAATCGCTCCCCTTCAGTGTAAGGCTCCAGTCTTTCCACTTTTGCTAATTCTTGACCAGCCTTATCAGCGGCCTTTTTCTCCTCGTCGGTATCAAATGTTTTCAGTTTGAATCCTTCTTTGTTGGCAAATAAGTTAACAGAAGCATCGATCGCGATCAGTTTTCCACCTGCTTTTACCCAATCGGTCAATTTGGTCTGAGCTCCTGCGTTCAATGCTGTTCCAAAAACGGATGGTAAAATAATCACATCATACTTGCTTAGGTCATAGCTGCCCATGGCTGAGGCGTCCAAATTGCTCAAAGGATAGTCTAGGTCCTTCTCGAAGAAGTGCCACACCTCTCCATAGTTAAGCGATGAGGTACCATTTCCTCCGACCAACGCGACTTTCGGAGCTTTGATCACTCTGATGTTTGGTGAGCCAAAGTCTTTCCCTTTGTCCACATAGCCCGTTTGGGTGGTGGCCAAAGTCACTCCAAAGCGATTGGCCGTCTCTGTTACTTTTTTGTCAAAATCCCCGACATATTCATTGCCACCTTTGGTGATCATCAGTGTGCCGGCAGGATAGCTTTTACCTTCCACAGTAAATGGATATTCTGCATAGCGAACTCGGATTTTTTGGTTGAGCAGGGAAGCTAAAAATGCTACATCACGAGTGCCTTGCCAATTCGCTAAATACGCCACAGGAGTAGATCCTGCTTGATTGGTAGGATTAGCTGGCTTTTCGTAAGCACCCAAAGCATCCAATCTAGTTTCCAAAGCATACGCTTTCAACCCATAAGCATAAGGCATCGCCCAGCTGGTGATGTCGTAAGTGATGGAATCATTGAGCGTTGGGTTTGGCTCGAAGAGCACCTGAGCCAACACAGACTTTGGCTGGTAGGCATTGATCACGATATCTTTATCTGAGGTAGAAAAGAGAACCCCTGACTTTCCACTTTGGTATTCAAATCCTTTCAAACCGGCTTTAGCTCCAGCTTTGCCGTAGCGGATGCCGTTTTTGTCCAAAAGCTCAAGCAACTTGGCGACCTGAGCAGGATTACTTTCTGCCTTGATCACAAAGCTTTTGTATTTGCCTTTAGGATTGGTGGAGTTGTTTTTGAAATAGTTGGCAAATTCAGTGACCAGCCTTTTGGAATTCTGACTTGTGACTTCTGCCGCTGACATGGCAGCGGTGTAATGACCCGCGATTCGACCGCTGAGCGTCACGGTGTCTCCGATTGAATTGTAGACTCCGATGCCTGCGCGACCGCTACCTCCTTGCTCGATGGTCATCCCAATAGCACCGTTGTACATGGGATAAGTATCACCATAAGATGGATACAAAAGATCAAAGCGCTCCTTGGTGAAGTAGAATCTGCCCATCTGATCAAAATACTTGGCGGTATTACGCCCGAAAATATCCTGAAACTCATGCTGGAATGGGGTCAACTGCTCATGAAGAGGCTCAGCAGCCGGTGCCATGTAGAAAGGCTGATCGATGCCCTGCTCGTGAAAATCCAAGTGAAGCTGTGGCATCCACTGCTGGTACATCTTGAGCCTTTTCTGGGATTCCACCTGTACTTGCCAAGCCCAGTCACGGTTGAGGTCAAACAGGTAATGATTAGCTCTGCCTCCTGGCCATGGTTCGTTGTGCTCCATGGACTGTGGATCTGGCTGCAGACGTGTGTTCATCTTTTGATTGTACCACATCGCGTATCGGTCACGCCCGTCGGGATTGATACAAGGATCGAGGATGATGACTTGATTTTTCAGCCATTCCTGTGATTTGGGGTTTTTGGGATCAGCCAGAGTGTAAAAAGTGGAAATCGCGGCTTCCATCCCTACAGACTCATTGCCATGGACATTGAAAGACATCCAGTTGATCGGAATCTCGGTGCTTGGTGAGCCTTCCATCAGACCTGCACGCTTGAGGTTATCTGTGCGGATTTGCTCCAGCCGAGCCATATTTTCAGGGCTGGATAGAATCGCGATGATCAGCGGTCGCTTTTCATTGGTTTCGCCGTATTGGATTAGTTTGATATTTGGATTCTGAGAAGCCACATACTCAAAGTAATCCACCATACGATGATGGGGTGTAAATCGGTCTCCGGGCTTGTAGCCCAAAAACTGCTCAGGTGTCTTCAGCTGAGCCATTGCCGCCCAAACCAAGGCCAAAGCAAACGTCAGGGTGAGTATACTTTTCTTCATAAGGAAAATTTTATTTCGATTGGAAAGTTAAATGCTTTTAGCGGTGAAGGAAGCACCAACCAGAGAAAAGTAGATGGATCAATTTGAGATTTAAGATTCCATATTAAGTAGGTGAAAGAGAAAAATCCTAATTCACAATGGTATTGACAGGGTAATTTAAAAATGTAGTATCCGATGTAATGATTTCTAGATCTTCGATGAGTGCTTGGGCTATCAGGATTCGATCAAATGGGTCTTTATGAAAAAAATTCAATTCTGAGTTTTTAATGACATGAATTTGATTGATTGGTAGAATAGCAAAACCACTTTCTAAGATAATTTTCACCAATTCATCTAAGGTTATTCTCAGTTCAAGTTTTCCTAAACTCATTTTTATCCCAATTTCCCACAGGGACGCCACGCTGATAAAGCAGGATTGGGAATTTTCAATTAATGTTTTAGACTTATTAGTTAATTGAGGATGTTCAGTTATAAACCAAATCAAAATATGGGTGTCAATTAAAAGTTTTTTCATTGGTATTCCTTAAAATCTTCCAAAGGATCATCAAAACCATCCTTGATAAAAATCTTATCCTTTGCCAGACCTGACACTCTCTTTTTCTTTCTTTTAGAGGACACTGAATTTAGCAGGCTGTCCATAAATTGGACAACCTGCTTTTTAAGATCTTCCGGCAAGGCTTGATATTTTGAGAAAGCTTCAGATTCTGACATGACGTAAATTAATCAAAATCATTCCCTTATCAAAAATCATTGTACTGCCTTCACATTCACTTCAATGTTTCCTCGTGTTGCCTTAGAATACGGACACACCTGATGGGCTGCCTCTACCAATTGCTGGGCGTGCTCAAGGGACTCCGCATGAGGAATTTTGACTTCGATATCTACCGCCAATCCAAAGCTGTCAGGGCCATAGTGACCCAAATGCACTTTGGCTTTGATCTCGGAATCTCTCAGGCTGGTCTTTCCGGCTACTGCGCCCAAAGCGCCACCGAAACAAGCTGCATAGCCTGCTGCAAAAAGTTGTTCAGGGTTAGTCTTTCCACCATCGCCCCCAATTTCTTTTGGCATGGCCACCTCAAAATCCAGCATGCCATCTTCGGTACGTACGTGCCCTTTTCTTCCTCCGGTATTGACCGCTACGGCGGTGTAATCCACAATCAGTTTTTCCATCTTACTTTTTAATTGATTTTAGGTTTTCCAATAAGCCCTCTAGTTGGAGAATCGCCCGATCAGCAGATTTTCCCAATCCTTGGGCTAATTGGCTTTCCAACTCCCGAATGCCTTCCAAAGTTTTGGATTGGAGGGTTTTTCCGGGATAGGTCAAATGAATGCTGACAGTCCGCTCGTCAGCATCACCTCGTTTTCGCTTCAGAAGGTTTTGAGACTCCAGCTTTTTCAACAAGGGAGTCAAGGTTCCCGAATCCAAATTTAGCCTAGCTCCCAGTTCGTGGACTTTTAGTCCATCTTCCTGCCAAAGAATCGAAAGCACCAAAAATTGCAAATAGGTCAATCCAAAGTCATTCAGTTTCACTTGGATCTGCTGAATCAACAGTCTAGAACCGGTGTAGAGCAATTGAGAGAGATGTAGCGAAGGAAATTCGGATGGGTTCATAAGCAAAACAGGATTGGATACAATCTACTTGTTTCCAATCCTGTGAGCAAAAATTACCTCCAAAATTCCTGACTTATGTCCTCCCTACTTAAAGGGAAAGTCCGCGCTGATAGGTGTAGTGAAGCTTTTTGTTCGCTTCGGCATCTGTAAATACTTGGGCAATCGGCTCCCACTTCAGCGGCCTTCCCAACTCATGGGCAATGTTGCCAATCGTACAGGCGGTGCAGGTACTGTGACCTACCTCCACGGGTACAATCGGGTCTTTGCGCTTGCGGATACAGTCAATGAAATCGATATGGTGCGCTCCAAAACTGAAATTCTCAGGTTCTTTTCCGATCTGTAAGTCAGCAATGGATGTGTCGTAGTTCCCTCGGGAAACTTTAATCCAGCCTTTTTCTCCCAAAAACTTGACGCCTTGCCTGCCTTCGTCAAACTTGGTGATCAGCATTTCCACCCCATTGGCGTAGCGGTAAGTAAGTGGCTTGTCTCCGGAAGCAGGGATGACTTCCACCGGGCCATTTCGGTCCATGCTCAGTCCCCATTGAGCAATGTCGATCATGTGTGCTCCCCAATCGGTCATCAATCCTCCACCTGTCTCGCGGTACCATCTCCAGGCTCCCCAAGCGGACTCATTTTTCTCAGGATTTAGTGTAATCCCTGGATTGAGAAGATCATTGAAATGAAGGGAAGGAATCGGTCCAAGCCATTTTTCCCAGTTGAGACCGGCGGGAATTTCTTGCTTTTCAAGATCATAAGGTTTAGGATGCGGATTTTCGCCCACGTGCACTAGGACTTGGGAGATTTTGCCCAGCTTGCCTCGCTGCACATGCATAGCAGCAGTCTGGAAATTCACCGCGGCACGTTGCATAGATCCTACTGCGAGCACAATTCCGTTTTCTCGGACGGCCTTGACCAGTTCTTGTCCTTCTTTGATGGTAAACGTGAGTGGCTTTTCTAAGTAAATATCCTTCTTGGCACGGCAGGCATCAATCGCCATGATAGCATGCCAATGATCGGGTGAGGCAATCACAACCGCATCCACTTCAGGATTTGCCAAGAGCTCCCGGTAATCTTCATATAGCTTTGGCGCAACATAGGTTTTACCTGCTTCAGTCATGTTCTTTTGGACACGGAGGGCGAATCGTTCTCTTTTGATCGCATACACATCGGCTCCAGCCACCACTTCCACACCCGGAATTCGCATGAAGTTATTCAACAAGCCCATCGCCTGACGGCCCACACCTATAAAGCCCAATCGGACTCGCTCATGTGCTGCTGCAAAGGAAGACTTGGAAGAAGAGGCCAAGGAAAGACCAGGGAGCAGGCTCAATCCTGCAGAGGTCAATAAACTGGCGCCGAGGAATTTTCGGCGGGAAAAAGAACTGAAGCTCATGAGGTTTATGGGTTTAAAGTGATTTCTAAGATTAGCGAAATAAATTACCTGAAATCCTTCGCCTTTCGAAATTTCGAGAGGTCAATTTGATAAAGGCAGGTAAATACCCGATGAAAGGACACGTTTCATGATTTTTCTCAGGGCCAAGGATTGAACTCTTTTCCCCGGTTTTTACTTTCTTGCCATAGAAATTTTCTATCAAAATGACCATTCAACAGCTGGAGTATCTCATCGCCGTGGATAAGCATCGGCATTTTGGCAATGCGGCCGAGTCATGTTTTGTGACCCAACCCACCCTCAGCGCCCAATTGAGCAAACTGGAAAAAGAACTCGGTGTGATCCTTTTTGACCGAAGCAAAATGCCTGTCATCCCGACCGAAATCGGCGTTCAGATCATCGCTCAAGCCAAAAAAGTGGTCTCTGAAAGCAAGGGGATTCTCGAGCTGGTGGCCCAATTGAAGGGGGACATTTCGGGGACGATAAAGCTGGGGATTATCCCGACTTTGGCACCTTATCTTCTGCATTTATTCATCAGAAGGTTTCTGGAAATGTACCCCAATGTCAAACTGGAAGTGCAGGAAATGGTGACTGAAGAGGTTGTCCGCAGACTCAAAAATGACGAACTCGACCTAGGAATCGTGGTGACGCCGTTGGACGAACCGGGAATCGTAGAAAAGCCGATGTTTTATGAGAAGTTCTATGCCTATTTTTCAAAAGATCACGAACTGCTGAGGGAAAAAGAAATCCGACCCGAACAGTTGAAAAAGGAAGAGCTGTGGGTCCTGCAGCAGGGGCATTGTTTCCGAGATCAGGTGATCAGTTTTTGCGATCAAAGCCTCTCGGGCCATAAAAATTTTCATTACGAAAGTGGCTCTTTAGAAGGCCTTCGGAACATGGTCAATCGCTACAAAGGGCTTACGCTACTTCCGGAATTGGCCACAAAAGAACTCTCCGAAGAAGAAAAATCCAGACTTAGGCCTTTTCTGGGTACTGCTCCCACCCGCGAGGTCAGCATCATTCTCAACCGCAGTTTTCTAAAGCAAAAACTGGTGGAATTGCTCTATCGTGAAATCACGGATGCCATTCCTCAAGAAATGACCTCAAAGGCTCATGGAAAAATTGTGAGGTTTAAGTAAAGAAGGAAGCTTATGCAAAAAAAATGGCCTCCTAAAAGAGGCCATCTTCTTATTTTTTCAAAACCGCTTTCCAGCCTTTCTCTTCGATCTGTGCGGCAGATTCCTCCACTTTTTCACGAAGACCTGTTTTAAAGGCATCCATCTTTTTACCAATCTCAAGGTCGTAAGCACCTAGAATCGATGCCGCCAAAATCCCTGCGTTTTTACCTCCATTGAGTGCCACAGTTGCCACAGGAATCCCGCTCGGCATCTGCAAAATGGACAGAATACTATCCCAACCGTCAATCGAATTGGAGCTTTTGACAGGCACTCCAATCACTGGCAGGCTAGTTAAAGAGGCCACCATCCCAGGCAAATGGGCAGCCCCGCCAGCTCCGGCTACGATCACTTTGATCCCACGTTCGCGTGCCGAACCAGCATAGTCGATCATCCGCTGAGGAGTGCGATGGGCACTCACCACGGTGAGTTCGTAAGCGATTCCGAGTTCTTCGAGAAACTGGGCAGCTTCTGCCATGACAGGGAGGTCAGATTGACTTCCCATAATGATTCCTACCTGTGGGTTCATGAGATGGATTTTATTTTGATCAGTTCTTTGATGCGGTGTGCGCGTTCCTTCAGCGCGGGAATATGCTCGTCCAAAATGGTCACGTGGCCCATTTTTCGGAAAGGTTTGGTCAATTTTTTACCATAAAGGTGAATATACACACCCTTTTCAGCCATGGCTTCCTCTTGCCCTTCGACTACAGCCGGACCGGAAAAGCCGTCTTCACCCAGCAGATTGATCATCGCAGCAGGGCACCTTAGATCGGGATTACCAAGCGGCCAATTCATCACAGCACGAAGGTGCTGCTCAAACTGAGAAGTGAAATTGGCCTCGATGGTATGGTGACCACTGTTGTGAGGACGGGGAGCAATTTCATTGACGAGTACTTCGCCTGATTTGGTCACGAAAAGTTCAACCGCCAATATGCCGACCATGTCCAATTTAAGGATGACCTCCTTGGCGATTTCTTGAGCTTTAACCTCCACTTCTGGAGAGATTTCAGCCGGTGCAAAAAGGAATTCCACCAAGTTGGCTGTCGGGTGGAAAGCACATTCTACGGCCGGATAGGCGATTAGGTCTCCTTTGGCATTTCTTGCCACAGTGACTGCGATTTCCTTGTCAAAATCAATCAGCTTTTCCAGCAGTCCAGGCGCATCAAAGGCTAGCTCCAAATCCGCTTCGGTTCTCAAAATTTGAACACCACGACCGTCATAGCCTTCTTTTCCAAGTTTATTCACAGAAGGAAGAAAAGATTTTTTGGAGACCACGTCTGCTTTATTTTCAGTCAAAACAAAGTCCGCAGTCGGAATTCCATGTTGGGCATAGAATTGCTTTTGATCGCGCTTGTCCTGGATGAGTTTCAGGATGTGGGGCTGAGGAAATACCTTTTTCCCTTCATCTGCCAACTTTTGGAGTGCCTCGGTATTGACTGCCTCGATCTCTACAGTGATGACGTCACAGTTTTTTCCAAATGCATACACAGTATCAAAATCCTTTAGCGAACCGACCTGAAATCGCTGTGCGATATCCTTGCAGGGTGCATTGGGGTCTGGATCGAGAATATGAATGTCCTGATTGTAATTGACCGCCGACTGAATGAGCATGCGCCCAAGCTGACCGCCGCCAAGAACTCCAAGTATCTGGGATGTGGATTGCGTTGCCATAGAGTAAAGAGTGAGTAAAAGTACAAGATTCAGAGGGAAGGAAAAACTCAGCCTTCCGGACTGAATCTGATCCCCATCAATTCCATGAGTTTGTGAGCATTGAAACTGGGGCATGGACCATCCTTTAGCTTGTAATCAAAAGCGATGGTCTGATCCTGAATCTCCGAGTGGAAAGAGAAATTCCTGAGACGGGCTTCTTTCTCTGCCAATTGAGCCAATTCGATATCATGCGTGGTTATCAAGCCAAATCCCTGGGTTTGCAACACTTGATGAATCAAGGCCTGCGAACCGGAAATTCGGTCTTGGGTGTTGGTCCCTTTGAGGATTTCATCCAGCATGAAAAAGACTTTTTCACCTGCCTCCAATCGGGTAATCAGACTTCGAATACGGAAAAGCTCCGCATAAAAAGAAGAAACACTTTCGCCCAAATTGTCCGAGTTTCTCATGCTCGTGTATAACTGAACGGGACCGAGAGAGAACTCATCAGCAAAAGGACGAAGGCCAAGATTGACCAAAACCGCATTGATTCCAAGCGTACGCATAAAGGTCGTTTTACCACTCATGTTGGCTCCAGTAAGTAATGCCAGCTGGGCGTCCTGACCCAGTTGGATGGAATTCCCAATCGCTTTTTCAGGATGAATAAGTGGGTGCTTGGCGTTGGTCGCACCAAGGATTCGGTCCTCAGTCCAATGGCTTTTGCCAGGGTAGCCAACTTCCTGTTCGAAGGCTCCCAAGGACACCCACACTTCCCAGTTTTCCAAGGTTTCGGGCAGCTGCAAAAGGGAAGTTCCAACCTTCGTTTTCCACTTAGCCAACCTGAGGTAAAGGATAAAATCCGTCCAAAGCAGCAAGTTGATTGGCAAATAGAGGAGATTTAGTCGATTTTGGACCCAAAGTCCAAGCTTATCCAATTCCCTGAGTTGGACGGAGGCAGGTGATAGACTGGTAAACAAACTTGATTTTTCCTCTACCATTAGCCCGGATTGAAAGACCTCTTCTTCGATGATTTCGGCCCGTAGCGCCATAGACTTCATGTGTCCTGAAAGAGGAATCACCTCTGCTGCCTGCTTTAATGGGGCAAATACCATCCAAAGCGCCCCAATTCCAATCAAAACCCAAACACCCAAAATGGCCTGAGGGACGATTCCCATCAAAATCAAAGTCAGCAGACTCAGCCCACCTAGCGGACCAACGATGGCCAAGAATTGATGCAAAACTGAAATCTTCAAAGAACCAGTCAACCAGGATTTCCAAGAATCAAGTGGCTTGATCGCCGATCCAAATGCCATTCCGACAGATTCAAAGGCTCTCAGAAAATCTGGCTTGCCTGATAATTCTTCTACCGCGTCTGCACGCTGTTGGGCTTCTTTCGAAGAAAAACCAGATTTCATGAGTTGAGCCAATTTTGCTTTTCCGCCGGGTGAAGTAGTGTGGTTGAGTAATTGAAAAAGGGAATGCGAGCCAAAAAGATCCAAGTCTCCGGAAAATGGATGCGTCTTTTCCGAAAACTCACTTCCCTGATCAAGGCCGGAAAGATTCCTTTCTTGGCGTAACTTTTTGCCTTCCTGAATTCGCTGAATTGCGAGGTAGATGGCTTCCTGATCTTTGGCTTGATTGAATTTTTTGATCAGCGAGATGAATATTCCGATCATCCCAAATGCCGGCAGCAACCAAAGCGGATGCTCCGCCAAGCCTAAAATCAACAGCGCACCCATTCCCAAAAAAGCACCCAGGCGGAGGGTACTTAGCTGAACCGCCTTTCTGCGGATGGCTTCTAGCTTTTGAGTCAATTCGGCTGTACCAAAATCAAATTTTACCATGGAAACAAAGATAGCCAAAGAGGCAGATGGAGAAAGGAAATATAAGCGACCAAGAACTGAGCCTATATTTTGAAAACAAACCTTTTTCTGATCCTTGGCCGTTTTAAAATGGTAACTTGCCCCTACCATGAAAAAGAAAAAATTGCCACAAGAACCTATAGCTACAGAATGGGACTTCAGTGAGGGTTTTGGAATTTTGCCGACAGATGTCTCCCTCACCCAGAATATTGGTTGTGTGGGTGTAAAGTCGAAAAAACAGGGTTCGCAACCTGCCAAACCTGAAAATAAAGAGTAGATTTGAGTTACTTTTAATCCTATCCCTATGAATACTAACCGATTATTTAGGCATTTTCTACTCCTTGCCTTTTTCTCAATTGCTTTAATTTCTTGCGATGAAGGTCTAGAATCGCTACTACCAGAGCCTGATTTGTCTTTGGTAGAAGATGAATTTGAGGTCAGCACGGTCTTGGAAGACTTGGACAATCTCACCTTAAAATCTCTCGAGGCGAGCGGACTTGGATTTCGAACCACAGCTATAACCGACGGCAGCATCTGCTCTTCCGCCACTCTCAATCACGACACGGCTGGTAAAAAGATCACGGTGGACTTTGGCACAGGATGTACTTCAAATGGAATCACCAGAAAAGGCAAAGTCATTTTCACCTATACAGGCAGCTTCTTGATTCCTGGATCCAGTGTAGTCACTACTTTCCAAGGCTATGAAGTCAACGGACTAAAAGTGGAAGGTACCCGCACCATCACCAATACCGGAATCAACATTCAGAATTTTGAAATCACCTTGGCTGTAAAAATCCAGAATGGAAAGGTCACATGGCCTGATGGAAAAGTATCCTCTTTCATTACAGATCAGGTAAGAAAGGTAACCCTCGGATCCTCAGGATATCAAGCTTCAGTGACAGGCACTGGCAGTGGTACAAGCAAAACAGGAATTTCTTACACGGCTTCCATCTCCGAACCTTTAATTGTAACTCAAACATGTGTAGAATCAGGTGTTTCCATTCCCAATAAAGGAAAAATCAATTTCAGCTACCTGTCAATCGTATTTACTGTAGACTATGGAGCAGGAGAATGCGACAAAAAACTCACCATCTCCTACCCGGGTGGCTCGAAAGAGATGATATTGGACTAAGTCAGTTTTTCCAGAAATAAAAAAAGCGAGACTTACTCAGTCTCGCTTTTTACTTGTAGTTCGATTTCTTCTCCAGATTCATCTTGGAATCTGTATTCCGTCACAGGTAGGGAAGAATCTTTGATCAGTCGTATCCATTTGAAGTACTTGAAAAACCACTTCACCCTGCGGCTAATTAGGCCGGTGGTAAAGTATGCGTGCAGGTAGGGATGCAGCCCGATGTGGATTTTGTCCACGTTTTGAATGGTAGCGATATGCTCCAGATCATGCTCCAGCTTATCCGCTACCAAAATGGAGGCTTGGATTTTGCCGGTACCGTTACATGCAGGGCAGGTTTCCTTAGTCACAATATTGACCTCAGGACGAACACGCTGCCGGGTAATTTGCATGAGCCCAAATTTGCTCAGCGGCAATACGGTATGCTTGGATCTGTCAGACTTCATCTCCTGCATCATTGCGTCATAGATGGCTTTTTTGTTTTCAGCCTTTTTCATGTCGATAAAATCGACCACAATGATTCCTCCCATGTCTCGGAGGCGGAGCTGTCTTGCAATTTCTTTAGCAGCGACCAGATTAGTTTTTAATGCTGTAGATTCCTGGTCACTTTCTTGGTTGGACTTGTTGCCACTGTTTACGTCGATGACATGCAGGGCTTCCGTGTGTTCAATGATGACGTAGCCACCTTGGGGTAAGCTAACTGTCTGTCCAAACAAGCTTTTGATTTGCTTCTCAATTCCAAAACTTTCAAATAGCTTGACTTTACCATTGTAAAGCTTGACAATTTTTTCTTTTTCAGGTGCAATAGACCTGATATAGGAACGGATCTGATCGTAAGTAGACTCTTCTTCTACGGTGATTGCGTCGAATGATTCATTGAGCAGGTCTCTCACAAGTGAGGAAGCCATACTCATCTCTCCGATGATTTTATCCCGGCTTTTTGCTTTCAGCAATTTTTTCATCCCTTCTTCCCAATTGGTGAGAAGATTTCGAAGGTCTTTATCAAGTTCCGTCACGGACTGTCCTTCGGCTACAGTTCGGATAATTACACCGAAGTTGGCAGGTTTGATTGAATTGATGAGTCTTAGCAGCCTTTTGCGCTCTTCACTGCTTCGAATCTTTTTGGATACATTAACAGTATCTGAAAAAGGAACGAGCACCAAATAACGTCCGGGTAGAGAGAGCTCACAGGATAATCGAGGGCCTTTTGTGGAAATAGGTTCTTTTACGACTTGCACCAAGACTTGAGTAGTCTTGGCTAGAGTTTTGTCAATTTTTCCGACTTTCTCTATTTCAGGTTCGTTTTCAAAGCCCTTTAGCATGTAGTTAGTATAGTTGTTGTTTCGTACCATTTTGGTAAACTTCAACAAACTATTAACATTCGGGCCTAGGTCCTGGTAATGAAGAAAGGCATCTTTTTCATAACCAACATCAATGAACGCAGCGTTGAGTCCATTGACGATCTTGCGGACCGTGCCCAAGTAAATGTCTCCTACCTTGAACTGGTTGTCCATTCCTTCAGAATGTAATTCAACCAGCTGCTTTTCCTGCAATAAGGCAATTCGACTTCCATTTTGAGCAGAATCGATTAACAATTCCGTACTCAAATTTTCGTCTTATAATATGTAAATGAACGTGTTGTGTAAAAACAGGAAAAGAAGAAGTGTATTACTTCTTCTTATGTCTGTTTTTTCTAAGTCTCTTTTTACGCTTGTGAGTCGCGATCTTATGTCTTTTTCTTTTCTTACCGCAAGGCATAGTCTTTTGAATTTAAAGTGTTTAAAATAATTTATAGCTTGTCGAGGTAGCTTTGAACACTACTAATGATCATCGGATCCTGAGTAATTTTCTTAACTGACTCAAACTGTGCTTTCGCTTTGTTTTTTTCATTGGACTCAAAATAGCTTACTGCCAAATAAAATTGCCCTTGTACGTTTTGCGGATGATACTTGATCAACTCCTCGAATCGCTCAGCAGCTTTTTTATATTGACCCGACTGCATAGATAGTACGCCCATGTTAAACAACCCATCCTCATTTTGGGGATCCTTTTCGAGAACTTCTCGAAGCATGGTAATCCCTTGCATAGGATTGGCCGAGGACACATAGGTCATGGCAATCTTTGTTTTCAAGTCCAATCGGTTTGGATCTTTTTCCAAAACCTTATTCAGGTAATTTCTGGTCTTCCCTGCCAGTGCTTCTACCTTATTCTTATCAAGAGCAAATGAAAACGCTTCATATGATGCTTTCCCCGCTTCTTCAGCTAAGAATAGATTATCTGGCCAAGCTACTGCTGCCTGATCCCAATAATACGCAGCACTGTCAAATAAACCTTCTTCTTTATATAAACCTGCAAGAACCTGAGCTGATTTCACTTTCTCCTCCTTGTTAGGAGCATTGAGAAAGCTTTGAATAAGCTGATTGGCTTGAGTTCTATTTTCAGAAGAAAGCTCATTCTCGTGCGATTCGGAGATTACATCTTCCGGAGAACCAGACCGGTCTCCAGACTCCTCAACTTTTGCCGCTGTAGCATCATTATCCACCACCACTTTAGGGAGGGAAAACATCACCACAATCGCAATTAAACCGACCGCTACCAGAATGAGCTGTGATTTTTTCATGTCAATTTCCTCTCAGGATTAATCCTGAGCAGCCAATTGTTTGATTTTTTTGCTGTTTTTGATTTTCTCTACAAACACTTTGGATGGCTTGAATGCCGGGATGTAGTGCTCGTCGATCACGATAGCTGTATTCTTGGAGATGTTTCGGGCGATTTTCTTAGCTCTTTTCTTATTGATAAAGCTACCAAATCCTCTAACATAGATATTTTCTCCCTCTGCCATAGAATCCTTTACAACTTTAAAGAACGCCTCGATGGCTTGTGTCACATCATCCTTCTGGATTCCGGTTTTGTCGGAAATCTTGGTGATTACTTCTGCTTTTGTCACAGTGATTTTAATTTAGAAATTACGAAATAAGCTTAACAACCTATTAACCAAGTGTTTTTGGGACTGCAAATGTACGAGAACCAATGCAATTAAAAAACATATTCAAAAAAATTCCCTTGGTTTGTATTCAGAAATATCCCGTCATATGAACAGTAAAAATGCTGAAAATCAAGCTTTTTCAAATCAAATAATTTCTTGGTATAGAGAAAATCCTAGAGAATTACCTTGGAGAGAAACCTCCGATCCTTACAAAATATGGCTTTCAGAAATCATTCTTCAGCAAACTCGGGTGGCACAAGGGTTACCTTATTATTATGCTTTCACCCAAACTTTCCCGACAGTAAGAGACTTGGCGCTAGCACCTGAAGCGGAGGTGCTCAGGCTTTGGCAAGGCTTGGGCTACTACAGCAGGGCTCGAAATCTTCACGAATGTGCTAGATATATCTGGCATGAACTCGGCGGAAAATTCCCATCAACTTATGATTCTTTGATCAAACTTAAAGGAGTGGGCAGCTATACCGCTGCAGCCATCTCCAGCTTTGCCTTCGGAGAAGTCAAAGCCGTAGTAGACGGGAATGTGTTTCGTGTGCTTTCAAGATATTTTGGGATAGAGACAGATATCGCGAGTGGAAAAGCGAAAAAGGAGTTTGAAGAATTGGCTAATCAACTTATTCCACAAGAGACTCCGGGCGAATTTAATCAAGCCATGATGGATTTTGGAGCAAGGCAGTGTGTGCCTAAAAATCCAAACTGTGAGCTATGCCCGCTGAAGCCCACTTGCTTTGCATTTAAAAGCAACTTGACTAACGTCTTACCTGTAAAAATCAAGAAAACTAAAGTCAAGGATAGAACTTTAGATTACCTAGTCATCCGTTGCGGAAATGCCTTGGTTTTAAATAAGCGAAGCCACGGCGACATTTGGACTGGTTTGCATGATTTCCCATCACTTAATGAAGGTAAAACAACATTGGAGGGAATTTCAGATTCGAAACCCCGGTTACTTCCCAAAAAATACCGACACATTTTGTCTCATCAGAAACTGAATGCTAGTTTCTCTGAATTGGAAATTCCTGAAGAAAAATACTCAGATCTAACCAAATGGTGCGAAAAGGAGGGTTACCTTTTGGTAAATGAAAAAGAAATCGAATACTTAGCCAAACCCAAATTGATTGTGAATTTTTTGAACGATCAGGGTATTTAAGTAATTTCAATTTCACAATTTTTTTTCACCAAAAAACACACAGCTATGGCAGGAGTAAACAAAGTAATTTTATTGGGAAATCTGGGAGCTGACCCGGAAGTGAAGTATCTTGAAGGTGACAAAGTAGTCGCTAATTTAAGTCTGGCTACTACAGAAGCTTACAACGACCGAAGTGGCAATCGAGTAGAGCAAACGGAGTGGCATGATTTGGAACTTTGGGATCAGCAGGCAAAAATCGCTGAGAAATACCTGAAAAAGGGCTCTCAAATCTACGTAGAAGGCAAAATCAAGTCTGATAAATGGACAGATGAACAAGGTCAAAACCGAAAGAAAATGAAAATTAGGGTTTTGAGTTTTACCATGGTGGGCGGTAGACCCGAGGGGATGCCAAGCACAAACCCTAGCTCTCAAAATCAACCTACCCAAACATCGGCTCCAAGACAGGCTGCTTCTATGAGCCCAAGTGGAGGTCCTGAAATCTCTCTTGATGACGCAGATGATGATTTGCCATTTTAATAATCCCTTCAAATCCCTTTTTCCTTTGGTTAAAGGGATTTGTTAAATTTGTCCCACCAATTCCCTAAAAAATGGACGACCCCTACCCGAGTTATTCCCTATTAACACAAGTTCCTGAGATTACTTTCAGCTATATTCTGTTTAATGGAATAGCCCTTATTTTTTTATTGATAGGTTCAGCTTTGGTCTCCGGTTCAGAAGTCGCATTTTTCTCATTAACCAAAGAAGATCTCGCTGACCTTACCGAAACCAATCCCGATAAAGGAAGATTAATCAGCAAATTGGTGTCTTCACCCAAGCGACTCCTTAGTACGATTCTCATTCTCAATAACCTCATCAATATTGCCATAGTCACCCTGACGACCTTTGTGTCTTGGAGCATTTTTGGAATGAATGCCACAGGAATTGTGGTCGTCCTCATCCAAACGGTTGGAGTGACCTTTGCCATCGTTTTCTTTGGAGAGATCGTTCCCAAAGTCTATGCAAATCAGGCCAAAATAAGTTTTGCCCTCAATCTTGCTCCTTACATCAGTTTTTTCAATTCTGCATTAAAGCCGATCTCTGCCTTTTTGATGGCTTTCAGCAACATTATTGAAAAAAGAATCCAACAAAAGGGTTATTCCCTCTCTGTGGATGAACTCAATCAAGCATTGGAACTTACTACGGAGGATACACCAGAAGAGGAAAAGGAAATCTTGAAAGGCATCGTGAATTTTGGCACCCTGAGTGTGAGACAAGTGATGAAGAGCCGAATGGAAATCACCGCGGTCGATGCGGAGATTGATTTTCATGAACTCATGGATAAAATCAATAAGAGTGGCTATTCAAGAATTCCTGTTTTTGAAGAGACCATCGATAATATCCTGGGGATTCTTTACATCAAGGACCTTTTGCCGCATATTGACAAAGACGAAACATTTGAGTGGAAAACACTTATTAGAAAAAGCTTCTTCGTACCAGAAAATAAAAAGGTAGACTCTTTATTGAAAGACTTCCAAAAGATGAGAGTCCATATGGCCATTGTCGTGGATGAGTATGGAGGCACATCTGGATTAGTGACCTTGGAAGACCTGATTGAAGAAATCATCGGTGAAATCAATGACGAATTTGACGACACGGATACCATCTTTTTTCAGGAGATCGATTCTGACACCTTTATTTTCGAAGGGAAAGTTTCCCTAAATGACTTTTGTAAAAAACTTGAATTGGACCCCCAGATTTTTGAAGAGGTAAAAGGTGAAAGTGAATCCTTGGGTGGTTTATTGCTAGAACTCAACTCAAAGCTCCCCAAAAACGGAACCAAGATACCGTTTGAAAACTTCGAATTCACGGTTTTGGCAGTAGATTCTAGAAAAATCAAAAAGATAAAAGTGCACCTGAAATCTGGTGAAAAAGATACCTCAACCCCCTTCACGGATTAACATGATGAAATTTTTTATTCTGCAATAATAACCAAAATCAGAATTTTATTTCTTTTTTCGAGCAAAAACAACCTCGTAAAGATAAAGTCGAGAATTTCTGAGAAATAAAAATTTTTACTTTTTTTTAAATTTTTTCAAAAAAACCAATTTTGTGAGTTTAAACATACTTTTAGAACAAATCCTACCAAAATCAAACCGAGATTTCCAAAAATGTATATTTTTCTTGCGGTTTAAGACTTAAAAAAATTAATATTTCCAATTTCCAAAAAAATCAAGTAAGCTCTTTTTTATAAATAATACGGCATCAAAACAGCCACTTCATTGCCGTAATTTTAACAAAGGAATTTTTTTTTGTAATTTTTGGAAATTTTAAACCTATTAAATACTAATTAGAATGCAACAAGGTTTATATCGATCGGAGTTTGAGCATGACTCCTGCGGTATTGGCGCGGTGGTCGACTTGAGTAATACACCCACTCACGAAACCATCAGCGATGCCTTATACATGCTAAGCAACATGGAGCACCGTGGAGGCCGAGGTTCAGACCCAAAGACAGGGGACGGAGCAGGTATTTCCATTCAGGTTCCCCATCAGTTTCTTAAGGATGTAACCGCCAGAACAGAAATCAACTTACCTGAGCCAGGATTCTATGGTGTAGGGATGACTTTCTTTCCCAAAAACAAACAGCTTTATAAAAGATCAAAAGCGCTCCTCAACCAATTGATTGAGGAATTGGATTTTGAACTTATTGGATATCGGGAAGTGCCAGTAGATGAAACAGTACCTGGATCAGGTGCGCTGGACGTTATGCCAAATATCGAGCAACTCTTCGTAAGTCATAAGAAAGGACTAACGGGTATTGACTTGGAAAGGAAGCTATATGTCCTAAGAAACTATGCAACTTCTAAGATTAACTCGGAGATTCCTGGTGTCAATCACTCCTTTTACTTTGCCAGCCTTAGCTCGCTTACACTTATATATAAAGGACAGCTGAGAACCGATCAGGTTTTGGCCTTTTACAAAGACCTTCAAAATCCAAGGATAGAATCAGCATTTGCGATTGTCCACTCCCGATTTTCGACCAACACCTTTCCAAACTGGAGACTAGCACAGCCATTCCGTTTCCTTTCCCATAACGGAGAAATAAACACGATCCGAGGCAACCTCAACAAGATGAAGTCCAAGGAAGCTTTGATGAAGTCCAAATTTTTCACGGATGAGGAGTTGGCCAAACTGATGCCAATCACCAACAAGATGAATTCGGATTCGGCCAACTTGGATGCAATGGTGGAACTGCTGACACTAAGCGGCCGATCACTGCCTCATGCAATGATGATGCTCGTACCGGAAGCTTGGCAAGACAATCAGGTCATGGATCGTGATCGAAAAGCATTTTACAAGTTCCACGCTTCATTGGTCGAGCCTTGGGATGGTCCTGCAGCTCTTTTGTTTACAGACGGAAAATCCGTTGGTGCGACTCTAGATCGAAATGGCCTTCGTCCACTCAGATATTTTATCACAAAGGACAATAGACTCATCCTTTCTTCAGAAGCCGGTGCTCTGCCAATTAGAGAGGCTACCATCACTGAAAAAGGCCGAATCAGTCCAGGTAGAATGCTTTGGGCAGATTTGGAAAAGGGTCGTGTACTCTTTGATGAAGAAGTAAAAGGTGAAATCTGTCAACGACAGCCTTATGAAAAGTGGGTCAACGAACAGCGAACCAAACTTCGGTTTGTACCTGATCCCGAAGAACTTTCTCACCCTTATTCTACCGAGCAAATTCAAAAGAGTCAGACGGTCTTTGGATATACTTCGGAAGAACTCAAGGTCATCCTTGCCCCAATGGGCGACACTGGATATGAGGCAGTAGGCTCGATGGGAGCTGACACTCCTTTGGCAGTACTCTCTAAGCAGAGCCAGCACATTTCAAACTACTTCAAGCAGCTATTTGCCCAGGTAAGTAACCCTCCTATTGATCCAATCCGTGAAAGATTGGTAATGTCTCTTTTCACCCGAATCGGTGAAGGACACAATATCTTGGAAGAAAGCCCTCAGCATACAAAGCAAATCCACATTTCTCAGCCTGTTCTTTTGAATGAGGATCTGGAAAAAATCACCCGCATGGGTCATCTTGGCTATAGAACCAAAAGATTATTCGGCCACTTTGTAGCAGATCATAAGCCAGGCAGGCTATTGGAAGCTTTGGATAAGCTATGTCTGGAAGCTGAAGAAGCGATCCTTAATGAAGGAAAAAATGTATTGATCATTTCAGATCGAAACAGCTCTGAAGACCATGCCCCTATTCCTTCTCTCCTTGCAATTGGTGCCGTTCACCAGCACTTGGTAAAGAAAAAAATCAGGACTCGCGCAGGTCTAGTATTGGAATCTGCCGATATCCGTGAAGTTCACCATTTTGCTACAGCTATTGGCTACGGAGTATCTGCGATCAATCCTTATTTAGCATTGGAATCTCTTCTAGATCTTTTCAAAAAAGGTCAGCTGAGCAAAGTAAAAGACGAGAAAACATTATTTGCGAACTATCAAGACGCCATCGGAAAAGGTCTTCTGAAGGTTCTTTCAAAGATGGGTATTTCAACCCTTCAGTCTTACCAAGGAGCTCAGATTTTCGAGGCAATTGGATTGGGTCCTGAAGTGATGGACCGTTGTTTCAAAGGCACTGTATCCAGAATCAGTGGGATATCCTTCGACGAACTGGCAGAAGAAGTATTGATTCGCCACAGAGCTGCTTACGAGACGCATTCACCTGTACTCGAAACAGGAGGAGTATATCAGTGGAAGCGAAGAGGGGAAAAACACATGTTTAACCCTGAGACGATCCATTTACTTCAGAAATCAACCCGACTGGGAGATTATGAGCTTTATAAAAAGTTTGCTGCCAAAATCAATGAGCAAACTAAGGATGCGTTGACACTGAGGGGACTTTTTGAATTCAAAAAACAAATCAGCGTACCTATTGACCAAGTAGAGCCTGCGGAAAAAATCATGAGAAGATTTGCCACAGGTGCGATGTCCTTTGGATCAATCTCTCACGAGGCCCACACTACATTGGCAATTGCCATGAACCGTATTGGTGCCAAGAGCAACTCAGGTGAGGGTGGAGAAGATGAGATCAGATATGAGAAAAAACCAAATGGAGATTGGGAACGCTCTGCGATCAAGCAGGTAGCCTCCGGCCGATTTGGAGTGACTTCTCACTACCTAACCAATGCAGCTGAGCTTCAGATCAAAATGGCTCAGGGAGCAAAACCTGGAGAAGGTGGTCAGCTACCTGGACATAAAGTAGACGAGTGGATCGGTCGTGTAAGGCATTCTACTCCCGGAGTAGGATTAATCTCACCACCTCCACATCACGATATTTATTCTATTGAAGACTTGGCTCAGCTGATCTTCGATTTGAAAAATGCCAATCGTAAAGCCAGAATCAACGTGAAACTGGTATCTCAAGCTGGTGTCGGAACAGTAGCTGCTGGTGTAGCCAAAGCCGCCGCAGATGTGATTTTGATCGCAGGTGCTGATGGTGGCACAGGCGCTTCACCACTTAGCTCGATCAGACATGCAGGACTTCCTTGGGAACTTGGACTCTCTGAAGCACATCAGACGTTGGTGAAAAACAACCTAAGAAGCCGAGTAGTCCTTCAGACAGACGGACAGCTGAGAACAGGCCGTGACCTTGCCATTGCCACGCTTTTGGGCGCAGAAGAATGGGGAATTGCCACAGGTGCATTGGTAGTGGAAGGCTGTATCATGATGCGTAAGTGTCATCTCAACACTTGCCCAGTCGGAATCGCCACACAAGATCCAGACTTGAGGAAATTATTCACAGGTGACCCTGAGCATGTGGTGAATTACTTCAAATTCCTTGTTCAGGATCTTCGTGAAATTATGGCTTCTCTTGGCTTCCGAACTATTGATGAGATGGTCGGCCAAAGCCAAGTGCTTCAATCTACCGGACACCTCAATCACTGGAAGTGGGATAAAATCGACCTTTCGCCGATTTTCCACAAAGTGGAAGTACCTGATCACGTAGGTATTCACAAGCAAATCGATCAGGAATTTGAATTACAAAATGTACTGGATAGACAACTGATCAAAGCCGCTACACCAGCATTGGAGCAGGCCATCCAAGTACAAGGCAATTTCCAAATCAAAAATACCGACCGATCTGTCGGAGCCATGCTTTCCAATGAGATTTCCAAAATCTACGGAGGAGTGGGATTACCAGAAGACACTGTTCATTTCAAATTCAACGGCTCAGCAGGTCAGACCTTCGGTGGATTCTTGGCCAAAGGAGTCAATTTCGAGCTGGAAGGTGAAGCCAATGACTACTTCGGAAAAGGCCTTTCTGGAGGTCGTCTGATCATCTATCCAAGCCGAAATGCTCGATTTGTGCCTGAAGAAAACATCATCATCGGCAACGTAGCCTTCTATGGTGCCACTTCCGGTGAAGCCTATATCAACGGAAAAGGTGGAGAGCGATTCTGCGTACGAAACTCAGGAGTCAAAACCGTCATCGAAGGAATCGGCGATCATGGATGTGAATACATGACAGGTGGTTTGGTGATCAACCTTGGAGAAATCGGAAGAAACTTTGCCGCAGGGATGAGTGGTGGTATCGCCTACATTCTCAAGGACTACATCACCGAAATCAATACTGAAATGGTGGACATTGACCTACTCGAAGAGGAAGACTTTGCCACAATCAAAGCCTATCTCAAGCGTCATGTCAAGCTGACCAACAGTGGTTTGGGACAGAAATTCCTAGACGAATGGGAAACTTCCAAACAGAAATTTATCAAAGTAATCCCAAGAGATTACAAGGCAGTTTTGGAAAAAAGAGCAAAAGAACAAGCTAAATCATTGGTGTAAGATGGGAGCGAAAGACGGATTTATCCAATTTAAAAGAGAAACACCTGTAAGCCGCGATCCAAAAGAGCGAATCGGCGATTACAGAGAAATATACGAGCCATTTTCTGGCGAAAAACTTAATCACCAGGCAGCTCGATGCATGGATTGCGGAGTACCATTCTGCCACAACGGTTGCCCTTTGGGTAATGTGATTCCGGAATTCAATGATGCAGTTTACAACAAAGAGTGGGCTCAGGCCATCAACATTCTTCGCAGCACGAATAATTTCCCGGAGTTTACCGGTCGAATCTGTCCAGCTCCTTGCGAGGCAAGTTGCGTACTCGGTATCAATAAAGATCCTGTAGCGATCGAGCTGATCGAAAAGAGCATTGCAGAGAAAGCTTATGAATTAGGCTTAATCACTGCCAATCCACCTGCTTCCCGTACAGGGAAAAAAGTGGCGGTCATTGGTTCAGGTCCTGCGGGTCTTGCAGCAGCAGATCAATTGAATCAAGCTGGTCATGAAGTCACATTATTTGAAAAAGATGCAAAAGTCGGAGGCTTGCTTCGATATGGTATTCCTGATTTCAAATTGGAAAAATGGGTGATTGACCGTCGAATTGAATTGATGCGGCAAGAAGGGGTGATCTTCTCCACCAAAACTGAAATTGGAACGAGCATCAAGGCGGACTCCATCCTTCAAAATTACGATGCGGTCGTACTTTCTACCGGAGCTCAGCAACCCAGAGCGTTGAATATCAAAGGTGATAAGCTGAAAGGTGTCCACTTTGCCATGGAATTCCTAGGAAGACAAAACCAAGTCATCGGAGGAGAGCTAGGAGAGAATCCAATTTCAGCCAAAGGAAAACACGTCATCGTCATCGGAGGTGGAGATACCGGAAGTGATTGTATCGGTACATCCAATCGCCATGGCGCTGCATCTATCACGCAATTGGAATTGCTACCAAAGCCTCCAAAACAGCGTAACACCTTAAACCCTTGGCCGGAGTGGCCGATGACGCTCAGAACATCCAGTTCGCATGAAGAAGGTGCCGAGCGGATGTTTTCCATCCTCACTAAAGAATTTGTGGGAAATGAGGCAGGAGAAGTTACTGGCTTGACCCTAGTGGATATTGAGTGGAAGGAGAAAGGCGGACGGATGACTTTCGAAGAAATCCCAGGCACCGAGCGAACCGTACCTTGTGACTTGGCATTTATTGCCATTGGCTACATGGGGCCTGCCCAAAATGGCCTTTTGCAGGCTTTTGGAGTAGATACATTAGAAAATAGCCTCCCAAAATCAAAAAATTTCCAGAGTACAAACCCGAAGGTTTTCCTAGCAGGAGACATGCGCAGAGGCCAATCTTTGGTCGTATGGGCAATTTCCGAAGGCAGGGAAGCTGCTGTCAAAGTAGATGAATTCCTGATGGGATCATCGACGCTACCGATGAAGGATGCTTCATTCTTTGAGGTAGAAGAGCAAATCGCGGGTTAAAGTCAGCGTAAACCCATTGGGCTTACACTGACTATCAATAGTACCCTGTTTAGTTGACCCACCTGCGATATAGAAAGCCCCGCGATGCGGGGCTTTCTCATTTATATACCACCACCTCTATGTGATCGATGACGGGGTTGAAAATCTCGCCTTTCTTCAATCATCCCTCCAGGTCTTTTTCCGGACTGGCGATCCATTTTGATTTCCTCCCAATGCTTTCTTTGCTCTTCTGTAAGGATTTCGCTAATTTTTTCCTCTTGGGCTTTCATCTCGGCCTTGCGTGATTCCATCTCAGCTCGCTGCTTTTCCATTTCTGCAGCACGCTTTTTGGCATGCTCAAGGTTTAATGCGAGAACTTTTTGCTTTTGCTCCTCAGACAATTTGAGTTCTGAAGCCATCCTTTCTGTCATGCGTTGTGCACGCTCTTCAGGACTTGGCATTTTTCTTTGTTCTTGGGCTGCTACTCCCAAACTCATCATGGTCAGTACTACTGCCCCAATCATCCATTGTTTCATAGTTGTTTTTGGTTTGTTTGCAGATTAGACCTGAAGTGCCTATCCAGGTTTAATTCTACCTTCAAGCCAAACTGTTAAGGAATCTTAAACTGAAGTTTTAGCCTCAATCAGTTCCTTTCGCTCCGATACTCTCACATACTTTGGCCGAATCAAAAGTCGAAGACTGGGATCAAAACTCAGGTAATTCCAAGACCAGTCAAGGAAGATGAAGAGTTTGTTTTTCACTCCCAAAATGGCCATCAGATGCACGAAAAGCCAAGTCATCCAAGCCAGGGTTCCCTGAAACTTCAAATATGGAAGATCGACCACAGCTAATTTTCTTCCTACAGTCGCCATTGAGCCAAGGTCTTTGTAAAAAAAAGGGATCATGGGCTTCCCTTTGAACAAGTTTTTTAGGTTTTCAGCGAGATTTCTAGCCTGCTGAATAGCTACTTGAGCCACTTGAGGATGGCCTTTCGGATAGGTTCCTCCCGGCATCAGGCATTGATCCCCTAGCACAAAGATTCCTTCGGCGCCCTTTAGCTTATTGTATTCATCGACAAAAAGCCTCCCATTTCCAGAATAAAATTCATCACCTAGGCCATCGATTCGGTTTGGCTTGATTCCCGCAGCCCAAAGTAGGGTTTGGGTTTGAATAGATTCTTTTCCTTCCAAAGTCACCACCTGACCGTCATAATCCAAAACTCTCGTACTCACATGGATCTCCACCCCCAACTTGATCAGATAATCCATTGCCTTTTTTTGAGCTTCTGAGGACATCGCTCCAAGGAGATTTGGACCAGCTTCTATGAGAACTACCTTCATGTTTTTGAAGCTCAACTCAGGGTAGTCTTTTGGGAATACATTGTTTCTCAATTCAGCCATCGCTCCCGCTAGTTCCACACCTGTGGGACCTCCACCTACGATCACCACATTCATAAGAGACTTTCTGTTTTCCATCTTTTCGATATTGATGGCTCTCTCATAGTTGGAGATGATTTTGTTACGGATATAGAGAGCCTCCGAAACCGTCTTCATCGGGGAGGAAAAATTTTCTATGTTTTTTGATCCGAAATAATTGGTATCAGCTCCCATGGCTAGGACGAGGTAATCGTATTCGATAAAACCGATGTCAGTAAATAGCATCTTGCTTTCTTTATCGACCCGAAGCACCTCTGCCATGCGGAAGCTCACATTTTTAGTATTGTGAAATATCTTCCTCAAAGGAAAAGATATGGCGCTTGGCTCCAAACCAGCCGTGGCTACTTGGTAAAATAATGGCTGAAACTGATGGAAATTATTTTTATCCAGAAGGATCACCTGAAAAGGTTTATTTCTCAGGCTTCTGGCGAGCTTTAATCCGGCAAAACCGGCACCTACGATCACTACTTTGGGAAGGCCCAACTGGGGCAGATTTGGAATGGCTTGAGAAGCGGAAGTCGGCATGGGAAAAGTTTTACCCTTTACACGAAATATTCATTGGTTTGACCATGTTTTCTGAAAGAATCCCGGCAAAACGCTCCAACATTTGCCATTCGGCTAAGTGAAAGAAATTGCTATTTTTGCCCACCACAAACGAGCAAATCCATGGGAAGAGCATTTGAATTCCGAAAAGAGAGAAAATTCAAGCGTTGGGACAAAATGTCCAAAGTATTTACCCGACTGGGTAAGGAAATTGTGATGGCCGTCAAGTCTGGAGGCCCTGATCCTATCGGCAATGCCAAGCTTAGGACTGTCATTCAAAACGCCAAAGGCGCCCAAATGCCAAAGGACCGTATCGAAGCGGCTATCAAACGGGCTTCCAATAAGGATGAGAAGGATTATGAAGAAGTAGTGTATGAAGGCTATGGACCATTTGGAATTGCCATCATCGTGGAGACATCCACAGACAATACCAATCGTACCGTGGCTAATGTTCGCTCTTACTTTACCAAAGCAGGTGGATCTCTAGGCACTTCCGGATCAGTAAGCTTTATGTTTGACCGAAAGGCTGTGTTCCGTTTTGCAAAAGCTAACTATGATTTGGATGAGCTTGAACTTGAGCTCATCGATTTCGGACTGACTGAAATCGCAGAAAACGAAGGTGAAATTTTTGCCTACACTGAATTTGAAGACTTCGGCACCATGCAGAAAGCTTTGGAAGATCGTGGAATTGAAGTGATTTCAGCGGATTTTCAACGATTCCCGAGTACGCTCACAGAGCTTACTGAAGAGCAAGAAGAAATCATAAACAAACTCATCGATCGCCTGGAAGAAGACGACGATGTCAACCAGGTATTCACCAATATGGCCTAAGGCATGCGCCTGGCTTTGCTATGAGTTTTAAAAGAAGAGAGAATTTCCGCCCAACCGACAAGAAATTGATTTTGGTCGGAAGTAAAAATCCGGTAAAAATTTCCTGCACCGAAGATGCTTTTACCCGAGCATTCAACAGTTCATTCTTAGTAGAAGGTATCAATGCCTCCTCAGGAGTACCCGAGCAGCCTTTTGGAGAAAGAGAAACCCTTTTGGGTGCAAAAAATCGAGCCCACAATTCCAGAGAAATTTTCCCCGAAGCTAACTTTTGGGTGGGAATTGAAGGTGGTGTCGATGAAGACGAAAAAGGGATGTATGCTTTTGCATGGATTTACATTCTCCACGATTCAGGAAAATCTAGCCAATCCAAAACCGGAACATTCTACCTGCCAGTTGCCGTGGAAAACCTGATCCGAGAGGGTATGGAACTGGGAAAAGCAGATGATGTAGTGTTTAATACAGAAAACTCCAAGCAGCAAGGAGGCTCGGTAGGAATCCTTACCCAAGGAGTCATCAACAGAGAGGAATATTACAGGCAAGCCATCATCCTAGCTTTGATTCCATTTCTAAATAAAGAGTTGTATTGATACTAAGTGCCTACTCGATCAACGATATCAAGCCTCCAAATTGGAGGCTTATTTTTTGAGGTTTTCTAAAAACCTGGTTAAAGCAACCTTCCAATCCGTATCCGCATCCCATTCCGGACCTATGTAAAGCTCATCTCTGACTAGAAATCGGATATAATATTTGACCACAGTTTTTGATCCCTCCTCTCCTTCCAGCGGATTCAAACCCATACTTTTCATCAGATCCCCTTGACGTCCTTCCACTTTGACCAATTGAAACTGGACCCGATCTGCAATTAACTGCTGAGTGGTTTTGGTCTCTGTCAGCCATTCAATTTGATAGGGATAGATAGTCTCAAAAATTGACTGAATCTGAGTTTTTTGGGTGGCTTGCTCAGCAAGAATTGCCGCTTCTGACTTTCCAAATAGATCATACCGGAAAGAACTCATTGCACCTGCTTCCGCCGATGATCCCTCAAGTGGAATCCCCAGCTTGAATACTTCGAGATTCAGAGGATTTCTTGGCAAAAATCGCTGGACTGACTGAGCTGTCTCCTGAGAGCTGATCTGGGGAAATTCAGCCACATCAATGACTAAGAGATTACTTGATTTTTTGTTTTTACCCGCTTGAATCAGTAAGCTTCCTGCATCCTTCCAATCTTTTCCAGTGACCCCATACAGTGCCGGCGAAGCAATAATTTTTCCATCTCCGGAAAAGGGGCCTATGTGAACACTCAGCTTCTCTTTTTGCCTAGTCACCAAAATGATGTTTTGAACCTTACGCTGAAGAAAAGCCTTGGCATAGTCTGCCTGCCTTGCCTCAGAAAGTGCTACTTGCTCCAACTCAAAATAAGCAACAGGATCCCCTCCAGCCTCCACCAAATAAGGATGGATGCTATCGGCCAAAACTTGCCAAGTCATAGCAGGCCTCGCACCTGGATCTGTGGAAACTACAACAACGGATTTCCCTTCGAAAAAAGTGTTAGGCAAATTACCCTGACTCCAAGTGAGACCCGAAAACCCAAGAAAAAAGAGAATGGTGGAGATATATTTCATGAAATCCCTGAGGTGATGACCAATAGGTCAGTAATTTTACGAATATACATAACGTCCAATAGCTATGCAGATGAATAAGTATCCACACAAATTAATCATATTAATTCTGCTTGTTGGCATTCAATGGAGTGCTTTTAGTCAAGAAATAGATGCGAAGAAATTAATCCAACATATCGAATACCTATCCTCTGACGAACTTTCTGGAAGAAAGCCACAAAGCGAGGGAAGCATCAAGGCCCAAAATTATATCCTCAAGGAGCTTACAGGCTTGGAATTAGTTGAGCCTTTGTATCCTGATTTTATCCAGCGATTTTCTTTTTCCAACCCACGGGAGCAAAAGACCTATGACAATGCGGCCAATTTGGTAGCCTTTATCCCGGGGAGTAAGTCAAAAAAAGTCATTGTCGTCACCGCTCATTACGATCACGTGGGCATCGGAAGACCAGATGCAAAGGGAGATTCAATTTACAATGGTGCTGATGACAATGCTTCGGGAACTGCCGCATTATTGGTTTTGGCGGAATACTTTTCAAAAAACCGTCCTCACCATGGTCACCTTTTCGTAGCACTGGATGCAGAAGAGATGGGGCTTCGTGGAGCCCGCGCACTGGTAAATGATTTCCCCTATCCCTTAGAGCAAATCCAACTAAATCTGAACATGGATATGCTATCAAGAAGTGATAAAAATGAATTATATGTCTCAGGCACCCATTACTATCCAAGATTTAAAACTATACTGGAAAAAGTGGCCGTAGGATCAAATCCGAGTTTGCTTTTTGGCCATGATGTGCCAGGGACGGGTCCTGATGATTGGACAAGATCTTCGGATCATGGTGCATTCTTTGAAAAGAAAGTGCCACATCTCTATTTTGGTGTAGAAGATCATGTGGACTATCATAAGCCCAGCGATGAGTTTGAAAATATCCAGCCTCAGTTCTACATCAATGCGGTGAATCTGGTTTTGAAGGCATTGCTTTCTTTAGATAAGGAATTGCTGGAATAAATCTTAACCCTGTGTATATTCTATTCTAATTCCACCACTTCTCATTTTTGTACTTTGGGAAAAACCGATTTGATCACCCGCTTGCTTATCTGGCGGCTCAGGCATATGAGCAATCAGACATTCATTCTTATACTGAGTGGGTTGATCGGGATATTTGCTGGCATAGCTGCGGTGATACTTAAGACTGCGGTGCATGGCATTCAGCATTTTTTGACAGAAGATTTTTATAAAGAGTATGCCAACTTTATGTATATCATTTATCCTTTGATAGGGATATCTGCGGCCTTTTTGATTGGAAAATTTGTGTTGAAAGACATCGGCGGCCATGGTATACCGGATGTTCTTTTTACTATTTCCAAGAATTCTAGCCTAATCCCAAGGGTAAAAATCTACAGTCGTGTCATCACATCCGCTTTAACAGTGGGATTTGGTGGATCTGTAGGATTGGAGGCTCCCATGGTAATGACAGGTTCGGCAATTGGGTCTAATGTGGGTCTCCTGATGCACCTAAACGCCAAAAAAAGAACATTATTGATCGGATGTGGAGCCGCAGGTGCGATATCAGCCATCTTTGGGGCACCGATCGGAGCAGTGATTTTTGCGATTGAGGTCATCCTGATGGAGATCAGTACAGCAAGCTTTATTCCTCTGCTAATTGCCTCCGTGACAGGTTCTATCACCTCGATGATCTTCATCGGTGAAGAGTCCGTATTCAGTTTCAATCTAAAGGAAAGCTTTGAGGCGGCACACATGCCTTATTACCTACTACTTGGTATTATCTGTGGGTTGGTTTCTCTATTTTTTAGCAAAATGGTGCAGTCTACTGAAAAAATTATGGATGATATAGGCGATCAGTGGATGCGTATTACTTATGGAGGAGCATTTTTAGGGTTTTTGGTCTTTTTTTTCCCCCCAATATATGGAGAAGGTTACGATACCTTGAATACGCTTATCGATGGTAACTCTTCAGAAATCCTGGATAAAAGCCCTTTTTTCTCTTCTATAGAAAATCCGGTGATCATCTTGGCTTTTCTGGTCCTGATTATTTTACTGAAACCTGTCGCATCTGCCATTACCATCGGAGCAGGAGGTAGCGGTGGGATTTTTGCCCCCTCTCTCTATGTGGGAGGACTTACAGGGTTTGTTTTTGCATTTTCTAAAAATATGCTTGGTTTTCATATACCGCTTCCGTTAGCACATTTTACTCTCGTGGCCATGTGTGGGGTCATGGCGGGCGTCCAGCACGCCCCACTTTCTGCAATATTCCTCATTGCTGAGATTACGGGTGGATATGAACTTTTTGTTCCACTGATGTTTGTGTCTGCAATATCATTCATAACCAAAACAGCCTTTCAAAAGGACAGTGTGTATACGCTTCAGCTCAAATCACAAGGAAAAGAGCTCCCCGAAACCAAAGATCAAGAACTACTCGATACCATCAGTATTACCCAAGTTATTGAACGTGATCTTCTACCCATCCATCCTGAAGCTTATTTGGGAGATTTGATCGACTTGGTGAAAATTTCGAAACGAAATATTTTTCCTGTGGTGGCAGATGATCAAAGCTTAGTTGGTATTGTGACTCTAGATGATATCAGAGATATCATGTTTGATCAGGAAAAGCAAAAAACTGTCCTAATCCGTCAACTGATGCATAGTCCTCCAGAAATCCTATTCTCAACTGAAAATATGCAATCTGCAATGGAGAAATTTGAAAAATCCGGAGCTTGGAACCTGCCTGTAATTGAGGATAATAAGTATTTGGGCTTTGTTTCAAAAGCAAGAATATTCAGTGCTTACCGTAAAAGATTGATCCGCCAAAAACAAGATTAATCTACCAAAAAGAAGAATATTCGGATTTTTTAATTATCCACTTTTGTCCTTTCATTTAGGTTATTTTTTTACACTTAACTTCAATTATCCACAAAATCATTAAAAAATTAAACCCATAAATAGCTATTTTTCAGCACATTAAGGGCTTATTGTGGAAAAGTGTGGATAAATAATTGAAAATGTGGATAAATTTTTCTTGCGTTTTTTAACCTTCAATTCTGCGCTATTTAAGGCCATTTTTAAAAATAAAATCCGTTCGTTACTTGGGGAAATTCTTACCTACTTTTTGGAATTGTCTTCCGGCATTTTAGAATAATCTTTGGAATGAATTGGATTTCAAATGTTCTAAAAAATTAAGAGTATTATCAATCAGCATAAAAAAGAGGTAGAATTGAAATAATTACATTTTAACAGGAATAATCCATTTTCATTTACCAAATCCCAATGGTTCAAGGTTATTCATTTGCCTCACTATCCATGCCTGTCTGCCCCTGATATACCCAGTTGGCTTGGAAGGACTCCATCGTCTCGGATTGGGAAGTACTGCGGCTATCAGCGCCGCCTGACTTTGAGATAGCTTGGATGCACTCTTATTGAAAAAAGTCTGAGATGCTGCTTCGATCCCATAGATGCCATTTCCCATTTCGATTACATTGAGGTAGACTTCCATGATTCGCTCTTTGGACCAGATCAGTTCTACCAAGACGGTGAAATAGGCTTCCAATCCCTTTCTCACATAGCTCCTCGATGGCCACAGAAACACATTCTTCACGGTCTGTTGAGTAATGGTACTTGCTCCTTTGATTCGCTTTCCCTTCTTATTGTTTTCCCAAGCTTTTTCCATTGCCTCAATGTCGAATCCATTGTGATCCATGAATTTTTGATCTTCGGCTGCATATACTGCCTGAGGGGCATGCCTCGACATTTTATCTATGGACACCCAGTCTTTGTACAGCCTTACATCCTTTTTTGGATCAAAAGCCTGCTCGACCAATCGGATAACCATCAAAGGAGTGACAGGTACAGGAACAAAACGATACAAAATCACCAGACCGATCGATAGGCCAAAAAACCAAAGGGAAATCTTCCAGATCAACTTTCCAATCCAGCGGATTACTTTCATAAGGATGAATTAAGGGGTGGTTTTTAATTCGTACAATTTGCTAGAAAAAAATGGGAATGTTGCACGATCCAAATGGACTTTTGAGCCGCTGAATCGAAAGATCTCAATTCCCAATTCACCCATCCTTTCCAGCTAGGGAACAGGATTTTTGACCAGAACTACGGGGAAGGAAAGTGATTTGGAAACCAATTCAAAAAACCGCTTCAATTCTCCATAGCGCTTAGATGGATGAGAAGCCTTGCTGATCCGCAACTCTGATTTGATTTCTACCTGCTGTCCTTCTTGCAAAACCTGATAATCAAACAACAAGCCGTCTTTTTCAAGCTCCAGCTTAGCCGAAGGAGGAACCTCATCAATCAGATAGCCCTCGGGAACTTCAAAAGCAAACTTCATTTTTTCACTCATGGGAAATCCAAATTCAATATCGTACAGTCTAATTTCCTCGGTAAATGGATTTGTAGAAAAAAGAGAAAAAGAAAAAGGCTCTAAAAGGACTACCCCATTTTCTTCCTGTCTGATCGGTAAATTGTACTTAGACACCAGGTATCGATCCTTTCTAAAATGATCTTCGAAGACCACGCCATAGGGCTGAGGACCTTCTGCCTCAGCATCTCTGTCCTCGGGTGCCTTCAGACTCTCTACCACCGCCAATACCGTCAGATCCGTCACTTTGAGATGTTGCCTAAACTCCAATTGACCGATCGAATCCAAGCCCAAGCCCACCTCCAGCTCAGTTCCGGACTGATAGTGGTGCGCAACCGGAATAAGGTTAGACAGACCCGGCGTAATCAAAAAACCTTTTTCAACCAGTTTTTCTAAAGGAAGTAGCCCAAATGGTAGCTTGGAGTCTGTAGGATCTAAAAACCACTCGCTATCTCCGATTTGGACTTTGACCAAAGAAGCTGAAAATTGATCCAAATTAGGACTAGGGATCAGGTAGCTCCGCAAAAAAGGAGATAGCTTATTTATTAGGACCAGATCCCCCTTGATCTCGCGCTCCTTCAATGCTGATATCAACAAAAGACTTAGATCCAGATGGTTTCCCTTTTTTGACTTCAGCAGTTCGGAGACAGTTTTGGAAGGTAATGCATAGAGTGTTGGCTCCTCTTCAAAGTTTTCAGAGACATATTCATAAATGTTCCTTGCGATTTGCTCCTTACTGGAATCAATGAAGATGTCTTCTTTCAATCCGAAATTTTTGAAAGAAGTACCTTTCAGATAGCTCTGAAATTCCTTTCTATCGATAATTTGATCACCGAGCTTTTCCCAAGTGGAGTAAAGCACTGTTGGATTCTGGGTCCGATCCACGGACAAAAATCCTTCCACCCGCTCCAAATAATCAGTCGGCGACGAGATATAGGGCTCTACCTTGAATGAAGGAACATTCCTTATTTCCCAAAAAAATCTGTCCTTAATGGGGGACATGGACATCGCATCCTTTACGCGACCTGCAGCTACGATCAATTGATATTGGAGAAAATCAGGTACCTCAAAGGTAAATTTGGTTCTAAGCTTGGGATGCTCCCCCTGAAAAACCCACCCTTCAAGCGAATAATAAACCCGATCTGCTTTGATGTACTTGTATTCTAAAATAGAACCTTTCAACACTCGGGGAAATACAATCCGGTATTCCAAATAACCACCACCCAAATCGACAAGCTTGATGTTGTCATCTGTAAGCTGATACACTTTGCGCTCCCCATTTTCCAAATAGCTTACCTGCGCGACCAGCTCTTTAATTGATTCTATATTGTATGCTTCTGCCCTGAAAAAAGGAATGACAAAGTCCCCGAAATTACCCACATTATCGTCCAAGACCTTGTAGCGATAGTGATAAGTGGTATACATTCCATATACCCGATAGGTATCCCTCTCCCAAATCAATCCCGAATTTCCCTCTTCGTAGAGCGAAACAACCTTTGCCTCAGGCTCAAAAGGCACCTCAGCCAATTCAAGCTCTTGCGTAGTGTAGACACCCCACTGAACTTCCTGTCCCAGTATGCTCGAGGACCAAAAGAGGAAAACAAAACCGAAAAGGCAGGATTTCAAGCGGCTATGGTTTTACAATTTTCTTCAAGATCACAGGCGAGGAGAGTTTGGTGGCTACGCTCTCCATAAACAATCTCAACTCCGCATAATGCCTTGACTCTACCAAAGGCTGCTTAACTTCCAGCTTGCCGGTTACTTTCAGTATTTCGCCCAACAGCTCTACCTGATAGGAAAAGACCACCGGATTTCCTTTGATGGAAAAAGTTTCCGTCTGAGGATAGTCATCTACCTCAAACCCCGGTGGTATCTGAATATTACTTGTGTAAGTCTCACTAAACGCATACTCAAAATCCACCGGAAACACTCTGAAATCAAGCGTAAACGGATTTTTTGCAAAACTTGAATAGGGAATAGGAGAAAATGAAAGCTGATCCACATTGACCAACTCATCTACGACCAACTGAAAAGTAGTACTGAAAAAATTGTTTTCAGCCAGTTGATTATCCACTGTCACGTTTCGGATTTCGGTTTCTTCAAAGGATTCCTGAAAAAGCTTAGTCAGGGGATCCCCGTTTTTTTTCAGCCTTTCTGAATATCTGGCAGTTTTCAATCCCGCATATTGAAATGCCCTAAGGGTATTGTCCATGATCAATTCCCCCGTATCTTCTTTGAAACTGATCGAGGAAAAAACGACCGTGTTTGAATTGTGCCGAATCTGGATTGGGATCAACTTACTCAGGTTCTTTTGAAGCAAAAGCCCAGCCTTGACATGCTTATCCAAGTCTACATAGCCAAAGGGGGCTAGTGGATCACTTAAATCCAAAAACTGTAACTGCCCATCAAGATTGGCCAGCAACAGTATCTCATCAAACTGATTGAGAAACGGAAAAGCGACCGGCTCACTTCTGCCGTAGCCTTTACTCCCGATCAATACCGGATCACAGGTGATTCCCAAGGATCTCAAAATGCCCATGTAGGCCAAAATCAATTCCCCCGGTGCTCCCTTCTTTGACTTAAGCAACTGACCGAGCGTCTGATCGGTGTAGATCCAGTCTTCGCCTTCATTGACAAAATTGTCTCTGATGTAGTAATAGGCCTTTTGCGCTTTTTCTTTTTCAGTACCTGAACTCAGATCAAGTGAAAAAACCTCTTTTTCTAAAGGATTGGTACGATAAAATCCTTTTGCAGTATAATACTCAATCATTTCGTCGCCGAGTTTCTCCCAGGTGTTGAGAAAATCCTCCCACTCTGCACCCGAAGTAGTAGCTGCCCGCTGATACCTCGACAGCTGAAACTCCACCCGGTCCACATAGTCACGGTAATTTTTCATATAAGGCTCCTCTTTGACCGAGTAGAGATTTCTCAATACCCAAGAATAGGTGCCGTTTGCAGCGCTTTTCTCGGATTTATTAAAAAAATTGGCTCCCTGACCGATCATTTTGTACTCCAATGGTGGAATCATAGTGATTTGGTACTTGGAATACAACACAGGCATGTCCTTCGGAAAGGTCCATCCATCGAGAAACTCAATATTTCGATCCACTTTTTTGTAACTGTATTCGAGTATTGACCCCACCTGCACATTTGGGAACGTGATTCTCATCTCCTTTACCCCGTCACCAATGACGACTTCTTTGAAGTCCTCTTTCCCCAACCTAATCACTATCGGTCTACCATTTTCAAAGGTTGTCACTTGGGCCTTTACTCCGGCAATTTCCTCCACATTGGTATTCCCTGCATAGTAGCGCACACGAATATCTCCTTGACTTTTGCCTGCTTCGGTGAGGATTTTTAAGCGATAAAAAGTCTGCGTCTCGAGTAGGTCTGAAAAAAAGCGAGACTCTCCTGCAGCGGCTAAAACTACTGCCGAGGCATCAGGCTCAAACGGAACTGAGGTCAGGTCAATCTCAGCTTGGGAAAACTCGCCCATCTTGAGGCTTTGGGTATAGCCTGAAATGGATAAAAGAAACAGAAGGCAAACGGTGATTCTGAACTGCATGGATGCTTAAATTGAAGAAGGTGGAGTGGTGGGTTTGGATAAGAAAATACTCTTATCAAAGGTTGAGTTTACTTTTTTAACAAAATCAAGTACTTGAGACTTCGTCCAGTCGGTTGGAATGTCAATCAGCAATTCTCTTTTCAAGAGCAGCCGATCTCCTTCCAAGGTGACAACCAGTGATCCCTTGAGATGCTCCTCATTGACTTCTACTTTTGGCAAGGGCCCATCGGATATAAGTGCTTGGGGGAGCTTGATTACGAGTTGGTCACGCTGATGGAGAATGTCATGATCCAATTTGGAAGGAGTTATTTTTCCCATCAGTGGCTTGATTATAAAGCGCTTAGATGTCTGCTGCACAAATCTCTGAAGGTGTCCATCCAGGACAATTTCCGCATTGAGAAGCGAATCTGTCGGCTTCACATCAAAATTCAACTGATTGATAACCAAACCCGACACCGAAAATCCGGTACTGAAATATTCCTTTTGCTCCCGCTCGTCCTTTAAGTTTTTCAGAGCAAGAATGCCTTCAGCAAAATTGCCTGATTGGGTGATGTTTGATTCCAGCTTTGCATCTCCCTTTAGATCAATTTCAAGCTTGGAGCTCGTTGTGATGGTATTCCAATCTTCAGTAGAATACGAGGGGGTTTTGGTCAAAAATCCTCCATCTGCTGTAGTAACTAGGACATGCCGATCTTTGGTAAAGTCCCCGAGGTATCCAGCAGGCAAAGAATTAGAAGTACACTCCAGCCAGATGGGCTTGGAGTCAGTTGGCACGTAGAGGATCACATGGTTAAACTGATTGGAGGGGAAATCAACCTGAATATCCTTGGCATCAACTCCCGCATATACCAGGGTATAATTTGAGGCAATACCTACCGCATTAAGCATGGCTTTCATCAAGTTGGTCAACCCTTTGCAATCCCCGTACGAATACTTCAGCACATCTTCAGCCGTCATGGTTTGCCAGCCTCCGATACCTAATTGGATACTCACATATCGAAAATTCTTTTGCAAGTATTGATATAGGATTTGGATTTTCTGATAGTCACTGTCGGCTTTACTGACCATTTCTGAGAGCTTAGCTTTAAACTCTTCGGGCAATTGGTCTCTGCCTTTATTCAACTCAGACTGCCATCGGGCCAGTCCGGCCCAGTCACTCATCTCACCCTGATAGCTTTCCAGGGCAAACTTCACAGGCGCGAGAATAAGCTTGTAGTCCTTTTCTTCTTCAAAATCGGGACCTTGCACAGGCAAATCCTCCATGGTCCATTGAAGGGACTTCAGCCCTTCTTGGTAGGTCACCATGGGCTCTACAGGGAGATTGAGTTCTTTGTATTTGACCCCCATATCTTGGGGAAATCGTACCTCAAAGACAGATTTGTCCACCTTTTGTGAATAATGAGGAACTGGAATCCAGGTGGGAAGGAAAAAATTACTTTTGGAAAACGTCTGAATCTTTAAAGCAACATCTACAGGAAACTTAGCCGAAGTAAGTTCATAATATTTGTACCTGTTGTCGTCGAAAAAAGTCGAAGAGGAAGTTAAGGCTGCATCTCCCAAATCCCTGAGTTTTGCCTTTTTGAGCGATTTGCCTGTCAAGGCATCCGTCATTTCCAATTCGAATTCCTGAATTTCATTTAGCTTATCGTAAAAGATCGCCGAAGAGGCATGCTTGAGCCCCTCTTGAGAATACACCCTTATTTTCTTTTCGATGACACGCTGATAAGTGTAATCAGGATTGATTGTTATCACCTCTTTTCCAGTCAGACTGGAATGAAGCACAACCTCTTGAGAAAATCCACTTGTGATTGAAGCAAAAAGAATAAGACTTAGCTTAAACCATCGAAAATGATCTTTGACCATAAACAAATACTATGAATTATCTAAAATATTAGATTAGTTCACTTCGGCAAAGCTTAGCTAAAAATATATTTTTACTGAAAAATCAAGTGTATCAAAACCTTAGTGATCCGATTTTTGACCTCAACGGGTGTTGATAAAATTTGTAATTCAAAAAGAATCCTGCCTATTTTTGAAAGCTATTTACAACCTACTATGAACCCCATCACCATCGGCAGCTTCGAAGATTTTGAAAAGTACAACGGTCTGGAGCTTGGCGCTTCAGATTACTTTCGGATTACTCAGAATCAAATCAATCTATTTGCCGATGCTACTCTCGACCATCAGTGGATCCATTGTGACCCGGATCGAGCCAAAACAGAAGGTTCTTTTGGCAACACAATCGCTCATGGCTACCTTACGCTAAGCATCGTGCCCTACCTATGGGAGCAAATTGTGCAGGTCAAAAACCTGAAAATGATGATCAACTATGGCATTGAGAACCTCCGGTTTGCTCAGGCTGTGACCGTTGACAGCGAAGTGCGACTGGTTGCTTCTTTAAAAAATGTAGCAAATCTCAGAGGAACGGTGAAAGCAGAAGTTGATGTAAAACTTGAAATCAAGGATCAAAAAAAACCGGCTTTCGCCGGCGTATTGATTTTCCTATACCATTTTCAATAATCAGGAGGCCAAGAGATCATTGATCACCGTAGCAGCACAGGCACAGCCAAAAGCCGCTGGGAGGAAAGACATGGTTCCGTAAGCCGACTTTTTGAAATTGCGACCATCGGTGAGCATCAAGCTTTCCTTAATCACCTCTTCGGTACTGAATACAGCCTTGAATCCTCCGTAGATAGCTCTTCTCTTGAGTCGTTTGCGGAGCATTTTGGCCAATTTGCATTGGTAGGTATCCTCAAAATTGACAACCTTAATCTGTGTGGGATCTACCTTTCCACCAGCACCCATGGAACTCACCAGCTTGAATCCACGATTTTTGGCCCCTTCGATCAGGTGCATTTTTGGAGTGAAACTATCAATGCAATCCACCACATAATCAAATTCATTTTGCTCAAGCAATGCGGTCATCTCATGGGGATTGAGAAACTGACGGATGGCAGTAATCTTGAGACTTGGATTAATGGCCAGGAGGCGCTGTTCCATCCATTCAGCTTTGGATTGACCGACATTGAGCTGTGTAGCGGGAAGCTGTCGGTTGACATTGGAGATATCTACGGTGTCTCCATCGATGATGGTCATCGTGCCCACACCCGACCTGGCGATAAATTCAGCAGCAAAGGACCCAACTCCTCCCAGCCCAACTACCAAGACATGCTTTGAAGCCAACTTTTCCAATCCTTCACGACCAACTATCAATTCGGTACGGCTCAGCCAAGCAAATTCACTCATCAGATTTTTCTTTTGGAGATGGTATTCCAGTTGAAAACGGCCTGCTCCGCCAGCTTTTCCACAGGAAGGCGCAAAATTAAGGAAGCCGCCTGATAAATCGAGTCAATTTCTAATCCCGAATCATCAGTTTCGAAAAAGATGCGATCCATCGGACATGCTGCCAGCCATTTTGCTGCATTGCTGTTTTCTTGATGCAAGTGCTTTCCAAAGGAAAAATAAACTGGGAAGGACAAAAGCTGTTTGGCAAGGTCGGGCTTTTGGTTCCAGCCATGCCAGATGATGGCCGGTGGATTTTTCTCTGATTTGAGATATTCCAAAAGTAGGTCATGACCTTTGACACAATGAAGAATAAGCGGAATGCCCAATGCTCTTGCCCATCTGGCTTGGGCATAAAAAGCTCCTTTTTGCAGAGAAATGTCTGGCCCTTTGATCCGATCAAATCCAGCTTCTCCAATGGCAAATACTTGGTCTGATGACTTGGAAGCTGTTTGGATCTGACTGAGCTTTTCCTCCCAATGAATATCCAAGTCCCAAGGATGAATCCCTAAAGAGCAGGGAGAAGAAATCGGTAAAGTTGGCTCTGCTAGATTGTATAGTGTGCAATCTTTACCAGATTGGTGGTTATGAAAATCCCAAAGTCGCATGGGATAAACTTCAGGTTTTTGAGGGAAAAGAAAAAGCCATTCCAATGAATTTGATCTACCCCAAAAACCCTGTCGCTTTTTGGGGCAGATGAAATTCGGAAAGGCAAAGAAATTAATCTAATCTGTTTCGCTCTTCGGTACTTCCGGAGCTGGATCGTACTCTGAAGCTTTCTCCTTTGGCAAAATTATATCTCAAAGTAACTCTCACCCCTTGATTGCTCCTATACTGTCTAAAGCTGGTATCGATATCAGCAAAGTCAACCTTGGCACGGATCACCTGACTGCGGAATAAGTCTGTACCATTGATAGATAGGGACATCTTATCTTTCATGATCGACTTGGTCACGCCTGCGTCCACCCAAGCAAAGCCCTTGATCTGTCCCTGTCCCCAAATCTGTGGACTGAGATACATCCCGACTACTTCCATTTTGAAGCCCTTTGGCAAGTTGAAGTTTTGCTGAGATCGGATCATATACGAAATCTGCTCTACATCCAGAAAATCTTTCCCCAATTGGGATTTAAACTGGTTGTAATTTGCCTGGACCATGTTGGAGGTATTCCACCATTTTTGGATTTCCACCGGAATGATAGCCCGGAAGTTGGCATTTTTGGTTTTGTCAAAATTATCCGTGAAAGTAGTGGTACTCCTTTCTTCCTGATTTTGCTCAAAGACCTGCATAAAGGCATCCGCTGTCACACTGTATCCTAGGGTAAACTGATAGGCTCCTTTGACCACATGGTTCATTTCGAAATTGGTCGAATACTGAGGTCTCAGATTTGGATTGCCCTGCTCTGAGGTAAGCGGATCGATGTAATAAATGAACGGATTGAGCAAGCGATAATTTGGCCGTGTGATTCTTCGGTTGGCATTATAGACAATTTGGTACTTGTCACTCACTTTATGCTGTAGAAATACACTCGGGAACAGGTTGAAATATTCCTGCTTGTTGACTTGGTTTAAGGTGATCGAGTTGCCCAAAATGTCTGAATATTCCCCTCTCAATCCCGCCTGATAGCTCAATTTTGGGTTGAAATCTCCTTTCAACGACAGGTATACCGCCAAGACATTTTCCTTGTAAATGAATCGATTGGAATTGGGATCACGGTTAAATGGGCCTTCCTCTATCGCTCTGCTCAAATCCAAATCATTGTCTGATTCGACCCAACTTCCTTTTACCCCAGCCTCCAAAATTTTTCCACCTTTGAGAGGTTTGGTCAGATCCACTTTTGATGTCAAGATGGTGTAGTACATGTCATTTAGCGTACGGACCTTGTCACGATTGCCTAGGCTAGGATCTGTCCCAGCCCAGTAATTATTGCTCAGAATAGCCTGGCTTTCGGAGTCCATGATAGTAAAGTCGACATCAGCAGAAATCTTAGAACCTAGTGTATCCAATTTGGCGTCGTAATGGAGGTTGGTAAAGAGTCTTTTTCTTTTGCCATCAGAATCATTGACAGATCCGATAAAGCTTTTTTCAACTATGCCCGGATTTGATACTACCGTCTCGGATTGATTAGTCGTCACGTCCGAGGTAGAAGAAGCCTGGATATTCAGACCTAGGTTTTGATTTTTATTGATTTCATAATTGGCCGATCCATTGAATGATGGAGTCTTATACCTGGAAGTAATCCGAGAGTCTTGAAAGAAATTGGAGAGTCCTTGGGTAGTGGTAAAATTTCGGTTAATCTCCAGATCATTGTAATTGGCAAACTCATTGTAATTGAGTGTCCCGTTGGCAGACAGTTTACTTTTTTTCACATTGAGAGTCGCTCCTACAGTAGGTGCCCAAAGACCATTGTATTGACCACCCAATTGGATATTGCCAAAAACCCCATCGACGTTATTCTTTTTGAGCTGAATGTTGATCACCCCTGCTGCACCTTCTGCATCAAATCGGGCAGATGGATTATTGATGACTTCGATACTCTTGATATTATCGGCCGGCATGGATCGGAGGAAGTTAGCCAAATCAACCGCACTCATGTAGGTAGGTCGGTCATTGATCATGACAGTAGCTCCTGAGCGTCCATTGAGGTTGATGTTTCCCTCTGAATCCACAAATATTCCCGGAGATCTCCCAATGACGTCTAAGGCATTAGCCCCCTCCGCCATGACAGTTCCCTCTACATTCACGATGGTTTTGTCCGGCTCAATGATGATTTCCGGACGGGAAGCTTTCACAGTGACCTCATCCAATCCGGTCATTTCATCCTCTACAGTCAGACCACCGAAATTCTTTTCAAGGCCCGGTGCGAGATCAAATTCCTCCGAAGAGAACGTCTTATAACCAATGGAAGAGATGACTAGTCTCACCTTGGCCGTCTTGACGGATTCGATCAAGAAGTTTCCCTCTTCATCGGAGACAGCTCCATCTATCAGGCCTCCATCGGGGGAGATCAAAGCCACATTGGCAAAGGGAACGGGCTGCCCTTTCTGGTCGGCGATTTTCCCGGAGATTTTGGCTAACTCTTTTGGAGATGCAGCCAGATTGCTTATTCCCAGCAGGTAAAAAAAGATGGCTAGGAAAAATAAGTTGGTCGTTTTCATTTTAATGTTGAATCATGTGCTATCCATCCCTTAGGAAAATGAAGTGCCAAGGCACAAAAAGCGGCTAAAAATGCTAAAAATTGAGGTTTTCAAATTTGTCAGGTAAAAAGCTGTACCAATTTCGTACAGTTTTATTTTCGGTTTAGGACACAAAAAAGCCTAGGCTTTTGACCTAGGCTTATGAGCTACTTGATTTGAGGATTACTTGGCAGCTGCGTATCGCTTGCTCACTTCATCCCAGTTGATCACATTCCAGAAGGCTGCGATATAATCAGGTCTTCTGTTTTGATAATGTAGGTAATAGGCATGTTCCCATACGTCAAGACCCATGATAGGAGTACCTGGGCACTCTGCCACATCCATCAAAGGATTGTCCTGATTTGGTGAAGAGCATACGCAAAGTTCTTTTTTGGCATCCACGCACAACCAAGCCCATCCTGAACCGAAACGGGTAGCAGCTGCTTTGTTGAATGTTTCTTTGAAAGCATCAAATGAGCCAAACTTGGCATCAATTGCAGCTGCCAATTCGCCTGTAGGGACTCCGCCTCCAGTTGGAGAAAGAATCTGCCAAAACATACTATGGTTCCAATGACCTCCACCGTTGTTTCTTACGGCTGTGTTAGAACCTGCCACTTTCATCAATTCTTCAAGAGATTTGCCTTCCAATTCTGTACCGGCAATCGCGTTGTTAAGGTTGGTTACGTAGGCATTGTGGTGCTTGCCGTGGTGGATTTCCATGGTTCTGGCATCAAAATGTGGCTCTAATGCATCAAAAGCATAAGGGAGGGAAGGGAGTTCAAAAGCCATTAGTATGAGGTTTATGTTGAAGATTAGTTAAGGTTGTTTTTGCAAACTACGCCAACTCAACCAGACTTTGCCAAAAAAGGTTCTGATTTTGTAAAAAAGACTTATTCACGGAGTTTTTTGAAAAAATCCAGCATCAATTGCTCGGATTCCTTGGCCATCAATCCGGAAAAAACCTTGGTTTTGGGATGAAGCATTTCCGCATTGCATTGATGAAAGCCTCTCTTGGGATCTGAGGCGCCGTAGTGAATTTCTCCAATCTGAGACCAATAAAGTGCCCCAGCACACATGGGGCAAGGCTCAAGGGTGACATAGAGTCTGCAATCGGTAAGATACTTAGCCCCTAAAAAATTGGCCGCTGCCGTAATCGCCAAAATTTCTGCATGGGCCGTAACGTCCGTGAGCTTTTCGGATTGGTTGAAAGCCCTCGCAATCACTTTGTTTTTGGATACAATGACAGCACCCACGGGTATTTCTCCTTCTTCGAAGGCGAATTTGGCCTGCTTCAAGGCCTCATTCATGAAATACTCGTGGGTGAAAATTTCCAAATCGCTGGAATCTTATTGGAACATGGAGAATATTTCTTCCCGTACTCCTTTATTAATAATCATTGCCAAAATCAAGGATACTACCAATCCTGATAGTGCTTTAAACATGTCCTTTCTAGCTAATCGGAATGCCCTAACCATCCACGCGTTTCTCTTTTTGGCTTTACCATGCTTTCCTATGGCAATGGCAAACTCTCTGCCGGCTAGCAATCCTATAAATACCCAAGTTGTACTCATAGGAATGTTATTGTACATTTTGAAATAGAACAGGATTACTGCATAAACCAAATCGACTAAAGTGGCCGCTCTCACGTCCGCGACATTGGTTTTTTCATTAATGATGTCTTGAATTTTATCTCCTTTCAAGTAAAAAATCAAGCCCAGACCCAGGAATACGAAGCCGGTATAAGCTACAAACTCAATGGTATCCAACTGTCTGGGTAGAAAAACTGCAATGTTTGCCGCATCTTGCATAATCCATACTGCCCAAAGAGTTCCTGAAGTGATCCATTGAAGAAACATCCAATAGGGCTTTGGCTGGCCTTTCAGATAATTTTTTACAAAGCGCTCTAAAACAAACCATACCAAAATAGCCAGAACAAAAGCTAATAGGTATCCTAAAAAACTCTTGGTCATAACAGAAACAATGGTACCAGCCTTATAGGTAAAAACATTCAGAAGTAGGAATGTGGTGGATACAGGCCACCTCATCCGGGTCATAATCAATAGAACAATCGGTGCGGCGAGCTGAAGAAACACAAAATTTTCTGGAGCCTTCTCTAATCCAGGAGTGGTCAGTAATTGGAAAGAAACATCCCCATTGAATACAAACCAGCTATAAGTGATGGTACCGACCCAAATCAAGCCGATGAATAACCATAGCCAATACCATTTTCTTGCCTGATTGGATATGATAAACGTTCCGATGGTTTGAATACTATCATTTGCAATTGCGGAATACGCAGCTAAGGCAAATCCAAACCACATGGCCGCGTAGGTATATTCTGTGATAAGTCCTGCTATTGAAATCAGGATACAGACGATGATCAGAAATGGTCTTTCACTTTTCGTGAAATCGAAAATAGAGTAGGTCTTTTTCGATAACTTTTCCTGATTGATGTTCTGATCGATGGGCTTATTTTTAGCCATAGTGTTAGTAGGTGATAAGATATCTCCGGCAAAATTAAAGAAGATAATCCGCAACCTATGTTAACAAATTGTTAACTAAGGACAAAACCTTCGTTGAGATCCTCATTTTGAATTGCAATTCGCAAAAAAATTTCAACTTTTGCCTAAAATTCTATTTAAAATTTTGGCAAGGATTTTTCTTTCTTACTCACAAAAATTCTAAGAGAATACTGAAAAAATGGAACCCTTGGAGGAGCAAAAACCATCTGGAAAAAAAAACCTCCTGAGGTATGTTCAAGTCTTCTTGGCCCTTTTGCTTTTCATTTTTGCCATTGATTTGTTGACCGTAGCAATGGGCCGGATCAATACCGGAGTTGCTTTGGATATCCTTCAAGCCACTAAAAATCCCTTTATCAGTCTTTTCATAGGATTGCTGGTCACTGCCCTTATCCAAAGCAGCTCGACGGTTACTGCCAGCGTCGTAGCTATTGTAGCCTCGGGCAATCTCACCTTACAACAGGCCGTTCCTATTGTTTTGGGTGCCAACATAGGAACTACTCTTACTTCAACTTTGGTGTCTTTTTCATACATCATGGACAAAAAAGCTTTTCGAAGAGCTCTCTCCGCTGGCATTTCCCATGACATCTTCAATATCCTTTCTGTAGTCATTCTTTTTCCGATGGAAATCTACTTTGGATTCCTTTCAGGCATTGCAGAAAAAATAGCCAGCTTTTTTGCTTCTGATAATTCTTTTGAAGGTCCGATCATTTACAATCGGATGTTTACCCGGACACTTACCGACGGGATCGTAGATCAGATCAATATACCGTTTGTGACCATGCTGCTTTCGGTGTTTTTGGTCTTTTTTGCAATAAAGATTTTATCAACCGCTATGTATCGGTCTTTTGTAAAAGACTCTTTCGAAGACATCAATAAGGTGATTTTTCAGAAAACAGGCCTAGCCTTCTTTTATGGAATGTTTTTCACAGCCGCTGTACAATCCAGCACTGTGACCACTTCGCTTGTGGTACCTCTGGTAGCAAATAAGAAAGTAACACTTACCAAAGCTTTTCCATTTATCATAGGTGCCAATATTGGTACCACAATTACGGCAGTGATCGCTTCGATTTACAAGACCGAAGCAGCCATTGCGCTAGCTATAGTGCATATCTTGTTCAACAGCTTGGGAGCCCTGATATTTCTGCCCTTTCCTGAGATGAGAAGAATCCCCGTCTGGATAGCCAATTACATGGGCAAAACTTCTGTCCAAAACCGAGTAGTGGGATTTGCCTACATCTTACTCACCTTTTTTATCATCCCTTTCTTGCTGATATACTTCAGCAGAGATTAGAGATTGGCTTTTCTCCAAGCCTCGATCAACGCTTTGGCACTACTGGTACCGATCCGGTCAGCTCCTGCTTTGATCAAATCCAAAGCAAAATCTAAGGTCTTAATTCCACCACTAGCCTTGATACCGATAGCAGAAGGCAGCACTTCTCTCATCAGTGCAATATCTTCTACTTTAGCACCTGTAGGGGCATAGCCTGTGGATGTTTTCACATAATCCGCCCCTGCATCCTGACAAATCAGACAAGCCTCACGGATTTGATCTGAATTGAGATAGGCTGTTTCAATGATGACTTTGAGAATCCGCTCTTCCTCATGACAGAGTTTAGCGATTTGTGCGATCTCTATTTTTGGCCAGCTCATTCCCGAATGAAAAGCAGTTTGGGACCAAACCAAATCCAATTCATCGGCTCCATTCTTGATGGCCTCCTTGGTTTCGGCAACTTTAGTAGCGGTATCCTCAAAGCCAAATGGAAACCCAATCACCGTGACCACTTGGATGTCTTGATCTTGGAGGTCTCTCTTTACTTTTTTTACCCAAAAAGAAGGAACACACACTCCGACAAACTGCTCCTCGATCGCATCACGAATCAAAACATCCACCTCCTTGTCTGTCATAGTAGGCTTCAAAATGGTAGATTCCAAAAATCGGTTGAAATTATTCATGGCTTTTAAAATTATCTTCTTCGGAAACGAAATCGCTCAAATACATATACTCCAAGGTCAAATCTCCATCTCGTGCAAGGGTAGCCCGCTCGAGTATGGGTGAGTTTTCTTCGAAAAGTGCAGGAATCACCCATTGCATCAGTTGCTTTCCAAATTCCGCACTGGATTCTCTCGGTAACTCGCATGGCAAATTATCAATAGCCATGACCGAAATACTGGTCTGCTTACCAAAAGCAGGCAACTCACTCCCTGTCTCCCGATCTACATCGTAAATAGGATCAAGGATGGTAGATGCCCGAAATGTAGTCGGAATAGACCCTCCCACATCACAAGTGATATCAGCAATCACTGAGATGGAAAAGTCAGGGGAACTGATGTCCTCCAGCTCAAAAAGCCGAGGGGCACCTGGATTCCAATAGGCTGCAGCGATGAGGATTTCTCCTGCTTCAGCAAATTTCAAAAAATGGCTTTCATACAATTCAGGATTTGAATAAAACTCCTCTCTGTCAAATCCCCCATCGGACTTGCGCCGGTTAAAATCACCTGAGGACAAGACCACAAACACCGGTTCTTCAAAATAGCTGTGCAAAAACTCATGCGTATCTACCCGAGTAATTCCGAGCATTTGAAGAATTTCCAAGACACCTTTGCCCACTCTTCCATGTCCCGTCACCACGATTTTGACAGGAGGCAGTGTGACTTTCTTTAGCTCAACTTTCAAATCTTCCAAGTCTCGGCACTCAGAAGCTCGACGTAAATCATACAGCCCAGTCTTTTTTCCATAGGTCAAAAAAGCATTGTATGCTCCTACGATACCCGCCCATCGTCCAAAAGCAACCACACGCTCTCCTGACTGATCTTTCAATACCTCATAATCCAGTAGCCGGATGTCTTTCTGAAGGATATTCCTTAGCAACTTTCTGTTTTTGATCTGCTTTTTGATGGTATGGGAAAAGAAAAAATAAGTCTTTTCGGCTATTAGGTTGTCTATTGGGACTTCTTTCACTCCAAAAAGGTAATCCGCCTGAGAAATATCTTCCACCACTTCTATTCCTTGAGCTTGGTATTCCTCATCGGAATAGCATCGGAATGGACTGGATTCAACCATAAATGTCAACTCTGGCCCATATTTTTCAGAAATCTCTTTGAGCTGCAAAGGTGTGAAGGGCACGCGTGCATCTGGGGGAACCTTTCCCTCGCGGATTATTCCAATTTTCATAAAAATCTAAAGTCTTGGGTTTAGTTTTGGGTTATGGCTAATCTCTTGATGATTCTCAGTTGGGGCTTATTTTATTCCCTTCATACCGCGCTCGCCTCTGGCAAGTTAAAAAGATTTTTGGAGGCAAAATGGCCTCAGGAGATGAAATGGTACAGATTATTCTTCACCTTGTTTTCAACTCTACTTTTCATAGGAATCCTGGTCCAAGCGCTCTTTTTACCTAATCAGAAAATGCTCGAAACTAGCCCAAATCTTAGCTATGTAGGATATATGCTGGCCACTTTGGGAGTTGTATTGACCTCTCGTTCTTTAAAAGAAATTTCATTTTCGTCTTTTCTAGGACTTTCCGGAAAAAAGAATGAGCCTACAGAGCACTTGGTCATCCGTGGGATTTACAGCAAAATTAGGCATCCACTTTACCTAGGGCTTATCCTGATTTTTTTGGGGTATTTCTTGGTATCAGGCACGGTAGGCGCATTGATTCATCTGAGCTGCTTGATCGGTTATCTTCCTTTTGGGATCTGTATTGAGGAGAAAAATCTGTTGAAAAAATACGGGGAAGCCTACGCTGACTACCAAAAAACTGTCCCTGCAATTTTCCCTTTAAAACTAAAAAAAGGGCTCTAGGCCCTTTTTTTAGTCGATTCCGAGGAAGTCTACTTGAAACACCAAAACGGAATTTGCAGGAATTTTATCATTACTAGTCAGATTTCGATATCCCTCCGGAGAAGGAATTACAAAAACTGCTTTCGATGCAGGTCTTAATGTTCTAAAGGCTAAGTCCCAGCCATTGATCACACCACCTGATCCTAATAGGAAACTGAAAGGTTGATACACTCTACCTTCCACAAAGATGTTGTTCGCCCTTGCCACGCTTTCGTATGAGGTATCAAAGACTGTCCCCAACTCCATGAGCTTACCAACATAGTCCGTGTAAATAACCGTGTTGGATGTTGGACGACTACCTACTCCTTCTTTTTGAACGATGACTACAACACCACTAGGCAAATGTAATCTGTAAAGACTGTCTATTTTGGCTGTATCCAAATAGCCCGCAATCTTCTTGCGATCAATTTCGAGATTACCCGCAGCATCATAGGCAGGACCACGATCAAAGGGATTGGTCGTCTCGCAGGAAAATAAGATCAAAGAAAAGAGAACTAGAACAGGAAGTAGATTTCGCATTAGGGATTGGAGTTTGGTCCCTTTTTGACATCGATAAGTTCGAGTTCAAAAATTAGGGGGGAATTAGCCGGAATAGTACCATTTGCCTGCGAACCGTATCCAAGTCTGGATGGGAAAATTACCGTGGCCTTTTCACCAGGATGCATCATAGATATGGCAAACTCGAAACCTGTGATGGTGAATCCAAGTCCAACCGGAAATTTAAGTGGTTGATAATTCCTAGAGGAACTGAAAATGCCATTGTCTCTTGCCACCTGCTCAATGGAGGAATCAAAAACCCTTTTGTCAAGAGTTCTTCCTGTATAATTTACCCTTACAGTATCGCTTCTAAGAATGGCATTGCGCTCCGGCTTGGTAGACACTTGCCAGAACATATAAAATCCCTCTACCGGCTCAGCATATTCTTTCACTTTCGTAATCGGGTTGGCCTGAAGGTATTTTTCAATAGCTTCTTTGTCTCTTTCTAAGATGACTTCTTGTGTCTGATCAGGATCTATACAAGAAATGACTGAAACTGCTCCGACCAGAAGAAGGAAAAAAGCAAGTAATCTGGAGTTCATATGTTCTGGTTTAGTTTAATTGAAATGTGGTATTCAGAGTTATTTCTGAACGTCGGTAACTTCTACGTCAAACACCAAAATAGAGTTGGCAGGGATCGAAGTTCCCATAGCATTTTCTCCATAAGCCAATGGAGAAGGAATAATGAATTTAGCCTTTGAGCCTTTTTTCAAGAGCATCAAACCCTCATCCCATCCTGGGATTACCTGACCCATTCCTACATTTACCGGAAGTGGCTCGTAAGGTCTCTCTTCGCTGAAAATATTGTTGGCTTTGGCGATCTCAGGAAGCGAGGTATCGAAGAGGGTACCATCCAAAAGGTAACCTGCGTAATTCACATACATCGTGGTACCAGGAGTGGTAGCTTCTCCAGTTCCTTCTTTTTCGATGATGTAGTAAAGTCCGTTTTCGGTTTTTTGAGCAGTAAGACCTTTTTCAGCTACATAAGCATCGATGGTTTTTGCTTCTTCTACCATGAGGGTTTTTGCTCTTTCAGCACTTTTTTCTTGCTCTTTTTTCATTACCTCCTCGTAGAAGGCCTGCATTTCTGCTTCGGTTTTCACAGCATAAGCTCCCAATTTCACTTTGATCACATCATCCTCCTTGATTGGGGCTGGCTGATTTCCGCTGAAGATCACTTTGGCAGGAGCTTCGAAGGTGATAGAATCACCAATTCTAAGGCTTAGGAAAATCTCATCCATTCCGTTTTGAGCTGTGATGGAATCATTTGCCATCAGGTATCCTGGGAAAGGCTGGGTAAGCGTGCTATAGATAACAGAATCTGAAGCTGTAGAAATCTCTAAGTTGTAAAGTAAGAAGTCACCGTTGGTCGCTTTTTCAGAACCTTCTTTTACGTAGGTGTATTCGATTGCGTCTTTTTCAGTCACTTTGGTCTTTTGACAAGAAGACATTGTACTTGCACCGGTAAGAAGTGCGAAGAGCGCCACTAGGCTTTTGTAATTTTTCATAAAGGAGTAAGTGTATTTCAATTTTGGTTTTCTCTGGGATTTATTCAGCTGTGACAGGGTCTGAGTGAAAAAGCTCCACTTGGCACTGTTCGACCAGTGATTCAAAACGCTCAACTGTTTCTTTGAGACTTTGAACAGATTTTCCTCCGGCTGCATTTTTATGTCCTCCTCCGCTGAAGTGAGACGCAGCAAATTTATTGACTGCTACATCACTGCTGGATCGGAAAGAGATTTTAATTCCATCTTCACGCTCTGAAAACAAAGCTGCAAGCTTGATCCCATCCAAAGATAGAGCATAATTCACCAAACCTTCCGTGTCGCCGGTTTGGCTTTGATATTTTTTAAGATCTTTTTTGCTAATCACAAAGTAGGCTGTGTGAAGGTCTTCTCTAACTACCAGCCTTCTGGTAATCGCAAAACCGATAAACTTGAGCCGGTTAACCGAATTGGAGTCATAGATCAGGTTGGCTATCTGGGATGAATTGGCTCCTTTGTCCAGTAATTCAGCGACTACCAAATGGACATTTTTGGTGGTATTTGGGTGCCTAAATCCCCCAGTGTCCGTCATGATTCCGGCATAAAGGCACTCCGCGATATCTTTGTCGATCAGGTTTTGGTCGCCCATCTCTACGATCAGTTCATATACCAACTCACAGGTGGCTGCGGCTTTGGTGCTCCAGTACCTAAAATTGGCAAAGTCCTCCGGATCTTGATGGTGATCAATGTTTACCACAAAGGCTTTTGACTTTCGGATCAGTTCGCCCAGTTCGTTTACCCGATTCAAAACCGAAAAATCGAGGCAGAAGATGACATCTGCTTCTTCCAGTTTGGATTGGGCTTTTGGCTTTTCTGAGGATTTGGAAAAATCCAACACCTCGTCATTGCCTTTCATCCACGTCAAAAAATAAGGATAATCAGTCGGTGTCACCACGGTCACCTTGTGCCCTTTTTTAATCAGATAGTTAGCAAGTCCCAAAGAAGAACCCAACGCATCAGCATCCGGCTTTACGTGGGTAGTAATGAATATATTCTTGGGAGAGGAAAGTTCTTTTTTAAACGTAGCTAAAGCTTCCATTAGATCGAATCAGCGGCACATCTGGCTCCAGTAGGCTGCAAATGTCATGAAATTTTCCAGAATTCCCAAAGTGTCAAGATTCCTGATAATGAAGCACCTAGAGGATATTTCTGCAGGGCATAGAAGATTCTAAAACGAAAACTCCTATTTTTGCGGCCGAAATAAACCAATGCAAATCCCAAACCCATGGCAGGAAACAGAACATTCACCATGATCAAGCCGGATGCTTTTGAAGCAGGCAACTCAGGAGCAATCCTGAAAATGATCGAAGAAGCAGGCTTTAAAATCGTGGCCATGAAAGCTACCCGATTGACCCAAGAATTAGCCGGCAAATTTTATGCAGTTCACAGTGAGCGCCCTTTTTACGCTGACCTATGCAAGTACATGTCCTCAGGATCTATTGTAGCTGCTATCTTGGAAAAGGACAATGCGGTAGAAGACTTCCGTACCCTTATCGGTGCTACCAATCCAGCGAATGCTGCTGAAGGAACCATCCGAAAAATCTTCGCAAAATCTATCGAAGCCAATGCGGTTCACGGTTCCGACTCTGACGAAAACGCCGCCATCGAAGGCAGCTTCTTCTTCAACCAGTACGAGCGAGTGATCTGATCTTAGTATCTAAAACACTAAAAAGCCATCCAGAAGCAATTTTGGATGGCTTTTTTAGTTTATAGCTTAGTGGTCAGTAATCAGTCTCAGTAAGCAGTAATTGAACACTGATCACTGAGACTGCCATCTGAACTCTAGCCTCCTAACTCCTCACCATTTCGGTCATAATTTTAGCCGAAAGCAAGGAAAGGGGGATTCCTCCTCCGGGATGGACACTTCCTCCACAGAAGTACAGGTTTTTGATATCAGCCGAATAGTTGGCGTGGCGAAGAAAGGCTGCAAATCGATTGTTGCTGCTGTTGCCGTAAAGTGCTCCCTGCGCCGAAGAAGTTTTGGATTCGATCGAACGCGGCTCGAGGATTTGTTCCACTTCGATGAGCGGTTCCACATCTGTCTTTAGGATCCGATTAACCTTGGCAATAATATTTTTCCTAGCCTCAGCAATCAGCTGATCCCAATCCTGACCCTGATTATTGGGCACGTTGATCATGGTAAACCAGTTCATGCAACCGGCTGGAGCATCATCCGCTTTACATACTGAGGTGATATTGATGTAGACCGTGGGATCTTGGTAGATGCTTCCCTTTTTGAAGATGTGCTCAAACTCGGTTTGATAATCATCCGAAAACAGGATGTTGTGCAGGTCTAGCTCAGGAAATACTTTTTTGATTCCCCAATAGAAAATAAGAGCCGAACTGGACTTGGGTTGATCGAGCAGTTTTCTGGGTTGCTTTTGCTTTTTCAGGATGGTCTTGTAGGCATTGACCATGTCCATATTATTAATGACCACCTCTCCGGAAATTACCTGATCTTTGACTCTCAAGCCAACAGCCTTTCCGTTTTCTACCAGAATTTCCTCCACAGGAGCATTGAAATGGTAGTTCACTCCCAGGGAAAGCGCCAAGCGATACAGGCTGAGGGTGATGTCGTGCATGCCCTTTTTGGGAAAAAAGGCGCCGATATTAAACTCCAAGTGAGGAATGATATTCAGCGTAGCCGGAGTCTGATAAGGGTCGGAACCGTTATAGGTAGCATACCTATTAAACAGCTGCACCAACTTGGGTTGGGAGAATAGCTCCTCGTTTGCCTTATTCATGGTCGTGAAGATTCCCAGCTTTCCCATTTTGAGGTAGGATTTCAAGGCCTGAGGACCTATCCAAGTACTGAAGCGATGCAGGGAGCGGTGCATAAAAAGCGGAGCCAAATGATCATAGATAAAAGACGAGCGCTCCAACGCTTTGCGAATAGTGGAGGCAGGTTCGCCTAGCTGGGTTTCGATCTCTTGAGCAAATTGCTCCCGATCTGCCCAAGCTTTGATCCGCTTGCCATCCTCCCAAAAGTAATGACAAGCCACTTCCAACTTTTGGTAGTCAAAATATTCTTTGGGGTCTTTCCCTGCCAGTCTAAAAAGCTCCTCCACCTGGTCGGGAAGGGTAAAGAGTGAGGGCCCCGCATCAAAACGGTAACCTTGGATCTCGATTTCAGAGAGTTTTCCTCCCGGGTAGGCATTGGCTTCAAAGACTTCCACCTGGTACCCCTTCAGGGCCATTCTTATGGAAGCGGCGATTCCGGCGATTCCGGAACCTATAATTAAGGCGGTTTTCATAAGGGTAATATGATAAAGTAAGATCAGGATTTTGGGCAGAAATGTTTACCTGAATTGATGAAAATGATAAAATGCCCATCTATAAAAATGACTTGCGTATAAATTTTACCGTAAGGAAACAGCTTTTCCGCAAACAGATCAGGAAAAGACAATTCAACAGCTAAAATTTCTTCAAATTTTTAATCGTCAAAGAAGATTCAAGTACTATTAGTCTAGGGCAGTATGGCGTTAGCCTAACTCTAATTTTCGCCTTTTCATTCAGCTTACCTATATCCTGGGATGTTTTTAATAATGCCTCGGTAAGGGGTCTTGTGGCATTCCGGAACTTAACTCCGACAACCATTTTGATGAGCAAAATCATCACTATCAGAGATCTGAAATACTGTATTAAGGCCATGAGGCACAGTAATTTAGTCATAAACACTCTATACAACTATGAAAACATTCAGCATCAATCTAATGGGGTTGGCCTTGATCGGTTTGGCTCTAAGTGCCTGTAGTCAAATGGGAACCTATGAAACGGTCGATTTGGTCAACGAACAGGCAACAACTGCAACAGCAGGATTCAATTTGAGTCCTTTTGGTTCTCCCGGACTAAAAGTCGCAAGGGAGTATGATACCGCAGACTGCACCCTCGAGTGCATTGTGGCAGGAAGTGGAGAGTATTTTGTAAAAACTGACACCAAAATTGCGCAAGGCGAAGGCGGTGGGGGTGATGGAGAAGATCATGAGGACGGTCATGACCATGAAGAAACAGCCAACGCCGTTACACAGGAAGAAGAAGGAGGTCATGATGGAGAAGATGGTGAAGGAGGGGGAGTGAAAAAAGAAATCACATACCGGGCTTACAATACCGAAAGTGAATTTATCGTGGAGGTGGATTACATCATCCTGGCAGCATCAGGACATCCCAACCCAAAAACATCTATCAAAATCAACATTAATGGAGAGGTTAAGGAATTCAAAGAAATCTCCAATGGTACTACGGTTTCCCATTCTGTACCACTTGGGGAGGATTGGGAAGCCTGCGACCAAATGAAATTCTCAGTGGAAAGCAAAGGCGGAGGTCCTAAAGTTTCTTGGATAGATGAATTCTACAGTTTGTTTGATATCTGCTGTGCTCCAGCCAGATTATCCTATCAGACATCCGACGGCCTAACCATTAAATTTTATTATAACTCCAGTGAGCCTTTAAAAAATGCTGTGGTGAGGTTCACCTTCCCTCAAATCATGCTTTTGGGAGCGGATGGCAGTTATACTGCACCGGATGGCAAAGTCTACACGGTTGGAAAGAATGGGAAAAGTTCTGTATTGACTTGGATAGGGGATGTGAGATGTGGACCTGGGAGAACCTCCTTCCGGTTTGCTATGCAGCCGGACTGTAATCCAAGCGGCAAGGCCTTGATTTGGACCGATGCTTCGGTTAACGGGCTGAGTGTAAAAAATAATCTGACACCTAACCTTGTCGCCAACTGCGCCATCTAAATATATCCTATTTGGTTTGGTCCCTCGAGTACCTCTCGGGGGATATTTTTTTGCCCATTCTTTTTCGCAATGCTTTTCCTTTTCAGGCTATGGGATATCTTTAGGTGTTCACTTTTTACTCCGATAGCAAATGATCCTAAGCTGGAACGAAATCAAAGACCGGGCCCTCAAATTTTCCAAGGAATGGGCCGATACATCCAATGAAGAGGCTGACGCTAAACCCTTTCTCGTCGAGTTTTTTAATGTCTTTGGCATATCCCATAAGCGAGTGTCCACCTTCGAGCATCGGGTAAAGAAGCTGGATGATTCGGACGGATACATCGACCTGCTCTGGAAGGGTATGATCCTGATCGAGATGAAGAGCAGGGGAAAGAACCTTGACCGAGCCTATGGCCAGGCCAAGGACTACCTGCATGGGCTCAAGGATCACGAGCTGCCCAAGTATATTCTGATCTCGGACTTTGAGCACTTCCGGCTCTATGACCTGGAAGAAAACAAAACGATTGAATTCCGGCTTACTGAGCTGGTCTCCAATGTCCAACACTTTGGCTACCTGCTAGGCTACCAAAAGAAGATCTACAAGGAGCAAGACCCGGCCAATATCAAGGCTGCGGAGCTGATGGGGAAGCTCCACGACAAGCTGGAGGAAATCGGCTATGTCGGCCACCCGTTGGAAGTATACTTGGTCCGCATCCTATTTTGTCTATTTGCTGAGGACACGACCATTTTCAACAAACAGCAGTTCCAGGAATTCATCGAGCAGCGGACTAATGTGGATGGAAGCGATTTGGCTGCCAAGCTTCAGGAGCTTTTTCAAGTCTTAAATACTCCAAAGGAAAACCGCTTCAAAAATCTCGATGAGCAGCTGGCAGAGTTCCCTTATGTGAATGGGAAACTCTTTGAGGAAATCCTGCCCACGGCCAGCTTTGACAGCAAGATGCGCCAAGCCTTGCTGGATTGCTGCTACATCGATTGGAGCAAGATCTCTCCGTCCATTTTTGGATCCATGTTCCAGAGCGTCATGAATCCCAAGGAGCGGAGAAACCTGGGCGCACACTACACCAGCGAGACCAACATTCTCAAACTGATTAAGCCCCTGTTTTTGGATGATCTTTGGAAGGAGTTTGAGAGCATCAAAGACACTACTTCGACAGGCTCAGCACAAGCCAAAAGCAAACTGACGGAATTCCATAAAAAACTTAGCACCCTCCGATTCCTGGATCCGGCCTGCGGCTGTGGCAACTTCCTGGTCATCACCTATCGCGAGCTGCGCCTGCTGGAATTTGAAGTCCTGAAAGCCCTCCACAAAACCGGCCAAACCTTTCTCGATGTGAGTCAGATTCTTTGGATCGATGTGGATCAGTTTAGCGGGATCGAGTACGAGGAGTTTCCGGCGAGGATTGCCGAGGTAGCCATGTGGCTGATCGATCACCAGATGAATATGCTCGTCAGCTCAGAGTTTGGACAATACTTTGTGAGATTACCTCTGAAGAAGTCGGCGAATATTGTGCATGGCGATGCTTTTGAGATTGAGTGGCAGACCTTACTCAATCCTGTAAATACCATGGAGGTGGTGGCAAATCATGCCGACATCTATTTGGTGAATGAACCCACTTCTGAGTATGGAAAGGTGAGTGTCAAAACAAAATCTTATGCCATTCATACGGGACTTCCCGAACAATCAAATGAAATCAAGTTTGATTACATTATTGGTAATCCCCCATTTATAGGATCCAAAGTAATGAAGCAAAAACAGCGTGATCAGATTGTAAAAGCATTTGATGGCGCTGATGGAAGTGGACTTTTGGACTATGTGACGGGATGGTATATCAAAGCAGCCAAATACATCCAAGGCACCCAGATCAAAGTAGCATTTGTCTCTACCAACTCCATTGTGCAAGGAGAACAAGTAAGCATCCTATGGGGTCAGATGCTTACTAAGTACAATATCAAAATTCACTTTGCCCACCGCACTTTCAAATGGAACAATGAGGCGAGAGGGATCGCTGCTGTTTACTGTGTGATAGTAGGATTTGGCAATTTCGACGTTTCCAAAAAACTGATTTATGATTATGAGGACGTCAAAGGTGATCCAAGTGAATTCCTAGTAAAGCATATTAATCCTTACCTCCTAGAAGCTAAGGACGTATTCGTTTCTAAAAGGAGTACGCCAATATGTAATGTTCCAAAACTCAGTTTCGGAAATATGCCGCTTGATGGTGGGAACTTTTTTTTGAACCAAGAGGAAAAGGATGCTCTTGTTGAAAAGCATCCCATTGCTTCAAAGTATATAAAAAGAGTATTCGGCTCGGAGGAATTTCTGCACAATAAAACGAGGTATTGCCTATGGCTGGAAAATGCACAGCCAAATGAATTAAGACAGATTCCTGAAATTCTAACCAGGATAGAAGCTGTCAGGAAATTTAGGTTGGCTAGTGTGGCTCCATCTACCCAAAAATTCGCTTCTACTCCTTCTCTTTTTAGAGATAGAAGACTTCCAAAAACCTATGTGGTTGTCCCAAAAGTGAGCTCAGAAAAGAGGAAATACATTCCCTTGGGATATTTTACAGATGAATATATCGCTACAGATTTGCTCTTCATTATCCCTGATTGTTCCTTATATCATTTTGGGGTTTTAAGCTCACTAATGCATATGATTTGGACCAATTTTACCTGTGGGAGATTAGAAAGTAGATTCAGATATTCAAAAGATATCGTATACAATAATTTTCCTTGGCCCAAAAGTCCAAATCTCAATCAAATAAAAAAGGTCGAGGAGAAAGCTAAAATGATTTTGGAAGCCCGTGAAAGTTTTCCGAATAGCAGTCTAGCAGATTTATATGATCAGAAAACGACACCATCCTCTCTTATCAAAGCCCATAATGAATTGGATAGGGCAGTAGAATTATGTTACCGGCCTGAGCCCTTTACTTCTGAAAAAATGAGAATGGATTTTTTATTTGAATTATATGAAGAGTATTTAATGCCTTTGAAAATGAAAATCAAAAAATAAAAGATGGAAACAATTGAATATTGGAGAGATCCAACACCTGAGGAAATAAAAAGAGGTTATGGAGCCTTACATTACCGTGAGTTTCCAGCAGATTTATGTAAGGATGAAAACGGGAAACCCATGCTTTCCATTATTTCAGAACTTGATGGGCTGAGGTACTACTACACCGGAAGAGAGTATTACATGTCAAGAAAATACAGACCGAAAAAGATCAAGGATAATATTTATTAATCCAGTTGATCAGTTCACTTTTTCTCCGAAGTAGCCAAGTTCGAGTATCTGTTTGAATTGTATGAGGAATACTTGACTCCCCTATTGGCCAAGGAAAAAAAGGGGAGGAAATAATATCCTAACCGATTAACAAATGTAATTTCTCTTTAGCCCAATAGATCAAAAAGCTTGGGCTAAAGCCTAGACCAAATAAATCTCCAATTTGATCCCCCTGCTAAAGCAGGAGGCAATTTATACATTAATAAATAGTCTTTTTGAATAGGAATGTGGCTTTAGCCCATTCCAAAGGTGCATCCCCATCATCAACGGGCTTTAGCCCAATTCTTTCATTTACAGCACATCATCGGGGTACTTCCCAAGTACCCCCTCCTACTTCCTTACCCCTCTCAGTCGACTCCGAGGCCAAGCGATTCGACTCGGAGAGAAAGCATTTCGCCGATTTGCTAAACGCATTCGACAGATTGGTAAACCAATTCGTCCAATCGAGAAACTCGGCTTTCGAAACGGCGAAAAAGTTCGACAGTTGAAGAAACAAGTTCGCCGATTTGGCAAACTGACTCGACGATTTGGCAAATGGTTCGAGCAAAATGATAAATCGGTTCCTTTTTTTGGCGAAGCAGTTACATTAAGAGACCAACTGCCAAGGCGATTTGATCTAGGAGGTCTCTTTCAAGGCCTTTCTCTCCTGCTTTTTGATCCAATGGGTCATCAAAAAACCGGACGCTCTCGCATCCGGTTCGTGTCAGGGATTTAATCAGGCAACTTTTCTTTGAATCAAGGCGTCTGGCTTGCTCTCTTGCCTTGGCCTTCAAAGCGCTTTCTGAGGTCTTCATAGATCGCTTTTGCATCGGGCACATTGACTTTTGCGGCTTGCTTGACCGAATTGTAGTAACTCAACGCACTGATGTAAGCCTCTGAGCCTGCCAGCATCGTGGTATCGCTGAGCGTGTCTTCGAGCTGAGTACACAGCCTGAGCAAAGGAAGCAATCCGCTGACGGCTTGCCAATCCTTGTCAAACTCCTCCTTACTCACAAAAGGAGGCATAAACTGCGGTGCACTGCTTGCATACTCGACTACCTTCTGGACGAAAGGTTCGGTACCGTCACTCATCTTGGGAATGGTCTTCCGCTGCTCGGGAGTGAGGGCTTTGACATAGGGCGCGAGGAGCTGCTGCGCTTGCTCAAGGGCCACCTTGGCCGCTTGGAGATCACCCGGAGGGATCTGAATGGAAATCTTGTTTTCCATGGTAAAAATTAGGTTAAGTGAAAGAATAAATCGAAACAGTAAAAAACTGTAGATCCAAGATAATCAGGGATTTTAAAATTATCAAGTAAGTTTAGTTTATTGCACTAAGTAGGGTGAGTGGCTTGGTCTAGCTCTAGCTTGTAAATTCTTGATCATTTAAAAAACGGTCTTTCAGACCTAGAACCTCTGCACACATCCTATTTTTGCCCAGGGCTAGCGCCCTGAGCTTTTTTAAGTCAGGCCTTTGGCCTTCTTTTTTATTTACAAAAGCTTAGGCCCAAGGGGCCGGCTGATTGCAACCCAGTCCCTAGGGCTGGGACGCCAGAGTCAAAGACTCAATCCACCCTTAGGCCTGAAGGGCCAACTAATCACCCTTAATCCCAAACATACTTCTCATCATATTCTATTTTGTACTCATCTAAAAACTTCAAGTATTCCTCTTGAAATGTGATTTTCTTATGATGTTCTTCTTGGTTCAATATATATGCCTTCACAACATCCACTTTGGATTGGCTTACTGAAAAGGCTCCATAACCATTCTGCCAGCTAAAATTTGGATCAACTTCGATTTTTGCTACTCTGGAGGAATTTGATTTCACTTTGTTAAGAAAATCTGCAATCGTAATAGTCCTTGGAAGTGTACAAAGCCAGTGAAGGTGATCGGGATTTAGATAAATCGCTTCAGTATATGATCCTAAATCACCACCTAGCTTTACCAAATAAGCTTCCATTCTGTCTTTCAATTCCTTTTTCACCCATGGATGTCTTCCTTTTGTAGAAAAAATGAGGTGTAGGTAAACTCTTGCTAATGACTGTGGCGTAAAATAATAAGTATGGGTTAAGAGTAAAAATGATCTATTTGATCCTCTAACTAATTTAATTAAAGTTCAAACAAGGAAAAACTGCCTCAGAATTTTAAATCTTGGGACTGAAAATCCTAGAATAAATTTCAAACAACTTATTTCTTGAAATTTCAGAATACTAAACCAGAGGGGCCAATTCACTCCTTCTCATACTCCAGCTTATAATTCCCCACATGGATTTTGCTTTCTTCGATTTTGCGCTTGTGACGGAAGTAATTGACTGTTCCAAAGATCAAAATACCCGCAGAAATAGTATAAAAAAGGACTTGGTAATAGATACTTCCCTCCACCTGCAGGAGGTTTTTGATGCTTAATCCAGCGACCAAAAAGTACATGGACGTCCTGAGAAAAGATAAAAACGTGGTCTGATTGGCGAGAATGGTCCGCTGAAGAGCCAGATTTTCTCTCAGCAAAAGATCTCTGTTGATGGTGTTTTCGAGCTTAGACATGACGATGGAGGCTATATTGATTAAAGGTAAGGGATTGTCGGGTTTTAGTTTTCTCGCCTATCTCTGAAAACCTCCACCCCAACGGGATACTGTGGATGTTCATCCAATAAAATCCGGACCACATTAATGGCTACCATCACCCAAGTAAACAATCCCATCCCGGCTAAAATCAACACTGGGAAAAACAGAAAAGCCAAAAATCCACAGGGAATCATCACAGCAAGCACATTTACCTGAAAGTTTATTACCTGCAGGACTTCCTTTTTGAGACCGGGAAATTGGGGTTTCACCCAGATCCAAAGCAAATACGTGGGAAGAATCAACAGCAGCAACGAGGAGAGATGGATCAGTATCCTAGGAAAAAAAGGCACTATTTCTTCCAGACGATCAAAAGATTCCTCGGGTGTCAATCGGTCGAGAGGAATGTCCAGCACCTGTGCCAGAGCAAGCAAGGTGGAGGATCTAGGTTTGACTTTTCCGGACTCGATCCGCTGGATCGTTTTGGAAGTGGTTTTTATCCTTTCCGCAAGGTCTTCTTGGGTCCACCCTTTTTTAATTCGTTCCGATCTGATGATTTCACCCGGGCTCATAGGCTTTTGCTTTTCTCAAAAGTCTCCTAAAAAATGGATTATCACTACCCCAAGAACAGGACATTTACCGGACATTCTCCCAAAAACTAAAAAAGTCCGACCCAAAGGAGCCGGACTTTTACTAGTATAACCTTACTTGAAAATTAATAACCAGGGTTCTGCGGAATAGGAGCAGAAGTATTGGTCAAGATCTCTTCCAATGGAATAGGCCAGATAAACAAATGGCTGGAATACGCCAAAGAGTGATCGGTCGGAATGTTCACATTGGTAGTATAGAAGTTTAGACCGGTGATGGATCTGGAAGTAGCTTTTGCTGGGATACCCGGCATTCTTCCTTCACCTGCCAATCGGTGAATGTTCGGGAATCTTCTTCCTTCTGCAAGGAACTCGATTCTGGTCTCACGGATGATGGCATCGATCAGCTCATCTGCAGTAGCAAAATCAGCTGTGGTATACGCAGGAACTGAAGCAGGAAGCGCACGGCTTCTTACCGAGTTGAGCAGGGTCACCGCTGCTTGGGTATTTCCCAATCTTGCATTGGCTTCAGCTGCTGCAAGTACTACCTCAGCAAAACGGATCACGATAGAGGGATCAGAGAAGGTCACTGCATCGGTGTATTTGTTGGTGAAAATTCCCAATGGACCTTGACTCACAAAACCATCTGTAGCACCTCTCACGCTTCTTCTGGTATCTTCTGGATGCCACCAAGTCGCTCTCCAGATCAATGGGCTGATTTTCACCAGACCACGTGCACCCAAGTTTGGATTGCCATACATGTTGGCTAGCGCACCGTTTACACCAGGGTTAGAAGCTTGTGTATTTTGGAAAGAAAACACGTTATCTGTGCTGGTACCACCGCTTCTGAATGGAGCGAGTGGATTAGCCGTCACCGCATAGCGGCTGGAGATTTTGTTATACTCGGTCAGGACATCAGCCCATCTCTCCATGTGCAAATACACTCTGGCTTTCAAAGCGATTGCAGAGCCTTTGTTGGCACGGAAAGGGCTGCTACCATTACCCATTAGGGATTCGGCCTGATTCAAATCAGCCAAAAGCTGATCATACACACTTTGCACGGTACCTCTTCCTACTGCTTCACCCGGGCCTACTTTAGATACGTCATTGATCGCAAACGTTCTATAAGGAATACCCAATGCAGTAGGATCATCCGAGTACGGTCTTGCGAAATAAACCACCAACTCATGATGAGCCAAAGCTCTCAAGAATAGCGCTTCGCCCAAAAACTGATCTCTTACTGCCTGGGTGATCGCACCGCTAGTCACCGCAGCGTCAAGGTTTTCGATCACGATATTGGCACGGTTGATCATTCTGTAGAGAGAGATCCACTGACCATTGTTGTTGGCGGTTTGAGGATTGAATCCATTGATGTAGGTGATTTCATAAAACAACTGGTCGTTGTACATGTCTTCACCTCTCATGTCGCCCTGCTGTACAGAAGCCGCTCCAAAAGGATAGCCTCTTTGTACCGCACCTAGGTAGAATCCACGCTGAGCGGCTTCATAGATACCCAATACAGCTGCATTCACTCTGTTTGCATCAGCAAAAGCCTCCGCATCAGGGATAATGTTGGCTGGTTGCAGATCAGTCACTTCGCAGGAAGACGTCACGCCTACCATTGCCAAAGCCACCAAAACTGACTTTACTTTAGTTGAAAATATTGTTTTCATGTTTGATCGATTTTAGGATTGAAAATTAGAATCCAACATTTAGGCCCACAGACCAAGTTCTGATGATTGGAGCCACGTTCCAGTCGATTCCGAAGTTCAATTGACCACCGAATTGGTTGGATTCAGGATCGATTCCGGAGTACTTGGTGAAGATCAATGGATTCTGTACCTGAGCAAAGAATCTTGCTGATCTGATTGCACCGTTGAATGCATTGTTCAAAGTCGCAGCAGGGACTCTGTAGCCTACTACCATGTTTTGAACTCTCACAAAGTCACCTTTTTCTACAAATCTGCTGTTGGAAGCTGCAGTCTGCCAAGTGTTGGCATCACGACCTGCATACAATCTAGGCACGTCTGTTACCTGACCGCTTTCAGTCCATCTATTCAAGATTTCTCTGTGGTTGTTGGAGAATCCAAGACCAAGCAAACCTCTTAGAGATTCGTTCATGATGTAGTTGCCACCTGAATATCTGATGAAGATTTCCGCATCAAAATTGCCATAGGTGAAGGTGTTTGACCATCCTCCCTGATACTTAGGCAAGGTATTGCCCAAGAAGAACTGGGTAGGAGCTGTACCTGGAGTGGTAGTAACACTTGGGTTAGCAGGATCAAATGCTCTCCAAGTCGCTGCACCTACTAGCTGCACGATGTTTTCACCGCTGTAGTACATCGCGTTACCGTTGGCAGGGTTGACACCCGCCCACTTAAATCCGTAAAGCTGTGCGATTGGTCCGCCTACTTCTGTTCTGTTGTAGGTACCGGTCAGAGGCTGCACCAAATTGGTCACCTCATTGCGGATCCAAGTAAAGTTGAAATCGGTATTCCAAGAGAATTTACCGTTGTTGATCACGTTTGCTAAAGCACGTAATTCCACACCTTCGTTAAACATGGCACCCACGTTTTGGCTGATGGTGTTGTTTGGAATACCCAAAGAAGGAGCCGTCGGAGCATTCAATACGATTCCGTCTACGTTATTTTTGAAGTAATCCGCAGACACGGTCACCTTACCGATGGTCATATCAAGACCCACGTTGAATTTTTTGGAAGTCTCCCACTGCAAGGCTACGTTGGCCACGTTGGTGTAACCGATACCTGCACCGGCAGCAGCCTGCACAGGACCAAATCCGCCTGCATACGGGAATGAACCACCTGGTAAGCTTACGTTACCAACTTCTGCATAAGAAGCTCTTACTTTCAAGTCTTTGATCAAGGTAGAGGTGAAGAAAGATTCGTCAGAAACTCTCCATCCAATTGATCCGCCTGGGAATGTACCTCTTCTGTTTTCGGTAGCCAGCTGAGAGATACCGTCATTTCTTACGGCAAAAGACAAGAGGTATTTGCCTTTGTATCCGTAGTTGAATCTTGCAAAGTAGGAATCAAAACCTTGCTCTTGGAATCCACCACCAGAGAACTGGTTGTTGTATGAGTTGGAGATCAAGTTTCTCAATCTGAAAAACTCATCAGAGAAGTCTGTACCTGAAGCACTGAAGTTGTAGAAGTTGGTGTACTGGTATTCCACACCTGCAGTTACGTTGATGCTGTGATCTTCAGCCAAAATGGTCTGATAGTTCAAGGTATTCTGCCAGTTCCATCTGGTTGCTGGGTTGAACGCCATCGTCACCGAGCCGTTGGAGCTTCTTCCGTCACCATGCTTAGGGCTAAGGGTTGTGAAGTCATCAGCCAAAGTCACGTCGATACCGATTTGTGTTCTTGCGGTCAAGCCTCTTGCAAGGTCCACTTCTGCATAGGCATTACCCAAGATTCTGTGGTTTCTTCCTCTGTAATAGTTGTTTGCAAGGACGTAGGCAATGTTCGGGATGTTGTTGTCCGGACCGGCAAGGTTAGCACCGAAACCAGTAGTAGCACCATTAGCCGTGATGTTGAATCCTCCAAAGGCAGTATTAGCCGGATCGTAGATTGGCACGTTAGGCAATGCTCTTGTCGCGTTGTAGATCGCACCTGAAAGTGAGTTTGCACCGTTGTTCAAACCGGTGATTTCTGTGTATGCGTAAGAAAGGCTCTTACCGATTCTCACTTTTTTAGAGATCGAGTGGTCGATGTTTGATCTGAAAGCATATCGCTTCAGGTCATTGCTTTTTACCACAGATTCCTGATCGGTGAAACCGAGAGAGAAGAAATACTTCGTAGACTCAGAACCTCCGGAAATAGAAAGGTTGTGCTGCTGTGTATTTCCAGATCTCAATACTGCATCTTGCCAATCGGTATTCACACCTGGATTTGCCAATGGAGAAGCATTGACGTTTGCTCTTTTTTCGTTAGCAATAGTCACCCACTCATCACCAGTCAACAAATCAAACTGAGCAACTGCCTCATTGATACCAAAGCTGCTGTTGTAGCTTACTTGTGCTTTTCCGGATTTACCTCTTTTGGTAGTGATCAAAATCACACCATTTGCTGCTCTCGAACCGTAGATCGCTGTAGCCGAACCGTCCTTCAATACCTCGTAAGACTCGATGTCTGCGGGGTTGATATTGGCTAATGGGTTGGAGGAAACTGCACCAGAACGGTCAGAATCTACTACAGGTACTCCGTCAATCACGATCAAAGGGTCAGCCCCACCAGAAAGGGAGTTGACACCACGGATACGGATGATTGGTCTAGAACCCAAAATACCGCTAGGCACGGTAACGGAAACACCAGCTGCTCTACCTGCCAATTGGGAGTCGAAGGATGGCGCGACCAAGTTTTCGATCGAGGTGTTGTTGATAGAAGCTACCGAGCCGGTGATTTCTCTTCTTTCCTGCGTACCGTAGCCAGTTACTACGATCTCGCTTAACAATTTCACATCTGCATCCAACTGTACGTTGATCGTGGTAGACGATCCAATGTTGACCTCTTTGGTCAAATAACCCACAAAACTGAAAACCAATGTGCTGGCATCAGAAGGGACAGAGATGGAATAAGTTCCATCCAAGTTGGTCACTGTACCTTGAGTGGTACCTTTCACAACCACACTGGCACCAGGGACACCTTCCGGTTCTTCGGAAGAAGTAACCCTACCAGTGATCGTTTTAGTTTGCGCAAGCACTGACACAATGGTCAGAAAACTCAATGCAAAACCTAATAAAACTTTCTTCATAGGTCGATTATTTAGACTTTTTTAACTTTTAATCAAGCCAATATCGACGTAAAATAGAAAGTGAAACAAACCGTAACTGGATACACAAGCTGTTTAAAAACCAAATTTTATTTCAAAATCACTTATAAAAAATGTATAAAAGTTGGATGCGCCAATCATAAAAGCAAAGTTCAGGATATCCTTGGCAACTTGCCCTAATCTTCAAAATATAATTCTAAGCTTTTAATTTTTAAACGTGATTTATTCTAGTAACCAGAACCTCTCATTTTTACTCCACCAAAAAATATCAGCTGTTTGTGGTCTTTACTTAACAATTTGTTAACACGAAGAGAAAAAACAGTTGTTTCTTCTGAAAATCTCGATACTGCTTTTTTGGCCAAAAGAATGAATCTGAAGTACTATCTCAAAAGACCAAATTTTCTTAAGTCAGTTTTTTTTTGATAAAAATTCAAATATTTCGATTGAATGGTAGGTTAACACTGAGAATTCACCCGTTTATACCAAAAAACAGTTCTTTTTGAATCCTCCATTTGCCTTCTGTCTTTTTCAAAAGAGCCATCCTATCCACTTTAAATTCGGCATCAAATTGCAATTCTTTGACTAGCTCCAAAACCCCTTCAAACTTGCTTGGCTTTAAATCTTTAAATGCCAATGTCAAATGAGGGTGATAGTTGCGGTCACTCAATTCATCTACCAAGAGGAGCTCTCTTTTACAAAAAATTTTGAGCTTTTTCTGAAGCTCAACAAGCTCTGGACTAGGTACCACCCCCTGAAAAATCACTCGCTGACCAAACGTTCCGACTCCGGAAATACCCAATGAAAAGGGCTTTTGATCAGCCAAAAACTCACTGAGTCGATCTGTCAACTGATCTTCCTTTGCCTCATTGTAGGAAAATGGCATTTTGAGCGTGATGTGCGGAGGAGATTTTAAGGCATACTTCAAGCCGAACTTTTCCTGTATTTTCTGCTTGATTTCATGAGATTTTGAAAAGATCAGATCAGGAGGAATCAGGGCGAGAAAGTACTTCTGAATTATTTTCATCCCTCTAAAATTACCCAAAATCATGCTTGAGAACTCAAATCATAAAAAACAATTCGCTTTACCCAATCTATCTTTTAACTTATAGCAGATTTAAAACCCACCTTATGAAGTACTTTTCCAAGGCCATGGTAGGCTTAGACCTTACCGAAATGGACGATATCCTGATCAAAAAAGTAGCGGTATTTGCAAAATTCCTCGGAATTGAAAAGTGCTACTTTGTCCATGTCTCCAAAAATCTGGAAATCCCACAAGAGATCCTCTCCCAATATCCTGATCTCATCGCGCCTACTGATGAATCGATCGAGGCCATCATCAACAATAAGCTCAAAGAGTACTCCTTCCCGACGGAAGTAGAAACGGAGATTTTTGTAGAAGAAGGCAGTCATCCCTTGGACACCTTTCTCCGATGGGCAAAACTGAAGGATGCAGATTTGATCATCATGGGAAGAAAAGAAGAACTCCCAGGACATGGAGTCCTCGCAGACGGCGTGGCTAAAAAAGCACCATGCTCGATCCTTTTACTTCAGGAAAAAAGAATGGTTAAGCTTCCGAAGAAAATCCTCATGCTGACTGACTTTTCCTCTCACAATCATATGTTTTATGAATTCGGTGAGGAAATCGCAACCAATGTAAATGCAGAACTTGTCCCGATGCACATTTTTGATGTGCCTCATGGGTACTCCAAAACAGGAAAATCCTTTGAGGAATTTTCAGAGATCATGAAGGAAAATGCCAAGAAAGATTTCAAAAAATTCGTCAGCAGGCATGAAAAATCAGACTTGGAGTGTGAAATGGTCCTAAATGACGGAAGAAACATTGCCATTCAGATCACAGATTTTGCGAAAAAGATCGACGCCGATCTCATCCTTCTTGGATCAAGAGGAAGGACGACCTCAGCCGCCATCCTTTTGGGAAGTACTGCAGAAAAGCTCATCAGTTACAATAAGCTGCTGCCCATGCTGATATTTAAGAAAAAAGGAGAAACAATGGGCTTCTTTGATGCCCTGTTCAAAATTTAATCCGGCTTTACCAAATAAAAACAAGCTTGGTCACCTTTGCCCTCACTATTGTAGCGGAGGGCTTTTTCTTGCATAGATTTTCTCTCTTCCTCATTTAGGTAGGAATTGATTTTTGAATGATTCAGTCGCTCCCCATTTTCATAGAGCAAAGTTCCCCAAAACTGAAAATCACTGGAATCAAATTCAATTTCTGTCAGTCTAAAACCCACACGCTCAGAAACAAGGCGCATACCCTCCACAGTTGGGATAATCAGATGTCTTGGAGCATCTAGCTGCACCCACATCGCACGCTTTTCTTTCCAAATCTGAGCATCAGCCACAGGGCATCGGATCAATAGCTTTCCTCCTGGATTGAGGTGTGCATAGCAGGAGCTCAACACTGCATGAGGATCCTCCATGTGCTCAAAAGAATGATGCATCATAATCACATCAAACAGGAGATCTGAATCTTCAATGCGTTTTTTCCAGAGTTTTAAGGACTCAGATATCTCTTCCGAACGATCGATAAAAGGATCAAACCCGTGCAAGTCTCTAAAACCGGAAACACTCAGTTCATAAAGTAACTGCCCATTTCCACATCCTACATCGGCGATTCTGTCCTCAAATCGGGGCTTGAGTTTTTTCAGCCAATACCCATAGAGCGGAGCGATTTTTTGAAGACCTGTACTCAGAAAAACCTTCATTCGAAGCGTTTTGAGAAACTGAACGTAGGAGGAGGATTTTCTAAGGGTAGAAAAGGAATAGTAATCTTTCGGATAGTAAGGGGAAAAATCTTCTAAGACGTCATTCAATTGAAGGGAACCACAATCCAAACATTCGGAGTAGTGAAAACTGCCTCCCAGTCCAAGCATTCGTTCCGTAGCTATAAACTCTGCCATCCGATCAGATTTGCAGAATTTACAATACGGTTTTAAATCAATAGGCATTTTCTCTATTAAATAACAATTCGTAAACGGTCTTCACCATGATTTCCATATCCATCAGGAAAGTCCAATTGTTGATGTAAAAATAGTCCAGTCTAACCCTTGAACGGATCTGATAGGGATTCTCAATCTCACCTCGATAGCCTCTGACCTGAGCGAGTCCTGTGATACCAGGCTTGATTTTATGTCTCGAATTATATCGGTCTATCTGAGTTTTGAATGTTTCATTCATAGGAATCGTATGAGGCCGAGGACCTACGATTGACATGTCTCCCATCAAGACATTGAGAAATTGGGGCATCTCATCCAGGGAAGAATTCCGCAAAAATGCCCCAATTCGAGTTACCCGTGGATCATTCTTTGTAGCCTGATGGGTATCCGAATAGTCATTTGGGGTCATAGATCGAAATTTCAGGCAGTTAAAAACCTGATTGTTGATCCCGTTCCTTTTCTGAATGAAAAATACAGGCCCTTTGGATTCCAACTTGATCAAAAGACCTACTAAAGGGATCAGCCAGGACAAAATGAACACGGTAACCAAACCTGCAAAAACGACATCAAACACTCGCTTTGCCAGACTATTGAGTGGGTTGTCAAGGGGAATTTCATTGACATTGATGACAAAAAGATCCCCATACTTAGAGAAGGACAGATTCTTCTCGAGCTGAAGACTTCCTCCCGGGATCATTTTTACTTTAATGTAATTTTCATCCGCAAAATCGATCACCCTTTTAACCAAACTTGGCTCTAATTTTTCATGGATATAAATGAGGTCCAGATCCAAACTTGGGGCCTCTTCAAAAAACTCCTGAATTCCACCTCGAGTCTGATTACAATCCGCTTTATCGTCAAAATACCCAAGGAAGTTGATTCCAAAATCCTTTCTGATCCTAAATACATCCGCCAGCTTTGGACTAGTACCACCTTTGCCAACGATCACTGCATTCTGGTAATTGTTGCCTTTGGCTCGGTACTTTTTCAGTACCATATGGACAGACACCCTATAAATACCCATCAGGATACCTAAAGTGACTCCAAGAGAACCGATTTGAATCCATCGGTAATTCCCTGATTGGAGCGGGGTCCACAAAATGGCTGTAGCACCTAAAAACCAAATTAAGGTTACTGAAAAACTTGAAAGCGTTTGGTCGTAGTCATCGGTTCGCCCGATTTTGTAATCTTTTCTGAGGACAGAAATTAAGACCCAAAGAAGTCCTAAAGGGAGAAATGCAGTAAAGACAGCGCCCTCAAAAACCCCGATTTTCTGCAAAACCACATTGGCAACTGCAAGAGAAAACAGCGAAATAAAAAAATCACTGATCGTAAACAACCAGGGAAAATACACGTCAAACTTTCTCTTCATAAAAATCTAAAACTTCGAGGGCTATTTTCTTTACTTCAAAAACCGAGCTATTTAAATGGTTTTGGACAGAATAGCGTGTTAAAATTAAGAAAGAAATTCTCAAGGCTTATTACTTTTGGATGAAATTCTAACCTCCCGACACCTACTTTGTCCATGCAGTACTTGTACGAACTTTTTTCATCTTCAGACAATCCAAATTCACTCGGGGCAAAATTTAGGGCAAAAAGGTTGAAAGCTTTTGAAACCCTATTTTTTAAAACCTTTGAAAACCAGGCAGAAATCAAGATTCTGGATGTGGGAGGCACTGACTATTTTTGGAAAAACAGCCGAATCCCCAACCTGCCGGGAGTGACAATTACCCTTCTCAACCTTCACCTCGAGCAAAGTTCCCATCCCAACATCTTGGCGCAACAAGGTGATGCGACTGACATGAGCAATTTAGAGGAAAAAAGCTTTGACTTGGTTTTTTCAAATTCAGTGATCGAGCACCTTTATACTTTGGAAAATCAGCAAAAAATGGCCGCTGAAATCCAACGAGTCGGGAAACACTACTTTATCCAGACGCCCTATAAGTACTTCCCAATTGAAGCTCATTATGCGCTTCCTTTTGCTCAGTTTCTGCCCAAAAGCCTGGTATTCTCTATTTTAACCAACACACGGCTAAGTCGATTGAAGCACTGGGAGCCTAAAGCTGCCCAGCAATACTTGGATGAGATTCGGCTTTTGGATAAAAATGAAATGAGAGCCTTATTTCCTCAAGGTAAGATTCTGCTCGAAAAAACCTGGGGCATGACCAAATCCCTAACCGCCCACACGCTAGGCTAATCGGCAAACTGTAACCTGACCAAGTTGGCGTAAAAGCCACTTGAGTTTTTGAGGAGTTCGGTGTGACTTCCCTGCTCCACGATTTTCCCTTCGCTCAAAACATAGATACGGTCCACTTTTCGGATGGTAGCCAAGCGATGCGCAATGATCAACGTGGTCCGGCCCTTCATCAATTCATCCAACGCTTCCTGAACCAAAGACTCTGACTCGGCATCCAATGAGGAGGTTGCTTCGTCCAAAATCAAAATCGCTGGATCTTTCAAGATCGCCCTTGCTATCGCCACACGCTGACGCTGACCTCCTGAAAGTTTTACCCCACGCTCGCCCACCAAGGTATCCAAGCCTTCGGGGAATTGAGAGATAAATTGCCAAGCGTTGGCTTTTTTAGCTGCCAGTATAATTTCTTCCTCGCTGGCATTTGGCTTGGCATAAGCGATGTTTTCACGAATCGAACCTCCAAAAAGCAGTACCTCTTGAGGCACTATACCTATTTTACCTCTGAGGGATTTCAGGTCCCAATCTTTCACATCCCGATCATCCACCCGGATAGATCCATTGTCAACTTCATAAAACCTGGAAAGCAGCTGGATAATGGTAGATTTACCTGCGCCTGAATGACCTGCCAGGGCCACTTTTTCACCTGATTTGATGTGAAAGGAGACTTCTTTCAAAACCTCTACCTCTGGTCGGGTAGGGTAACGGAATCGAACTTGTTCAAACTTAACTTCCCCTCGGAAAGTCAGGGAAGTATGTCCGGACTCAGATTCGGCCTCCTCTTCTAAAATCTCGAGAACCCGCTCTGAGCTACCTATTGCTTTTTGGAGCTGACTATAGATGTCTCCCAAACCAGCAATCGACCCTCCAATAAAGGTGGTATAAAGCACGAAAGACACCAATTCACCAACGCTCATCTCACCTGAAGCGACAAGACTGGCACCATACCACATGACTCCGACTATTCCTCCAAAAAGGGCGAAAATGATAAACGAAATAAACGCTCCTCGGTATTTGGCGGTCGTCAAGGCTACCCCTACCACTTTGCCTAAACCGCTCCCATATCTCGCCGACTCGTAGGCTTCTCCTACAAATGACTTCACCGTCACTATGGACTGAAGTGTCTCCTCCACAATTACATTCGCTGCTGCAAGTTCATCTTGGGTTTTTTTGGAAAGCCTGCGGATAAATCGGCCAAAGACCATTGCAAACAAAACCAAAAACGGAAAAGTACCCAGCATGAATAAGGTCAGCTTTGGAGTATTGAATAATAAGAAGGCAACTCCTGCCACCAACGTAATCACCTGACGAAAGAGCTCTGCCAAGGTAGTAGAGAAGGTGTCCTGTAGCTGACTGACATCAGAAGTGATTCGGCTGATGAGCTCTCCCGTTCTTCTTTTATCAAAAAAACTCATCGGAAGTCTGACCAATCGAGAGTAAAGAGACATTCGGATGTCCCTCATCGAGCGCTCTGAAACCAACGCAAATAGCCATACTCTGAAAAAGGAAAAGATGCTTTGTACTGCCAAAATTCCAATCAAAATGAGCGCTATGGAATTAACATCGTTGACGATCCATTTGGACCCCTGTGCAGTATCAATCAGCTTGCCTGCAACAAAAGGAAATGTCAAAAGGGTCAAAGATGAAAAAAGCAGGAACAATAGTCCTGAAAAAAACGCCCACTTGTAAGGCATTAGGAACCGGAAAATTCCCCCCAGTTTGTTCAGATTCTGCTTGTTCAACTTCCGCTTTTCTTCCGGATCTAGGGCAGTTCCGCGTTTTTTGGCCATTTGATCACTTGATATTTAAGTGGGCAAAAGTAGGATTTTCAGCGCTTAATTGATAAGATAAGCTGAGATCTGTTGGTTATTGAGAGTCAAGAGGACAAAATTCTTTTTGCCAGAACTTCCCCCAAGGCAGCCGAATGCTTGAATCCATGTCCAGAGCAGGCCGAAACCCACAAGAAATCTTCCCTGCCATTCATTGGCTCGATTACGAATTTCGCGTCTTCAGTAACGGTGTAGAAGCACACAGAAGATTTGAGAAAATTATTCTTCAATCCAGTGATCTTACCCTCCACTTTATTTTTCCAGAACTCCTGCTGCTCTTCTTCATTTACCTCACGTTCAATCAAATCAGGATGGTCGACCTCCAAAAATGACTCAGAGGCCATTTTCACCGAAATCCCATCCAAAGAGGGGAATCCATAAATAAAATCTTCAGGGTTTGCGCCAAATCCCCACATCCAAACAGGGTAGGATGTCCAATCGGTCACTCCTGGCTCAATCTCCAGCCAATGCAATACTTGCCTACAGATTTTAAACTTTTTTCTCTCCAAAGTTGGGATGAAGTCCTTGATCCAGCCACCAGCGGTCAAGACGACTTTTTTCACTGGCAATGTTTCATTTTGAAGCATTAGCTCAAAGCCATCGTGAACTTCTCGGATAGTTTGGACAGGAGAATGGAGTTTCAGTTCAGCTCCATTTTTTTGAGCTAGGTCCAGTTGTGTCTGGATAGCCAATTCAGGTCTTAGGAAACCTGCTTCCATTTCATGGTAAACTTTGCCAGATACAGGAATCTGAAATGCTGGAAAGGAAGTATTTATCTCCTGCAAATCAGGGATTCTGTGTTCGATCTGTTGATTTCTGGCAAATCGAACCGTCCTCTCCCAAAATCCTTCCGCACCGTGTTTGGCCCACGGCTTTTCTCCCGAATCAATCAACAAACCACCAGTCCTCGTACGAATGACTTCCCCGCTAAGTGATTCAAGCTCTGTCCAGATTTCATGGGATCGTTTTGCCAAGGCAACATATTCCTCTCCTTCTCCGACTGCCAATCGGGTAATCCTAGTTTCTCCATGGCTGGAACCCAGTGTGTGAGGAGGGGCGAATCGATCCAGACCAATGACTTTCGCACCGGATTTACTGAGTTGATATAGAGTAGCACTTCCCACGGCTCCGAGTCCAATCACAGCGATATCGTACCATTTCTTTTCCATGACCGAATATTAAAAAAACGAAGCCGGAAATATCTTCCGGCCAAAGGTTTAATTTTTACCCATTTGGGCGTCAATGAGCTCTCGCTTTAGTTTTCGCTCACGCTCTAAGGCATTTTTTCGATGTTGGTCAAATTCCGCCTGGACTTCTTCTAGATCTTTTTGGGCTTTTTTCACTCTACCAAAACTCCTAAAATACTGAACCGAGAAAAAAGCCATCGCTCCAGCCAAACCAGCGACCAATAACCACATGATGGTAGAGTAAAGATTTTTCTCAATTGCTAAACCCAAAAATGAAAAGCTGTCCTTTTCCAAAATTGCAGCCTCTTTTTCCTGGTTGGCTTGTTCTAATATTTGTGAAAAATTGGCCAGTGAATCTGTCACCGAAGATTGATTTAACTTAAGATCCGCTATTTCCTTTTTCAATACCCTGATCGAATCCGTGATATTGGACTTTAGTTTCTCCAAATTGGCCTTTTTGACTACTTCATATTCCTGGAATCCATTGGATACTCGGTAGATATAATCAAACTGACTGGAAATCGTCCCTGAGTTCAGTGAATTCTGGACAGAAGTAGTATCCTGAGCCAAAGTTTGGAGTTGAAAACTACAGAAGAACAACAATAGAGTAAGGACAGAAAATCTCATTTGAATGTGGGGTGGTGTTCATGCAATTATGTTTCAAGAAACGTGCCTTTTTGAAGAAGGTCTACCATCAAAAAGCACAAAAAAACCTAAGTTTGCAGCTTTATTTCCCCAAACCCCATTCCTATTGGACAGATCGTCTTTTCTTTCCATTTACCAGTCCGATCCGATATTTCAGACCCTTTCTCATCGGCTGAGTTCGGATAAGGTTTTCCAAATTCAGATCAAAGGTCTTTCGGGGAGTTTGGACATGGTGTTGTTTTCCGCATTTTTTGAGCAAAAAGGCGGATTTCATCTGATTGTAGCCCAAGACAAGGAAGAGGCAGCTTATCTCAATTCAGATCTTCAAAACCTCTTAGGAAAAGAAGATCACCTGATTTTTCCAGGCAGCTTCAAAAGACCATATCAGTATGACGAGGTAGATAATGCCAATGTCCTACTGCGGGCAGAAATGCTGAACCAAATCCTAGAAACAAAAGATAAACCGAGAATCGTCATCACCTACCCTGAGGCACTTTATGAAAAAGTGATTAACAAACGGTCCTTGGTCGAAAACACCTTTTTTGCTCGTGTAGGCGAATCCGTGGATATGGAATTTGTAGCCGAGGTGCTTGCTTCCTACGATTTTGAGCGGACTGATTTTGTATACGAACCAGGACAATTTGCCATTCGTGGGGGGATTTTGGACGTCTTCTCCTTTTCCAATGAGCATCCTTACCGTCTCGAGCTTTTCGGAAAAGAGATCGAAAGTATCAGAACCTTTGATCCTGAGACGCAGCTTTCGATCGCCAGTGTAGAGGTCATTTCCCTGATTCCCAATGTACAGACCAAGCTCCTTCAGGAGGTAAGACAATCCTTTTTGAGCTTTCTTCCTGAAAATGCCACGCTTTGGATCAAAGATTATCAGCTGACGCTTGACGTGATGGATGAATGCTTTCATAAAGCAGACCAAGCTTTTGCCCATATCGTCGCCCAGACCAAAACCGATAAACTCCTCCTAAAACCTGAGCATCTATTTGATCAGGGAAAAGATTTTTCCAATGCCATCAAGCCCTTTTCAATTGTCGAGTTTGGCAGGCAGTTTTATTTGAAAGCCGAGGAAAAATTCATCTGGGAAAGCCAACCTCAGCCTTCTTTCAATAAAAACTTTGACCTATTGGTCAGCAACTTATCAGAAAATGAAAAACAGGGCTTTGTCAATCTGATCACCGCCGAAAACGAAAAACAAATCGACCGCCTGTTGGGAATATTCCGTGAACTTGACCCAACGCTGCAGGTTCAGAGCATGCTTTTGGGGCTGAGAGAAGGTTTTGTAGACAAGCAAGCCAAGCTGGTTTGTTACACTGATCACCAATTGTTTGAGCGATTCCACCGCTATAAGTCCCGAGCGAAAGCAAGCAAATCCAAAGCGCTCACCATCAAAGAACTTAAAGCTTTGCATCCTGGGGACTACATTGTCCATGTGGATTATGGTGTGGGGAGATTCGCTGGTCTGGAAAAGGTCGATGTGGGAGGCAAGATGCAAGAAGCTGTGCGACTGATTTTCAGGGATGACGACTTGTTGTATGTCAACATTCACTCACTGCACAAAATCTCCAAGTATTCCGGCCAAGAAGGACAAGTGCCCTCCATGTCAAAACTTGGCTCACCGGAATGGGAGAATAAAAAATCACGAGTAAAAAAGCAGGTCAAAGACATCGCCAAAGACCTGATCCAACTGTACGCCAAGCGGAGATCTGCACACGGATTTGCATTTTCTAGGGATTCAGTTTTACAGGTAGAATTAGAATCTTCATTTATCTATGAAGACACCCCAGATCAGGCTTCGGCAACCGCGGATGTCAAGTCGGATATGGAAAAAACCTATCCCATGGATCGTTTGGTCTGCGGAGATGTAGGTTTTGGAAAAACAGAAGTGGCCATACGGGCAGCCTTCAAGGCGGTAAATGATCGAAAGCAAGTGGCTGTTTTGGTACCAACGACCATCCTGGCAATGCAACACTTTCAAACCTTTAAGGAGCGTTTGGAAAATTTCCCTGTCAAAGTCGATTACATCAACCGATTCCGCTCAGCTAAAGATATCAAGTCCATCAAAGAACAAGTCAAATCCGGTGAAATTGACATTTTGGTGGGTACACATAAGATTGTCAACAAAGACATCGAGTTCAAAGATTTGGGACTTTTGATCATCGATGAGGAGCAGAAGTTTGGGGTGAAAGTCAAAGACCAACTCAAGAATCTTCGGGTGAATGTGGATGTACTGACGCTTACCGCGACGCCAATTCCAAGAACCCTTCATTTTTCCCTGATGGGAGCAAGAGATCTCTCGGTCATTGCCACTCCTCCGCCAAACAGGCAACCGGTAACAACCGAAGTGCAAACATTTCAGGAGGCTGTCATCCGAGATGCTGTGGCGTATGAGCTGAGGCGAGGAGGGCAAGTTTTCTTTGTCCACAATCGAGTCGGTGAAATTGACAGCATTGCCAATCTCATCATGAAACTGGTACCCGATGCCCGAGTGATCGGTGCTCATGGACAGATGGATGGAGAAAAGCTGGAAAAAATCATGGTAGGCTTCATCAATCATGAATATGACGTTCTAGTTTCGACCAACATCATCGAATCAGGATTAGATATCCCCAATGCCAATACAATCATCATTAACCGGGCACACATGTTTGGTCTTTCAGACCTGCATCAGATGCGAGGACGGGTAGGACGGAGCAATAAAAAGGCTTTTTGCTACCTCCTCACCAGCCCAATGTCCGGACTCACCCCTGAAGCAAGAAAAAGGCTTCAGACGCTGGAAGAATTTTCCGATTTGGGAGATGGATTCAAAGTGGCAATGAAGGACTTGGATATTCGTGGTGCAGGAAATCTCCTTGGTGCAGAGCAAAGCGGATTCATCACCGATTTGGGCTTTGAGATGTACCACAAAATTCTCGACGAGGCTGTTCAGGAACTTAAGGAGAATGAATTTGCTGCCTTGTTTGAGACAGACCTACAAGAAAAAGTCAAAGTTTTGGTGCAGGACTGTACCATTGAGACAGACTTGGAACTTCTGATTCCCGAGGAATATGTCAGCAATATCAGTGAACGATTAGGACTTTATTCCAAGCTGGATGGACTGAAAAACGAAGAAGAACTCGAAAAATTCGGGCAAATGTTATCTGATCGATTTGGGCCACTTCCTAATCCGGTAAAAGACCTGATGGAAACGGTTCATTTACGTTGGCAAGCAGAAAGTCTTGGAATAGAGAAGCTTGTACTAAAAGGAAAGCAAATGAAGTGTTACCTTTTGCCTTCCAACCGGGATGACTTCTATTCTTCACCTGTTTTTGGGAAGATTATGAAGTTTGCCCAGGTACATTCGAAAGTCTGTAAAATAAAGGAGTACAAAAACCGTTTGATACTGACAATAGAAGGAGTCTCAACGATTCAAAAGTCTCAAAAAGTGCTCGAAGAGATGAAATCCTGAGGCATTTAATAAAATTTAACTGGCATAAATATTGTACTTCAGCCAACCGATTTTGTAAAACCAAGCCTCTTGATTGTCATGCAGTGGTTTTTTCAAAAAAGGTTTAAAAATTATTACGTTGGATGAAGCGTTCAACGACCCTATATTAGCAACTGAAATAGACCAAAACATTTGAAACTATGCGTCTAAACAACAAATCTTGGGGAATATTTGCCACGGCAATGATGCTGGCTTCTGCCTCTTTTCTGTCTTCCTGTCAAAAAACTCCCGGATATGGCCGCAGGACTGCGAACGATCCAGGAAAGCGAAGCGCAACCACAGGTGCAGACTTTTCCTTTGACGAACAAGACACAACCCAATTTTTTGTATCCAAAAATGCCGAGCAAATTCCCGGTCCAAACTTGAAATTTATCCAAGGTGGTCGTACCGTATTAGGCTCTCAAGAAGAAGATGTCATGGCTTTCAGAGACAACTTGGAAAGAACAGTCTCCATTGCATCCTTCTACATGGACGAAACAGAAATGACCAATAATGACTATCGGGAATTTCTTTTTGCAATGAAAAGTAAGGTTAGTGCCGATTCACTAAAGAAATTGGAACCTTCTGAGAATGTTTGGTCAGGAGCTATGTCGTTCAATGACCTTTATCAGTCTTACTATTTCAGATTCCCAGGCTTTAATTTCTATCCAGTGGCTGGCGTTTCTTGGAAGCAAGCTTCCGCTTATGCCAAGTGGAGAACTGAATTTGTACAAGAACTTATTCGAAAGGATAGAGGATTGGATTCCACAATGACCAAAACTCAGCTAATCGAACGTGGTGTGGTAATGGCTGACTTCCGATTGCCAAATGAAGCTGAATGGGAATATGCTGCAAAAGCCATGATTGGAACCCAATACTTGGACGAAAATCAAGAATATGGCCGTATCTATCCTTGGGATGGCAGAGGTATCCGAAATCCTTACAACGTGAAAAGAAAAGGTAAGCAAGGTGACTTTTTAGCTAACTTCAAAAGAGGTCGCGGTGACTATGCGGGTATTTCAGGTAACCAAAGAAATGACGGTGAAATCCTTCCTACCAACGTTTACGACATGGCTCCCAATGATTTTGGACTTTACCACATGGCTGGAAACATGAACGAGTGGGTGTATGACGTATACCGTCCTCTTACCTTCCAAGACGCCGATGATCTCAACCCATTGAGAAAAGACGGTGTCTATGACGAAGAGGAAAACTACGAGACCTCCCTGTTTACAGATGAAATGAGAGTATACAAAGGCGGTTCTTGGAAAGATGTAGCCTATTGGCTTGCTCCAGGTACAAGAAGATTTATGCATCAAGACTCTGCCACCAATAACATCGGCTTCAGATGCGCGATGATCTCCATCGGAGATAAAGGCAAATAAGGCAAAACGACAACCATTTAAACCCAGCAGGATTGCTGGGTTTTTTTTTGCTTTAGCATTTCAGTTTGACCATTGAAGGATTTTTGCCTTTAGGATTTGTCCCAATTCTCCTACCTTCCAAAAGAATTAACCCAAATCATTTATGATCTACAAGACCTTCTTCAAAGGATTGGTTTTGGTGGCCTTGGCTTTTGCTCAGCCAATTTTTGCACAGACCACCTACCAAACTCCCCCAAAATCAATTGCTGATTTATTTACTGCGCCAGCTACTCCATCGGTGACCTTCAATAAGGATGGCTCAATGATGATGATTCTGGATAGAACAGAAGCCCCATCGATAGAGGACTTAGCCCAGCCTGAGCTAAGAATCGGTGGTATTCGTATTAATCCTGCCATTTCCGGTCCAAGCCGGGCAGGAGGATTTACCAACATCAAAATCAAAAAGACCCGATCCGGAGAAGAAATCCAAATCAAAGGCCTTCCATCCAATCCAAAAATGAATGGTTTTTCACTTTCACTGGATGAAAAGTACCTTGCTTTTACTCAGACAGAACTCAATGGAATCAGCCTCTGGGTAGTGGATATGACCACCTATGAAGCTAAAAAACTGACTGAGCCTATCCTCAATCAGGTTTTTGGCAATTCTGTAGCTTGGCTTCCTGACAATAGCATCGTCATCAAAGCAGTAAATCCATCACGAGGAGGCATGCCAAAAGCTCCATTGGCCCCAGCGGGACCGGTCATTCAAGAGACTTCGAGCAATGCAGCCCCAAGCCGAACCTACCAAGATCTCCTGGCCAACCCGTATGATGAGACACTTTTTGCTTACTTTATGGATTCCCAATTGATGAAAGTGAGCTTAAACGGGAGTAAATCACCCATTGGCAAACCAGCCATGATCAAATCTATGGACATCAGTCCTGATGGAAATTATTTCCTGATTGAATCCATTCAGAAACCATTCTCCTACCTGGTTCCTGCTGATAGATTCCCTTATTCTGTAGAAATCTGGACCACTGCAGGAGAGATGGTAAAAACACTGGCACAAATTCCTTTAGATGAAGTCCGTCCGACGGGTTTTGATGCCACGGTAACGGGCCCCAGAGGAATAAACTGGAGAGCAGATCAGGCGGCCACCTTGTACTGGGCAGAAGCTCAGGACAAAGGTGATCCCAAAGTAAAAGTAGTTGAGCGGGATATCGTGTACACGCTTTCGGCACCCTTTACCGGAGACAAGAAGAAACTCGTTGGAACAACCCTTCGATTTGGAGGAATTAACTGGTCAGATGATTCCTTTGCGATCCTGAATGAACGTTGGTTTGCAAGCAGAGTGGAAAAGCGATCGGTAATCAATCCATCCAATCCTGCACAAGCTCCGAAAGTCATCATCGAACGATCTTCCGATGACTTATACAATGACCCAGGAAACCCTCTTTTCACAAGAAACGCTTTTGGAAGGAATGTTTTGATGAGAAAGGGTGAGTTGGTCTTTATGACTTCCGAAGGTGCCGGACCGGAGGGAAGTATGCCTTTTCTTTCAACCTTTAATACATCAACCAAGGAACAGAAAATCCTTTGGAGATCTCAGGCACCTTATTACGAAAGAGTGTCAAAAGTATTGGCTGCTGATGCCACCGAGTTCATTACCATCAAAGAAGGCACCGACCTTCAGCCTAACTATTGGTTGATTAATACCAAAAAGCGAATTGCCCCAATCCAATTGACCTCTTTTGCCCATCCGTATGAGTCAATCAAGGGAATCAAAAAGCAATTGGTAACCTATACGCGAAAAGACGGACTCAATCTCTCGGCTGTGGTCTACACTCCTCAGGGATACGATCCTGCCAAGGACGGAAGGCTACCTGTGCTGATGTGGGCCTATCCCCGAGAATACAAATCAGCAGCTGATGCCGCACAAGTTCGCGGGTCAAAATATACCTTTACCAGACTGAGTTGGGGCTCACCGATCTATTGGGTGACGCGAGGCTATGCCATCATGGATCAAACTGAAATGCCGATTGTCGGTGAAGGCGATCAGGAACCAAACGACTTCTTTATCGAGCAGCTAGTCGCCAATGCTGAAGCGGCTATCGATCATATTGTAGAAATGGGAATCGGAGATAGAAACCGCATCGCTGTGGGAGGCCATTCATATGGAGCCTTTATGACCGCCAATTTGCTTTCGCATACCAACATCTTCGCCGCAGGAATCGCTCGAAGCGGTGCTTACAACCGTACCTTGACTCCATTTGGATTCCAGTACGAGCAACGAACGTATTGGGAGGCTCCGGAGGTTTATTTCAACATGTCTCCGTTCTCTTTTGCAGACAAAGTAAAGACTCCAATCCTCCTGATCCACGGTGAGGCCGACAATAACTCAGGTACTTTCCCGATCCAATCCGAGCGTTATTACAATGCATTGAAAGGTCACGGGGCAACTACCCGATTGGTCTTCCTCCCTCACGAAAGCCATGGCTACGCAGCTAAAGAATCTGTTCTCCACACCCTGTGGGAAATGGATACTTGGTTGGAAAAGTATGTGAAGAATAGGAAGTAATCCAATAGGATAGTAAAAAACTTAGCCCTGCTAGAACTTGAATTCTGGCAGGGCTTATTGTTTTAGATGATGAGATTCAGATCAACTGGATAGCTCACAAAATTCCCTAACAATTTCCAAGGTCTTTTCCCTTTCCTCTACCATTCCCATGTGGCCCACATCTTGGAGTTCGATGTAATGAGAAAAAGCATCCTGTTGCGCTCGACTGGCTTCGATTTTCACTGCACTATCTTCCGTTCCTGCAATCAGAAGTTTAGGACCGGTAAAATTTCTCAGGATTTCAAGGCGATCCTTTCTGTCTCGCATGGCGCCTGCATAAGCGATCAAACCATCCAAAGAGGATCGCTTTGCGTCTTCGATGGCTGATTCAATTTCGGAAGAGAGTTCTTCTCTTCTTTTTTCGGGGAAAAGTGGAGGCACAAAAGAAGTGACGAATTTTTCAACCCCATTTTTCTTCAAAAAAACAATTGTACGGTCACGCATACCCTTTTTTTCCTCATCATCGGGAAAAGCCGTAGAATGAAACAGACCAATTGCCTTGATTCGGTTTCCCATCAATTCAAGTAAGGCCAAAGCCACATAGCCGCCTAGAGAATGCCCAATGATAATCGGATCAGCGATGCGACTTTCCTCCATCCATTCTTCCAACTTCACCGCCACTTCCTCCAAGTTGATCCGATCTTCAGAAATCGGTGAATCACCAAATCCGGGAAGATCAGGACAAATCACACGAAAATTATTTGATAGCTCCTCAGCAAAGTAATGCCACATCCGTCCGCTTTCGCAAAAGCCATGAAGAAGCACCACAGGCTGACCAGCGCCTTTTTCAAAAAAATGAATCATACGGGAAATTGATTTTAAGAAACGTGAACGTACTCAGCCATGCTTTTGACTGTGACAGCAATACCCTCGGGATCAAAACCGCACTCACGATGAAGCTCGATCTGCTCTCCATGCTCGATGATCGCATCTGGAATACCCAAACGCTTCACTTGAGCCTGATAGCCATGGTCCATCATCCATTCTAGTACTGCAGAGCCGAATCCTCCCATCAGGCATCCATCTTCAACAGTGACTACTTTCTTGAATTTAGAAAACACCTCATGCAACAAGTCATCATCTAGTGGCTTCACAAAGCGCATATCGTAATGGGCAGGATTTAATCCTTCTTTTGCCAGTTTATCACAAGCCTCCACCGCATAATTGCCCATGTGTCCGAGAGTTAGGATAGCTACATCCTGACCTTCTCGAATGATGCGACCTTGCCCTACTGGAATTTCTCTCAACGGAGTCTTCCACTCAGGCATGACACCATTTCCTCTAGGATAGCGAATCGAAAACGGTCCACCGTAAAGCGACCCGGTGTACATCAAGTTTCGAAGCTCTTCCTCATTCATGGGTGATGCAACTACCAGATTTGGTACGCAGCGGAAGTACGCAATGTCATAAGCCCCATGGTGAGTAGGACCATCTGCGCCGGCAAAACCTGCACGATCCAGACAAAAAACGACAGGAAGATTTTGTAGGCAGACGTCATGAATGACCTGATCATAGGCCCGCTGCATGAAAGAAGAGTAAATATTGCAGAAAGGAACCAATCCCTGTGTTGCCATACCTGCGGAGAATGTCACCGCATGCTGCTCGGCAATTCCCACGTCAAAGGCACGATCAGGCATTGCCTTCATCATGATATTCATGGATGACCCTGAAGGCATTGCAGGTGTGACGCCCATAATCCTTGGATCTTTTTCTGCCATTTCTACCAAGGTGTGACCAAAGACATCCTGATATTTAGGGGCTTGTGGAGTGGTTGGTACTTTTTTGAATATCTCTCCGGTAACTTTATCAAAAGTACCAGGAGCATGCCAAGTGGTTTTGTTTCCGCTTTCGGCAGGGCCGTAACCTTTTCCTTTTACGGTGACACAATGAAGGATCTTTGGTCCAGGAATATCTCTCATGTCCTTGAGGATTTCGACCAAATGATCCACATCGTGGCCATCCACCGGACCGAAGTATCTCAGATTGAGTGATTCAAAAAGGTTGCTTTGCTTGAGAACTGCCGACTTGATCGCCCCCTCAACTTTAGAAATAATATCCTGAGCGCTGCTTCCAAATTTGCTGAGCTTGCCCAAAATATTCCAAACCTCATCTTTTACCTTGTTGTAGGTATGTGAAGTCGTAATGTCAGTTAAGTAGTCCTTCAATGCTCCCACATTTGGGTCGATGGACATACAGTTATCATTCAAAATGATGAGCAAATTGGTACCACTCACACCTGCATGATTCATGGCTTCAAACGCCATCCCTCCGGTCATCGACCCATCGCCGATCACTGCTACGTGTTGGATATTGGAACCCTTGTATTTGGAGGCCATCGCCATCCCCAAGGCTGCAGAAATCGAAGTACTGGAATGCCCTACACCAAAGGTATCGTACTCGCTTTCTTTTCTTTTCGGAAAACCTGACAGCCCACCATAAACACGATTGGTATGAAATTTTTCTCTTCTACCAGTCAAAATTTTATGCCCATAAGCCTGATGGCCCACGTCCCACACCAATTGATCTTCTGGCGTATTAAGCACATAATGCAATGCTACGGTGAGTTCAACCACACCCAAACTTGCTCCGAAGTGACCACCATAGACAGATACATTATCTACGATAAAATGGCGCAACTCCTCACAGATTTGAACCAGCTTATCCTTTGGAAATTTCTTTAAATCTTCGGGAGTCTGTATTTGGGCTAGTAATGGACCAGGTGTGATCTGCATCTTCAGTGTGGTTGGTGTCAAAGAAGGATAACTTCAAGTTGGAAAGTTTGTTTGCATAGCAAGCCAAATGCCCGAAATGCGACAAGCTTCCAATATTTGCTTCTCCTCCAATTAATTTATCTTAATTGAATATCTTTGGCTACGAGGTGGCAAAATTAACCCATTAAATTAAATATCCGGTGAGTTTCGAGATCAAATTACCCTTGTTCGAAGGACCATTCGACCTGATGCTCTTCTTTATTGAGCGGGATGAACTGGATATCTATGACATTCCGATCTCTAAGATTACCAATGACTTCCTAGATTATGTCCACCATCTTGAAAAAATGGAAATCGAGGTTGCGAGTGAGTTTATCCTCTTTGCCGCCACTCTGATGAAGATCAAATCACGGATGCTGCTTCCTCGACCTGAAATCAACGAACACGGAGAGGAAGTCGATCCAAGGGAAGAACTGGTCAGAAATCTTTTGGAATACAAAAAGTATAAATCAGTAGTCGAGGAGCTCGCTCAGCTGGAATCCGACAGAATGTCCAAAGAAAAACGCGGGAATCTGGCGAAAGAGCTCCAAGAACTCAGCAAAGTGGAAGATGTGGAGGCGGAGTTGCAGCATGTGGATTTGTATAAGCTGCTGAAAGTATTCCAGAAATGCATGTCTCGCATGGCTTCTAGATCAGACGAAACCAAGCATACCGTCATTCAGTATCCCTATACCATCGAACAGCAAAAGGATTTTGTTCTTGAAAAAATCAGTTTCAAACAACAAGTCCCTTTTACCGAGTTTATCTCCTACAAACCTGACAAAATCTTTGTGATCTATACTTTCTTGGCCATCCTCGAACTTCTCCAACTTTCCCAAGTCACCATCATTATCGGAGAAGGATATAATAATTTTTGGGTGGAAAAAATCGAGCCTGTAGCGGTCTGAGTATGAAATTGGACAATAAAAAGATCCTGCAAACCCTCAACCCAAATAAGGTTTGGGTTCCGATCATCATCGGACTGGGGATCGTTTTTGCCATGTTTTACATGGACCCCAACTTGACTTCCGCGAATCTAAAAGTGGTAGTGGATGCCTCTCCGCTTTACATCTTTCTGGCAATTCTGGTTATTTTCTTTCGGGACTTTGGCTATGTGTACCGGATTCGGGAGATCACTGACAGGCAACTGACCTGGTCACGATCCATCTATGTGATCATTTTGTGGGAATTTGCTTCAGCGGTAACCCCCTCCGTAGTCGGAGGCACAGCGGTGGCCATGTTTATTCTCAATAAAGAGGGAATAAAAATGGGAAAGGCGATTGCCTACGTGATGGTAACTGCCATCTTGGACAACTTATTTTTTGTGATTGGAGCACCAATCATCCTCTATTTAGCTCAGGGTAATATTTTCCCAGAAAACAAACTTCTCGAATCCCAGTTGGGCAATAGTCTTCAGGCCATTTTTTGGATCAGTTACTCTCTTTATGCCTCATATAGCTTAGTTATGGCAGCGGCCTTGTTTTACCGGCCAAGGGTGTTTAAGTGGATCTTGATCAAAATTTTCTCCATCAGGTTCCTTAGAAAATGGAAGCATGATGCGCAGGAATATGGCAATCAGATCATCGAGGCCTCCAAGCAGCTTTCCGGCAAAAATTACCGCTATTGGTTACCAATTATTGGAGCAACTATATTTGTTTGGTCTTCCCGCTATTTGATGCTCAATGCGTTGATTTGGGCTTTTGTACCAATGGATGTATTTGATCACGTGATTGTATTTGCCAGACAGGTGATCATGTGGATCGTCATGATGATTTCCCCAACTCCTGGCAGCAGCGGTACAGCAGAGTTTTTCTATGGACAGTTTTTTGCTGAGTTTTTAGGAAAATACACCTTCGTAACGAGCATCGTTTGGAGACTGCTTTCCTATTATCCTTACTTAATTCTTGGAGCGATTTTCCTTCCAAGATGGATTCGTCAGGTTTTTTTCAAAAAGAAACACAAGGAAGACTAGATGCTTACCTCGCTTTCCATAGCTCAACTCGAAGAAATCACCGGCGGAAAAGCCCATGGAAGCCGGAGAGATCAGCTGATTTCTCAAATCAGCATTGATTCGAGACAGATATTGCATGCCGAGCAAACCCTCTTTGTGGCGCTTAGAGGGGCAAAAGCCGACGGTTCAGATTTCATCCCAAATTTGATAGAAGAGGGAATTCGGGTTTTCTTGGTGCATGAGGATTGGAGGGCAGATGAAAAATGGATGGAGCTAGCCACCTTCATCACCACCAAAGATACACGGCTGGCTTTGCAGCAGATCGCAGCTTTTCAAAGGTCGATTTTCACCAAACCAATCGTAGGAATCACCGGCAGCAACGGCAAGACCATCATTAAAGAATGGCTCGGCCAAGTGCTCAGTCAACGGTTTGCCGTGGCCAAAAGCCCAAAAAGCTACAATTCCCAAGTTGGGGTTCCTCTGTCTATTTTCGGTATTCAGCCCTACCATCAAGTCGCTATTCTGGAAGCAGGTGTTTCCAAGTTTGGTGAAATGGACACCTTAGCGAAAATGATCCAGCCTGATCTGGGAATTTTTACCAATATCGGGACAGCTCATGAGGAAGGATTCTCAGGAATAGGGGAGAAAATCAGGGAAAAACTCAAGCTTTTTGAAAAGGCCAAGCTCCTGATCTACTGCAAGGATCAAGAGGTTTTAGCACGTGAAATCGAATCTCAGATTTCTTCTGATAAGCTGGTCTCTTGGTCTAAAAAATCAGGAGCGGACTTTAGTATTTCTTGGAAGCCACTAGAAGGAAAAACCCGAATCCTTGTAATGAAAAGCGACCTGAACACCATGACGTTTCAGGTTCCATTTATGGATCAGGCATCCTTGGAAAACGCCACCCATGTGATTATTGCAGCCTTGACTTTGGGAGAAGATATTCCGTCTATCCAAGAAGGTCTAGACCACCTCAAGCCGGTGGATATGCGTCTGACCTTGAAACCAGGCATCAACGATTCGCTAATCATTGACGACACCTACAATAATGATCTGGCGGGTCTGAAAGTTGCACTCGAATTTCTAAGTCAACAACGACCCAAACGATCCAAAATCCTGATTATATCGGATCTCCTTCAACAAGGCTTACCCGAAAAAATCTACTCCGAAGTAGGTGAATTGATCCAGTCCTATGGTTTGGATCAAATCATCGGGGTGGGTAAAGAGATCAAGCGTTTGGAAAATCTTTTCCCTGGAAAAGCAAAAATCTACGCCTCCACGGAGCAGCTTTTGCAACAACTGGATCCCGAAAACCTCCAAAACGACCTATTGCTGATCACTGGAGCACGTTCATTTGCTTTCGAAAAAATCGTGAATCGCCTTCAGCAGCGAATTCATGGGACCACTTTGGAGATCAATCTGAATGCACTGACCCATAATTTCAACTTCTTCAAAAGGCAAATTAAGCCCGGAACCAAAATGATGGTAATGGTAAAAGCTTTTGCCTATGGTGGCGGAGCTGCAGAGATCGCCAACCATATCCAGACCATGGGAGCGGATTACCTAGCAGTCGCGTTTTCCGACGAGGGGGTAGCGCTGAGAAAACAGGGAATTCGACTTCCAATCATGGTACTGAATCCCGTGGAGGAGTCCTTTGATTTACTTCGGGAATATGAGCTAGAGCCAGTAGTCTTCAGCCCTGAGTTTTTCAAAAAACTGGGCCAATATGCCCGGCACCATGAAATTAGACTTTCGATCCACCTCGATCTGGATACGGGAATGCATCGCTTGGGCTTTGAGCAAAAGCACCTGCAAGAGCTGAAAAGCCTGATTTCTGAATTTCCTGAGTTAAACATCGCCAGCCTTTACACGCATCTGGTAGGGGCAGATGAGGAAGTTCATCATGATTTTTCGATTCAGCAGCTGGAGCAATTTATGTCCATGAAGTCAGAGATCGAAGCTGTTTTGGATTACAAACCAATTATTCATGCCCTTAATTCTGCAGGAATCGTCCGGTTTCCGGAATATCAAATGGACATGGTAAGGTTGGGAATTGGGCTATACGGCGTAGAAGTCACTGGAAAATACGACGCTTCACTCAAGCCTGTCAGCACGCTAAAAACTACCATTTCGCAGGTCAAAGACTTGCCTGCAGGTGCTACTGTGGGCTATTCTAGAAAGGGAATCTTACCATCCGGTGGGAAAATCGCCACACTGGCTATTGGCTATGCGGATGGGTATGACCGGAGATTTTCTCAAGGAAAAGGCTATGTCCTTATTGCAGGAAAAAAGGCTCCGGTGATCGGCAATGTCTGCATGGATATGGTCATGATTGATGTCTCAGATTTCCAGGATGTAAAAGCAGGAGATGAAGCGATCATCTACGGGGAGCAAATTTCGCTCAAAGAACTTGCCGACCGGATCGGAACCATACCCTATGAGCTTTTGACCAATATCAGCACTAGAGTCAAGCGCGTTTATTACCTAGATTGAGGCTGAATTTTCTTAACTTCATCCATGAAGTTGAGTAAAAAATACCTCGCCCACATCGTCTTTGAGTCAAATGATCCCGCATCAAAAACTTTTGATATAGCCCTGTTGGGAATCATTTTTGGATCTATCACAGTAGCAGTCCTTGACTCAGTACAGGAGCTTCATCGAGAATACGGCCGCCTTTTTTACGTGCTCGAACTCTCATTCACCTTCCTATTCACGGTTGAATACGCACTTCGAGTCTGGCTTACTAGTAAGACCTTCAAATACATCACCAGCTTTTATGGGATCATTGACTTACTGGCCATTTTACCGGTTTACCTGAGCTTTTTTGTAGCCAATACCCAATTACTTTCTGTAATCCGAGCGTTAAGATTGCTTAGGGTAATTCGAATTTTGAAGTTGGGAAGATATCTGGCGGAGGCAGATTTCTTGAGAGAATCTCTTAAAGCCAGTGCTGCGAAAATTCAAATTTTCCTGTTCACAGTATTGACCATTGTGCTGGTCATGGGCACGATGATGTTTGTCATTGAAGGTCCGGAGAATGGATTCACCAGTATTCCGGTCAGCATGTATTGGGCTATTGTGACCTTGACCACGGTGGGGTTTGGTGATATCACGCCATCCACGCCCCTTGGACAATTGATGGCTTCCCTGATCATGCTGATGGGCTATGCGATTATTGCAGTGCCTACAGGGATTGTGAGTTCGGAAATGGCCCGCAGGAGAAAACCAGAGCACTTTGAAAATCTAAAGTCCTGCACGTTTTGCGGTTTTGAGCGGATCGAAGAAGGAGATTCGTTTTGCCGAAAATGTGGAAATGACGTGAGTTAAGGCAGCATCTTCTTCCAACCCACCTGCTGAGCTGAATAAATACTTCCCCGCCCACTAAATACAAAAGCAATTAAACAGGCCAATCCGAGATAAATCCCTGCCTCGTATCCAAAAAGCTCCATGCCCATAACGGTACAGGCCATCGGAGTATTGGTCGCTCCCGAAAACACCCCTACGAAACCACACCCTGCCAACAAGGCCAAAGGCAATGGAATCCAAGCTGAAAGTGCATTTCCCAAAGTAGCGCCGGTAAAGAAAAGAGGGGTTACTTCGCCACCTTTAAATCCTGAGCCTAATGTAAGTCCTGTCAATCCTGTTTTGGCAAGAAAATCATACCAAGGCAAAGGTGACTCAAAGGCCTCCACGATTCTAGGCACTCCCAGTCCAATATAGGTGTAAGCCTCGGTAAAGTAGACGATCAAAACCACTAAGGCTCCTCCAATCACAGGTCGAAGCGGAGGATAGGCGATGTTTTTTTTGAATACATCTCCTACCAAATGACCTGTCTCAGCAAATAGCCTGGCCGCCAAACCAAAAGCAATTCCGGCGGGTATCATCCAAAGCAAATTACTCAAAGTATGCGGAGCGATCTCAGGAATCGAATAGTGCGTGTGTCCGATTCCCCAGCCCCATTCGCATACCCAATGGGCCACAAATGCCACCCAAAAAGCTGGAAAAAAAGATTTAGGACGAAATTTCCGGTTAAGCATCCACTCTAGTGAGAAAATGGCTCCAGCCAGTGGAGTACCAAAAACAGAGGCAAATCCGCCTGCCACTCCGCAAATCAGAATAATTCTTCTACTCTCTGCATCTAGCTTAAACCACTTGGTCAATTGATCAGCTAGAGAGCCACCCATTTGCACTGCAGTACCTTCCCTTCCGGCAGATCCTCCAAAAAGGTGTGTGAAAATAGTCCCCAAAAGAACCAAAGGAGTCATTCGAAGTGGAATAGGATGTTGGCTTTGGTACAGTTCTTCCAAAAGCAAATTATTGCCTTTGACTGAATTGGCCCCATAATGGTGATAGATGTAGCCGATGCCAAACCCAACGGCTGGCAAGAATGCCAAAAGCCAAAGGTGGGTATCACGAAAATGAGTAGCTGCTGAGAGTAAAGCCAAAAACAAGGCTGAGGCGGTGCCAGACAAAATGCCCACCAAAGTGCCTAAACCAAGCCAATTTAAAAGATATCTCACCACAGGTTGTGAAGTCAAGAGCTCTCAAGATGGCATAAAGAACTGAGCCTGTCCAATAAATTGAAATAAAAATCTGAATATTGACCCAACTCAAATGATCGGACGATTGTCGCAAAAGCGAACAAATCAACCAAATCCGTGATTTTGGGTTTAGTAAAAAAACATAGTATGCAACACATTCTTATCACAGGAGGCTCAGGACTAGTAGGCCAGCAAATCACCCAATTGCTGGAAAAGAAAGGCTATGAAGTAGCCTGGCTGAGCAGAAGTGCTCAAGGAAAAAAGTCATTCCTATGGAATGTTGAAAAAGGAGAAATCGACCCTAAAGCCATTGAATGGGCAGACGCCATCATTCATTTAGCAGGTGCAGGTGTAGCTGAAAAGCGATGGACTCCTGAACGGAAAAAACTCATTTTGGAATCCAGAACTCAAAGTACACAACTGCTTTTCTCCGCAATAGAAAAATCTGAAAAAAAGCCTAGCACCTTTATCTCTGCTTCAGCGGTAGGCTTTTATGGATTTAATACAGGTACTGCTTTAGTGGATGAAGCCAGCAGACCAGGAAGCGATTTTCTAGCCGAGGTAGTCGTGGATTGGGAAAATGAAGTGAAAAAAATCGAGACCCTCCAACTCCGAACTGTTCTTCTGCGAATCGGGATAGTGCTCGATTCGGAAGGAGGAGCTTTGGGCGAAATGCTCAAGCCGCCTGTGGCTGCTCCTTTGGGATCCGGTGATCAGTGGATGAGCTGGATTCACATCGAAGACTTGGCAAGGATGTTTGTATTTGCATTGGAAAAGACCACGCTTCAAGGGATCTTCAACGCGGTTGGCCCCTATCCTGCGACCAATCAACAACTCACAAAAGAAGCTGCCTCGGCAAAAGGTAAGCCGTATGTTGGAATCGGCGTACCTGGATTTGCCTTGAAACTTGTTTTGGGAGAGATGGCTGCGATGGTATTAGGCGGAAATAGAGTGTCTTGTCAAAAAATCCAGAAAGCAGGATTTGAGTTTGAGTTTCCGGAATTGAAGGGTGCGCTGAGGGATATTTTTTCCGGAAAATCTTAAACCCTCTTGTTTCTCCCCACAGCAAACCAAAGAATCGTTCCTAAAAAAGGCAAAAGCAATACAATCAAAATCCAGATGAGCTTGTCATTTTGATTGGCAAACCTACTAGTCACTACATCATAGATGGTATAGGCATAAACTAGTATTCCCAGAAACTTCCACATCAGTATCCGACTTTAGAGTTTTTACCCAAAACCAGATAAACCAAAGGACCGATCAAGTGAGCAAAAAGTAGAATCACAACCCAAATCAGCTTCATGTTCTGATCTTTGAAGTTGGACCTGATCACATCTGTCACACAATACACCCAAAGAAGAAAATAGATCAGGGAAAAAAGCAGCATGATGATAAGAAATCCGCCGCCCATGTTTTGGATAAAAGTGAGTGTCATTTTTTAGGGAGTTTATCAGTTGATAATCGATCGAAATCAGGCTTGAAGCTTCGTTTTACTTTTCCTTTTTTACTTAATCCCAAGTACATAAGTGGCCCAAGAAAAGGCACAAAAACAATCAGAATTACCTATATCAACTTTTGATTGGACTCTACAAACTTACTTTTCAAACAATCGAAAATTGTATAAGCCCAAAGTCCAATCAGGATCAGGCCCGAAAGTTGCCAAAGTAATATTCCATATCCGGGAATTATCAAATCCATAATGCTTCTTCTATTATTTTTACCACCGATCTAAAATAGCTTTTTTCTAAAGCTTTAAACAAGAATTTAGTCGAAAGTTTACCCAACTTCTTATGAGACGATTATCCATTATCCTGATTTTTGTATTGATTGCCCACCTAGGTTGGGCTCAAGACCTGAGCTACTACCTACCAAAAGGCTACACTTACAATCCAAAAGTACCCACTCCCAAGCAGGTATTGGGCTATGAAGTAGGCGAATGGCACGTGACGCATGATCAACTGGTCAACTACATGAAAGCAGTGGCGGCGACATCTGATCGGGTGAAATTTGAAGAAACTGGCCGGTCGTATGAAAAGCGTCCCCAGACGTTGTTGACGATCACCTCTCCAGCCAATCTCGGCAAGCTTGACCAAATCAAAGCAGAGCGAGCAAAATTGCGTGAAGCCGGAGCCTCGGTGAATATCCAAAACATGCCCGTAGTCATGTTTATGGGCTATTCTGTCCATGGCAACGAACCCAGTGGTGCCAATGCGGCTTTAGTCGCTGCCTATCACTTTGCAGCGGCCAATGAAATCTCCGCCGATCTGGAAAATATCGTCTTGCTCCTTGACCCAGCCATCAATCCCGATGGACTTAACCGATTTGCTTCTTGGGTCAATTCCCACAAAGCGTATATCCTAAACGGGGATCCAGCTCAGCGGGAACTCAACGAGGCTTGGCCGAGAGGGCGTACCAACCACTATTGGTTTGACCTCAACCGTGACTGGCTGCCTGTACAACATCCAGAGTCAAGAAACCGTGTCAAAGTATTCCAAAGCTGGTTACCCAACATCCACTTGGATTTCCACGAGATGGGAACCAACAGTACGTTCTTTTTCCAGCCAGGTGTTCCTTCTCGAGTTCATCCTTTGACTCCAAAGAAAAACTTCGAACTGACTGAGAAAATCGGGACTTATCACGCGAAGGCACTGGATCAGATTGGTTCGCTCTATTACAATCAAGAGAATTACGATGATTTCTACTATGGAAAAGGCTCCACCTATCCGGATGTACAGGGATCGATCGGTATTTTGTTTGAGCAAGCTAGTTCCAGGGGCCACCTACAGGAAAGTGCCAACGGCATGCTAAGCTTCCCATTCACAATCAGAAATCAGTTTACCGCCAACCTTTCTTCCTATCAAGCCGCCAAAGAAATGCGTGTGGAGCTCAATCAGTGGATGAAAGATTTTTACACCGAAATCAAAAACGAAACCACTGCGGATGTCAACAAAGCCTACATTTTCGGAGCCAAAGAAGATGAAGCAAGAAGCTTCCACTTGGCAGATCTGATATTGCAGCACGACATCAAAGTGTTTGCACTTAAGGAAGACATCACCGTAAACGGAAAGCAATTCAAAAAAGAAAGCTCTTACATCGTGCCTGCCGATCAGCCCCAATACCGACTGATCAAGGCGATGTTTGAGACACGGACCACGTTCCAGGATAGCTTGTTCTATGACATTTCGGCTTGGACCTATCCCATGGCTTTCCACTTGGACTTCATGGCCCTCAACAGTAAGATTTTGAATCTCGCTAGTGTCAGTCAAATAGATAAAAATAATTTTGGACTAACTCCTGGTAAGGTAGTCGGCCAGGCCGGCGCATATCAGTATGCACTCGAATGGACGGATTACTATGCTCCAAAAGCTGCATACCAATTGCTCAAAGCCGGATTTTTGGTAAGAGTCGCCAATGCGGAATTCTCCACAGTTGAAGGAAAAACCTTTGGAAGAGGTACGCTTTTAATCGACAAAGGAGAAAGCGGAATGGATAACCAAGTCTTTTTTGCGAAGCTTCAAGAAATCGCCCAAAACTCCCATGTCGACATTCATGCCTTGACTACCGGATACACCGCAGGAGCAAATTTGGGATCCACCTTCATGGCTCCATTGAAAACTCCATCCATGGCCCTTTTGGTAGATGGAGGTGTGGACAGTGGCGAAGCGGGCGAAATCTGGCACTTGCTGGATCAGCGTATGAAGATGCCCGTAACACTTCTTCCTTTGGATGCAGTATCCAGCACCAACCTGAGCAGATACAATGTCATCTTAATGGCAGACGGCTCCTACAGCAGATTAGGTCAAGCAGGTGCTGCAGCCATCAAAAATTGGGTGAGTCAGGGAAATACCCTCTTAGCAAAAGGCGGCGCATTGCGCTGGCTGGCCCAAAACGAAATCGGAAACTTTACTTTCCGCGCTGTGGATAACGAAGAAAAAGGCCTCCAAAAAAGCTACGCCGACTTTGAAAATGCGACGGGATCCAAGCAGACGTTCGGAGCGATCTTCAAAGCAAACTTGGATACCACTCATCCAATCGGCTATGGCTATACAGAAAAGGAGATCTACACCTTCCGTAATGACAATTTCTTCCTAGAGCCATCTTCGAATCCATATGCCAATCCTTTGGTATATACTGCCAATCCTTTAGCGTCAGGTTACCTTCACCCAAGTAATCTTCCAGGTGTAAAAGAAAGTGCAGTGATCCGCGTCTCGGGTCAAGGCCGTGGTCGAATCATCGGTTTTGCAGATAATCCCAACTTCAGAGCCTTCTGGTTTGGCACAAATAAACTCTTTATGAATTCCATCTTCTTCGGCCAAGTGATCGACGGAGGTACCACTCGATAAGAATTTTAAATCCCGGCTTTTCCGCCGGGATTTCTTTTTTCCCACTTAAGGAATTTTAAATCTAAATTGACCGGATTTAAGTTTAATCGCTCATGAAGAAAGCACTACCAATTTTAGCCGCACTTTTCCTTTCTACAGGAATCCTCAGCGCCCAAGAAATGGGCTTTGAAGAGTACAATCCACCCTCTACGCTCAAGGTTCCACAAAACCCGGTGACTCGTGCTAAGTTTCCATTTATTGACATCCACAGCCACCAAGGAGGAATTAACAAAGCAAAAATTGATCAGCTCAGATCTGAAATGGACGAGCTGAACATGGGAATCATGATCAACCTAAGTGGTCGAGGTTTTGGGCAAGGCAACAGCAACGCCCAGCAAGAATACATTCGAGGCATGATGGGTGAATTTAAGACCCACGCACCTGGAAGATTTATGGTATTTACCAACCTAAACTTCAACGGTTTTGGAGATCCAAACTGGACGGCTTTGGCAGTTAAAGAACTGGAGGAAGATGTAAAGGCCGGGGCTGTAGGACTCAAGATTTACAAAAGCTTGGGACTGAGTTCCAAAGACACAAAAGGAAATCGCATTCCTGTGGATCATCCCGATCTCGATCCGGTGTGGGCAAAAGCTGGTGAACTTGGAATTCCTGTTTTGATTCATGCTGCAGACCCTGCCCAGTTTTGGCAGCCGATGGATGCCAACAACGAGCGCTGGCTGGAACTCAAACTTCATCCCAACCGCCGCCGATCCGATACCGATCCGGCACCATTTGAGCAGATCATTGCTGAGCAGCACCGCGTATTTGCAAAGCATCCCAAGACTACGTTCATCAATGCCCACATGGGGTGGATGGCCAATGACCTTGATGCTGCGGGAGCACATTTAGATAAGTATCCCAATGTGAACTATGAAATCGGGGCTATCATCGCCGAACTGGGACGTCAGCCTCGCCGGGCAAAGGAGTTTTTCACCAAGTATCAGGACAGGATTCTTTTCGGAAAAGACGCCTACAATAAGGAGGAGTTTTACACTTACTTCCGTGTTCTGGAGACCGAGGACGAGTATTTTCCTTACTACAAAAAGTACCATGCCTTCTGGAGTATGTATGGCTTGGGGCTTCCTGATGAAGTGCTGAAAAAAGTCTATTACAAAAATGCGCTCCGCATCGTGCCGGGATTGGATAAGACTTTGTTTCCAGATTGATATGGCAACAGAGGGTTTTTACAACTTAAGATTTTGGGAATTAAAAAGTTATTTGAATAACTTGATTAGAATCAGATAAATTTAAATCAAGTGCTATGTTTAAATTTCTTTGCCTTATACGTTCAATTAAGAGTGTTAATCATCCTGCATTTTCATTCTGGGGGCTATTTTCAACATGGTTAGGTCTAAGATTTAGTTGGTTAATCTATTCTTCCCCTGGAAGCAGTTTCAATACTAAGCTATTCGGAAAAAAGTGGGTAGGCCTGGACCCTTTAACTGTAAATTATGTCTTTACGGAAGTCTTTATAAATGAGGAATATCGAATTGAGAATTTACAAACTAGCCCATTAATAGTGGATTGCGGTAGTAACATTGGTACCTCAATTTTATATTTTAAAAAAATATATCCTGAGTCAAAAATCATTGGGTTTGAGGCCAATCCAGGTGTTTATACACTGCTTGAGAAAAATGTTGCCAATCAGGAACTTTCAAACGTAGAAATACATCATGCGGCATTATTTGACAAGGAAACAGAACTCACTTTCTATACTGGCTCAAGCAATCAAAATTTGATGGGTTCTTTATTCAAAAAAAGAGGTGGAGCCATTGAAGTAAGGGTTAAAACAAAATTACTTAGTCAATTTTTATTGCCTTATGACAAAGTAGATGTTGTAAAAATAGATGTTGAAGGAGCAGAATGGAATGTCATAACAGATTTAATCTCTAGCAATTCCATAAAAAAGGTGCAAAACTTCTTAATCGAATACCACCTGAATATGCCTGGAGAACAAGGAAAACTAAGCCAATTCATCAAAATTTTTGAAGATCAAGGTTATAAATATTCGATCAAAGGGAAGTATAGATCTCCCGGTGAATTCCAAGATTTGCTTTTACACTTCGTCAAATTAGACTGACAAACTGATTTTTTGGATAATTTTTTAATTCGTGACTGAACCAAGAACTACCGCAAAAGAACATATTCTGCTCATTGAAGAACTCAAAGTCATAATGGCCGAAATGAAAAATCAGCTACGGGATAACTACAAATTCTCCTCTCAAGAATTACTCAACGACCTATTAGCACATCCTTATACCAAGATCGAATTCATAGTGCGCGATCATGGTTTCTCCCGTAACACCGCTGCCAATTACCTATATCAACTTGCCGAAGATGGCATCCTACGAAAGAAAAGATTGGGTACAGGTAATTATTATGTGAATGAAAAACTATTTGCGCTGCTGAGTAGTAAGTGAAAGATTTCCTGCTGATTTGCGCAGATTATTTTCGCTGATCATCGCAGATCTCAAACAGTCTAGGATGATCTCAAAAAGCAATTGAAACTATTTCTTTCCCACAGAGATTTACACAGACAAGAACACAGATGATTACTGATTTTGGTGAGGAATTAACAGTATCTGTGTCAATCTGTGATTTTAATCCGTGAAGATCAGCTGGAAAATATTCAATAAAAAAGTCCTGCTTTCGGAAAAGCAGGACAAATTATTCTTTGTCATCGTCGCTGATCAACGACTTTTTCTACGAAAATCTGTGGGACACCTACCTTAAAACTTCATCCGCAATCCCAGCAGGAAATTAGTCCCAGCCTGTGGATAGTAGAAGTTTTCCGTCACCAATTCACGGCCATTTCCTCCAGGAACAAAGTAGCTGAAGGTATAGCCATTAGGCTCGTAGAGCTCATTGAAGATATTGTTGATCAGGAGGTTGACTTCCAGACCTTTGAAGAATCTCGGAGTAGCGGCATAGCTGATCCGCAGATCATTGGTAAAGAAGGCATCTAGGGATCTCGCTTCATTGGCCGTATTGTCCAAAAACTGTCGGCCCACATACTTGCTCAGCCAGTTGAGAGATAGATTCTTGGTCGGCTTGTATTCGATGATCGCCGATCCCACCACATTTGGAGAAAAGGCGATGTCCGTATTGGTGTATGTAAAGGTCTCCTGTCTGAAATCCTCCACACTGTAATCATCGATGTATTCGGTAAACTCCCGGATTTTATTCTGACTGAAGGTAATATTTCCACCCAAAGTCCAACCCCCTGAAAGCTGATAAGCTCCATCCAATTCAATCCCTGCACGGTAGGAAGAAGCCACGTTTTCACGGATATAGGCTCCCACATCGTTGATTTGACCGGTTAGGATAAGCTGATCTTTGTAGCCCATGTAGTAGAAATTGGCGTTATAGCTGAAATTTCCAGCCTTTGCCCGGACACCCGCTTCCACGTTGTTCAAGCGCTCAGGTCTTGGTACTTCCGTGATCGGATTATCAGTGAAGTCAGATCGGGTTGGCTCTCGATTGGCCACTGCATAGCTCGCATACCAAGTCTGATTTCCTTTTTCATAAGAGAATCCAAATTTGGGATTGAAAAACGTATAGTTAGCCTGTCCGTCCACTATTCGCAAGTCATCATTGACTCCAATGAAATCGTAATTGATCCCTCTCAGCTGCAAATCTCCAAAGAGATTCAATCCGGGCTTGACCTCGTAGGTTGCTTTGGTATAAATATTTCGGTCGTCCTTGATCGCATTGTTGTCATAATATCGATCCCTGATATTGGTATTACCTGCAAATCGCGCCCAGATTATTTCCCCAAAATGCCCTCCATCGTAGCGATTGGCACCCCCACCGATGATCCAGTCAAGTTTTCCGTCGGAAGAGACATAATTGACTGAGCCTACAAATCCATAGAAATCATTGTCCAACCAGCGGCGGCGGATAATATCGGAGCGAGAAATGACTTCATCGCCCACGATCACATCGGGCAGATTATATCTGGAAAGGCGGTCATTTTCTCTAAACTGCTCATAGTATCCACGGCCATAGGTGTAGTGAAGTGCCAGATTTGTTTTCCAGTTAGAGCCGACCTTTCCGGTGTAGATCAACTGATAATGATCCTGCTGGTAGTTGTCGGTTTCATTATCGTAGGTATAGAAATTATCCGTTCGATCCGTTTTCAGCTTGGATTCGGGAAGGCCATACCAGCTTTGGTAGGTTTGCTCTCTTCCTGAGAAAGCGACCAACTTGATCACACTCTTTTCTCCATAATATCCTCCTGAGACAAACCAACTATTCAAATCCGAAAAAGCTCGATCCACATAGCCATCAGAGGTGATTTTGGATAATCTGGCATCTACCGCAAAGCGGTTGTTGAGCAGACCCGTTCCGGCTTTTACCGTATACCTCCAGGTATTGAAAGAACCAAAACCGTTGTCCAATTCGGCATAGGCTTCATCACGTCGAGTGTCGGTTTGGAAGTTGAGGCTGGCGCCAAAAGTGGCCGCACCATTGGTGGAAGTGCCAACTCCTCGCTGGATTTGGACATTTTCTACAGAGCTGGCAAAGTCAGGCATATTCACCCAAAAGACTCCATGCGACTCGGCATCATTGAGGGGAATCCCATTGACCGTAGCATTGATACGGGTTTGGTCAGATCCCCGAATCCGAAGTCCTGTGTAGCCTACACCCGCCCCGGCGTCAGAAAAGCTCACCACAGAAGGTGTGAAATTGAGCAAAATGGGAATATCCTGTCCCAAATTTCGTTTGGCGATTTCGGACTTATCCACATTGGAGAAAGTGGTTGGCGTACTGGAAGAAGCTCGGGTAGCCGATACGATGAATTCCTCCGTGAGGAAGTCTTTTGACTCCAACTTTACCTCCAAATCTCCTGAAAAAGGAACGGAAACTGACAGTCGTCCGGTCTCATACCCTAGGTAAGAAACCCGAATTTCGAAATTCCCTTGAGGTAATTTGGTAAGTGTAAATTTTCCATTTTCATCGGTAACCGTGCCTCGATTGGCAGTTTCGGACCATACTGACGCTCCTACCAAAGGCGCATTGCTCTGGGCATCCACGACTTTTCCGCTGAGGCTATTTTGAGCCCAAGCGGTCAAACTGGCTAGATAAAGAATCAAGCCAAGCATTACTTTTTTCATGATAACTTTTCCCCTTTCGGGTGTTTGAGTGAAACATTAGAAAACCCAGGGGAGGCTTTCCGTGATTGTTTTACCCGCATGCAAAGCATAAAATCTGAACCAGGCACGAATGGTACCGTTTCGACTTGGTTACTCGACTATTTTACTCTGCTTTCTCATTTCCCTTCGCCGGCATTACCCGGATCAGGTTGTATGGGTATGATCTCAGCCCGTTGTATTAAGGCACCCCTTATGATCTGGAAACAAAGGTACAAGCGAAAAGTTTTTTTGCAAGGGCTGCTGATCAATCCCTTTTTTCTAACTTCAATGCCTAACCTCAAACCCATAACCTTATGCGTCTTTACAAACTGACCGCCGGAACGCTTTTAGAAACTGATACTGAGATTTTTCTGGGACCCGAGCTCGATTGGGATCAACTTCTCGGCCGTGAAAATCTTCCCAAACTTTTAAAATCTGAAGCAGCACATTGGGAGAAAATTTCCGAAAAAGAGGCCGAGCAACTGAAGTCAGAAGGCCTTTTGGCACCGATGGGAAATCAGGAAATCTGGGCAGCGGGAGTGACTTACTACCGTAGCCGAACTGCTCGCATGGAAGAATCCAAAGATGCTGGCGGAGCAGATTTTTATGACAAAGTGTATGTAGCTGACCGCCCCGAACTATTCTTTAAAGCAACCGCCAGTCGAGTTTCCAATCCAGGCGAGACCGTCAATATTCGAAAAGATTCCACTTGGGATGTACCTGAGCCGGAATTGACCCTATTGATTTCCCCATCAGGAAAAGTGCAGGGCTTCACCGTGGGCAATGACATGAGCAGTCGAAGCATTGAAGGCGAAAACCCGCTCTACTTGCCACAGGCGAAAGTATATCAAGGTTGTGCCTCAGTAGGCCCTTGTATCTTGCTCCAAGAAGAGATGTTGGATGATTCCACTAAGATCTGTCTGGAAATCCTGCGCAATGGAAAAACGGAAGCTTCCGGAGAAACGACCTTAGCCCAAATGAAGCGTAAGCCTCAGGAATTAGCCGATTGGCTTTTCCGAGCCAATACCTTTCCGGTTGGTTGCCTGATGATGACAGGAACAGGCATTGTACCGGACAATTTTACCCTTCGGGCGGGAGATGTGGTCAAAATTACCATTGAGGGAATCGGAACTTTGGAAAATAAGGTTGGATTGATCTAGCAAATGTCTCTTTTCTTCCAAAAACAGCTCCGATTACCAGGTTATCCACAAGGCTACCACCTGATTACTGATCATGTGGAGCGTTCAATTCCCGAAATTCTAACTATACGGATCGGTTTCTTGCAGGTCTTTTTGCAGCATACTTCAGCAGGACTCTGCATCAACGAAAACGCTGATCCGACGGTGAGAAAGGATTTCCAAACCTTTGTAAATGAATTAATACCAGAGACTTTTCCGCGGTTTGTTCACAACTATGAAGGGGCAGACGACATGCCTGCACATATCAAGAGTGCTTTTTTTGGTACTAGTGTGCAAATACCCATCAGTGGTGGAAAACTCGCTCTCGGAATATGGCAAGGGATTTACCTCTGCGAATTCAGACATCTGGGAGGACCTCGAAACTTGGTTCTTACAGCTTTTGGCACTTCCTAATCCACTGAAAATCCATGTTCACCACTAATAAAATTCCTTGGATTGGGTCATGAAGCAAACTTACTTTTGTAGGATCACGACCTTACATGAAAATTAAATTTGTACTGATTGTATTGACTGGATTTCTATTTTTCAGTCAGGCCCAATCCCAGAGTTTGCCCGCACAGAATGCCTTTGCATTCAAACTCAAAGAACCCATTCAGCTAGATGGTATTCTAGATGAAGCCATTTGGACAGATTCGGAAGGATGGAATGGTAACTTCAGGCAATACTTCCCCTCAGATACCTCCCAATCACCCATCAAAACCAGAGTCAAGCTCGCATTTGACTCTGAAAATCTTTACATCGCTGCGGTCATGGAAAATAATGGCCCGCGAAACTATGTATCGACTTCCCTTCGGAGAGATTTTCGAGGAGAGCAAAATGATGCAATTGTCTTTGTTTTAGACACTTTTAATGACAAAACCAATGCATTTCAGTTTGGTGTAAATCCCTACGGCGTGCAGCGCGAGGGTCTCGTGTCCAACGGTGGCACACGTTCAGAAGATTTGAGTTTAGCCTGGGACAATAAATGGTTTTCTGAAGCCAAAATCTTTGAACAACATTGGCAAGTCGAGGTAATTATTCCGCTCTCAACACTTCGGTTTAATGAAGGAGCTCAAAACTGGAATGTGAATTTTTATCGAATAGACAGCCACTACGGTGAGCGTAGTACTTGGTCACCCATCCCAAGAAATATCCCAATTATTTCGACTGCTTTTCTACAAAAGCTGATTTTTGAAGAGCCAATAAAGAAAAAAGGCTCTGCCAATGTCTCCTTGATCCCATACGTGGCCGGTAGAACTTCCCGTAATTTCTTGGAAGGAACTCAAGAAAACCTAACACCGGCAGTGGGTGGGGATGCCAAAATCGGGATAGGACCTGCGTTGAACCTCGACCTTACCTTCAACCCGGATTTTTCTCAGGTAGAAGTCGATCAGCAAGTGACCAATTTGGATCGTTTTGAGATCTTCTTTCCAGAAAGAAGACAGTTTTTCCTTGAAAATGCCGACTTGTTTGAAAGCTTTGGGCAACCCCGATCCAGACCCTTTTTCTCCAGAAGAATCGGAGTAGACATTGACTCTGCAACCGGTCAAAACGTGCAAAGCAAAATCATTTACGGTGCCCGACTCAGCGGAAAGCTGAATGAAAACTGGCGCATCGGTGCCATGAATATGCAAACGGCTACCGATGAAAATGCCGGAATCGTCGGAAAAAATTTCACCGTGCTGGCCCTTCAGAAGAAGGTATTTACCCGATCTAATCTAGGGCTGATCTACGTGAATAAGGAGTCGCTGGCACTCGATGAATTCAAACAGCTATTTGATCCAACAGCCTATAACAGACTCATTGGTGCTGATTATAACCTTAATTCATCTAATGGAAAATGGACAGGAAAGGTCTTTTACCATCGGACATTTGAGTCAGCGGATGTGGAAAAACCCTATTCCTTTAATGCCTACATGCTCTTTACGGACATCCATTGGAACTGGACCTTTAGCTTTCAGGATGTAGGAAAATCCTTTAATCCCGAAGTAGGCTTTGTGCCTCGCGTGGACTTCAAGCGATTAAATCCTGACGTGACTTACTTGTTTTATCCCAAATCCAAGTTGATCAACCGACATGGTCCAAAGCTGGAGTTTGAAGGCTATTGGAATGAAACACTCGGAACCACCGATCGGGATATAAATCTTGGATACATTGTTCGGTTTAACTCCCTAGCGGAATTGGAGATTTCGCAGAGAAATCGTTTTGTGTATCTATTCAGTGATTTTGATCCTACACGAACAGGAGGCAAACCACTTTTGGCAGGAACAGATTATCGGTTCAGAAATGTGCTAGTGGATTACCGAAGCAATCCCAGAAACATGTTAAACCTTCAATTGCTTGGAGAATTTGGGCAGTATTTCACAGGAAATATTCAACGGATTACAACACAGACAGGTATTCGATTGGGTTATTTGGCTAATATTTCGATGAATTTCAACTATGCCCGAATCCGAATGCCAAAGCCACAAAACGACGCAGACTTGGTACTTGTGGGGCCAAGAATCGACCTGACCTTTACCAAAAATCTCTTCTGGACGACTTTTATCCAGTACAACAATCAGATTGACAATCTCAATATCAACACCCGACTGCAGTGGAGATATGCGCCTGTTTCGGATTTCTTCCTTGTGTACACCGACAACTACTTTCCGGGAGATTTTATGCCCAAACAGCGTTCGCTTGTGTTTAAGCTGAATTATTGGTTGAATTTGTGATTGTTAGTATTTGGAAATAGGTCCAATCGGTTTGCCATCTGCATAATTGGCCTCAGTTTCTATACAACCAGATGCTTTGTAAGTAAATACTACCCCGTGAATTTTTCCATTTTTGTAAGAAGTCACAGAGGAAACCCAACCGGCAGGATGAGGCGGGATAACCTGAGAAAGGTCACAATTTCTCCCCACAGGAGGAAGATTCAATTCATAACAAACCGTGAATTGATGATAAAAAGTATACCAATCACCCTCCTTTTTTCCATTTAGGTAAAATCCAGATTCTGAGAGATGTCCATCGTAGACAAAAAATTGCCAAGGACCAGTAGGACTTCTCTGACTTAATCTGCCCTTAGCATAGACTTTATGAAATTGGTTTCTCCATTCTTTTTCCCATTTCCCTTGCTGAAAATCAAACAATAAGCGAAGGTCTCTTCGGGATAAATTTTCCCTACGTCTATTGCCCGAACAGTAGTGAGTTTGGAAATAAGGAAAATCCTCCGTTTTTCTTGCTAGGATGAGGTAAGAAAATAAAGGCTGGAAATTGATGGAACAATAATCATCTCCATAGCCAAATTCAATGTCTACAGTACTTGATTCAATATTTCCGCTGATTAGCTCATCAATGAAAAATGTGGCAACATATCTGTATCCCAATTCGGGAAAAAACTCTGTTCTCTTGGTAACAACATGACCTTTAAAAACCAAATCTGCATCAATCAATTGGCGAATGTTTAGGTCAGCATTCGGATCACAGCCGCATTCGGAAGCATTTGCCAAAGAAGCATTAAACCAAATAAAAAATATTAAAAGGAAAACTCTCATTTACTCCCCTCCACTCTCACCTTTTTTCCTGTCATCAAAATCCTTCGATACCCGTTTTGAGTATCCGAACTCACCTCTTTTCCCAGGATTTTTACTTTGGAGAACTCTTCGGGAATCTCAATGGAAATACCCCATTTCGATTGGGTTTGCTCGACCTCAATCGAACGAACTCCTGACTTATCCACATAGGTTAATTTGATTTCATTGTCGCCCACGATGACTTTTTGGATAGAAGCTTCTTTCCAGTCTGTTGGCATCTGAGGGCGGATGTGAATCACCTTATTTCCGGCATCAGGCTGTATGCCGTAAAACTGCATCACGATCGGCACCCCGAAGCTGTACATATTCCACGCCTGCGTCAACATGCCATAATCCGGAGAAACTTCATACATAGATCCCGGCAAGGCAAAGCCAAAACTTCGGGTCATCCGCTTCAGGTAGTCCAAGGCTGAGTCCGGATTGCCATAGTTGTTTTCTCCTATGACAGAAACTCCTGTAGGCAACGTCATCACTGCACCCGTGTAGGAAAAGCTCTTGCTCCCTGCAAAAGACCCATCTTCATTTTCCGCCTGTTCGTCCCGATCGATACCCGTCACAAAGGTTCCGAAAGGATTGGTGTATTTTTTAGCGGTAACCAAAGCGACTTTAGCCTTTTCGGAATCGGCAATTCCTGTTTCCATTGGAGTGTTGACCACCCAATTGTGAAAGAGAACAAAGCCCTGCTTTTGATCTTTAGGCAATGTGGATAATTTGGTCTTGGTTGCCTTTAGCTCTTCCACTGCCCAAGGTTTTTTCAGCGTATCCGCCCGGACAATGGCATCATCGATCAGATGCAAAGCATCCTCAACTGTACCTATGAAATCAGCATAACTTCCAAATTCCTCTACCCAAAAATCTGAATTGATCTTTACAGCCAAAGCATCGGCAGTCTGTTGATAACTTTTCGAAAGTTCTGTTTTTCCAAGGATTTCGGCCATTTTAGCCGCATCAGCAAATGCCTTTTGGGAATAAGCTGCCACGTCAATCATCTCAGATTTAAGTCCGTGGATTTCCATCATCCCATAACCGTCGGCAAGGAGATTGCCATCTTTATCGTTTTCGCGAAGGAGCCAATCCAATCCTTTTTCGATGGAGGGAAAATACTTCTCCAACAATTCCCGATCCCCTGTCCAGCGATACACTTCCCAAATAGTGGATGCCCATTGTGGCGTCTCGTTGATATTTCCGGGATTAAATACCGCTCCATTGGTACTTACCTCATGGATAATTCGGCCATTGCCGTTTTCTTTTTCGGAGAGGTTGTGGATAAGTTCCAAAGTAGAATAGACCAAATCCTTTCTGCCTGTGGCGATCAAGCCCTGAATTGTGTACTCACTGTCTACTCCAAAAAACCAAGGGTAATCTTGCAATCCTGCACCAAAACCACGACCCATTCCCGGCACATCCCGCACCAGCCAATCGGAATTGTATTTGATCCATTGGAAAGTTTGCTGCAATTCGGTATCCGGAATTTGAATTTCTGTCACGCTAGCTAAGTCTTCGTATCGCTTTTTCTTGGCAAACCAGTCCGAATCTAGGTTTTGCCTCAAATCCACCAAGGTTTCCATAGCCTTCAATTCGCTTTCGGCAGATCCTGCGATGAAAATGGGAATGATTTGTTCTGATCCTGCTGGCAAATTGACTTCTAAAGAAAAGCCTGCTGCAGCCCCGTTTCCTTTGGGAGAATAGGTGCAAGTCAGGTTATTTTGAGGAAAAAGAGAAATTCCCTCGGCTGTACCCCAAACCGCAAACCAAGGATTTCCTTCATCTTTGGCAGAGAAGGTGTTTGTCATTTCATCAAAGGAAATCGCATCTGCCTGATCAATCATGCCTGTACGCTCTCCCAACCAAACGGGCATCAGATCGACATAAGCATTGAATTGAAATTGGAGTGATTTATCGGACTTATCCACATTTTTGACTCGAAAAAGAACGGTCATTCCTTCTTTGCCATCAGGCACAAACTGCAAGCGCTCCACTTCAAGTCCGGAATTTTCCAAAGGAAACTGAAGCACATTGGAGAAAGGATAGTTGGTAAAGGACTGGGCTTTATCCAAACAATAGCTTTGTCCATCCACACTTATGGACGCAGTAAATCCATCCATGAGTTTGATAGGATGAAGCCAAATACCTCCCATCTCACCCTCCACATGCCAACCCAAATCGGGGAAGGAACCATTTTGATGACCGATCAAATACACCCGATCGCCAGCCGCCACAAAAGGAGAAACCAAATACTCAGATTTGCCTTTTAGGCCTTCCTGAGTAGTCAAATCTTCGAAAAGACTTTGCTCAGGAGTGAGAGAAGCTTGGCAGGAAACTAAAGCGAACAGGGCGCCCGCAGTCAAAAATTTTGAAGTCATCAGAATTGGAATTAACGCCAAAAGATAAGCCAATTCCCTAAAAATTGAGAATTGGATAAGATGAATGACTCAAAACAAGGCAATGCAATTACCTTAAATTCGTTGATCCGCATCCTAAAAATATTTTTTGTGGAAGTTTTCAAACACTTTTCTTAAACAGCCTGTTCGGCCATCATGAAGTACAACAGGATTCTTGTTTGGTTAAGGAACGACCTTAGAATAAAAGACAACGAAACCTTATATAGGGCAATTCAACAGGGAAAGGAAGTCATTCCTGTGTATTGCTTTGATCCAAGAATGTTTGAAAAAACCGAATTGGGATTTGCCAAGACAGGCTCTTTTCGGGCAAAATTCTTACTGGAATCCATTGCGGATATTCGTCAGTTGCTCCGAAAAATCGGAGGAGATCTGATCATTCTTCAGGGTAAGCCGGAAGAAGCTGTGGTCGAGTTGGCGAAAAAGGTAGAGGCCAAAGCCATTTTCTTCTCCAAAGAAGTGACTTCTGAAGAACGAAATGTGGATAAGTCTTTGGAAAAAGCGGCTTTTGCTCTAGGAATTGCTTGCGAAAGCTTCTGGCAAAGCACTTTATACCATTTGGATGATCTTCCTTTTCCGGCCAAACAAACCCCTGAAGTTTTTACACAATTTCGAAAGGAAGTGGAAAAGCAGTCGAAAATTCGATTGGCTTATCCTGAACCAAAAAATATCAACTATCCAAGTGAGGCGATGAGCTCCATTGGGTCAGAATTGCCAAACCTAAAAACTTATGGACTGGAGGAACCCAAGCAGGATGCCAAATCGTGGTTGGAGATAAAAGGTGGAGAGACATCTGCGCTTGGGCGACTCCGGTCTTATTTCTGGGAAAAGGATTTGCTCAAAGTCTACAAAGAAACCCGAAATGGACTGATCGGGATGGATTACAGTTCGAAGTTTTCCCCTTGGTTGGCTTTGGGTTGTATTTCGCCTCGGGCTATTTATGAAGAGGTCAAAAAGTACGAGCGGGAGCGAAAGAAGAATGACAGTACGTATTGGCTCATTTTCGAGCTGATCTGGAGAGATTATTTCCGGTTTATCGCCAAAAAGCACGGGGATAAAATATTCGATATTCAAGGCATCCGACATCAAAAGGACTCCTGGAGGAGAGACAAGGAGCAATTTCAGCGCTGGGTTGAGGGGTTGACGGGAGTTCCTTTTGTGGATGCCAATATGCGGGAATTGAAGGCGACGGGATTTATGTCTAACCGTGGGCGTCAGAATGTGGCGAGTTTCTTGGTCAACGATCTGGGAATTGACTGGACTTGGGGAGCGAGCTATTTCGAAAGCCAACTGATTGATTACGATGTCTGCTCCAACTGGGGCAACTGGATGTATGTGGGAGGCGTAGGAAATGACCCTCGGGAAAACCGGTATTTCAACATTCTCCGACAAGCCAACAATTACGATAAAAAAGGCGATTTTGTCAGACATTGGATTCCTGATTTACAGGCGATTAAGGGATTTGATATTCATCAACCCTGGGAGTTATCCACAGCCCAACTCAGAGCCTTGAAAATCCAACTGGGCCATACTTATCCACAGCCTCAGGTAAAGATTCCTACACTGGAAAAATCTTATTAAGTTGCTGATTACCCTTCAAACCTCAGGAAAATTCTTGAGGTTTTTTTTGACAAAGCCTAAACAAGTGTCCCGCAGATATCCGCCGAAAACGTCGCGGATCAGCGCAGATTTTTTTTAGATCAGCGTAAATCAGCCTTCAAAAATCCGCGCAAATCAGCGGGAAAAGGTTGATCAACATTAGGCTAGTTTTCGAGGAAAAAAGTGCAGATTTATAAAAACTCGAATCACCAATAGCGCCCTCTAAAGGAAAATTAATGTCTTTGATGATTCGGTTTCCAAAACCAAAAGTATTGGGTGACCAACAGGAATGAATTTATAAAGAGAAGTTGAAACCAATTTTTTTTCTCAAAGGCAACTGAAATATCTAAGGTTAAGGTTGGGTAAACGCAGGCCTGAACAAGTAAAAAGTATCCCAAGGAGAATATCATGTGGAAAACCCAAGTGGTTTTGGATTTTAGATAGATTTTAAAGTTTTTCATTCAGGGTAGATTATATTATTTCTTTGCTCTCAATAATTCGGATCAGTTGTTCCATTTTTCAACAGTTTATCTCGATTGGGAAGAATTAATAGGAAGTAAAATCCAATGAAAAATGGAATTTGCTTCAAAAAAATACGAATCCAAACCATCGGATCTAGACCCTTGCTCAAGTCAAACGTTAACGTAGGGTAAACATAGGCTTCTATCCAAAAGAAATCGAGTAAGATCGAAATCAAAATAAGCCACCAAAACTTTTTCAACTGGCTAATTAAATCTTTCATACTTTAAAAATAAGTCTAGCACTTAATAATCAAATTTAAATCGGCTCAAATCAGCCGGGATCTGCTTTTTCCTTTTCAATTCTCTTTGGTACAGATAGTCTCCCAACTCTGCGAAAAAAGGTAATCCGATTTCTTTGGTCTCGTACTTGTCGTCGTTGAGAATTTGATCCTCGTTGACATAGACCACTGCGGAAACAAAAAACTCAACCCCTGACTCATAATCCACAAAATAAGATCCGTCAATCAGGAAGCCATAGGACCAGCCTGTCTTATTGAAAATCCGGAATTTGGAAGGAATCGGTTTTTTGTCGGCCCCAAATTTGAAAAACTTGGAATAGCTATCGTAGTATTCCGTGGTGTCGTAATTGGGAAAATCACTTTCTCGTGGAAGCATACTCATGTACTTCATCACAAAGTTTCGATGCTCCTCATTCAGATTAAACCGCTCGATTCCGACAAAAGCATCAGGAAAAATAATCCGTTTTACCACTCCGTGCAGGTCAGAAAGCGCAAACTTATTTTTGTAAGAAAAATCCATTCCCCCTTGAATCAGGGAGTCATTACGATAAAACGCCTGACCGATTTTAGGATTTCCCGGAACCACATAGACGCTGTCCGAATGCCTTGCCGGAAGTTCTAGCAGAGTTTTTCCGGACTTATCCACAAAACGGACGGGATTGAAATGACGGTTTTCCTCTGGTGAGATTGGAAAGCTTAATCGCTGAGTGATTACGGAATTCAACAAGCCCTTCTCCTGGAGTTTGTGATTGATATAGTCCATGCCCATCAACTCATAAAGTCGGTTGGAGGCATCATTGTCGGATACCAACAGGATTTTTTTGATGTAATGCCCGATACTGGGTAGTCCGTTTTGAGATGTCGTGTCCGCTAAAGCAGCTAGCTGTGAAGGCCTCACCGAATCGGTCAGCATGGTCGTCTCCAAGGTCAAGCCCTCGATATTTTGCTCCTCCAGCCATTCCAAAGCCAACAAGGCGATGGGTAATTTCACAGTAGAAGCTGGATAGAAATAGTGATTATCGTTCAGGTCAAACGAGTAATCCGTAAAGAGCGGATTGCCGTGTTCGTTTCGGTCTATCTGCGTGAAAATAATCTGCACCTGATACTTGGAAGTGTCCCCAAGCACCTTCTTCAAGGTTGGATAGTTTTCCAATCCATCCTGAAAAAGAACCGGTTCATTGGTCTGACAGGCAAGTGTGGAAATACAAACGGCTAGCAGGTAAAGTAACTTCTTCATGATTTACCGGAAAGGTGATGCAGCGCTTCATTTAAGGATATCAATTCCAAAAGAGAATGAAAACCTGAGATTACTATTCGACTAATACGTGGGCTATCTGGGGTAGGATACGAAAAAGAAGAGATGATAAACCCCATTTTCTCCAATTTGTCTGACCAATTCGGGTCATTTAGTATAAAAACCGGAAATCTAGCTGAGCCTGAAATTGTGGATAAGTCACGGGTTTCCTGATGGAAAATGCCTGAAAAGTCCCTGATTTTTTGGCTTTGAACTTGATAGAGATCCTGAGTTTCCAGAAAAGCCTGAAGGTTTGCCGGAGAAGGTGGGGAAGCTCCAGCAAAAATCGCCTGAGCTTTGATTCCCTCGATGACTTCCTTTTTTCCAAGAATAATCCCTGCCGGCATGGCCAAGCCTTTTCCCAAGGATCCTGAAATCACCAAGTCTACATTCGGGAATAAGTTCTCGGAGTAAGTTCCGAAAAAACTTTCTCCCAGAATCCCAAAGGCATGACTGTCATCGATCAAGAGCGTGACCTCATGCTTTTTGGCTAAATCGACCACCCAAGAGTAATCATGAACCTCGGCTCGCAGCGGGTCAACCGCATTTCCCAAAATGAGAATTTTTCTAGCAGAAAGTTGTCCTGATTGCTCTAAACACTGATTTTTCCATTGCATAAAATTCAATTGAAAATCAGGTTTTAAATCTACTGGAAGAATGGCAGGATGTGTATCCGGAGCTGCCCAGCAGAGATCTGATCTAAGATGGAGGTATTGGATAGCAGTAATTCCAGAAAGAAATCCTGAGCTCATTACCGCGGCATCCTCTGCCTTGGCTTTTTGAGAAAAAAAATCTTCAAACTCTTCAAAAACCTTCAATCGAACATTATTGACCCGACTCAGTCCATGGCTAAAACCATAACGTCGAATGGAATCAAACAAGACGGATTGATAATGTTCGTCCTGATCTATACCCAAGTAGGAAGTCCCGCTGAAAAACAGATAACTCTTGTTCCCAACCCTCACAGTCGGGCCAATATGTCGATCAAGGTACAGGTTTTTCAAAGCAGAAGTTTATTTGGCAAAAATCTGTGACTTGTCTTTAAATGCTTTGAATTCCAGAGCATTGCCACAAGGATCAAAGAAAAACATGGTCGCTTGCTCTCCGACTTCCCCTTTGAATCGCACATACGGCTCGATGACAAACTCAATTCCATTTTCTTTAATCCTAGCAGCGAGGGCATCAAATTCCTCCCATTCCAAGATCGCTCCAAAATGACGGAGAGGGACCTGCTTGTTGTCTACGGTGGTCAGGGCTTTAGAGCCTAATTCCTCGGGCTTGATATGGGCAGAAAGCTGATGTCCGAAGAAGTTGAAATCAATCCATCTTTCTGTGCTTCTTCCGATTTCACATCCCAATACATCTCCGTAGAATTGGCGAGTTTCTTCGATATCACGAATCGGGAAAGCCAGGTGGAAGGGTTTAAATTCGCTCATATTGCTTAGTTTTGTAGGTGATTTTTAAATGTTCAAACAACTTTTGAAGCCTAAATATATGTCAAAAAAGAAAACAGTTTCATTGGTTTTGAGCAGCGGAGGAGCGAGGGGTTTGGCACACGTAGGAGTGATTGAAGAACTGCAAAAAAGAGGCTACGAGATCGGTGAAATTGCCGGTTGCTCGGCAGGGGCTTTGGTAGGGGGAATGTATGCCACCGGGAAATTGCCCGAATTCAAAGACTGGATTTGCAACCTCGACCGGGTGGACGTTTTTTCACTGATGGATTTTACTTTTTCAAGCCGTGGATTTATCAAAGGAGAAAAAGTGTACAATGCTCTGAAAAAGGTAGTTCCGGATTGTCAAATCGAAGACCTGCCGATTCGATTTACCTGCAATGCGGTGGAAGTGCATTCCGGAAAGGAATACGTATTCAATAAAGGAAGCCTTTACAAAGCCATCCGGGCATCAGGCAGCATTCCTTCCGTTTTTTTGCCCGCAAAAAACGACAGAAACCATTTTATAGACGGCGGAGTACTCAATCCTGTACCCATTTCCCTTATCTCTGATCCGGAAAACAGCTTGGTCGTAGTGGTAGATGTAAATGGTCTGGAAAATGAATTTATTGCACCTCCCAAAAAAGACGAGTCGGGGACTCCTTTCATTTCTTTACCAGGTTGGCTGAAGGAGTATCAGTCGAAAATGCGTCAGTTTTTCCCCGATGAAAAGAAAGAAGAATCCAAATCAGCCTATTCCTCCTTGGAATTAGTCACCCGATCCTTTGACCTGCTTCAGGATCGTTTTTGCGAACTTTTGCTGGAGAAATATCCTGTAGATGTGAAAATCAAAATTTCAAGAAAGCAGGCTGGTACCTTGGAATTTCACCGATCCGCAGAAATGATCGAAATCGGCAGACTCAAAGCAAAAGAAGCCTTAGACCAACTTGAGCATGGAAATCAATGAGCTGAATCGACTTTTAGGCAATGTGGATATCTACCTTTTGGATCAAATTTTAAAAGGGCGATTTACTAAAGAAATGAAAATCCTAGATGCAGGTTGTGGTGAAGGAAGGAATGCAGTTTACTTTATCCAAAAGGGGTATCAGATCTTTGGGATTGATCCAAATGATGTTGCAATCCAATATTGCCGATTTCTGACCAAAAGCTTAAATCCTGATTTTGATAGTCATCGCTTCCAAATAGGCAAGCTTGAGTCCATCCCTTTCCATGCAGATGCATTCGATGCAGTGATTTGCTCGGCGGTACTCCATTTTGCTGAAAATGTGGATAACTTCTGGCAAATGATCCAAGAAATCAATCGAGTGCTTAAAGCAGGAGGAATTTTTTGGTTCAGAATGACAACTGCTTTTGGAGGAATTTTAACACAAAGTCAAGAGATTGGGAAGGGAAAATATGCTCTTCCTGATGGATCTGATCGGTTTTTATTTCTTCCAGCCTATGTGGATAAGTTGGAAAAAGTCGGGTTTCGGTTTTTAGAACCACTGAAAACTGTCCTGATTCCAGGGCAGCGAGAAATGGGGGTTTTTCTGCTGGAGAAAATCTAGAAACAAGAAGCGAGAGACAAAAAACAAGACTGATCCGTCCCTGTTTTCATGGGTCTTGTCTATCGCATCTGGTATCTTGTTTCTAAATAGATTTCCAAATTCAATATCTTCATTCTATAATCTTTTCAAAACCCATGACTCTCCAATACGCCCTCGAACTAATTGGCACTTTCGTCTTTGCTATCTCAGGCGCTTTGGCGGTTAGGGAAAAAGAGCATGACCTATTTGGGGCGGGGTTTACAGGATTTATCACAGCCATCGGAGGAGGAACGCTTCGCGACATTCTGTTGGACAGTTATCCACTAGTCTGGATTGGGGACATTCATTTTCTATACGCGATCCTTCTGGGCATATTAGCAGCCTTTGTTTTCCCAGGTCTGTTGAGTCGATTGCGTAAAACCTTTTTCCTTTTTGACACCTTAGGAATTGGGTTCTTTACTGTATTGGGCGTAGAAAAGGCCTTGAATCTAGGCGTGAGGCCTGAAATTGCAGCAATCATGGGAATGTTTACTGCGGTAATGGGTGGGGTAATTCGAGACACGCTGACCAATGAAATTCCAATCCTTTTTCGGAAAGAAGTTTACGCATCCGCATGTCTCGCCGGCGCTGTGATATACTTACTGTTGGATTTTCTGGAGGTAGATCGTAATTATAATCTCCTAATTTCAATGAGTGTAATCATTTCGATCCGCTTAATCGCCATGAAGTATAAGTTGAGTTTGCCAACTCTTGACTGAAGGAATAAACAAAAGAAAATTTTTTTCTACGCACTTACTTTTGATAGTTTAAAAAGTTAATTTCCAAAAAGCATTTTATTTGTTTTAAAAAAATTGAAACTGGTAACAACCTAATCCATCCATTTTTCAACATTAACTTAATGAGTACCAAAACAGAAAAAGTAAACTGGAAAGCTGTTTTTAATCCAAGATCATTGGTTTTGATCATTTTGGGAGTGTTTTGTTCGGCAATTGCATTGGAAGCATTTATGCTACCCAACAAGTTTTTGGATGGTGGGGTGACAGGTATGGCTATCATTGTCAACCTGCATTATGATGTAAATCTTAATTTACTCTTGGTTCTAATTAATGCTCCTTTTTTTGTGATGGCATGGAAAAAGATCGGCAAGACCTTCACAGTACAGTCCATCTTCTCTGTGTTTCTCTTGGTATTGGTTTTAGAATTCCTTGAAATCCCTACAGTCACAGATGATAAAGTTTTGATCGCAATCTTTGGTGGGGTGCTAATGGGAACGGGAATCGGCCTAATCATTAGAGGGGGAGGATTGATCGATGGTTTTGAGGTGATTACGACTTATTTCCAGAAAAATTCCGCACTATCGGCAAGCGAAATCACGATTTTCCTTAATTCCTTGATCATGTTATTTGCGGCACTGTTTTTTGGAATTGAGGCTGCGATGTACTCCATTTTAACCTATTTCACAGCTATTAAAATGACGGACTATGTGGTCGAAGGCTTTGAAGAGTACACAGCGCTTACCATTATTTCCAAGGAAGATGATAAAGTAAAAGAGCTGATCGTGAAGGAATTTGGAAAAGCAATCTCTGTATACAAAGGAGAAAGAGGTTACCTGCCTGATACATTCCACATCCATCACCCTTGCGATATCATCATGACAGTAGTCACCCGACTGGAAGTTCATCGAATCAAACTTGCCATACAACAAATCGATCCCAAGGCGTTCTTTTATGTACAAACAATCAAAGAAGTCAAAGGAGGAGTAGTCAAACAAATAGGAAGCAAACACAGCTGATGGTTTTCGAAGAAATAAAAAACAGGATTTACGAAGACATTTTGGAAAAATTGCCTTCTCATCTTACTTACCACAATCTAAATCATACAGCCTATGTATTAGAAAAGGCTGTCTTTCTTGCTGAACAATCTGGGGTAAGTTCATCAGATTTAGAGCTTCTAAAATTGGCAGCTCTTTTTCACGACACCGGCTTCATTGACAACCCCAAAGATCACGAGGAAAAAGGTTGTAAAATTGCCCAAACCTACTTGGCGGAAGACTTGTCAGAGGATGAACTATCGAAAATCTATGGGATGATCATGGCCACCAAAATCCCACAAAGCCCTACCAATCACCTCGAAAATATCCTAGCAGATGCAGATTTGGAATATTTGGGTACAGATCTTTTTGAAGAAATCGGGGAAAGTCTATTCGAAGAACTCAAGCATTTCAACCCCAACTTTACTTCTCAAGCCTGGGATGAATTGCAGCTGGTTTTTATGCAAAAGCATAATTACCACACTGACTACTGCCAAAAGTACCGGGAGCCTAAAAAGCAAGAAAATCTACTTTCAGTTAAAAAGAGATTAGGATTGGTTTAACCCTGAACTGCTTTAATGATTAAATCAAATACTTCTGTTGGCTGAATTTTCTCATCTGAGATTAAACTAGGATTTCCCACCAAAAGCGGCTTGTCCAAGTCCGACTCGGGAATCCGTCCATGAGCACCCTTTACCAAAGTCGCATCTAGCGGAATCACATCCATCAGGTAGCGGAAACCCAACTTTTTCTTCAGCACCTTGGAACCGATTTTCAAAATCGGAATCTTGATCGCAGGATCGAGAACCAATTCCACTGGATCGTAACCGGGCTTGCGATGGATATCCACGCAGCGAGCATAGTCAGGCGCTTTGGCATCATCCAGCCAGAAATAGTAGGTAAACCAGGAATCTGCATCAGCGATCACCACCAAATCGCCCGATCGGGCGTGATCGATGTGGAAATCTTTTTTGCCTTGGGCATCCAGCACTTTTTCCACACCGGGAGTCTTTTCCAGCAGGGCTTTGACCTCGGCAAGTTTGGAATGATCGTTGACATGGACATGGGCGACTTGATGATCCGCTACCGCAAAAACAGCGGAGGTGCCGGCATCGAGGGTCTCCCTTCCCAACTCATTTTTCACCTGAATCCAGCCCTTTTGACGGAAAATCCGGTTGAGGTGAATTGGTTTATTCACAGAGGTAATGCCATATTCAGAAAGTAGCAGGACCTCGGCACTCCGATTTTCGAAGAAGGTGATCAAGTCTTTAGCCAAGTCGTCCACCTCGCGGAGATCCTTAGAGATTTTGGAAAAGTCAATGCCGTACTTCTGCAGGTTGTAGTCCAAATGCGGAATGTAGATCAGATTTAGCGTGGGATAGTACCATTCTTCCACCTTCTTGGCTGCCTCGGCGATCCACTTGCTGGATTCGATTGTGGTATTCGGTCCCCAAAAAGTGAAGAGCGGAAACTGGCCCAACTCGGCCTGAAGCCGGTCGCGCAGCTCCATGGGTTGGCTATGGCAATCGGGCAATTTGCGTCCATCTGCAGGATATAGCGGCCGAGGAGTCACGGCATAATCGGCGGAGGAGTACATATTGTACCACCAAAACATGTTCGCCACCGTGAACTCAGGATTCTCCTTCCGCAGAACTTCCCATACTTTTTGGGCCTGTACGAGCTTGTTGGACTGCCGCCAAAACTTGATCTCGCACTCATCCTGAAAGTACCAGCCATTGCCCACGATACCATTTTCGGTCGGCCACTTTCCGGTCAGATACACGGATTGAGCCGAGCAAGTCACCGCAGGAAGTACGGGTTCGACCACGGCTTGCTTCTTGGACGCGATCCAGTTTTTCAAAAAAGGCGTGTGCTCTCCAATCACTCGGGGAGACAAAGCAACAATATCTAGGACGACGGTCTTCTTCATAGTTTTAAATCATTTGGCAGAGCCAACTTTAATTACGAATTCAGAATTACGATTTACGACCTGAAAATGAACTTCAACCTTTATTCTCATAAAGGTTCAGATCTAAGGAAAAGCCAAAAACCACTCTTCCCCTCGTAAATAGTAAATCAACAATCGTAAATACTTAGGTCACCGAGCTTGTCGATAAACCGGTCACCGAGCCTTTCGAGATAACGGTCACCGAGCTTGTCGAGGTGACATTTCCCCGATCACCCAACTCAGCTCTCTAGAGATGGATTCTCCTAAGGTCTGATGCGTATCCTCAGGCAGGACTTCCCAAGTGTAGGTTTCCACTTCCAGGTGTTTGGTGATTGTTGGATTGGATAAAATTTGATTGAGCACAAGGGAAATATCACTCTGTGTGGATTGGAATGAGCCATAATTGTCCAAAAAGACCGGCACGTGGAAGTGGATTCTCCACTCCAAGTCTTTGGTTTTTTCCAGATGCTCAATCGCCTGAGGCAAGTCCGGATAAGAAGCAAACTTCCCGTCTTTTCTTCTTGCCACTACCTGATGCAGGTAGGTCGATTCGGCAAATTCCTGCAAACGCTTGCTCAAGGTAAAACGCTCGATATTGGACTCCGGAATCATTACTTTGAGCGCTGCCGAAATCTGAATCTTTCCGACCTGAATTCCTGCATCTGCCAGTTTTTGGAAGGTATCCGCAGGATTTTCGTAGACGATCGCAAAATGACATACGTCATAGCAGGCCTGAATATGAGTTTTGATCAGCTCTTCCGCTGCCTCGGGAGAAATTCCAAGCTTCTCAGCTAGTTCCGATTTTCCTTTTGGTAAGAGCCAATTCTGAAAAAAGCTGATCAGTTCATCAGAGTTTTCCAGAATTCCATCTGGCTCAGGTTCGATGTCCAAGTGAAGTAGCTTTCCAGTTTCCTGATGAATTTTTGCCAATTCCTTCACCACCTCGATCAGGTGAAGAGTAGATTTTTCGATGGCTTCATTTTTTACCTTTTCGGTAGCGAACCAATGTCGATAAGACAGCGGAGAGGTTGAAATCCCTCCTTCCATTCCTTCAGGAAGGAGTTGTGCTAAAATCCGAAAACTCCGAATGGTGTACTCCTTTCGTTCTGCAGTTGTCCAATCCGGCGTGTGGACATTTTCTTTCACCTTCGTGCGGTGAAAGCCACCATATGGAAAGCAATTCAGCGTAAAAACATAAGCATTGGCTTTTTTAAGCCATTCTTGAAACTCCTGCATTCGTTCAGGCCGCTCAAGAATTAACGAAGCTTCATGAGATAACCTAAGCCCGATTCCAAAAGGGACTTTGTGTTTGAGGCGATTTTTTACCTCAGGAATATAGATCTTGAGGTTTTCGAAGGTCGCATCCCAGGTTTCTCCGGGATGGATATTGCTGCAATAGCTCAGGTGAAAGTCATGAATCTTCATAGGCTTGGAAAAAATCAGGATGCGTGAACGGCAGACTTTTTCTCCAAAGTACGAAGGATTTCCACAGATTTAAAGATCAAGTCGTGATCCATTTCATGCACTTCCACGCCTTTACCCAACTTTTCCAGAAGCATGATGGTCAACTGACCGCCTAAGTGCTCTTGGAACTCTTTTAGCCCTTGGATCAGGTTTTCGCCTTGAAGTTCTGGAGCAAAAAGTTCAAACCCGAGGGTATGCATAAGGTGAATGATCCGGTTGAAATCTGATTCAGAGATTCTTCCCTGCAAATAGGAATAGGCCGAATCTAGGGCAATTCCGATAGCAACCGCCTCCCCATGCCGGATTCGGAAGTCGCTCAATTTTTCCAGCTTATGCGCTGCCCAATGTCCAAAGTCCAAAGGTCTTGAGGAGCCAAACTCGAATGGGTCTTTGCCGGCGATATGATCCATGTGCATTTGGGCGGAGCGGATGATGTGGGTTTTCATGGGTTCCATCTCCTTGCGAGCCAAAGCCTCTCCAGCATTTTCTAACCATTCAAAAAAGCTCAAATCCTTAATCAAAGCCACTTTGATAGCCTCGGAGATTCCTGCTCTCCAGTCACGGTCATCGAGGGTTTTGAGAAAATTGAAATCATTCAATACCGCTACTGGTGGAACAAACGTGCCGAGGTAATTCTTTTTGCCAAAGGCGTTGACACTATTTTTCACTCCTACTGCCGAGTCATTCTGAGACAAAACGGTAGTTGGAATTCGAATCAATCGGATACCCCGATGGGAAATTGCCGCAGCGAAACCCACCATATCCAACACTGCCCCACCACCAATCACGGCAATATAAGAGTGTCGGTCGATACTGTAGAGATGTGTGGCTTCCACAATCTTTTGGTATTCGGATTCCTCATTTTTGCAGGCTTCTCCACCTACAGCTATCATAGGCTCTGCCGCCAAAGTAAACACATCCGCATTAGCAGAAGCGTAGTTTTTGATCTCAGTGATCAAATGAGAATGCGTATCAGATACTCCGCTGTCGACAACAAAGAGCACTTTAGGCACTCGATCACCACGCAGGACATTGGCGAGGATTTGATTTTGTGGATCAAATAGATTCTCGGTAAAAGCTACCGGGTAGCGAAAGGGAACCGAAAAGGACTGTTCGAGAATCGTATTCATGGTTTGCAAGCAATAGGTTATTCGGGATTTCTTTCAAGACAAGTTGTGAAAGAAATTGGTTTATTTTTCACTTAGGTTACAGCAAATTTCTTGGCTAACCAAAGGGAAATGGGAAGAAGAAGCAAAACGACTATTCCAATGGGCCATCCCGAAAAGGCCGAAGCCAAAGAAGCATTGACAATGATGAGCGAAATCACAGCTGCTTTCACCGATTTACCGATGAATTTGGGTTCTTGAGTTCGGATGGCTTTTGCCAAAGGAGGAAAGATCATATAGCCCAGCAAAGCTAAAAAAGGAATCACTTGTAGGTATCCCGGACTCTCCAGATAGGCCAAGCCAAAAATGGCCACGAAAATAGACGCATACATGCCTCCGCCCACGAAAAGCGCTTTTCGGTTTTTTCCATGTACTTCTCCCCGGCTGATCATGGTGATGGCAGCTACATAGATCAAGGGCAAAAGGCCGATGGGCCAGATTTTTTCAAGTACTTCTGGCGCTACGCTAATCCCAAGCAGAAGATTGCCGGAGCGGCAAAGTCCCATATTAATCGGACCTAAAATCCGCTGATGCTTTCCCCAATAATCATACAGCACGGCACATGCGGCCACGGCGATGGCTAAAAATCCGGCGATTGGATTGACTTGAAAGGCACAAATCACTCCAAAAACCAAAAGTAGGGAAGACATCCAAAAAGCAGCCTTTTTGGAGGCCCTTCCACTCGGGATAGGGCGCTCAGGCCGCTCGTTCGCATCCAAGTCTGCATCCGCTACATCATTGAAGGCTACTCCGCCTGCATACAAACCAATTGTACTCAATGAAAGCCAGAGTAGATTCCACCAAAATTGCTGGTCACCATAGATCCAGTTAGTGGCCATATAATCCCAGGCACCTGCAATGGCAAAACCCGCCCAGATGTCTGCGATCGCGGTGATCACATTGGCTGGGCGGGTTAGCTGTAGATAAGCGAAAAGCTTGGTATTTTTCATGGATTAATTTTCTACTCGATCGGCAGGACCCTCTACGCGAGGCACCTGACCTCCACGAAGTACGGAATTTCCTCCCAATTTTTTGGTCTGATCGATCGGCGGAGCTTTGAGCCAATCGTCTTCATGCATTTGTCCACTGAGACCGAATACCGTCAATGCATTTTGATAAGTAGTCAGACGCACATGCTCTTCAGGAATTCCCATTTTGCGCATCAGAGCCGCTGTTTTTGGCACAGCAATCGGGTCAGAAATACCCCAATCGGCTGCTGAGTTCACGATGATCCGCTCGGGTCCATATTGCTTGACGATCTCGACCATGCGCTCGGAACCCATTTTGGTATGTGGATAAATAGTAAATGCTGCCCAAAATCCTCTATCCAACACTTCTTTTACCGTCTCTTCATTGTTGTGATCGACGACCACCCATCCCGGGTCCATGCCGTGCTCTTCGGCCACGTCCATAGAGCGGGTTGTTCCTTTCTTTTTATCCCGATGAGGAGTGTGGATAAGTACGGGAAGGTTGACGTCTTTAGCCAGTTCCAGTTGAAGGCGGTAAAAACGATCTTCAGCTTCGGTTTGATCATCATAGCCGATCTCCCCGATTGCCACCACGCCTTCTTTTCCGGCATAAAGAGGAAGTAATTCCATCACCTGCTCAGCCAAGGGCACATTGTTAGCTTCCTTGGAGTTCAGACCCATCGTACAATAGTGCACTATTCCAAACTGACTGGCACGGAACCTCTCCCATCCCACCAAGGTGGAAAAGTAGTCTTTGAAGGATCCTACTTCCGTACGCGGCTGACCCAGCCAAAAGGCAGGTTCAATCGTCGCAACGATGCCGGCTTTTCGCATGGCTTCGTAGTCATCTGTGGTACGGGAGACGAGGTGAATATGTGGATCGATATACATTTCCTTGCTCATGGCTTTGGGGAATTAGTTTTTTAAAATTAATCGAATTTGGCCTGTTTAGGCTTTTTTGTCCTGAAAATCCTTGCCGATTTTCTCCCAAGAGATTTCTCCGTATTCTATGGCGGAGACCGTCTCAGGGAAGGATTTGAGCAGGTCTTTGGCTGGTGCGAAATCAGACTGATACGCCGCCAGAATCCCAGCTTCAGCCTCCAATTGGTCTTCTGAAAAGACGACTTTTTTCAAGTCTTCCAGCAAATGCTCATTGAGAAAAGGAACCACCAAACGCCACAATTCAGGCATGACCGATCGACCGGCAGCCCAACGTTCGTGGGCAAAATCCGAAGCAATTTCCGCCAAAGCCTGATTTCTCCTTTCGTCCAATTGCTGAATCCGATAAATCGGGCGCTGCATGAAGATGGACTTCAGCACCAATTGATTCCAATTTGCTTCGGGAAAATGAGCTGGTGGATACGGATTGTTCAGTGCAATCGCATCGAAGATCAAGGTCATATTCGTTCGGCAGCCGTCAATCGCCCGAGTAAGCAAGTCTTCCGAATAAGGCATAACAGGCAATGCTGCGTAAAGCGCCTGCTGCTCGTGCATATCTCCGGTCTCGAAAAGCTGATGGACTGATTTCAGCCAAGCATCTTTTCCAGGGGTATAGCTCAGTAACAGATACGATCTTGCCGTTTGCAACACATCCCAATGGCTAGGGTCAAAGCCAGTAACTAAAGCGGCGGCCTCCTTTTTCTCCGAATCAGTTAACTGGAGGTTATCCTTTTTGAAAAACCGTGAGGCTTGTGAAAAAGCAAGGAAAAATTGGGTTTGAGAAGCCTCAGAGTTGATTTTTTCAAGTTTCCCCTGAAGCCAATCAAGGCTTTGGGGTTCGGCTCTTTGGCTGATCAGTTTCTGAAAAAAAGCCAGTAGGTCTGTTTGGGTTTGCATGACATTCTTCGGATTTGAAGCGGAGATAAAGTAAATCCAAAAGCCTCAGAAAAGCCAAGGGAAATGTGTTGAAAAGGTTTAAAAAAGGCGGTTTCTGATAAATATCATGTGAAGGAGACGCCAGTTTTGAATGAAGTCAAGTTTCAAAATCGTAGTCTTCCTTTTATTTCTATTTTAGGAATCGAATAACTCTCTATTTTTATGAAATCCAACCTTCAAAAAATGCTTGACGGAGAAGCTTACGACTCTCGGGATCCTGAACTCCTAGAACTTTACCATCGTGCCAGAGGGCTAATTCTGGCTTACAATACCTGCGATAGTCGGTATTTGGAGCGGAGAAATGAGCTGATAAAACAGCTTTTGGGAAAAGTGGAAAAAGGTGTCTGGATCGAAACTCCCTTTTTCTGTGATTATGGGATCAACATCGAAATTGGAGAAAATACCTTTGTCAACACAAATTGTATGTTTCTCGACGACAACAAAATCACCATCGGAAAAAATGGGCTGATTGCTCCTTATGTGCAGATTTACACCGCTACCCATCCTCTAAAAGCTTCGGACCGGATCTATCAGGATGGAGACAGCACCCGTTACCACACCTCCACCAAACCTGTGACTATCGGCGACAATGTCTGGATTGGAGGAAATTCGGTGATATTTCCTGGGGTCAAGATAGGCAATAACGTCACCATCGGTGCGGGTTCAGTGGTTACCAAAGACATTCCGGATGATGTTTTGGCTTTTGGGAACCTCTGTAAGGTGGTGAAGAAGCTTTAATTTTTTACCAAAAAACAAGCGCTTTGGATTGGCTTATAGATTAATTTTTTAATTTAGACACTACGTTATGGATACAAAAACGAGACTCTTAAATTTTATCATCGATTCACTCTTTTATCTTTTGACTATCACGGGAATAGTGTTTTTTACTCAGGAATTGGAATTGATTCCAAAAGATAATGCAAGGATCATTTTCATTTCAGGATACTTCGCCTACTTCTTCGTGTTTGAATTAGCCTTTGGCAAAACGATAGGCAAAATGATTACCAAAACGAGGGTAGTTTCCGAGAATGGAAAAGCAAAGCCAACTATTTTACAAATTTTAACTCGCACCTTGATACGAGTTATCCCTATTTATTTCCTTTCCCATTTATTCATAGGGAAAGGCCTACATGATTATTTTTCCAAAACCATTTTAATTAAATCCTAATCCAACTAGCTATGAAAAAAGCTTTAAAACTCCTCTCGATTGGTTTACTAATCGTATCTATGTCCAGCTGTGCAACCATTTTCGGCGGACCTGTTACTGAATATCAAAGAACTAAACCAGGACCTGGAGAACCTCAAAGACAGGTAAGAGTAGGTGCACTCATTGCCGATATTTTGCTCTTTTGGCCTGCAACTATCGTGGACTTTGCCACGGGTGCGATTTACAAGCCTGAAGGTAAATAATCACTAAAACCAGCCGATTGGCTGGTTTTTTCATTTTACTTCCACCAATGGTAATTTGAAATCTTAGGCTCAATCCTATTTTTAATCCCTAAACTAATTCCAATGAACAAACTTTACCGCTATGGCCTCGGGCTATTGCTTTTGGTGTCTGTCAAAGTACAGGCTCAGAATCAAGTCATCGACGCCATTATCAAAGAAGCCACAGAAAACTCCAAACTGGAAGTTTTGGCACATGAAATCATGGACGGAGTAGGACCCCGATTGGTGGGTTCTCCACAGATGCAAAAAGCACACGACTTTGCCGTATCCACGTATCAATCCTGGGGTATTCTAGCCCGAAATGAAAAATGGGGAGAGTGGAGAGGATGGGAGCGCGGCATCACGCACATCGACATGGTTGCCCCATGGACCAAGTCTCTGGCAGGCACCCAACTTGCTTGGAGCCCTGCATCGCCGAAAGGCGGCGCTACAGGAGAAGTGGTGATTCTTCCTGAATTTGCCGATTCAGTTGCTTTTCAAAAATGGCTGCCTACGGCAAAGGGAAAATACATCATGATTTCTGCTCCTCAGAATACAGGCCGTCCTGACTACAATTGGGACGAGCATGGTACCAAAGAATCCATTGAAAAAATCCGTGCTGAGCGAACCAAAATCACAGAAAGCTGGAACAAACGTCTTCAGTCTACAGGTAAAAACAGAACCCAACTTCCTATTGCACTAGAAAATGCGGGCGCTTTGGGAATAATCACTTCCTATTGGTCCAATGGATTTGGAGCAAATAAGATTTTCTCTGCTTCTACTAAAAAAGTCCCTACCGTTGATCTTTCTCTGGAAGATTATGGACTACTTTTCAGACTTGCTGAAAGTGGCAAAAAGCCTCAAATTCACCTGAATGCACAATCCAAGGAAACCGGCGTACAGCCGACTTACAACACGATTGCTGAAATCAAAGGCTCCTCAAAACCGGATGAATATGTGATGCTTTCTGCCCACTTTGATTCTTGGGATGGTGGCACAGGTGCTACAGACAATGGAACCGGAACAATCCTGATGATGGAAGTGATGCGTGTCCTAAAGCAAGTATATCCAAATCCTAAACGAACCATCCTTGTTGGACATTGGGGCTCGGAAGAGCAAGGGCTGAATGGCTCCAGAGCTTTTGTAGAAGATCATCCTGAGATGATGGGAAAAATTCAGGCGCTGTTCAACCAAGACAATGGAACCGGTCGCATTGCCAATATTTCTGGTCAGGGATATGTAGATAGCTACGAATACCTTGGCCGCTGGCTAAGCAAAGTACCTAGAAACATTTCTCAGGAAATCAAAACCGAATTTCCTGGCAACCCGGGTTCCGGAGGTACTGACCACGTTTCTTTCGTGGCTGCCGGCGTTCCTGCGTTCAACCTGAGTGCTTCTCCTTGGAACTACTTCAACTACACTTGGCACACCAACTTGGATACCTACGACAAAATCGTCTTTGACGACGTGAGAAGTAACGTGATCCTGACTGCGATTTTAGTTTACATGGCTTGCGAAGAGCCAGACATGGTATCAAGAGAGCAACGCATCCCAGTAAACCCAAGAACAGGCGAACCTGCGCAATGGCCTGGAAAAAGGTCTCCTAACCGAAAAGGAGGAATGTAATTCTGCTTGAAATTAGAGTTAAGATCCCGCTTCGGCGGGATTTTTTATTTACCGGAAGCCTTCGACACATTGAGCGAATTGAGCTCGCCTTCCAGCATTAGCTTGAAAAACTTCTTTTTAGAAATCCAGCTCGGCAATTCATAGGATCCCACACCAGCCCCCACCTCAGTAAGAAGCATGTACTCATCAAATCCTCCACGAGAAAAATGATTGGTTGGGCTCCAATAGATCTTTACTTTTCCTGAGTTATCCACAGGGCTCCAGACCACCTTTTGGCTTTTCTTTTTGCCGATCAGGTCAGCATTTTCAATAGAAATAGTTCCAATCAGAGGAACCCCATCCAATTCCGCTTCCCTTTCCTTTTGCACTACCAGATTGAAAAACCGAAGAAAGGAGGGTAAAATATCCACCATAGCAGCCTTACCAGAACGGTAGCGCTCGTTAAGATTTTGGGCATTGGTTACCATCCATATCTCCCGCTCAGAGTCAGATTGTCCTCCATGATCTTTGCCTTCGGGTTCCTTGCGTCCATGATCTGTAGTCACCCAAATCAGCCAATCCTCATCGTAGTGTATTTGCCGATGCTGCACGGCTTCCCATACTTTTCCCACTTGCTGATCGGCCAATCGGATTGCTTCATCTAGTTGAGCGCTCTTTCCATAGCGATGACCCATATCGTCGGTAAACTGAAAATACACCCAACTCAAATCAGGACCAGCAGAACGTAGGTAGTCCGAGGCTTCTTCAGCAACTTTCCGGTCAATATCCCGAATATAAAAATGGTCCTGGTCATGTGGATAAGTCAGAGTATCCAGCTCCAAGCCATCAAATGATTTATCCAATTTGAGAAAGTTGGTCTGAGGCAAATTTTCTCCCAGAAGCTTGGTTCTATTGTCCTGCCAAGTAGAAAAAATGGCCGTGGTGGCATCGGGGCGCGCTTCTTTCAAAAAACGGAAAATAGTCCAATAGTGGTAGTTGGGGGCTTCGATCCTATTTCCCCAAACATTGTGCTTATTAGCCCAAGTACCGGTAAGCAGGGAATTGTATCCCACAGCCGAGATAGTTGGGGTTTGAGAATAGCCTTCAATTTTTCCACCGGTAAAAGCCCGAGCATAGCCTCCGATTTTAGCGATTTGATCCAAGTTGGGAGTTTCTACTCGCTCTAGCTCCGAAGCAAGAATCCCATCCAAAATGATAAATACCACCTTTTTCTCCTGAGCCAATATGGAAAAGTTGATAAGATTGAAAAAAACCATCAACCAAACACCAATTCGAATCTTCATATCTATCTGAATTACCTGTTGGAAATAAAAGGGAATTTGTACCTTTTACCAAACCCCAACCCGATGAAAAAGATCTTTCTTGCGCTCTCCCTCATTCTGCTGATTTGCGAGCTAAAAGCTCAGTCTGTGGCAGATTATATTTCTGCCCCTTTTCCAACCTTTATGACCGCATCTCCAGATGGAAAAGCAGTCGCTTGGGTGTTCAATGACAAGGGAGAGCGGAATGTTTTTTACGCCAAAGCACCAGACTTTGAAGCAAAAAAACTAACCGATTACAAAGGAGATCTTGGAGTAGACCTCGGTCCTGTGGTTTTTTCTCCGGATGGAAAAACGCTGCTGGTGGTCCGTGGAAATGGCCGGAATTCAGCCGGACAAGCGGCAAATCCCGCTCAATTACAGGAAAACACGGATAAAAAAATATACAGCTTGGATATTGAATCGGGGAAAAGCAGATGGTTTTCACCCGGAATGTCACCTGTTTTTAGTCCAGATGGAAAGAATGTAGCCTACCTGATCGGTGGGTCTGTGTACCTGAAAGCCGCGAACGACACGACTGATTCTGTAAAGCAGCTTTTCACAGCGAGAGGAAGCGCATCGATGATTTCCTTTTCTCCTGATGGAAAACACCTCGCATTTGTCTCCGGTCGCACTGATCATTCGTTTGTAGGGATTTGGGATTTGGAGAAAAAGCAATTAACCTTTCCGGAGGCAAGCTTGGATTTTGATTCCTACCCTACCTGGAGCCCTGACGGGAAAAAACTGGCCTACCTAAGAATACCAAACATCTTAAATCTTTTGCCTTTCACCTCCATCAAAGAAGCCAATCCCTGGAGTATTCGGGTTTTGGACTTGGCAAGCATGAAAGTCGGAGAAGTTTGGAAAGCAGATCCGGGTCGGGGTTCAGTCATGGTAGATGATCTACCGGCCATCAGCGAACGCCTTTGGTGGACTCCAAACGGTTCCTTGGTTTTCCCATGGGAAAAAAACAACTGGATGCAGCTCTATGCGGTCAACCCTCAAACCAGGGAAGTTCGTCATCTGACTCCAGGCGAAGGTCAGGTCGAATGGGTACAATCCTCCTTTACTAAAAATGAATTGCTGGTAACTCACAACATCGGAAATATCGACCGCCGACAAGTTTCCCAATTGGACTTATCCACATTTGAGCTAGAACTTCTATCGGATCCCCAGACAATTAATTGGGCTCCGGTGCATGTAGAAAATGGATTGGCGTGGTTTCAATCCAATTGGAACCAGCCCGGTTGGCCTATGATCCAAACCTATGGAAAAAAGAAAATGCTTGCTGAATCCTATTTCCCAAGCAATTTTCCAAAGACACTCAGCAAACCTGAACCGGTAAAAATCAAAGCGAAAGACGGATTTGAAACCTCAGCTCAGCTTTTCCTTCCCCCCAATTATGATCCGAAAAAGAAATATCCTGCAGTAATCTTTATCCATGGCGGCAGCCGAAGACAGATGCTTTTGGGCTACAACTATGGCCTTTACTATTCCCACACGTATGGGGCGCAGCAGTTTTTTGCCTCCCAAGGATACATTGCTTTGACGATTAATTACCGTAGTGGAATTGGCTATGGGATGGATTTCCGAGAGGAGGAAAATTACGGAGCCGGAGGTGCCAGCGAAGTGCAGGACGTCTTAGCAGCAGCGGATTTTCTGGCCGCCCGATCCGATGTGGATGCTTCAAGAATCGCCCCCTGGGGTGGAAGCTATGGAGGCTATCTGACAGCCCATGCCCTTTCTCAGGCCCCTGAGAAATTCCATGTCGGAGTGGATATCCATGGCGTACACAATTGGAACAATGACATTCCCGTTTTTGCGCCATGGTATGCCCCGGAGAAGTTTCCAAAGATGGCCGAACTGGCATTCAAATCATCACCCATGGCCTATGTGGATAAGTGGGTGGATCCAGTGCTATTGATCCATGGGGATGACGATCGAAATGTACTTTTTTCAGAAAGTGTGGATCTGGCCGAAGTCCTTAGAAAGCAGGGGGTTGAGGTGGAACAATTAGTGTTTCCGGATGAAGTTCATGCCTTCCTGCTGCACCAAAATTGGGTCAAGGCTTTTGATGCCACTTACCAATTCATAACAAAACATTCTTTGGCGAAATAGGAGGGTTATACACAGAAACTAGAGGAAAAAATTAAGGAAAATCCTGACAGGTTTTAAAAACCTGTCAGGATTGATTGGCCAAGTTATCCACAGCAGTAACTGCATCTTTTAATCGCTTTTCCCGATCGCCGGAAACGATCAAATAGGGAAAGCCACTTTGCTCGGCCAGCTTTCGATACTTCTCAAAAAAATACTGCCGCATCTCCAACTCCGGATATTCCCGCAACGGATCTGGTTCCCAAGGCAAATCGGTATCTGTGAGCAAAATCAACTCGTATTTTCTCTGTTGGATTTCTTCCAACACCCATGGGTCCGTTTTCCCAAACCGATGCTCAGACCAAATGTGGATAACTCGTAGATCCGTGTCGCAAAAAAAGAATTTTTGGGCCTTTTCGGCCTGTTGATCCTCTAAAGCAAGTTGCCCTTTTCCTATTTCAGCCAAGTCTTCAAATCGATAAGGTCGGTCTATTTTTTCCAGATATTCCCTAGCAAATTCGGGGACCCAAGGTTCGCCAAAGTGATGGGCCAGATCTTCCGCCAAGGTACTTTTACCGGTGGACTCAGGTCCGAGTATCAAGATTCGCTTAGGGGTTTGCATAGGTTTTGGCAGATTTGATCCAAGCGAAGAGGCCCATCGTGGCAAGAACGGTAAAAAACAAAAACTGGAAAGAGGTCAACACTAATCCTTTATAGAAATAAAGCGGAACCGAAACCAAATCCGTAATGATCCAGAAAATCCAGTTTTCCACCTTCTTTTTGGCCATGAGCCACATCCCTACAAATGCAGAAGCGGTGGTAAACGAATCCCAGTAAGGCACATCGCTGTCTGTAAACTTACTTAGGACAAAGACCAAAGTAGGATAGGAAAGGACAAAAAGCCCAAGCGAAATCAACCAACCCTTTCCATCAAGCCAAGTGACAGGCAAGACATTCTGATTTTTCTTAGGATGAGTCCAGACATACCAACCATAGATCGACATGGCGAAATAGTAGGCATTGATGCCCATGTCAGCGTACAGCCTGTATTCGAAGCAGATCCAGACATAGATCAGCGTGGATACGATACCTGTAGGATACACCCAAATGTGCTCCCGCATGGAATAAAAAACCGAGGCAATTCCAAAAAACACGGCCACAGCCTCCAGCCATGTCATGTTCTGAATACCTTGGGCTAATCCATCCAGGAGAAATTGAAAATCCATGGCCCGAAGTAAGGAATTTGTTTTCTAGCCACCAATGTTTCTATGCCACAAAGAACACTAAGAAGCGCAAAGGTTTTCAAATTTACTTTGAAGTATGTATTAGATACATTTTCTAAAGAATCAAACTTAGAACCTTGGCGACTTTGTGGCAAATCTTCTTCTGCAACTTCGCGGTGAAACAACCACGTCAAATCCGCAACTTTTCTCCCACTTGCCGGGTTTGATTGCTAACTTTGCCAGCTATGACTTTGAGCACTTTACCAGCTATACAGGACATCGACACCCTCGATCCCAAAGAGTACATCATCATCAAAAACGCCCGGGTCAATAACCTCAAAAGTCTGAGCGTTGCCATCCCAAGAAACCAATTCGTAGTCGTCACCGGACTCTCAGGTTCAGGCAAATCTTCCTTGGCGTTCGATACGCTCTTTGCCGAAGGCCAGCGCATGTATGTGGAAAGCTTGAGCTCCTATGCCCGCCAATTCCTCGGTCGGATGGAAAAACCCGACGTGGAATACATCAAAGGAGTAGCCCCTGCCATCGCCATCCAGCAAAAAGTAAGTACCAAAAATCCACGCTCCACCGTCGGCACGACCACCGAGATTTACGATTACCTCAAGTTGCTTTTCGCCCGAGTGGGAAAAACGTTTTCGCCTATTTCTGGTAAAGAAGTCAAACACCACACGGTCACCGATATCGTAGATTATGTGCTTTCCTTCGAAGAGGGAGCCAAAGTCATGATTTCCTGTCCGCTTCAGGTAGGCAGAGGACGAAAAATCGAGCAAGAATTGGAGCTTTTACTTCAAAAAGGCTACACCCGAATCCTGATCGATGGAGAGGTCTATTTCGTCGAGGATCTTTTGGGAGAAAAGAAAGTTCCCAAAGGCAACTACGAAATCCTGATCGATCGGGCCACGGTGCGAAAGAACGATGAAGACAATCAATTCCGAATCGCAGACTCGGTGCAGACTGCCCTTTTTGAAGGGCATGGCGATTGCAAAATCACCGTTCCAGATGTGGAAACCCGTTCTTTTTCAGACCGATTCGAGCTCGACGGAATGAGCTTCGAGCTTCCCTCGGTAAATTTTTTCTCCTTCAACAATCCCTATGGAGCCTGCAAGCGATGCGAAGGATTCGGAAATGTCTTGGGCATCGACCGTGACTTGGTCATACCAGACAAAGAACTTTCGGTCTATGAAGGTGCTATCGCACCATGGAGAGGAGAGTCCAGCAAACAATGGCTGGAACCGCTGTTGAAGAAAGGGATCGAATTCGATTTTCCGATTCACAGATCCTACAATGAACTCACGGAGAAAGAACAGGAGTTGCTCTGGACAGGAAACAAATACTTCCAAGGGTTGAATGCTTTTTTCGAAGATCTGGAAAGCAAAACCTACAAAATCCAATATCGGGTCATGCTTTCCCGATTCCGCGGACGCACGACTTGTCCGGATTGCCGCGGAACCCGCCTGCGAAAAGATGCAGGCTATGTCAAAATTGAAGGGAAATCCATCACCGATCTGGTCCTGATGCCCATCGAGGATGCCTTGGCTTTTTTCCGAAATCTCCAACTTCCCGAGCACGAAGCCAAGGTTGCCAACAGATTGCTAAAAGAAATTACCAGCCGGCTGGAATTTATGGATCAGGTGGGATTGGGTTATTTGACGCTCAACCGGCTGACCTCCACGCTTTCCGGCGGGGAATATCAGCGGATCAAATTGGCCACTTCTTTGGGTTCGGCCCTGGTAGGATCCATGTACATCCTCGACGAACCTAGCATTGGACTTCACCCAAGGGATACCGATCGCTTGGTTGGAGTACTGAAAGAACTCAAAAATCTAGGCAACACTGTCATTGTGGTGGAGCATGAGGAAAAAGTCATGAAAGCGGCTGATCAGATCATTGATATCGGCCCGGATGCAGGGGTGAAAGGGGGAGAATTGCTTTTCCAAGGGAAAATAGAAGATCTGATCACTAGCGGAACCACCTACACGGCCAAATACCTGCGTGGCGAGGAGAAGATTTTCACCAAAACGGGCAACCGAAAGTGGAAGGACTCCATCACTGTCAAAGGTGCTCGTGAAAACAACCTGAAAAATTTGAACGTCCAATTTCCGCTCAACACCCTTACTGTGGTAACAGGTGTTTCTGGTTCGGGCAAGTCTACCTTGATCAAAAAAGTACTTTATCCCGCTTTGGGAAAAATGCTCGGCACAGTCATCGACGAAGGTGGAAAATACGACAAGATCGAAGGTGACTACAAGCGAATTACCCAAGTTGAGTTTGTAGATCAAGATCCTATCGGAAAATCCTCCCGATCCAATCCGGTGACCTACGTGAAGGCTTATGATGCGATCCGGAATCTCTTTTCCGAACAGCCGCTATCCAAGCAGCGTGGGTACAAACCCGCCTTTTTCTCATTTAATGTGGACGGAGGCAGATGCGAAGCCTGTCAGGGTGAAGGCACCATCACCGTGGAAATGCAATTCATGGCAGACATCCATCTGACTTGCGAGTCTTGCAAGGGAAAGCGCTTCAAGAATGAAATCCTTGAGGTCAAGTACAAAGACAAAAGTATTTCCGAAGTATTGGACATGACTATTGACGAAGCTTTGGAATTTTTCAAAGGGAAAACCCAAATCGTCAATCGACTTCAACCGCTTCAGGAAGTGGGCTTAGGCTATATCGGCATGGGTCAAAGTTCGAACACCCTCTCAGGCGGAGAAGCTCAACGGGTGAAATTGGCGTCTTTCCTTGGAAAAGGCGGCACCAAAACCGGAGATCACATTCTTTTTATCTTCGACGAGCCCACCACCGGGCTTCACTTCCACGACATCAGCAAACTCCTCCACAGCATCAATGCCCTAATCGACCAAGGTCACTCGGTCCTCATCATCGAGCACAATACTGAGGTAATCAAATCCGCCGATTGGGTGATTGACTTAGGTCCCGAAGGAGGACACAAAGGAGGTCATCTGACCTTTGCCGGTACTCCGGAGGATTTGGCGAAAGAAGAGGAAAATTACACAGCGAAGTATTTGAGGGAAAGCTTTGTTTGATTTTCAAACCTGTCAGGTTTCGGAAACCTGACAGGTTTTTCTATCTTCGCAAGCACAAACAGGAATCTTAGCTCATCCACGATAGGTATCGGGAGGTTTAGATCGTCAAAATTGGAATCTTAGCTCAGCTGGTTTAGAGCGCTGCTTTGACAGAGCAGAGGTCATGGGTTCGAATCCCTTAGATTCCACTTAGTTAGGCCACCAAGGCACAAAGTCACTAAGATTTTGTGCCTTTTTTGTTTATAGGACCTTTAATTCCGACCCAAAAACTCGACCTGAAAAAAGAGTCACGCCTTTAAAACATGACTCTCTAATCTTGAGCGGGTAATGAGTCTCGAACTCACGACCTTCAGCTTGGGAAGCTGACGCTCTACCAACTGAGCTACACCCGCCTTTTAGCCTTAAAATCAAATTTAAGTGAAATTTGTAGCAAAAACTTAGAGTCTTCGTGACTTCGTGGCTATACTTCCTTCAAAAACTCGCTCAAACCCACCGCCCTCACTTTTTCCGAAAGGGGATAGCTTTCCGAGATCCGACAAATAATCACTCCCTTTTCAGCACCAGTATCTTCCATACTGATCTGCATGCCTTTGCTCAGCTTGGGAGAAAGGGTATTTTTGATCTCAATGGCCGTTTTGACCACCCCATTTTTCACCAAAAGCAGGTCACATTCGGCTCCCTGATGGGTCCGGTAAAAGAAATACTCATACTCTCCCTTCAGCGAGGCGATGATCTGCTCGATCACAAATCCCTCCCAACTCGGCCCAACCAACAGCTGATTGATCAAAGCATCCATACTATCAACTCCCGTCAGGGAATGCAGCAATCCTGTATCCCGGATAAACACCTTTGGCGACTTGACCAAACGCTTTTTTATATTTTGGTGAAAAGGCGCCAAAACCCGCACCATGAATGAACCTTCCAAAAACTCCAAGTATCGGTTGACCGTCGGGCGCGTGATGCCCAGAGCCTTGGCAAAGCTTTCTGCATTCCAGATTCCTCCCTGCGCATTGGCCAGCATCATCCAAAAACGCTCTACCAGTCGCGGATCGGTACTCAATCCGATTTGGGCCAAATCCCGCTCGAGGTAGGTTTTGATAAAGTTTTGCCTCCAAAGCTGAGACTCCCTTTCGCTTTTGGCCAAAAAGGAAAGCGGAAATCCACCCCGAATCCAGAGCTTTTCCAACTCATCAGAAGCAATCTCTCCAAGGAAAAAAGGCGTCAGTTCCAAATAACCAATCCGGCCAGCCAAGGAATCAGCACTTTTGCGAATCAAATCCGGTGAAGCGGAACCCAAGAGGATAAATCTTCCAGGCTCCCTTTGCTCATCGATGAGACTCCGCAGCTCCGCAAAAAGCTCCGGCATGAGTTGGATCTCATCGAGAATGACCGTTTTGTCAGCATGGGCTTTTAGGAAAAGCTCTGCATCGACCAGTTTAGCGCGATCAGAAGCCTTCTCGAGATCGAGGTAGAGGCTTTCCTTTTCAAGTTTCAGGTTTTTGACCAAGGTAGTCTTACCCACCTGCCTAGGCCCCAATAGGCCTACAGCCGGGAAAATGGAAAGATATTCCTGCAAGAGAGGGAAAATACTACGACCTTTTACCATGAAAATCGAAAGTTTGATTTACGGATTTCATGGTAAAAGTAGAGAGTTTCAAAGTATTATCAAATCATTTTACCATGAAAATCGAAAGTTTAATTTACGGATTTCATGGTAAAAACTTTTGAATAATTTTGCTTCCCGCAGATTTTCGCAGAAAAAGACACAGATTTTCGCTGATAAAATCTGCGGAGATCAGCGAAACAAATCTGCGCATATCTGCGGGAAAGTTTAACAATTAAATCACCACCACCCCTTTTCCCAGCATCTTCCGATCCAAGATAGCTTGCAAGGCCTCCGGCGCTTCTTCCAATCGGTACTTTCTCCCGATATGCTGCTTGATTTTTCCTTCCTGAATCCAGGTGACGAGTTGGCGGATATTCTGGAAACTGGCTTTGGCCTCCACTTTGGAAAACTGACCCCAAAATACGCCCATGATTGAGCAACCTTTGAGTAGCGGCAAGTTCATAGGGATTTGGGGAATTTCCCCATTAGCAAAGCCCACGATCAGGTAACGTCCCTTCCAAGCTATGCCTCGAAGTGCCGATTCGGTGAATTTTCCACCAACCGGATCATAGACCACATCCACACCTTTGCCGTCGGTGAGTTCCTTGATGCGGGTTTTGAGATCTTCGGTTTCGTAGTTGATGGTGAGATCGGCGCCTTTTTCATGACAGAGCACAAGCTTTTCGGCTGATGAAGCCGCAGCGATTACTTTGGCACCCATTACTTTTCCCAACTCTACTGCGGCTAAACCTACTCCGCCTGCCGCACCCAGCACCAGCAACGTTTCTCCGGGTTGGAGATTTGCTCGGTCTTTTAGCGCATAGTACGAAGTGCCATAGGTGTAAAGCGTGGTAGCTGCAACTTCTGCTGATAGACCTGGAGGCAAAGGAAACACCCGATCGATATCCACAGCCACTTTTTCTGCAAATCCTCCCCAACCACAAAGCGCCAAAACCGGCTGCCCAATCTGAAATCCCTGAACTTGCTCACCCAAACCGATGATTTTTCCCGCTACTTCTCCTCCCGGAGCAAATGGCAACTCTGGCTTAAACTGATATTTGTTTTGAATAATCAACACATCCGGGAAATTGACCCCGCAAGCCTCCACAGCGATCAGAACCTGATTGGAAGAAGGAATTGGATCGGAAATTTCCTTTACCGACAACGTTTCCGGCAGGCCAAATTGGGTACAGATTAATGCTTTCATATTTTTGAATATGCCACGAAGGCACGAAGACGATAAGGATTTATTAAATTAAAGATCTAAAGTTTTGAATTTCAATGAATCATTCCAAGCCTACAGATTTTGAAAAAAAATCGGAACAGCTGTGGTTCATGCTGCTTTTACCATTCATAAGGAACTTGGGCCGGGGCTTTTGGAGAAGATTTATGAAGTATGCATGGAGCATGAACTTAAAAAAGCGGGATTTAAAGTGAAAAGACAAGTCAATATTCCGATTTGCTATGATGGGATTTGGTTTGATGAAGGACTCAGGCTGGATTTGCTTGTCGAAGATCGAGTGATTATAGAACTAAAAGCTGTAGAGGTGGTAAATCCTGTTTGGGAAGCTCAAATCATCAGCCACCTCAAACTTTCAAAATTGAATCTTGGCTACCTTATCAATTTCAATGTTCCAGTAATTAAAAAAGGAATTCGGCGTTTTGTGAACACTTAAGTTTCTTCAAGGCTTATGTATTTGTGTCCTTTATCTTTTGCGTCTTCGTGCCTTCGTGGCAAAAAAAGAAAATTCCTAGGCAAATCCTCCCGAAAGGAATAATTTTGAGGCCTTTAGAAACCTAAAACACCCAAATATGTCCGTAGCTGCTTTTATTGCCAACAACAAAGACCGCTTCCTCAATGAACTCCTGGATCTTCTTCGGATTCCCTCCGTCAGTGCTGATCCCAAATTCAAAAACGATGTCTTTTCGGCAGCCCAGTTTGTCAAAGAATCCTTGGAAAAAGCAGGTGCAGATGTAGCTGAAATCTGCGAAACGGCTGGCTATCCTATCGTTTACGGCGAAAAAATCATTGATCCGGCAATGCCAACTGTTTTGGTCTACGGCCACTACGACGTGCAGCCCGCCGACCCTTACGAACTTTGGGATTCGCCCCCTTTCGACCCGGTCATCAAAAAAACTTCAAATCATCCTGAGGGAGCAATTTTTGCCCGAGGGTCTGCCGATGACAAAGGCCAATTCTACATGCACATCAAAGCGTTCGAAGCAATGATAGCTTCCGGAGAATTAGCCTGCAATGTCAAATTCATGATCGAAGGCGAAGAAGAGGTTGGCTCGGACAACTTGGACAAATTCGTTTTGGCCAACAAGGAAAGACTGAAAGCCGATGTGATTTTGATTTCCGATACCCACATGATTAGCATGCAGGATCCTTCCATTACGGTAGGACTTCGCGGCATGGCGTATATGGAAGTGGAAGTGACCGGGTCAAACCGGGACCTACACTCCGGAACCTACGGAGGTGCTGTCGCCAACCCGATCAATGTGCTGTGCAAAATGATCGCCTCCATGAAGGACGAAAACGAGCACATCACCATTCCAGGATTTTATGAAAAAGTACAGGAACTGACTGCTCAGCAGCGTCAGCGACTGAATGAAGCCCCTTTTGATCTCGATGAATACAAAGGAAAACTTGACATAGAGGATGTCCATGGTGAAAAAGGGTACACGACCATCGAGCGAGTGGGCATCCGACCTACCTTGGATGTCAACGGTATTTGGGGTGGATATACCGGAGAAGGCGCAAAGACCGTATTGCCATCCAAGGCCTATGCAAAAATCTCCATGCGACTCGTACCCGATCAGGATTGGCATGAAATCGCCCAGCTTTTCGAAGCTCATTTTAAAGCCATCGCTCCAAAATCCGTCAAAGTAAAAGTAAAGGCTCATCACGGAGGAGCTCCTGCGGTAGTTTCCGATTCTTCAATCGGTTATCAAGCTGCTGAAGCGGCTATGGAGGAAACCTTTGGGAAAAGACCGATTCCAACCCGTGAAGGAGGTTCTATTCCGATTGTAGCTCTGTTCCAAAAGGAATTGGGCAGCGATCCGATCCTGTTTGGCTTTGGTTTGGATACCGATGCGCTTCATTCACCCAATGAGCATTATGGGGTGAAAAATTATTTTATCGGGATCGAGACCATCGCAGCTTTCTTCAGACACTTCAGAAGTCTGAGTGGAAAGTGATCAAAGTCGCTAAAAGCCCTCTCTAAAGAGCTTAATTTCGAACCGCAAGACCTAAATCCTTGTTTGCCAGAGTAAATCCAAATCTCGCATGACCCCAAATCCCCAAAAGATCGGCAAGCTTTTGCTTCCGGTTTTTCTTTTGATCTCCTTCCTTGCCCAAGCCCAATTGGTTAAGCCACCCAAGTGGACGTTTACTTTGGAGCCAAAGGAACTAAAGGTGGGAGAAAAAGCCACGGTAGTCATGGAGGCGGAGATTCCGATGGGTTGGTATGTATATTCCAATGATTTTGACAAGGATTTGGGTCCTCTTCTGACCGAGTTTATTCCTGCCGAATCGGGAGACTTTGCAGTGGCCTCCAAACTCAAAGCCATCAATCCTAAGAAAAAGTTTGACGAAGTGTGGGAAGGAGATGTGACTTATTTTATGGGAAAAGGGCGGTTTGAGCAGCCCATCACCATCAAAGCAACATCCGGAACGATCAAAGGCTCACTGGAGTACCAAATGTGCTCAGATCTGACTGGGCAATGCATCAACTACGAGCAGGATATTGAGATTGAGTTCACCGCAAAGGAAGGAACTACTAAAACACAGCCGTCTTCAGAAGAATCGTCTCCGACTAATTCCGAAAACACTGAAATAACGAACGGGACCATTTCCAAAGATTCCCTAACAACAGAACCTCCATTTTCTATTGCAGAAACCGAATCAGAAGATATTGCCCAACCCTTAGACTTTACTGCCGAAGGGGAAACTGAATCACTGTGGGGTTTTATGGTCTTGGCTTTTTTGGCGGGATTGGCGGCATTGATTACGCCTTGTGTGTTTCCGATGATTCCGATGACGGTGAGTTTCTTTACCGGGCGATCCAAAAAACGATCAGAAGGAATCCGTCAGGCATTTATTTATGGGATTTCCATAATCGGCATTTACACCATTGCTGGTACAGCAGTGGCAGCGATTCAAGGTCCTGAGTTCGCCAACTGGCTAGCCACACACTGGATTCCAAACGTATTTTTCTTCCTAATTTTCATCGTTTTTGCCCTTGCCTTTTTGGGCATGTTTGAATTGACTCTGCCTTCCAGTTTGGTGAATAAGATCGATGCCAAAGCTGAAAAAGGCGGACTGGGTGGAGTATTCTTTATGGCCTTTACACTAGTGTTGGTTTCTTTCTCCTGCACCGGACCGATTGTGGGTTCGATCCTGATTTCTTCCGCTGGAGGAGAATTGGTCAAACCGGTTTTGGGCATGTTCTCCTTCGGCTTGGCTTTCGCCATTCCGTTTACCTTGTTTGCGATTTTCCCTGAGTGGATGCAGCGATTGCCAAAATCTGGCGGTTGGCTGAATTCTGTCAAGGTCGTTCTGGGCTTTTTGGAATTGGCCTTGGCCTTCAAGTTCCTCTCCATTCCCGATTTGGTGTACCATTGGGGCATCTTGGATCGGGATATTTTCCTGGCGATCTGGATTGTCATTTTCTCTGCTTTGGGACTTTACCTATTGGGAAAAATCAGACTGCCCCACGATTCCAAACTGGATTACATCGGGGTACCTAGATTGCTTTTAGCTTTGCTGACTTTTGCTTTTGTGGTTCACATGATCCCGGGACTTTGGGGCGCTCCGCTCAAAATCCTCAGCGGTTACCTGCCTCCGATTACGACTCAACAGTTTAAAATCGATGGAGACATCGCTACAGGTGATACTCCTTCTACCTATACAGAATTGATCAAGTACGGAGATCGGCTTAAAATTCCGCATGGAATCCAAGGCTACTTCGACTACGAACAAGCTCTCGAAGCCGCAAAGCGTGAAGGGAAGCCGCTTTTGATTGACTTCACCGGACACGGCTGCGTGAATTGCCGAAAGATGGAGGAAAATGTCTGGGTGGATCCACAGGTGTTGAAGCGCCTAAAGGAAGACTTTGTGATGGTGGCACTCTACATCGACGAGCGGCTAGAGCTTCCGGAAAACGAATGGTACACCTCTAGCTATGACGGCAAATTGAAAAAGACCCTCGGCAAGCAAAACGCTGATTTTCAAATTACCCGATTCAACAACAATGCCCAGCCCTATTATGTAATCCTAGATCATAATGAACAGCTCGTGGCTAAACCTAGAGGATACAACACGGATATCTCAGCTTTTGTGGAATTTTTGGACGGGGCGAAGAAAGAGTTTGAAAATCGATAAACAATTTTAAAATCGTCGGATTGGTCTGACGTTGTAAATATTGTATTTATCATATATAGTTTGCTCAGGAAAATCTGTAAAGAGTTGCCTCCATGCGGCAAAACTTTTTTCATATTCAGTGGAAGACCAGTAAGCTGAATTAAGTTCTTCTGAAAATCCACCTACTATTTTTCGTTGCAAATAAAGCTGATTTAACTCCTCTTTACTTGGCAAAAACCAATCATCAAATCCATTCAATACCAGATTTTCGCAAAGTTCCGCTGCAGTTCCGACATCATTACAGTCTCTTACAATAGCTAAAGTATTTTCAAAACCAGAACCTATCCCTTCAGCATCTGCACCCTTAATTAGAATCGATGGACAGCCCCAAGCAGCTTGGCCAACGCCCTCACTTGCAGCTATCAATCCATGATTTCCTGTTTCATCTACATAAAAAATTATTCCTCCTTGATAGTCTTGACCAATCCTGAATTTGGGTTCTTTTTCACAGGAAAAAAGGATAAGAATTGAGCCTATCACGAAGCTAAAAATTTGAAAGCTTTTTGCATTCAAAATCTGTGATTTAGACTTTTTTACAAAAAAATGATTTCTGATAGAAATTTTCATATTAGTTAAGTTAAAACGTAAAACTCAAAAACAAAATATTAATCGTTTAAACCAACTACAAAAAGTCTCGAATCAAAAGGAAAATCTTCCTGACCGACTATTCGAATAGCTGAGAAATCCGAATGATACGGATTGATCAAAAAGTTAAAATCACCCGGCACTACCGCTGAGGGCACTTTCAGAACGCAGTTTTCCTGGTCAGCCACGTATGCATCTCCGATTTGCTGGGTATCTAAGAGATGGGGAAAGCTACTCCAATTGGCAGGTAAGTCTTCTTTGGAGAGGGAGGCGATCGAAACATGACTCGGGATATCAATCTCGACCATTACATAATCATTGGGTAAAATAGATAAGGAAAGGTGAACGGCAACTTCAGCCATCGCCAAAGCCCGACTATCTGCACAGTAAATCAGCTCAGTTCCTTTGGAATTCCAGCGATTACCGGAGAGGGCGGCCCCTTTTCCGGATAGTTCTATTCCATGCTTTTTTCGAATCAGCCTAAAAACCCGCATCAGACAAATACGCCTTGATCTATCCGATGAAGCTCATTGAGGACTAATTCTTTGCCGTAGGAATCCCTCAGCAACTCGATCGGACGTCGATTACCGAGTGCATGGCTACTAGCATTAAGCCAAGAAGCAAAATCTTCCCCTGTGTCAAACACCTCCAAACCCACCGCAGTCACTTCCATCAGCTCGATGATCTTCTCAGAGTGAATCGACCGGAAGATATAGTCGGATTCTTTTTTGTAGCGCTGTAAAGACTTGAGAGAAATGTCCAAGAAATCTGACCACTCCTGATCGGAAAAAGGAGTCATCTCCTTGATAGACATAAATAGTGATGTGGGAATCCCCTGACGAATCACATCCACCACCATCATCCGATCCGAAAAAAACCCGGTCAGAGGAATCCCCTTCAAGGTAGGATAACGTGAATAACGAGGAAGGCTGGTGATATAGGTCGCCATCTCCTCCGCCACCCTATTGATATGTTGAAAATCAGAATCGCTCATACGCCGGAATTTTGTCTTATAAATTACGACAAATTTCCAAAAATTGTTCTCGGATTCCAGTTTTTTCTATAATCTCCTAAAAATCAACCTTCAATGATCCGGTTTTTAACCGCCTTTTGCACGGCCTCCATTTTATTGTGGACTTGGAGTTTGGCGTAGATATTCTCAATATGCTTACGGACGGTTTTGGGTGAAATAAATAGATTTTCCCCGATCTGATGGTAATTGAGCCCCTTCGCGGTTTGTTCCAAAATCTCAATTTCCCGGGCTGACAGATTAATTTCTTCTTTGGCCTCTTCAAAATTGGGCGGATTCCGAAGCAGTTTAAGAGCCTTCATCGCAATGGAAGGAGTCATGGCGGCACCCCCTTCTAGTGTATCTATAATACCTTGATGCAAGGTGGGAGGATCGACTTCTTTTAGAAAATAACCATGAGCACCTGCCTGGATCGCTTTGAAAATATGCTCGTCGTTGTCAAAAACGGTCAGCATAATCATTTTGATCTGTGGATATTTTTGAGCCACCTTATCCACTGCCTCGATCCCATTCATTTTAGGCATTTCGATATCCATCAAAATAAGATGGACATTAGGATCCTTGTCCAATTTATCTAGGAGCTCCAAACCATTAAATCCATGAAATTTGACTTCCAAATCAGGGTACAAGGAAAGCTTATCCAAAATGGCTTTAAGCAAAAAGGTATTGTCTTCTGCGATGGCAAGTTTGATGGTCATAACGGATACGTTTGACTGAAAAATAAAAAAACGGCTTTTGCCATCCTAGGAGACAAAAGCCGTTTTGGAATTATTTCACTTGAGATTATGGATAAATTTCTTCCAAAATCTGCGCTAATCGGACACTTGCTGCGATCATTCGCTCTTCCGCGATATGGTAGTTTTCATACATATACTGATAGCTAATTTTCTTGTTTTCTGGAAGTTTGTACACCATAGGACGATAGCTAACAGCTTCCTTTAGCCAATCGAGCATGGTAGCTGATCTGTATTTTGCCTGCAATTCAGGAGTCATTCTTCGAAAGAGTTCTTCCCCTATTTCGGTGTAACTCATGCCTTGACGATCGATCATCCCGCTGTCCCAAAGCGCATGGAGATTGGTAGGTTGATTGAAAAATTCAATTTTCACGTCATTTCCACCTCGGTCATCTCCAGTACCCACGTGCAGCGGCTGATGGATATCCTCTACCATGTGAATTAGCATTTTCAGCTTTTCAGATTCGGTTTTGGGATCCAATCCTCCGGCTTTCAATTCAGCTTTGATTCGCTGAATAGCTTCATAAGCGTCACCTGTTTTCTCTTGAGTGCTCGGGTCATATTCCCCGTTTTTGCTATTGAGGTAATGCCAGGTAGTCGCATAATCAAAGCTTCTGTCGGATCGAATATCATCCATCCAAGTTCCACTTTTTCCCAAAGACATGGGGTAGAGGATTTTTTCAATCTTCTTTTTGGTGGACTTTTTCATTTGCTTTTCCGCCATATACCCGATCAAGTAATGACCCAATTGTCCCCATGCGAAAGCCTGAGAAGCCATAAGACTGAAGAAAAGCGTAAGTGTGAGGGTTTGTATTCTGTTCATAATTGTAACAAAAAAGCGAAGATCGTCCTTCGTTAATTTTTTGAGTTAAGGTAAAATTATCCTTTGGTAAGTTCGGAAACGGCAAGCCAAGCCATTAAGCCTGAACCTATCTCCAATGCATTCTCTTCGATATCGAAAGTCGGAGTGTGCACTCCTGATACGATTCCACGGGCTTCATTTCTTGTTCCCAATCGATAAAAGCAGCCATCGATTTCCTGAGAATAAAAGGCAAAATCTTCTGCAGCCATCCAGATATCCAAATCCAGGACATTTTCCTCTCCGAGGTATTCTCGGGCAGCATCCATAGAACGGGCTGTCAATTCAGGTTCGTTTTTTAAGAATGGATATCCTTTTCGGATTTCAAAATCCAGTTGACCTCCCATGCCTTCGACAATTCCATGAGCTATCTGAAGCATTTTCTCATGAGCTTTTGCTCGCCATGCTTCATCCAATGTTCTGAATGTACCCTGAATTTTCACTTCGTTCGGAATGACATTGGTAGCACCCAACGCCTCCACTCGGCCAAACGAAAGCACAGAAGGAATTTTAGGATTAGCAACTCGGCTTACAATCTGCTGAAGTGCCACAATCATGTGGGATGCAATCAACACAGGATCGATAAAAGTTTCCGGCATAGCACCATGTCCTCCTTTTCCTTTTACTGTGATGTATATCTCGTCTGTACTGGCCATGTAAAGGCCGGGACGAAAGCCCACTTTTCCCGCTGGAATCATCGGCATCACATGCTGACCGATGATGGAATTTGGTCGTGGGTTTTCCAAGACTTTATCCTTGATCATCAAGGAAGCACCGCCTGGAACTAATTCTTCACCGGGTTGGAAGATCAGCTTGATCGTACCTTCAAACTGGTCTTTGACTTCGTTCAGAATTTTTGCAGCTCCCAAAAGTGAGGCAGTATGCGCATCATGTCCGCAAGCATGCATCACTCCTGGATTCTGCGATTTGTACGGAACATCGTTAGCCTCTACGATAGGAAGGGCATCCATATCTGCACGAAGGGCAATCACTTTTTTATCCGGATTTTTTCCTTTAATCAAGGCAGACCATCCTGTGGTTGCTTTAGACTCGATCTCGGTAATTCCAATTTGGCGTAACTTTTCCTCTACGAAAACCGCTGTCTTGAATTCTTTAAATGAAAGCTCAGGATTTGCATGAAGGTGTCTGCGGGTGGCAATTACCTCTTCTTTGTATTCCTTTGCCAGGGATTTAATTCTGTCCTTGAGCATTTTGATCGGTAGTAACGGGTGGCACGTATTCTTTTCTCAGGAATCTATCCTGAATAATTCGTGCGGTGGGAAATTGTGTTTTGATTCTGGAAAATGCTTTTTGCGCCTCCACTTTATAGGTGTATTGGCCAATTTTCACCAAATAGCGCGGTTGCTGGTACTGCATCTCGGGAGCTATTTCAGGGAAATAGGTCGTGAGATCGTCTCTGGTTCTAAATGCAGCATTTCGATCTATTCCTGAATAAACCAAAACCGTGAATCCACTAAAATACGGTTCAGATTTATTCTTGTCGTAAATCCTTTTTTGCAATTCCTTAAGCTGGCCGTCCACAGCCTGTGAGGAAGAAATTACCTCCGGATTGGTCTTTTCTGCTGTCGAAATGAAATCGGGATATTCTGGCAGCGAAGCAGTTAAATTTTCTTGATAACCGGAATAAGAAGTAGGTCCATCCGAAGACAGTGTCCCCGTGGATTTACATCCAAGGATCAAAAGTGAAATTCCAATTACCCAGAGATTTTTCATTTAACCTTAATTTTCAATGACTACACAGACTCCATCTAGGATGTCTTGCTCCACACTTTTGTATTTGACATCAAGCTTGGTGCTTCCATCTTTGTATTGAACAGAAACTTTATCATTTCGACCGTAGACTTTTTCCGTTTTGCGAGGTGCTACAGCCTGAGGTGCTGGTCTTCCTGCAGAAGCAGCCGCTGCAGCTGCACGGTTTGCTCCCGGATTTAAAGTGCTACCAACTTCTGCTTTAGATGCCTGAACTTTTGGTTCGGGGGCACGCTGCACCTGAGCTTGCTGCACTTGTGCTGGATCTTGTTTTGGCAAATCAGCACGGCTAAGGAAAGAAATCATATCCTCATTGAGCTTGCCCATAAATCGCTTAAACATCTCAAAAGCTTCAAACTTATAGATCAATAGCGGGTCTTTCTGCTCATAAACGGCATTTTGTACAGACTGCTTCAGGTCATCCATATCACGAAGGTGCTCTTTCCAGTTTTGGTCGATGATGGCTAGAGAGACGTTCTTCTCAATTGCTCGAATCAACTCGTGGCCTTCTGTCTGAATAGTCTTTTCCAAATTACATACCACCCCTATCTGCTTGATTCCATCAGTGATAGGTACCATGATATCTTTGACTGTGCTTCCTCTTTCTTCCTGAACTCTGGTGAAAACAGGCAAAGCAGTCTGAGCAATGAGTCCATTTTTCTTCTGGTAAGTCTCAAAAGCTGTGGCATATAGCTCTTGAGTCAATTTGCCAGCATCTTTGGTTTTCAGATCTCCTTCGGAAATGTGATAGTCTACTCCAAGTGTGGTGAAGATGTTCATTCTGAGATTTTCGGCATCTTCTGTCGATTTACCCATTGTTATGAGGCTCTCGCATACATCATAGACGATGTTGAGGATATCTAGTTCTAAGCGATCGCCCTTCAGTGCATTTCTTCTTCTCTTGTAAACCACCTCACGCTGAGAATTCATAACATCGTCGTATTCCAAGAGTCGCTTACGTGTACCAAAGTTATTTTCTTCGACCTTGCGCTGTGCACGCTCGATCGACTTGGTAATCATGCTATGCTGGATCACTTCACCTTCTTCAAGGCCCATACGGTCCATCAGTTTGGCGATTCGGTCAGAACCGAACAAACGCATCAAACTGTCTTCCAATGAGACAAAAAACTGGGATGAACCGACATCCCCCTGACGACCGGAACGGCCTCTAAGCTGACGGTCTACGCGTCGGGATTCATGGCGCTCGGTACCGATAATCGCCAAACCTCCAGCTTTCCTCGACTCTGGGGTCAACTTGATATCTGTACCACGACCTGCCATGTTGGTTGCAATAGTCACGGTACCCGGCTTACCAGCTTCCGCTACAATATCTGCTTCACGGGCGTGTTGCTTGGCGTTCAAGACTTGATGAGGTATTTTCTTCAGGGTCAGCATTCGGCTTAGCACTTCTGAAATTTCTACAGAAGTGGTACCCACCAAAACTGGTCGACCTTGAGCTACAAGCTCATTGATTTCATCGGTGACTGCGTTGAATTTTTCTCTTACCGTTTTGTAGACTTTGTCTTCTCTATCCTGACGGATAATCGGTTTGTTCGTAGGAATAACGACTACATCAAGTTTGTAGATTTCCCAGAATTCACCAGCTTCGGTCTCCGCAGTACCGGTCATACCTGCCAGTTTGTGGTACATTCTGAAGTAATTCTGAAGCGTAATCGTCGCGTAAGTTTGGGTAGCGTCTTCGACTTTTACATTTTCCTTGGCTTCGATAGCTTGGTGCAAACCGTCAGAGTAACGACGACCTTCCATGACACGGCCCGTTTGCTCATCGACGATTTTTACTTTACCATCTACGATGATGTATTCCGTATCCCGCTCAAACATACAGTACGCTTTGAGCAGCTGGTTTACGGTATGGATTCGCTGCGCTTTGACGCTGTAATCCTTGATCACTTCTTCTTTTCTTATCAACTTTTCTTTGTCGTCGATAGAAGAGTCTTTCTCCAATTCGGCAATCACCACTCCGATATCAGGGAGGATAAAGAAATTTGGATCTTCGTTTTTGGCAGTCATTGCCTCAATGCCGCGGTCTGTTAGATCCACCACATTGGTTTTTTCATCGATGGTAAACAACAGCGGTTCATCAGCCTCAGGCATGTTTCGCTTGTTGTCTTGTAGGTAGTAATTTTCTGTTTTCTGAAGGATCACACGAACCCCAGGTTCAGAAAGGTATTTGATCAGAGGTTTATACTTTGGAATACCTCGATATGCACGGAACAGCGCAAGTCCACCTTCTTTTTCATTGCCATCGGCTATGTTCTTTTTTGCCGTGGCGAGAAAACCTTGCACAAGCTTTCTTTGCTCATCCACCAAGGTAGAAACACGAGGCTTCATTTGATCAAACTCGTGGACATCCCCTCTAGGAACAGGCCCGGAAATAATCAACGGAGTACGTGCATCGTCAATCAATACGGAATCGACCTCATCGACCATAGCAAAATGATGCTTTCCCTGTACGAGATCTCCAGCCTCGCGAGCCATATTGTCACGGAGGTAATCAAAGCCAAATTCATTATTGGTGCCATAGACGACATCTGAGGCATAAGCTCTTTTTCTCCCGGGAGAATTAGGCTGATACTTGTCGATACAGTCTACAGTCAATCCATGGAATTCAAAAATTGGAGCATTCCACTCGGAGTCTCGCTTGGCTAGGTAATCGTTTACTGTGACCAAATGAACGCCTCTTCCTGAAAGCGCATTGAGGAAAGCCGGTAAGGTAGAAACTAAGGTTTTACCTTCGCCAGTTGCCATTTCAGCGATTTTCCCTTTGTGAAGGACCATCCCACCAATGAGCTGAACGTCATAATGGACCATATCCCAAACGACCTCATTGCCAGCAGCAATCCATTTGTTGTGCCAAATGGCTTTTTCGCCTTGAATTTCAACATTGGGCTTACGTGCTGCGAGTTCTCTGTCATAGATATTGGCAGATACTTCGAGCTTTCCATTTTCTTTGAATCGGCGGGCTGTTTCTTTGACAATGGCAAAAGCAGTGGTCATCACATCGTCAAGAACCTTTTCCAACTCGGTATCTCGCTCTTTCTCGAGCTTGTCGATTTCGTTGAAAAGCTGATCCTTTTGATGGATTGCTTCGGAAGGAAGACCTTCTATCTGGGTTCTAAGGTCAACGATTTTGTCATCAATGGACTTGAGTCGATCGTTGATTTTGAATCGGAGCTCTTGGGTTTTTTCCCTGAGCTGATCATCATTGAGAGATTTTAGCCCAGCGAAAATCTGGTTGATTTCTGTGACTTTCGGGAGAAGTTCTTTGATATCTCGATCGGATTTGGTGCCGAAAATTTTGGCCAATCCTTTTGCAATAAAATCTAGCATGGTATTATGTTGAATCCCTTTTTAGGGGCTTAAAAATAAGCCCTTTTTGTTAGAATTGATAATAAGGCCTTACTGACTATAGGCCTGTTTGTTTAATGATCTATAGGTTGATTTTCCCACTGAAGACTTGTTCTGCGGGACCTATGAGCCAGATATCATAAAATCCTCCTAGATCATCTTGCTGAAACTTCACAGACAGACTTCCTCCGAGAGTTTTAATTTTTACCTGATTCTGGTTTTGATTGGCTCCAAAAACAATTGCAGCAGCAGTCACACCTGTACCACAGGAAAGCGTTTCATTTTCTACCCCACGCTCATAAGTACGGACAAACACTTCATTTTCACTGATTTTTTCGACAAAATTGACATTGGTTCCAGCAGGAGCGTAGCATGCATCATATCGGACCGATTTGCCTTGATCATACACAGGATAATTTTTGACATCCTCCACAAATCGGATATGATGAGGAGAGCCCGTGTTTACAAAATAATCTCCCAAGCTTTCTTTAATTCCTGTGACATTTCCCATGAGCAACTCTACTTGACCTCCTACCAAAATAGCTTCATGAGAGCCGTCAATCGCCAGGAAATGGGTTTTTTCTTTGATAATTCGCAAAAATGCGGAGAATGCAACGGCACATCGTGCTCCGTTTCCACACATACTTTGAGAACCATCGGCGTTGAAATAGATCATTTCGAAATCAAAATCAGCATGGTTTCTAATTAGAATTAAACCATCTGCTCCAATTCCGAATTTTCGGTCACACAGTTGTTGTACTAGGTCAAGGTTCTTTTCGTCGAATCGCTCATCACGATCATCGATCATGACAAAGTCATTTCCAGTTCCTTGGTATTTGTAAAATGAAAGTTCCATTTGATTTTAATTGTCAGGGCTAAAACAAAAACTTATCCAGATCCCCAAACGCTCACAAACTTAACCAACTTGTCAGAAAATCAGACTTAATGTCTGAACCCCAATTCCAAAATCGTCAGAATATCTCTAGTTTTCGCAACTATCTTTTGATTGAGATGGTTTTGAACTAGCATTTAACTAAGGAGACTATGAAAAATAAAAACACAGACATAAGCCGAAGAAATTTCGTGACTAACACCGCAAAGGCAGGACTTGGAGTAGGCTTGATCGGAGCCTCAATTTCTGATTTGCTGGCGAAAGGAATGGCCATACCTGAAAACTTTCCATTTTCCACCGGCTTTTCCCAAAATCCGCTAACCTACGCATATAGCGCTCTGGAGCCTCATATCGACGCGCGCACGATGGAGATTCACTACACGAAGCATGCCGCCGCTTATGCCAATAATTTGAAAGATGCAGCTAAAGAAGAAGGAGTAGACACCTCAAAACCTCTGGAAAATGTACTAGGCAATATCTCCAAATACACTCCAAAAATGAGAAACAACGGTGGAGGACACTATAATCATGAACTGTTCTGGAGTATCATGGCTCCCAAAGCTGGAGGGAAGCCTGAAGGTAAACTGATGGAAGCCATTACCGCTTCTTTTGGATCTTATGAAGCATTTGTGACCCAATTTGAAAATGCGGCTAAGTCCAGATTTGGTTCAGGGTGGGCATGGCTGGTCGTGCAGTCTGGAGGAAAACTAGTGGTAACTTCTACTCCAAATCAAGATAATCCGCTGATGGATGTAGCCGAAGTGAAAGGAACACCGATTTTGGGGCTGGATGTGTGGGAACATGCCTATTATCTCCATTATCAAAACCGCAGACCTGATTACGTGAGTGCATTTTGGAATGTGGTCAACTGGAAAGCCGTCGCAGAGCGGTATCAAGCTGCCCTCTAAAGAATTGAAACTAATAAAGGCCGGAAAATCCGGTCTTTTTCTTTTATTTCAAGCCTGAATTAAGAATTCCAACATCATGCAAGATCCAAAATCCCTCACCTCAGTCGCTCTTTTTCATCAAACATTCAAACATCCTGTTCTGCCTGAACCCACCATTCCTTCCGAGACTCGATGCAACCTGCGGGTATCGTTGTTGTCAGAAGAATTGAAGGAACTTGAAGAAGCTATTGAGAATAAAGACATCGTAGAAATTGCCGATGCGCTATGCGATCTGCAGTATGTCTTGTCAGGAGCTATTCTTGAGTTTGGATTGGGAGAAAAATTCAAGACGCTTTTCGACGAAGTACAGCGCTCCAATATGAGCAAGGCTTGCAAAACCGAGGATGAGGCAAAAGCCACAGTAAAGCATTACGAAGACAAAGGGACTCCTTGCTTTTACGAAAAAGAGGGGGACTTATACCTGGTCTTCAGAGAGGGAGATCATAAAACCCTGAAATCGGTGAACTATTCTCCGGCAGATCTGAAGGGGATAATAGAAAAATAGGTTTGAATATCTTATTGAAAAAACCGGTTTAGGCGACTAGATCGGTTTTTTTGTTGAAAAAAGACCATAATGGCTGCAGGTTTCAAATTCAACAAAGAGTTTAAAAAACTTTTCCCAGATCCGGCTTAAAACACAAAAAGCCTCCCATTTCTGAGAGGATTTTGAATTTACCTGCCAAAGGCAGGCCAGGAGCGGGAATCGAACCTGCCTGCAGCAGGCAGGCCCGCACGGCCGATATGGCCTCAAGATTTTAAGTCAACAAATTCCTTAGAAATCTTTTGCTTGAAGTTGTTTTTAGTCTCTTCTCTTCAGCCCTAGCATCTTCCCTAGTTGCCTTTTCAACACAATAAATTAATTCGAATGGAGTATAGGGCCTAGTCGTTTTTTCATAGCCTGAATTATGCCTATTCAGCCTTTCTTCTACATCATGTGTAATTCCAACATAGATGTAGTTTTTAATTTTACTTTTGATGGCATAAACATACATGATTAAAAACACAAAAAGCCCCACATTTCTGTGAGGCTTCTGTACCAGGAGCGGGAATCGAACCCGCACGGCCGATATGGCCACAAGATTTTAAGTCTTGCGTGTCTACCTATTCCACCATCCCGGCTTGCTCTACCATTTCGTAGAGATTTCAGGCATCTAATCACAATGTCCTGAAACGAAAAAGCCCTTTTGCAAGGGCTTCTTTTGAGCGAGAGACGAGATTCGAACTCGCGACCCCGACCTTGGCAAGGTCGTGCTCTACCAACTGAGCTACTCTCGCAATAAATTTTGCTCTTACCGTCGTCTGAGCGAATTGTGGATGCAAAGGTATACCCTGAAAATATTTTTGCAAGGCATCATGCAATAATTTTTTTGGGGTTTGATCGATATTTTGTGTTTAGTCCTGATTTTCAGAACTCATAAGAAACCAAAATTTTCACCATTTCACCCACGTTTCTAGCTCCCAGCTTCTTTAGGATGTTTTTCCGGTGAGTAGCTACCGTATTTGGTGAGATGTTTAGAATGCTGGAAATTTCTTTGGATTCTTTACCTTCCAATATCAAATTCACAATTTCTCTTTCTTTTCCTGTAAGTGCTACCTCTCTGTTAACAGGAGAATTTTTACTCACAAATATCTTGCTTCCCTCTTCCTTGGTGAATGAATAGTTCCAATCATAACATTTAACCTTAGGCGGGGTAAACAGCGGGATTATGATATGCAAATCCATAATGAAATTACCTACCTCGTCGATCACATATGGTCTAACTTTGGCCGTCACCCATGTGATTTCTTGTGTTTTGCGATGTACCCATCTAGTAGTATAGGAGAACTGAAACGTATGTCTTTCAGGAATACTAAGAGAATGATAGACCTCAAAAACTATTTTCTGAAAATTAAACAGCTCTGGTCTATCCTCGGGATGAATCATTGTAAAGGAGGTTTCCATTCCTTTATTATGAAACATGGAAGCCGGGTAGCCTGTAAGGCTTTCCACATTTCCTGCGAAAAAAGCCAAATTCAAATTTCGATAGTCAAAGCAAGCAATCAAGAGCTCTTCACGCATTCCTATCGTATTGCTCAGGACTAGTAATTCGTCTTTTAGCTTTTGCTCATCAATTTCACCCTGAAACTGCTGTTCCTTCCAATTTTTAAAAAACTTGGTGTATTTATCCTGCTTTTTAAGGTCTTTGAGTAATACCTTATCCATAAAAAAAGCTTGAAGAGTTTTGTTTGGTAGCGTTAAGGTAATAATAAAATATAGTTAATTATTCCATTTTCTTTTTGATTTCATGAAGCTTCAAAAGTGCCTCTATTGGTGAAATAGTGTTGATATCCAATTCATCAATAAGTTTCTTTGCCTCAGTGAGTTTGGGATCCATCTCAAAAAGGCTCAATTGGAAATTATTTTTAGGAACGGATTTAAAGGTTTCCTTTTTTTCCTTTACTGCCTTGTCTTTTTCCAGATGCCCCATGATTTCAGCAGCTCTTAATACCACCGGATTTGGCATTCCGGCCATTTGAGCCACATGAATTCCGAAACTGTGCTCGCTACCTCCTTCTTTGAGTTTCCTCATAAAAATGACTTTGTTTCCAACCTCTTTGACTGCCACATTGAAGTTTTTGATCCTCGGAAAGTCACTAGCCAGCTGATTCAATTCGTGGTAATGGGTGGCAAAAAGCGTCTTTGCTTTGAACGTGGGATGGTTGTGCAAAAACTCCACAATGGACCAGGCAATGGAAATTCCATCGTAAGTTGAGGTTCCACGACCGATTTCGTCCATCAGTACCAAGCTTCGATCCGAAAGGTTGTTGAGAATACTAGCTGTCTCGGTCATCTCAACCATAAAGGTGGATTCACCCTTGGAGAGGTTGTCAGATGCCCCCACTCTTGTGAAGACCTTGTCAATAATACCAACTCTGGCAAATGACGCCGGTACAAAGCTCCCCATCTGTGCCATCAACACGATCAAAGCTGTCTGTCTCAGCAAAGCCGACTTACCAGCCATGTTGGGACCCGTGATGATCATGATCTGCTGACTGTCATGATCGAGGTAAATGTCATTGGGCACGTAATGCTCCCCGACAGGAAGCTGCTTCTCGATCACCGGGTGGCGCCCGTCTTTGATCTCGAGGGTTTCGGTATCTGATATTTTAGGTCGATTATAGCCGTTACTCAAAGCCACTTTTGCAAAAGAAAGCAAGGCGTCCAGCGTACCCAAAACTCTTGCATTTTGCTGGATTTGAGTGACATACTGAGCCGCTTCTTGAACTAACTCCTGAAAGTACTTCTGCTCCAATCCGATCATTCGATCTTCAGCATTGAGAATCTTCTCCTCGTATTCCTTCAGCTCCGGCGTAATGTAGCGCTCTGCATTGACTAAGGTTTGCTTACGAATCCACTCGACAGGAACTTTATCCTTGTGGGCATGAGTGACCTCGAGGTAGTAACCAAAGACCTTATTGTAGGATATTTTTAGGGAAGAAATACCTGTATTCTGAACTTCGCGCTGTTGGATTTGAACCAGGAAATCCTTGCCTTTATTTGCAAGGCCCCGGTATTCATCCAATTCGGAATCGACCCCGTCTTTAATCACGCCACCCTGATGAACTAGCATAGGTGCATCTTCCTGAAGCTCCTTCTCGATTTTTTCCAACAAAAATTCACAAGGGTGAATCTGATCCGAAAGTCGCTTTAGCGTCGTATTTGACTGGTTTTTGAGCAATTCCTTGATCGGAAGGGTGGATTTCAAAGCTCGCTTGATCTGGTTCATCTCCCGGGGATTGGCACGACCCACTACCACTTTGGAAATCAATCGCTCCAAGTCGCCGATATGACGAAGAGGGCCAAGAATCTCCTCGATCAAGGTAGAGTTTTGGTAGAAAAAGTCCACCACATTCAGGCGCTCCTCGATGGGTTGCTTTTCCTTCAAAGGCAGCACCATCCACTTTTTCATCATTCGTGAGCCCATAGGAGTCACGGTTTGATCTAGGATTTGGATTAATGGCACTCCACCTTCATGTTGAGGGTATACCAGCTCGAGATTACGGATGGTAAACTTGTCCAACCACACGTATTTTTCCTCCGCAATCCTGGAAATGGATGAAATATGCTGGACTTCCCGATGCTCGGTTTCCTCCAAGTAATACAAAATCGCTCCTGCAGCTACAATTCCTGACTCAAACTCCTCGATACCAAAACCTTTCAGGTTGGCTGTGCCGAAGTGGGTTTTGAGTTTTTCGTAAGTAAAATCAAACTGATAGACCCAATCTTCGCAGTGGAAGGCGATGAAGTCATTTTTGATCAACTCGGCAGCAGTCTTTTTGGCAGCTTTGGAGAAAATGAGCTCTGATGGAGCAAAGCTTTGTAGCAGTTTTTCGATGTATGCCGAATTTCCCTCGGCACACATAAATTCCCCTGTGGACACATCCAAAAAGGCGATTCCGTGCTTTTCCTTTCCAAAATGGATCGAGGCGAGGTAGTTGTTTTTACGGGTATCGAGTACCTGATCGTTGTAGGATAGACCTGGGGTAACCAGTTCGGTCACACCGCGCTTCACGATTCCCTTGACCATCTTAGGATCTTCGAGCTGATCGCAAATGGCCACACGATTTCCCGCACGGACGAGCTTAGGAAGGTAATTGTCCAAGGAATGATGGGGAAAACCAGCCAGCTCAATGTGAGAAGCTGCACCATTGGCCCTTTTGGTAAGCACAATATCTAACACCCGGCTTGCCACGACCGCGTCCTCTCCAAACGTCTCATAAAAATCTCCGACTCGAAAAAGCAACAAAGCACCCGGATGCTTGGCCTTGATGGCGTTGTACTGCTTCATCAGGGGAGTTTCCTGTCCGTCTTTGGATTTGCTCATGGGTAAAATGGAATTGTCGTACTTTTGAAATCGGGAATATGGCCTGAAAATAGCCGATTAGGGCAGGAGATCAAAAAAGATGAAGAAATTAAGCATGGACGAACTCGACCGATTGTCTGTCGAGGAATTTAAAAAAACCCAAAAGTCACCCATCGTCCTTGTCTTGGACAATGTGCGGAGTTTGAATAATGTCGGGTCGGCTTATAGGACAGCAGACGCTTTTCGAATCGAGAAAATCTACCTTTGCGGCATCACCGGCACTCCTCCTCACCGCGATATCCAAAAAACAGCACTCGGTGCAACGGAATCCGTGGAGTGGGAATATTGTCTCACTACCTTGGAAGCAATTGAAAAACTGAAAAGCGAAGACTATCAGATTTGCGCTTTGGAGCAAGTGGACCGGTCAGTGATGCTCAATAAATTTTTCCCCGAAAAAGGAAATAAATATGCCTTAGTCTTTGGAAATGAGGTTTTTGGAGTTGAGGAAGAGGTGCTGAAAACCTGCGATACAGTCCTTGAAATCCCTCAGCTTGGGACAAAGCATTCGCTTAATATCTCTGTAAGCTTGGGAATCGCCGTGTGGGATCTGATGGTGAAACTGGAACAGTTTTAATCTTTCAAAAAGCGATACCGAATCCCAAAAGATCCTCTGAATATGGATTCGTTGCCTACTAGCCCCGCAGCTTCAATATGAAAACCGAAGTCTTTTTTGTCAAAAGGATAAACATTTATACCGGCCGGAATAACAAAACCTTCGAAACTTTGGACTCTTCCTCCAAATCCTCCATAAACGTCCAGTCGTTCATTTTTGTAGAATACCCTATTGATCACCAATTCAAGAGATACATCTGAAAAAAAATTATCGGTTCCGACCCTGAACTCAGGAAGCCATTTTTCCCCGAGTTGTTTGTTCACTCCTACAAAAGGAAGATTGCTTTGATGATAAGATACGGTCCACTGAGCAAAAGAAACTGTCGAAACTAAACCGAAGATTGCAAAAAGAATAAGTTTTTTCATGAGGGAAAATTAGCAAAACTAAACTAATATCCAAGCTCACTAAGTTTCACATGCGTTTTGATGAGATTAGAACTGGCTTTGGCCACGATTTTTCCTGATTCTTTTCGGATGATTGCTTCCCAGTGATTCAGATTGGATCCCGAGCGAACCAACTTAGCTGTAACTTCAAGCTTTTCCCCAACCTGTGCCGCAGAGAGGAAATCCACATTCAGATTGATACTGGTCATGAGGTATTCTGATCCAGCCACAAAATTTCCCATCCCAATCACATCATCCAACATCAAGGAAGCAATGCCTCCGTGGAGAATTCTTCCCGGATTGCACATATCCGGGCGAACGATGTATTGCACCTTGATGTGATGGTCATCTACATCCAAAAGCACACCCGAAAGCCAATTTCCTGCTGCAGAAGGGGTATGATCCAGCGTTTTTCCGATCTGAGATTTGAAAAAGTCGAGTTGGCGCGTAGGTGATTTTTCCATTACTTCTGTGATTGATTGATCAGGCGAAAATAGTCTTCCACTATCGTTTTGAAAACCTCTTTTTCCTCTTCTGTAGACCAAATCGGAAGTTGTAGATCTCCAGTTTCAATCAAAATTTCATAATTAGCTTTTATCCAAGGCTTTAATTGATTCAACAGTCTGAAATGATCCTGATTATTTCCATTGGAAAAATCAATGACTTGAGAGTCTGAACCGGCATTCGTTCGAAGTCTGATAGGATACTCGGCATTCTGAAGTTCAAAAAAGACATACGCGTCATCCTTCACCGGATTCAGAATGATCAGTGGATAAAAGGTCGGTAAGGAATCAGACTGAAATCTTTTTCCATGCCTGAAAAGCGTCATTCCTGCATCACGTCTTACTTCCCGATCGTAGTGAATGGACCGTACATTCAAAAAATAAAGTTTATCCGCATCCGAAATTTTGAAGGTTCGATCTGCACCGGTATTGTCTGCCCGATAAGAATTGAAAAAGGAAAAAACCAGCACCAATCCCAAAGAAGAGAAAATGAAGATTTTTAGAATCTTGATGAGCTCGGGAGTGAGAACTGGATCTTTCGCAGACATGCAATTCGTTTTTCACTTTAACCAAGAGAAGAACCAGAGGTTTTGAAAAGCTTACCTGACGTAAGATCCTGCATTCATATCAATCGAGGTACCCGTGGCATGGTCTGCAAGGCCAGAGCAGAGCAAAGTTACCATCGGCGCAATGTCTTCCGGCAGGGTCAATTCCTTGAGTGCAATATCTTTGAGTGCAAAGTCTTCTCCGTACTCAGCGAGAATGTCGTTGGCCATGTCCGTTCTTGTAAAACCGGGAGCAATCAGGAAAGCTTTGATACCTATCTTTCCATAATGCCTAGCTATCGAGCGGGTTAAACTCACTAATGCTCCCTTGGAGGCTGCATAGGCTAAATAATCCGGGGTATCACCTCGGAAAGCCGCCCTGGAAGAAATCATCACAATTCGGCCATTTTCCTGAGACTTGGCCTGATCGATAAATTCTTTGCTGAGAATCCCGACAGCAGTAGCATTGACCGCCATGACTTTTTCCCAGATTTGGTGCCATTCTCCGGTAGGAAGGGTATCAGGGGCCATGGGGGAGATGCCGGCATTATTGACCAAAGCGGTCAAGGGGCCGTATTTTTCCACCAACCGGGGAATAAAACCGACTACTTCTGCAGATTGAGAAAGATCACAAGGTTCGATATGAGCTGGATTCTTGAGTTGGTTCAGAAGACTTTCCGCCTCAACACGATTGGAGTTGTAATGGATAATGACCTCAGCGCCTGACTCAGAGAGCTGCCTTGCGATAGCTCTTCCGATTCCACGTGAAGCTCCCGTGACTAGGATCCGCTGATTTTTAAGGGAAATATTCATGTCAATTCAGGATTTACCGATCAAAATTCCGCAATACCAAATGATGCACATGAGCGAGATGATGCGTGGAATGCCAGGCATACATTAGTGTGATACCATCTAAAGATTGTGATTTCTGCTTTTCGGGATGGAAAAAGGTCTTTTTGAAATCTTCGGGCTTCATAGATTCCAGTAGGGTAATCCACTTCAGATGGATAGCTTTGATCACTGCCAAAGCGGGCTCAATCGGCAGATTGGAATCGGGAAGCTCTGCCCATTCGGCTTCATCATAGGGTTTAATGGTCGGATTTTCTTCAGTCAAAGCAAGTTTGAATCGAATGAATGCATTCATGTGGCTGTCTGCACAATGATGGATCAATTGTCGCACGGTCCATCCACCCGGACGATAGGGAGTATCCAGCTGTTCGGGTGATAAGGGACTTACCGCTGTAAAAATCAGACTTGGAAAGCTTTTCAGCGTCTCGATGGCTTCTCTGATGGACGCTGAATCTAAACTTTCAGGAAGTTTAAACTTTCCGATGGGATATTTGAGGAATTCGATGTCAATGCTCATGGTCTTGGATTATTGTCCACCTGCAGCGATGGTCGCCAAATCTACATGTTTTGCCCCATAGGCCAAAAGCACATTGGCACAGGCGCAAAGTGTAGCACCTGTGGTAATGACATCATCCACCAATAGAATCCGAAGTCCGCTTACATTCTCAGTTTCCTTCAAATCAAAGACCTCGTCCACATTTTCCAGTCGTTGCAATCGGGACTTTTTGGTTTGGGTTTCGGTGAATTTTTTCCGCTCCAGCATTTCCTTGGCAGGAATATTCATGGATTGGGAAAGGCCTGAGGCAAATTTCTCACTCTGATTGTAGCCTCTTCGCTTTTGCTTCAATGGATGGAGGGGAACAGGGATGATGATGTCCCATTCTTCAGAAAAACCGTTTTGAGCCAAAGTAATCCCATAAAGCCGTCCCATTTCTTCACCGATTTCTGGTTTACTGCGGTATTTGAGCAGATGCAGGAGCATTTGGCTTTTCCCCTTTTTGGTAAATCGGATAAAAGCCATCACACGATTTACAGGCATCAGTCCTTGAAGTTTGGAAGTCAATTCATTGTCAAAAGCACGGAGATGAAAATTGGCCCTGGGAAGTGTTCCTTGGCAAATAGTGCAAAGGCATGGCTCAAAATCAAAGAGACTATTTCCGCACAATGGACAATTGCGCGGAAAAATGAGGTCCAAAAAATCTTTCCAGAAAAATAAACGCATGGGTAAAAAGTGTTGTTGTTCCACCTTAGGGTATAATAAGCTTTATATTTACCCCTTGGACTAAATTAATCCTTAAGCTAATGAATCTGATAGAGGAATTCAACGAGTACCGCGCCAAAATGAACGAGCGAATCCTATCTGAGGATAACAAAGTGATCAAGCGCTTTTTCAATTTGGACACCAATACTTACGCAGAAGGGGAGTTGGATGTGAAAACCAAGGAAATGATTGGGTTGGCCTGTTCGATGGTATTGAGATGTGATGATTGTATCAAATACCATTTGGGAAAATCATTTGAAGCGGGAGTCAGCCGAAAAGAAGTTTTTGAAGTTTTTTCCATCGCCATGATTATCGGAGGATCTATTGTCATCCCTCATTTGCGCAGAGCGGTAGAATACTGGGAAGAACTTGAAAATCAAGGATAAAGCATATGTTTAAGCGGGATTTAGATCTTGAAAAGCGTTGGTCAAAACTCCTCGACGGACTCAAGGATACCATTGGAAAAAAACCCAATGATCTAAATGGCGTACTCTTCTTGATAGGAGTGCAGGAGTTAGGTCAGGGAACAAGGACTTTTTCCAAAGAACAAAAACAGGATTTGATGCACATTGCCGTTTGTAAGGTGCTGAGCTATGGAGGATTTTACGAACTAGACTTTGTAGATCAAGAAGGTTGGCCACATTGGAAATTGGTAAAAGAACTGCCTCACTTTGACTTGCTGGAGCAGGAAAAACTACTTAAGCTCCAAGTCTTGGAATACTTCGAAAAAGAGTATCAAATTGAAATCTAAATGAAGATTATATCATATAATGTAAATGGAATTCGATCCGCCATGAACAAAGGATTTGTGGACTGGCTTCGCGAGGAGAATCCGGATATTATTGGCTTACAAGAAATTAAGGCACAAGAAAAAGATGTTGACCCTGCTGTTTTCCAAGACTTAGGATACGAATTGTATTGGTTTCCAGCAGTGAAAAAAGGGTACAGCGGTGTGGCTATTTTCACCAAGATCAAACCAAAATCTGTGAAATACGGAATGGGATTGAACAAGTACGATGACGAAGGGAGAATGATTCAGGCAGACTTTGAAGGCTTTTCCTTTATCTCTTCTTATTTTCCATCTGGTACCACGGGTGATGTGCGTCAGGATTTCAAGTATGAGTTCTTGGATGATATCTATGGTTATATGCAGGATCTGAGAAAGGACAACCCAACCCTCATTTTGAGCGGGGACTATAATATTTGCCATAAGCCCATAGACATCCACAATCCTGTTTCCAATAAAAACTCTTCCGGCTTCCTTCCTGAAGAACGGGCATGGATGGACAAGTTTACCGATTCGGGATTTATTGACACCTTCAGACATTTCAACCCTGCGCCTCATCAGTACACCTGGTGGAGTTTTCGGGCTAATTCTAGAGCAAAAAATCTCGGCTGGCGTATAGATTACCATATGGCAACCAAGGAATTGCAAAACAAACTGAAAAGTGCCGTAATTTTGTCGGATGTGAAGCATTCAGACCACTGTCCGATTGTATTAGAAATTGATTAAAAAAAGACAAAAAGATATACCTCATAGATTATTTCTCCGATGAAGTCTATAAAAATTTCAATTCCATCTCTGATAGAGAACATTAAGATCATCGAAAGCTTCATTGATAATGCCAAGGAAAACTTCGAGATCAATGATGATATCTATGGGAACATTATGATTTCAGTGACAGAGTGCATTAGTAATGCCATTATTCACGGAAATCAAAATGATAAAAACAAACTGGTTCATTTGGAACTCCGAATGGAAGATGATCAGCTGAAATTCATCATCGAAGACGAAGGAGAAGGTTTCGATCTTGCTCTATTACCAGATCCTACCGAACCGGAAAACATCGAGAAACCAGGAGGAAGAGGAATTTTCTTGATCCGACATTTGAGTGATGACGTGAAGTTTGAAGAGGGGGGAAAGAAAACAGTACTTTCCTTTTATATGGATTAAGAGATGGCAATAAATTTCTTTACAGAGGACATCAAGTTTGATTTACCACAAAGGCAGAAGAGAAAAGCTTGGCTCAAACAAATCGCTCAATCCGAAAACTTTAAAGTAGGTGAATTGAATTACATCTTTTGCTCTGATGAGTATCTCTATCAGATCAACGTGGATTATCTCAATCACCATACCTATACTGACATTATCACCTTTGACAATTCAGAAGATGAAAAACTGATCGAAGGTGACATTTTCATCAGTATTGATCGGGTTAAAGAAAATGCTCAAAAACATAACCAAGAAGAATCCTCAGAGCTCAGTAGAGTAATTTCACATGGTCTTTTTCACCTAATGGGATACAAAGACAAAACCAAGTCAGATGCTGAAGTCATGAGGAGTAAGGAAGGTTTTGCAATAGAAATATTTAAAACACTATAAACGTTTCACGTGGAACAGCTGATCAAGGAAAGTTCAGATTCCATGTTTCCCGTGAAACATCAATAAAGAAAAGTCATGTTTCCAAAATATGATGTGATCGTAGTAGGAGCAGGCCATGCCGGCTGTGAAGCAGCACATGCTGCTGCGAAGATGGGATCCAAGGTATTGCTATGTACCATGAATATGAACACCATTGCCCAAATGTCTTGCAACCCGGCAATGGGTGGAGTAGCTAAAGGCCAAATTGTCCGTGAAATAGATGCCCTGGGAGGAATGTCCGGAATCGTCTCGGACAAATCCATGATCCAATTTCGAATGCTCAACCGATCCAAAGGTCCTGCTATGTGGTCACCAAGAACCCAAAATGACAGGATGAGGTTTGCCGAAGAATGGAGACTGGCCTTGGAACATACTCCCAATGTAGATTTTTGGCAGGAGATGATCAGTGGACTTTTGGTGAAAGACGGCAAAGTAGGAGGAGTAAGAACCGGAATCGGGATAGAAATCGAATCTGAATCTGTGGTATTAACGAACGGAACATTTCTGAATGGAGTAATCCATATCGGAGAAAAGCAATTCGGAGGAGGTAGAACAGGAGAGTCTGCAGCCAAAGGAATTACCGAACAATTGGTTCAGCTGGGCTTTGAAGCAGGAAGAATGAAAACCGGTACTCCGCCACGAGTAGATGGAAGAAGCTTGGATTATTCTAAAATGGAAGAACAACTCGGAGATGAAAAGCCGGAAAAGTTTTCCTATTTGGATAGTACACAGCCCCTCCAAACTCAAAGAAGCTGTTGGATCACGTATACCAATAAAGAGGTACACCAAACCTTAGAAACAGGTTTTGACCGGTCTCCTATGTTTAATGGACGAATCCAAGGCTTAGGCCCTAGATATTGCCCAAGCATTGAGGACAAAATCAACCGATTTGCGGAAAGGGAAAGACATCAGATTTTTGTAGAACCTGAGGGATGGGATACAGTGGAAATCTATGTAAATGGATTTTCTACTTCCTTACCAGAGGACGTTCAATACAAAGCCCTGAGACTAATCCCGGGATTTGAAAATGCAAAGATGTTCCGCCCTGGATATGCAATCGAATATGATTTCTTCCCCCCAACACAGCTCAAACTTACTCTTGAGACACATTTGATCGAGAATCTATTCTTTGCAGGTCAGATCAACGGGACTACAGGTTATGAGGAAGCAGCATGTCAAGGCTTGATGGCAGGTATAAATGCAAGCTTGAAAGTACAGGAAAAGGATCCTTTTGTCTTGAAAAGATCAGAAGCATACATCGGGGTTTTGATTGATGATTTGATCAACAAGGGGACTGAGGAACCTTACAGAATGTTTACCTCAAGAGCAGAATTCAGACTTTTGCTGAGACAGGATAATGCTGATTTGAGATTGACTGATATGGGATACAAAATCGGCTTGGCTGATGAAGAAAGGTATCAAAAGATGCTCGAAAAGAAATCTGAAACAGCCAAATTGATCAATGATCTGAAACAAAAAAGATTTGCCCCTGAAGAAATAAATGCAGGTTTGTCAGAAATCGAAACCGCTACCATCACTGAAAAAATCAGCGCTGAGAAACTTCTCAAACGTCCACAAGTAGGAATGGAGGAGTTGAAAAAAATTCATCCTGATCTGAAAAGCTATTTGGACAAATACACCAAGGAAGTTCTCGAACAAGCTGAGGTACAAATCAAGTACGACAGCTATCTCGATAAGGAAAAGCAAATGGTAGAAAAATTGTCCAACATGGAGAATTTCAGAATTCCTCCTAAGTTCGACTATTTGGCCATTACGGCTCTTTCAAACGAAGCAAGACAAAAGTTGAATAAAATACGTCCTGAAACCATGGGACAAGCATCTCGAATTAGTGGAGTATCTCCAGCAGATCTATCTATTTTGACCGTCTATTTAGGAAGATAAAATGCCAGAAAGACTAACCAAATGCCCACTCTGCAAAAGTGGGCATTTTCTTAACCATATTGAATTGACTGACTTTGCTGTAAGTAAAGAGTCTTTTTTACTTTCTAAGTGTACCAATTGTGAATTACTGTTCACCAATCCGAGACCGAGCCAAGAGGAGATCGCTCCTTACTACGATTTTCCAGAATACTATTCTCACCAAGACAATTCTAAAAATCTTACTCAGTGGATTTACCAAAAGGTGAGAAATTACAGCATTTCGAGAAAAGTACAGCTAATTGAAGAATTCGAAGAACCGGGAAGACTTCTTGATTATGGATGTGGAACTGCTGAATTCTTAAATGAAGCAAGAGTTAACCTTTGGAAGGTACAAGGCATAGAACCAAATGAGAAGGCTAGAAACCAAGCAAACAAAAAGCTAGGGGGAAAGATCTTTGAAAACATAGACGATCTGAAGAAGGATAACACATTTGATGTGATTACCTTGTTCCATGTCTTAGAGCATATTCATGACTTAAGGAAAACGATTAAAAAAGTGTTAAATCATTTGAAATCAAATGGTTATATCTTAATCGCGGTGCCAAATCATGAATCATGGGATGCAAAGTATTATTCAAAACATTGGGCAGGGTGGGATGTACCAAGACATCTCTATCATTTTAATGCCAAAGCCATCAGACAGTTTCAAGAGGAATTTGATCTGGACCTAATCGATACCAAACCCATGATATTTGATTCATACTATGTAAGCCTTTTGTCAGAAAAGTATAAGAATACGAAATCAAGTCTATTGAAAAACTATTTGAATGCAGTGAAAAACGGATTCACTTCAAATCAAGAAGCAGGACTTCCCGGAAACTACTCCAGTAACATCTTTATCTTCCAAAAAAAGTAAAGCGAGTGAGACATTTATTAACACTAGCTATCATCAGTTTCCTTTTGGGATCCTGTGCAAAACAAAGCTCCCCGACAGGAGGACCTAGAGACGAGAAGCCTCCAGTCCTGCTGGAATCAGACCCAAAAGACCAAACATTAAACCTAAAACCTGAGCAACTCAAATTAACCTTTGATGAGTTTATTGCCCTCGAAAATGCATCAAAAGGAGTCGTTGTTACTCCGAGAATAGATAAAGACAAGGTTGAGTTTACAGCATTGAAAAATACCGTTACCGTCAAATTAAATCAAGAACTAGAGGACAGCACAACCTATGTATTCGATTTCCAAAAGGCTGTAGTTGATCTTTCCGAAAAAAATCCAGCAGAGAACCTAAGAATAGTCTTTTCAACAGGATCCTCTATTGATAGTCTCAGCATAGAAGGAAAGATCAATTTTTATTTCCCAGAAGCTAAAGAAGACTTTAAAAACGTACTCGTGGGACTCTATCCTTTAGGCGATACCACGGACGTTTTTACCGCTCAACCTTACTATTTAGGACAAGTGGATACCTTGGGGAATTTCAAATTGACCAATATAAAAAATGGTCAATACAAGGCTTATGCATGGAAGGATCTAAATGGAAACCTAAAAGGAGACTATAAATCAGAAGAACATGATTTTGTATTAGACACCGTTAGACTTGAAACGAATCTCCAAGATCTTCAATTCAACCTTGCTAAAGCTGACCTAACACCTATACGAGTCTTAAGGTCATCAACTTCAGGAAAAAACTATGACATCATTCTAAATAGAAACACTGTTAAAACAGACATTAGCCATCCTGAATTAGGTCAAGAATACTTTTTTTCAGAGAGTGACAAAAGAATCCGGATCTATCCAAAAGCTTTAAAAACAGACAGTATTCCATTTAAAATCTATTTGCAAGATTCTGTGGGGTTTTCTAAAGACACCCTCATTTGGGCAAAATTTCAGAACTCTGAAAGAAAACCTGAGAAACTAGAATTGACTGCCAACTCTGGGAAAAACTTCTATCGGAACTTAGCTGTGGAATTAAAATTCAATAAACCATTAGTAAAGATCAACCTAGATTCACTGTACCTTCAATATGATTCGGCATCATTTATCCCTGTGAAAAGAGAAATGTTACACTTTTCTGACTCAGTAAAGAGAGATATCCTAAATATACTATTCACTATTCCTGACTCTATAGATAAGGAAATAATGACACTGAGAGCATCTGATTCCACCTTTATAGACATAGAGGGTCAAGTAAATGAAAAGAAGCTTGAGGCAAACTATAGGAAGCTCAAGAGAGAAGGTCTAGCAGATGAAATCAAAGGCATCATTAAAGGTGGAGAACCTCCTTACATTGTCCAATTGCTAGACAGTAAAGATGAGATCATAAGAGAGGAAATTATCGAAAAAGGCAATGCCTATTCCTTTAAACTGGTGGAGCCCGGTACATTCAAAATAAAGGCGATTGAAGACCTAAACGGAAATAGAAGATGGGATCCTTCCAACTACATACAAAAAAGAGAAGCAGAAAGGGTATTCTATTTTACAGGTGAAGAAAACAAAAAAGAGATAGTAATAAGAGGTGGATGGACACTAGAAGACCAAAATATTACTGCAAATCCACCTACCGGGCTACCAAAAATGACATTGAATCCTGTGGATAAACCATAAAACTTGTGTGCAAAACATAGGAAAAACAATGAATAACTTGAGGCTTTTCAACCCAACAGGAGCAAACTAAGCAATCTTAGAAATTGGTTGGGAATAAGTCAGCATTTATCCACGAAAGAATATCAAGTTTTCAACACCTATTTTACACACAACTTGCTAATACAACACCATCCACAATCCAAAACAATAATTTGCAAACAATAGATTTTCAATTAGTTGAAAGTGGAAAATTAGTGGATAACATGTTAACCAAAGTCAAGGAATAATTTAAAAGATGTTATTAACTCTGAAAGACATTTTTATCAACAAATTCACATCCTTAATAACCTTAATAGTTTTTTTTAATTAAATAAAATAATAAAGATATAGAGGTGTGAAATGTGTGGATATCTAAACATTGTGAAAGATTATTTGATTTGGTAATATTAGACTCTTTAAACCCAAACTATCCAAATCATGCAACTCACCCGACTATTTGATTTGATACCCTATCAGATAAGTAAGTACAACAAAGAAGTAGCCTTTAGCCGGAAAGAAAACGGAACTTGGAAAACCTATTCTTCTACAGAAGTAAAAAAAATTATAGACAACCTTAGTCTTGCATTCCTTTCTCAAGGAATTGAAGAGGGAAACAAAGTCGCCATCATCTCAGAGAATAGACCAGAATGGAACTTTATTGATCTAGCCTTACAGCAAATTGGAGCCATCTCAGTTCCGATGTACCCCACAATCACTTCTGAGGACTACTCATACATTTTTGATCATGCTGAGGTTAAAATGATTTTTGTCGGAGATCAGACCATTTTTGAAAAAGCTATCCAGGTTGCCGGAGATTGCAAGATTTATTCCTTTGATCACCTAGAGGGAGTCGAGCATTGGTCCAAACTAGCTGATAAAGGTGAATCTGGTGATTTGGCAAAGCTTGAGGAGTCAAAATCTAAAGTCAAATCCGAGGACCTTTTCACCATAATTTATACCTCTGGAACTACTGGCCGACCCAAAGGTGTAATGCTTACGCATGCCAATGTACTTTCCAACCTCATATCAGTTTCGCACATTATGTCACCTCCTCCGGGAGTTTCTAAGGTCCTTAGTTTCCTTCCGCTTTGTCATATTTTCGAGCGAACAGCGTCCTTCTGTTTTATTTACTTAGGCTATTCGGTGTACTATGCCGAAAACATGGATAAAATTGGAGAAAACCTGAAAGAAGTACAGCCTCATGTTTTCAATACAGTACCAAGACTTTTGGAAAAAGTGTATGACAAAATAGTGGCTAAAGGTTATGAACTTACTGGTCTCAAGAAAAAGCTTTTCTTCTGGGCATTGGATCTTGGTTTGAAATATGATCCTTCCACAGATATGGGAGGATGGTATGATTTTCAACTTAAGCTTGCCAACAAGCTTATCTTCTCTAAATGGCGTGAAGCTTTGGGAGGAAATATCATGCAGATCAACTCTGGAGCATCTGCTCTTCAGCCAAGATTAGCAAGGGTATTTTGGGCAGCTGGAATTCGAGTTTGTGAGGGATATGGTCTTACCGAGACGTCCCCGGTAGTCACCGCTTCTGTGGGTACAAAAGATGAAATCCGGATTGGGTATGTAGGCAAAATCGTCAAAGATGTCCAAGTCAAGATCGCAGAAGATGGGGAAATTCTGGTCAAAGGGCCTAATGTGATGCAAGGATATTACAAGGAGCCAGAAATGACCGCAGAGGTACTCAAAAACGGCTGGTTCCATACAGGAGATATCGGAGTACTCGAAGGAAATTACCTCAAGATCACTGATCGTAAAAAAGAGATGTTTAAAACCTCCGGAGGTAAATACATTGCTCCTCAGGTAATGGAAAATAAATTCAAAGAATCACTCCTCATAGAACAGCTTATTGTCGTAGGTGACGGTCGAAATTATCCCGCTGCTTTGATCGTACCTAGCTTTGATGGACTCAGAGAATATTGCAAGCGAAAGGACATTCCCTATACCTCTGATGAAGAGATGGTCCATAAGCCTGAAATCAAAGAGAAGTATCAAGCCGAAGTTGACTCTTATAACAAGTACTTTGGAAAGTGGGAGCAGATCAAACGATTCAAATTACTGGAAAAGCCTTGGGGTATTGATTCAGGAGAATTGACTCCTACTATGAAACTGAAGCGAAAAGTCATTACTCAGAAATATCAGCAGCAGATCGAAGAAATATACCAGGCTTAACAGCCTGGTTTTTTTGTCTTTACACTTTTTACCAGAAAATATTTTATTCAAAATTTATTTTTGATTTTGACATCATTACAAATTTTTATTTCGATTGATAATCATTAATTAATCCAGAAGAAATTTTATTCTATCATTCATCTACTTTTCATTTTATAATTTGTGATGCATGCATAACTTTTTTTCAAAATAGTATGCATGCATACAAAATTTACCTAATTTAGAAAATCACATTTTTCGAAGGGTGAAGTATGAAAAGAGAAGAAACCGTTGATTACCACATCAAAAGTGCATGGCATGCGATATCCCGTATGTACAATCAGCAAGCTGCGGAAGAAGGCTTTACTACGGCGATCGGATTTGTATTGATCAATATCAACTCCAAAGAAGGCACTCCAGCAACTAAAATCGCCCCTTTAATAGGATTGGAAACCCGAAGTCTAACCCGAATGCTGAAAACCATGGAGGAAAAGGGGTTGATTTTCAAAAAAGCTGATCCGATAGATAAGCGTTCGGTAAGAATTTTTCTTACCGAGGAAGGTAAACGCAAAAAAGAAATCTCCATCCAAACCATTATGAAATTCAACCTGATGGTGAGAGAAGTGGTATCGGAAGAAGAATTGGAAATATTTTTTGGAGTCTTTTCCAAAATCCAATCCATCATCGATCAAGTAGCTACCAGCGAAATCAATAAGCCCGTATTTGAAATATAAACCAAGTCCCTCGCCGGGAATAACTACCAAAAACCCAAAAAAATGAATAGAACCATTAAAAAAGTAGCCGTTTTAGGTTCGGGAGTGATGGGATCCAGGATTGCCTGTCACTTTGCCAATATCGGCATCCAGGTACTTTTGCTGGATATTGTTCCATTCGAACTCACAGAGGAGGAACAGAAGAAAGGACTGACCAAAGAACATCCTTTGGTACGAAATCGCATTGTCACGACAGCTTTGCAAAATACGCTGAAGTCCAACCCAAGCGCGATATACGACAAGGCTTTTGCCACCCGAATCACCACAGGAAATTTTGACGATGATCTACCCAAAATCAAAGACTACGATTGGGTAATTGAAGTCGTCGTAGAGCGATTGGATATCAAGCAGCAGCTTTACGAAAAGGTCGAGAAATTCCGTAAGCCGGGTACTTTGATCACTTCCAATACATCCGGTATACCAATGCACCTGATGTGCGAAGGAAGATCTGAGGATTTTCAAGCTCACTTTGCAGGAACTCACTTTTTCAACCCACCGCGCTATTTGAGATTGTTGGAAATCATCCCTGGACCGAAGACCAAGCCAGAAATCATTGACTTTTTGATGGATTATGGAGATCGGTACTTGGGTAAGGAAACAGTACTTTGTAAAGACACTCCGGCATTTATTGCAAACCGTATTGGCGTGTATGCCATCATTTCGGGCATGCATGCGATCGAAAAAGCCGGTTTTGGAGTATCTGAGGTCGATAAATTGACCGGTCCAGTGATTGGGCGAGCCAAGTCAGCCACTTTCCGTACGATGGATGTGGTGGGATTGGACACTACAGTCAATGTCGCGAACAACCTTTACAAGGCTTTGCCACACGACGAGTCTAGAGACAAATTCAAACTTCCAAAAATCGTCGAGGTCCTTTACAACAACAAGTGGTTTGGAGATAAAACCGGTCAGGGTTATTTCAAAATGATCCGTCACAAAGACGGCAGCAAAGAACTGAAAGAACTGGACCTTAAAACCTTTGAATACAAGGATGTTGAGAAACCCAAATTCAAAGCCCTTGAAGCTTCGAAAGAAATCGATGACCTCAAAAAGCGCATCAAGTTCTTGGTGAATTTCGATGATCGAGCAGGTGAATTTTATCGGGCTTCTTTCTATGATTTGTTCAAATACTGTTCTTACCGCATTCCCGAGATTTCTGACGAGCTCTATCGTATTGATCAGGCAGTCTGTGCCGGCTTCGGTTGGGAGCTTGGACCTTTTGAGACTTGGGACGTCCTAGGCGTGAAAGAAACCGTGGCAAAAATGGAAGCAGCTGGAGAAACAGCCGCGCCTTGGGTTCACGAAATGCTTGCTGCCGGTCACGAGTCATTCTACAAAGTCGAAGGAGGCAAAAGAAAGTACTACGACATTCCATCCAAAGCCTATGTAGAAATCCCTGGAATCGAGGATTTCATCATTCTGGATACACTCAAGTCTGCAGGCAAAAAAGTCTGGGGAAATGCAGGATCGACCATTTACGATATGGGTGATGAGGTGATCGGCCTGGAATTCCACACCAAAATGAACTCCATGGGTGCTGAGGTGATCGAGGGTATTAATACTGCGATCGGAATGGCTGAGAAATCTTACAAAGGTTTGGTCATCGGAAATGAAGGAGGAAACTTCTCCGCAGGAGCCAATTTGGCCATGTTGTTCATGTTTGCCGGAGATCAGGAGTTTGACGAAATCAACCTCATGATTGCTCAATTTCAGAACACGATGATGCGGGCTCGATACTCTTCCGTTCCGGTCGTGGTTGCTCCTCACAACATGGCATTAGGTGGTGGCTGTGAGCTTTCCCTTCATGCAGATCATATTCAGGCACATGCTGAATTGTACATGGGTTTGGTTGAGGTTGGAGTCGGCCTGATTCCAGCAGGAGGAGGTACCAAAGAAATGACCCGAAGATTTGCAAATGGAGTCATAGGAGGTGATGTGGAGCTCAATCAGCTTCAGGAGTACTTCATGAATATTGCCACGGCGAAAGTTTCTACTTCAGCGGAAGAAGCAAGAGGGTTGGGATATCTAAGGACACAAGACGGGATTTCTCTCAACCGAAAAAGACAATTGGCAGATGCCAAAGCCAAAGTGCTATCCCTTTCAGATTTGGGATATTCCCAACCGGCGCAGCAGACTAATATCAAGGTATTAGGAAAAACCTCTTTGGCCTATTTTGAAGCAGGTATCACAGGGATGATTTATGGAAATTACATCTCTGCACATGATGCTAAAATTGCCAGAAAATTGGCTTGGGTAATGTCTGGTGGTGATTTGTCCTCGCCGACAGAGGTGTCAGAGCAATACTTGCTTGACTTGGAGCGTGAAGCTTTCTTGAGTTTGACCGGTGAGCAAAAGACGCTGGAACGAATTCACAGCATTCTTTTCAAAGGAAAACCTTTAAGAAACTAGAATCGAGAAGCTAGAAACAAGATTTGAACTATAAACAATTTTTAAAATGAGACTGAAGCATAATTTCAAAAACCTTAAAGTTTGGCAAAAGGCAGTGGATCTTGCAGTAAATGTTTATGAATTGACAAAGCATTTTCCCAGTGAAGAGCGATTTGGGATTACCTCTCAAATGAGAAGATCTAGTGTATCCATTCCTTCAAACATTGCGGAGGGGACAGCTAGAAATTCTTCAAAGTCATTTTCAAATTGTTTGGATATCAGTTTGGGAGAAAGTTTCGAATTAGAAACCCAAAGTATTATTGCCAATAGGGTTGGAATTTTAAGTCAAGAAAATTTCGATGCTTTAAGCACAAATATCTCAGAAGTTCAGAAAATGATAATTGGATTCAAACAAACTATTGAGGATAACCCCTATTGACCTACCCAAGTCTTGTTTCTTGTCTCTTGAATCTTGTTTCTCAAGTTCTAAAAGACAACTATAAACTAAATAAACAACTAATGGAAGCATATATAATAAACGGATATAGATCAGCAGTAGCAAAGTCCAAAAAAGGAGGATTTCGATTTTACCGGCCAGATGACTTGGCCGCAGATGTGATCAAGCATTTGGTGGCGAATACACCTGGGCTTGAGCCTAAAATGGTCGATGACCTGATCGTAGGAAATGCCGTTCCAGAAGCCGAACAAGGCATGCAAATGGGACGAATGATTTCTCTTTTGGCCTTGGGAATTGATACTCCGGGTTTTGTCATGAATCGCTACTGCGGATCAGGATTGGAAGCAATTGCCTTAGCAGTTGGAAAAATCAAAGCCGGAATGGCTGATTGCATCATAGCAGGAGGTACAGAATCCATGTCTTTGGTGCCTATGATGGGCTACAAAACAGCACTCAACTGGAAAATCGCCTCTCAGACACCATCTTATTACCTCGGAATGGGTTTGACTGCCGAGGAGTTAGCCAAAGATTATGAAATCACGCGTGAGCAGGCAGATGCCTTTTCAGTAAGATCTCATGAAAAAGCTTTGGCAGCCATAGCTGCAGGCAAATTCAAGGATGAGATCGTGCCGGTCGAAGTGGAAGAAACATACCTCGACGAAAAAGGAAGAAAGAAAACCAGAAAATTCACTGTAGATACGGACGAGGGACCTCGGGCTGGAACGACCATGGAAGCTTTGGCGGCATTGAAGCCAGCATTTAGAAACGGAGGTCAAGTCACAGCTGGCAATTCCTCTCAAACTTCTGACGGCGCCTCCTTTGTCGTCGTCATGTCAGAAAGACTGATGAAGTCTCTAGGATTGGAGCCTGTCGCAAGGATGATGTCCTATTCCGTAGCAGGAGTAGATCCTCGGATCATGGGTATAGGTCCAAAAGAAGCTGTGCCAAAAGCATTGAAGCAGGCAGGACTTACCCTAAATGACATAGACCTAATCGAGCTCAATGAAGCATTTGCTGCGCAAGGTCTTGCCGTGATGAAATCACTTGACATGAATCCGGATATCGTCAATGTCAACGGTGGCGCCGTAGCACTTGGTCACCCACTAGGTTGTACAGGGGCAAAGCTTTCAGTGCAGATTTTCAATGAGTTGAGAAGGCAAAACAAGAAATATGGTCTGGTAACTGCCTGCGTAGGTGGTGGACAGGGAGTTGCGGGTATTTACGAGTTACTGAAGTGAACAAACTTCGGTGTTCGAAATTCATCATTCGGTGTTCATGATTAAAAATTTCGAATGATGAACATCGAACGTAGAATAATGAAGAAATCTAAAAAACATAGCAATAATGACTACCATATCAAAATCCATCCAAGGCGGAGAGTTTCTGATCCGCGATACAGAGGCTCAGGCGATATTTATTCCTGAGGAATTTACCGAAGAGCAACTCATGATGGCTCAGGCCTGTCAGGATTTTATCGATACAGAGATCAATCCCAAAATCGAAGAAATCGACAGCATGAAAAATCCAGAACTCGTTCCTTCTCTTTTCAAAAAAGCGGGGGAATTGGGATTATTGGGTATTTCTGTACCAGAAGAATATGGCGGCTTGGGGATGAGCTTCAACACTTCCATGTTAATTGCCGATATCATCGGTGGTGCAGGTTCTTTTTCTACCACTTATGGTGCTCATACCGGAATCGGTACACTTCCTATTTTGTATTACGGTACAGAAGCACAAAAGCAAAAATACCTTCCCAAACTTGCCACAGGTGAATGGGCTGCTTGTTATTGCTTGACCGAACCTGATGCCGGTTCGGATGCCAACAGCGGCAAAACCAAAGCAACACTCACTCCTGACGGAAAGTACTACCTTATCAACGGACAGAAGATGTGGATTTCCAATGCAGGATTCGCAGATCTATTTATTGTGTTTGCCAAAATAGAAGATGACAAAAACCTGACGGCCTTTATCGTCGAGAAAACGTTTGGCGGCATCACCATGAATGAGGAGGAGAAAAAATTGGGTATTAAAGGCTCTTCCACCCGTCAAGTATTCTTCAACGATTGCCCTGTTCCTGTGGAAAACATGCTGTCAGAACGTGGCAACGGATTCAAAATCGCAGTAAACATCCTCAACATCGGTCGTGTAAAACTCGGCGCGGGTGTACTTGGCGGTGTACGAGGAGTAACCAGCCTTAGCATCAAGTACTCCACAGATCGTAAGCAGTTTGGGGTCAGCATCAATACGTTTGGAGCAATCAAGTCCAAGCTAGCCGAAATGGCAACGAAAATATTTGCCACCGAGTCGCTTTGTTACCGAGCAGGTCAAGACATCGAAGACCGCATGGTAGCCTTGGCTCAAGAGGGTCTTCCAGATTCTGAGGCAAAATTGAAAGCTTTGGAGCAATTTGCCATCGAAGCGGCGATTGCCAAAGTTCACGGTTCGGAAGTGTTGGATTATGTCGTCGACCAGGGTGTGCAGATCTATGGAGGAATGGGCTATTCGGCCGATGCTCCGATGGAAAGAGCCTACCGTGACGCACGTATCTCCAGAATTTATGAAGGAACCAACGAGATCAACCGAATGCTGATGGTTGGTATGGTTTTGAAACGTGCTATGAAGGGTGAAATCAACCTTTTTGAGCCTGCCATGGCCGTTGCGTCTGAATTGACTTCTGTGCCTTCATTTGAAAGTATCGATGCTTCAGAGCTTTTCGCAGTAGAAAAAGACATTTTGAAAAAACTCAAAAAAGTCTTCCTAATGGTCGGTGGAAAAGCAGCGATGGCTCTTCAGGACCGCATCGAAGACGAGCAGGAAATCATGATGAACCTTGCCGATGTGATGATTGAAATCTATGCGGCAGAATCTGCGATTCTCAGAGCTGAAAAGATAGCCATGAAGAGCGGAGAAGAATCAGCCAAAAATCAAATAGCCATGGCTAAAATCTACCTTTACGAAGCTGTAGATAAGATTGAGGCTGCAGCCAAAGAGGCCATCGTTTCCTTTGCTAAGGGGGACGAGCAAAAAGTCCTCTTGATGGGATTGAAGCGATATACCAAGCCTGATTTCATCAATGTGAAGGAGCTAAGAAGACAAGTGGCCGATTTCATGATTGCCCAAGGAAAATACCCATTTTAAACAATAGAGATAGATTGGTTGCGTACGAAGCCTCCGGTTATGAAAGCGACCGGAGGTTTCTTTTTTTCCTAAGCCAAAAGTTAATTGGTACAATTGATGGGAGTAGATCAAGGTAGAATCAAACCTCTCCAGCTTCTATGATTCCATACTGTTGGGCAACTTTTACATCTGTTCTTTTCGATTCTGTCTTACTTAGTGGATAAAAACCTCAACTTTACCGTACATACTTCCTTGATCTTAGTAACTTGGTTTGAATAAAGATGACAAGATCTGGTATGATCAAATTTTGAAGTTTGGAAAAAAGCTGATCTTCAATCTATCGGATCTTGTTTATTCTGTTTAGAAAGAAATCACACTCGAGTGGAAGAAACAGGCTGACATCAGTCAATCTCAAATGGAAGAGTTAAAACAAAAAATTATTGATAAGGCCTTATTGGTGACCTGCATTTTTGCATCAATACCTTATTCGATTGGTTTAATTCGGGTGTTTGATACCGGTTTGTACTATCAGGCCATATTTTATTCCATTCTTTTATTATTTCTTATCGGTCTCTTAGCTTTTAAATCGAAAATCAAAATTTCAATAAAAGTCCATTCTCTGGGTTTTGTTTTTTCCGCTTTGACGATTTTTCAAGTACACCACATCAGTTTGATCGGTGCATTTTGGGGCTTGATGCCACTGATGATTTATTCCTTGGTAGGATTTAAAAAATCCTCCCTTACCTATTTCGTAGCCTTCGGTATCTACCTCTATTTTATTGGTTTTGGAAGTGTCAACGGTTTAATAATTCCTGTGAGAGACTTGAATCATCTCCTGCTCGAGCCAACTGGAATGATCTCTTCGATTACTTCGATCATGTTTATTGTGTATTTGATTTATGTTTCTACAGGTAAGCTTTTTGAATACTACGCGAATGCCAATACTGAATTGTTAGAGTCAGAGTCTCGTTTGAAATACCAGATCAAAAAAACGCCTATTCCAATAGTTATTTCTTCAAAGGATGGTGAACTGATAGATTATAATGAGGATGCCGAAAAATTATTTGAGGTAGAAGGTCAAAATTTGAAAGGAATCCGATCTTCAGATCAGTATAAAAATCCAAATGACCGGCATTTTTTTCTTACTCATTTTCAGCAAAAGGGATTTGTAAAGGACTTAGAATTGGAAATCTTAAGCTTCAAGGGGAAGACCAAAATTGTCTCTGTTTCCTCTATCCCTTTTGAGGATAATGAAAAAGGAACGGTACTCCTGACAGTATTTCAGGATATCACGGATCGAAAAAAATACGAACAACAGTTGGAGCTTTACAGGGAGAATTTAGAGACGTTAGTCCTTGAAAGAACCCAACAACTAGAAGAAAGTCACGCTAGAATTCAGAGCATCAACAAAGAAGTATCTGATAAAAATACCGAACTCCAGCAAACCCTTCAAAGACTTCAAGAAACCCAAACCCATTTGATTCAACAGGAGAAAATGGCTTCATTGGGCTCTTTGGTTGCAGGAGTCGCTCATGAAATCAATAACCCCTTAAACTTCATCATGGGCGCCTATGCAGGTCTAGATCAATATTTCAAAGAATTCGGAAGTGAGAACCAAAAGCGAACAGACTTTTTTCTAAAAAGTATTAAGACTGGACTCGAAAGAGCAACAGGCATTGTCAAAGGATTAAACCTGTTTAGCAGAAACAATGAATCGATGGGAGAAATCTGTGATCTCCATGCGATTTTGGACAATTCAGCATTACTACTTCATTCCCAATTTGGAGATATAATTGATCTTCAAAAAAATTATTACAGCGAACCGCTCTTCTTAGACGGAAATGTCGGTATGCTTCACCAGGTATTTACCAACCTTCTCGGTAATTCAATTTATGCGATTGGAGGAAAAAAAGGCATAATCTCTATAAAAACTACCTTAAATCAGGACCAAGCCGAAATTACCATTCAAGACACAGGAAGCGGGATGAGTCAAGAAGTTTTGAAAAAAATCACAGAACCATTTTTCACGACCAAGCCTCCCGGAGAAGGAACAGGCCTAGGATTGTCAATTACTTATTCTATTATCCAAAAACACCAAGGCTTCCTGTCTTTTGAATCTGAAATAGGTGTTGGAACGAAAGCCACTATTCTGCTTCCCCTAAAAAACCAGAAATGAAAACCAGACCAAAAATACTCTACGTGGACGATGAGCCAATGAATTTGGAATTGTTTGAAATGAATTTCAGTCCGCTTTTTGAGGTGTTTACCTCTACCAATGGATATTTGGGTTTAGAAATTCTGAAAGAAAATCCCGATATAACAGGTGTGATTTCCGATTTGAAAATGCCTTTGATCAATGGGTTCGAATTCCTTGAGAGGGTCAAAGAAAATTTTCCTGAGATGAAATGTTTTCTGATGTCAGGGTATGACCTCAATGATCAAATCGCCAACGCATTAAAAACCGGCCTAATCCTTACCCACTTTATAAAGCCTTTTGACCTAGCTAAGATTAAAACCACCTTGGAAAAGCACTTAAGAGAGTAAGATTGATTAGAGTTGTCCTTTCATTTTTCTCCAAATGGATTTGAACATTCTTTTTCAGATTTTTATTAGAATAAGCCTACCTCTCAGAGAGCCATGAAATGGATTCCGTAAAAAAGCGCCCTTTGGACGGACTCTTACTTTTTGATTGCTTCAGAAAATCCCAATTTAGAGAGATGAAGAAGTATTTGAGTTTTTCTGCCATAGGTCTGCTGTTTCTTTATTCTTGTTCTCCAGCCAAAAAAGAATTTGGCTTGGAAATCTCCACTGACGCCAGTCAGATTCTCAGAGGGAAGACGATTTTTGAACAGCAGTGCTCCACCTGCCATAATTTTAATGAAGATGCCATCGGTCCAAACCTCAGCGGACTCACCCGACAGGTAGAAACCCAATGGATTCGCGAGTTCATCAAAAATCCAGCAGCCGTGATCGAAGCTAAAGATCCTCGGGCAGTCGAGCTACTCGCCAAATACAAAACTCAAATGCCGGGTTTTCCAGCTCTGACGGATCCAGACATCGATGCCTTACTGAGCTACATGCATACGTTTGAGACGTTGCCAATTCCGATCAGTGGAGATACTACTTCCAATTTGATTCCCGAGAAAATCCAAGACTCCGGCATCAGACTCGAACTAGAACTTTTCGCCCAATTACCAGCTTCAGACACCGTAGCTCCTTTGGCCAAAATGACCAAAATGGAGCCCATTCCTGGATCAGAGCGTCTTTTCATCAACGATCAGCGGATAGGACTCTACGAAATTGAAAACCAAAAGCCTGTCCTTTTCCTCAATTTGAAAGAAAAGCGACCAGCTATGGTCAGCAAACCGGGATGGGCTACGGGCGTCGGCAGCTTTGCTTTTCATCCTGATTTCGAGACCAACGGTCTTTTCTACACCTCACACACCGAGCCTGGAGGCACCACACCATCGGATTTTGGATACACAGATAGCCTTAAGGTCTTTATGCAATGGGTACTGACCGAGTGGAAAGCAGATGATCCAAAAGCCAAAGTTTTCAAAGGTACAGACCGCGAAATTCTCCGAATTGACAATGCCTCCCAAGCGCATGGCATGCAGGAGCTGACCTTTAACCCGTTTGCCAAAAAAGGAGATCCTGACTATGGCTTGCTCTACATTGGCTATGGAGACGGAGGCACTGCTGAAAAGCGCTTCGCAGCCATCTCCAACCATCAAGGAAAGGGAATCTACAGCAGCATTCTAAGGATTGATCCTGCCGGAAAAGATGGTAAAAACGGAAAGTATGGAATCCCTAAAATCAACCCATTTGCAGGAAAGCCAGGCATGGCCGGAGAGGTTCTTGCTTACGGGTTCCGAAATCCAAACCGGATTTTTTGGGATGAAACCGGAAATCTGCATGCTACAGATATCGGGCAGCACAGCATCGAGGAGATCAACCGCATCGAACCAGGTAAGTTTTACGGTTGGCCGATCCGTGAAGGCGCCTTCGTGATTAATCCTTTTGGAAGCTTCCGAGCACTATATCCTCTGCCAGCGGATGATGCCAAGTATGGTGTGACCTATCCCCTGATCCAACTGGAACATGACGAATCTGTTGCTGTCATTGGCGGGTACCTAGTTTCAGAAGGTCCTTTGAAAGGGAAATTTGTATTTGGAGATGTGCCTTCAGGCAGATTGTTTTTTGCTGATCTGAGCCAATCACCCAATCCGGTTACCCAAACTTGGGGAGTGAAGTTTGAAGGAAAGGAAGTTTCCATGAAGGCGCTCGTTAATCATGATCGCGTAGATTTGAAGTTTGGGTTGGATGCTAATAAGAGACTTTACATTATGAGTAAAACCGAAGGCAAAATCTATCTTGTGAAATAGTAATCTGACACTTCATTTACATTTAATGTAAGTTCAATTTAACAAACCCCAGCCTCGTGTATCTTGAGGGCCCCTTAAAATCCTATGAGCCCGACAAAATTTGATTATGAATTATTTTTTGAGTTGACGGCAGACCTTTTCTGTGTCGCCGGATATGACGGGTATTTCAAAAAAATTAATACTTCTGTGTCTAAAGTCCTAGGCTATAGCATGGATGAATTATACGGTAGGCCGATCAGTGACTTCATTCATCCCGAGGATAAATCCACGACTTCCAGAGTCAGAGAGCAGCTTCTTCAATCAAAGCCACTTTTAAATTTCGAAAACCGATACCTGACTAAAACAGGAGAAACCGTTTGGCTTTCCTGGACCTCTATGCCGATAGACAGTCAGCAAGTTGTTTTTGCCATTGCCAAAAACATCACTCACCAAAAGGAAATCGAAGCCCAGAGAAATTCACTGCTGACACAATTGAGTCAGTTGAATCAAGAATTGAAGCAACTTACCTTTTCCACCTCTCATGATTTACGGGCACCAGTAAACAATCTCCTCTCTGCATTCGACCTTTTGGATGCGGAAAAAATTAAAGATCAGGAGACGCTTGAACTTATTCAATTGGTCAGAAACTCAGGTAAAAAGCTGTCTTTGACCCTCAATAAGTACATTGATGTACTAAAAGAACGGCACGAGAAGGAGGCTTCTATTGAATCCGTTTCATTGTCAGAAGTTTTGGAATCTGTTTCTATTTCAGTCAAATCACTCATCGAATCCGCAAAAGCGAACATTACCAGCGATTTTTCACAAGGTGATTTGGTAACATTTAATAGGGAATACCTCGAGAGTATTTTTCTTAATCTTATCACCAACTCGATCAAGTATGCCCGCCCTGAAGTCTATCCCTCAATTCATTTTTCAACCGAGTCAACAGAAGACACGCTACAATTGATTGTGAAAGACAATGGACAAGGTATGGATTTGGAAAAAGTGGGTCACCGCGTTTTCAAACTAAACCAATCATTTCACGGAAATAGTGATAGCAAAGGGGTTGGTCTTTACCTCGTATATCATCATGTCACTTCCCTTGGTGGTAAAATCGAGGTAGAAAGTGAGGTAAATAAAGGAACAACATTCAGGATTACCTTTCCTTAAACTTTCCTTTTTCCAGGCTTCTGGAATGTTCTCTCCTTTAAGAAGCTGCAGATTTAATTCTCTAAAAATCATGAGTTTGAATAATAGGTATTAAATACTGCTACATCGACAAACCCTTCGATGCTCTTTATGTACAAAAAGCCACAATTGTTATCAAATCAGACGCTTATACCTCATCTAAATTAGAAAAGAAGAGTTTACAGCTTAGATTGAATGTTCATTCAATTGTCTGGGAAAAAAACCATTGGTGAAAATGGGTATTGAGCAGGCCCATTTAAAGTGAAATCAGGTAAAAATGCCAAGCCACTGTTATCAAATTGCCATTAATCAAGAGCTTGGGGTGATTGTCATCAGCTTTCAGGGAAAAATCTATCCAAAGGATATGGTAGATCTACTTGAGGAATTATTTAATCACCAAGACTATCGGATCGATTTTCCAACTGTTTATGATTTTTCAGGAAGTTCAGCTATCGGATATCAAATTGATGTCATGGCTTTTGTAAAGCGACTTGGAGAATTCAGGAACACCGGTTCGGTTCATAAAAGAATCGGCGTCATAGTAAAAACGCCTAACCAGAAGTTTCTAATCAATGTTTTTTTAAAGTTTGCTTCTTCTTTCAATTTGGAGATAAAAGTCTTTGATGAGTCGAGCCCTTGTGTTGCTTGGATGAAAGAAAGCATCGAGGATCAGGAAAAGCTCAGTCAGCTACTTAAATCCAATAAGGAAGAATTGGCCAGGAGGTTGGAATCTTTGGCATAATGTGCTTCAAAAAGAAATAGCCTCGAATCTTCATTCGAGGCTATTTCTTTTTCTAGTCTGTGCAGATTTCTATTTATACATCAATTCATAGTACTCTTTCGCCATCCGATTACTTTCAAATTCATAGCGCACATCATGCATACCTGCCTGCACAATGTCTCTCCATTTTCTCTTATTGCTGTAATAGAGCGGTAGAATTTCCCCTTTTAGGATTTCATACAGGTGATGCAAATCATGCTCATCTTGGTCTTGGATATTCAGGTTGTGGTAGTCGGCTTGAGGTACGATGAAGCAATTTTCTCCATGTCTGGCAAACTCACAAATCCAACCGTCATAGGTACTGAAATTGACCGATCCGTTCATCGAGGCAGTCATCCCAGAAGTACCGGAAGCTTCTCTTGGTACTCGAGGGTTGTTGAGCCAGATGTCTGAAGCCTGTTTCAGTCGTTTACTCAAAGCCAGTTCATAACCGGTACAAACTGCCACATTTTTGTATTTTTTGCTCAGGTGAACTAGAGAATTGAAAACTGAAATCGCGCCATAGTCCATAGGATAAGGCTTGCCTGCCCAAATGATCTGTACAGGAAGCTGGGTATTGCTGACCAATTCCTCAAACTTCTCCATGTTTCTGGTAATTAGCTCAGGTCTTTTGTAGCCAGCAAAACGTCTGGCCCAAACAATGGTGAGGACATCTGGATCCATGATTTTACCGGTTTGGTCGGCGACGATTTCAAATGCCCGCTTTTTCAAGTACCGCTTTCTGTCATCAAAACCCTCATTGTCTGCTTCCTCCATAAACCGGTACAGTTGCTTATCTGCCCAATACTTCCAGTTTTGGGCATTGGTGATGGATTGGATTTCCGGGATATCAGAATAGTCCCCCCACATTCTGCGGCTGACTTCCCCGTGAAGCTTACTCACACCGTTTGCGGCATGAGCAAATCTCAAAGCTGCTAAGCTGTGATTAAACATGGAGCCTTCCATGCCTGTAAGATCTTTTACCTCGTCGATGCTATGGCCATAGAAATAGCTCATTTTATCACAGAGGTAAAATTCATGCTTTTCATTTCCGGCTTCCTCTGGAGTGTGTGTGGTGAATACCAATCGCTTTTTCACCTCCTCTTTGCTTCCGAATTTTTTCATCAGGTAGAAGACGCTGCTCAATCCATGAGCTTCATTGAGGTGATACACCTCAGGATTGAAATTGAGCTCATCAATCAGCTTTGCACCACCGATTCCCAAGATGATCATTTGGGCGATTTTGGCAGCAGTGTCGGCATCGTAAAGCTTATGTGTAATGGTCTGACTCAAGTAGTCATTTTCTGGCAGGTCTGTGCTTAGTAAAAATAATGGAGCACTTCGGAAGGTATCTGGTGCCAAGTACCAGGCTTTTACCCAAACCGGCTGACTGTGTACAGGCACTGTAAATTTGATTCCGGTATCCTGGAGGAAGCTGTAGTTTTTTTCATACCACTCTGGCTTCAAGGTTTGATCTTGGTTTCGGCTTTGGTCATAGTAGCCGTATTTCCACAGGATGCCAACCCCGATCAGGTTCTGCTTGAGTTCGTAGGCGCTTCGCAAATGAGAACCGGAAAGGAAGCCTAATCCCCCACTGTAGATTTTTAAAGGCTGATGAATGGCAAACTCCATGGAGAAGTAGGCCACAGATTTGGAATATTCGGACGCAGGCTCATAAGGAACCTTGTAGTTTCTAAAGTCGGTCATAGGTAAAGAGAAATTAGGATGACAATTAACTGCGTGAAAGTTACGAAGTAATGCCCATAAGGATAGAGAAAATTAATTTTTCCCTGCGATGAAAAAGACACCGTGAATGAGATAAGCCCCAAAAAACGAAACAGGTAATATGAATGCAAAAACGCCTATCAATTCAAAAAGAAATAAATCATGAGAAATTGGATCCAGGATCATATCTATTAAAATTCTCGAAACCACACCTAGGAAAACGCCAAAACTTACTAGAAGAGCATTCCATGCAGGTTGTTTTTTTCTGATAATTCCGGCGATCAAGGTTACCGAAAAGACAGCAGGAATTTTGATAAATAGGAAAGATTTAAAAAGTGAGCCGTTCTCCGAGACGTCCAGTGCAAAATAACCTAAAGCACCAATAAGGAATCCTAGAAAAAGAGTTAAAGCATTTGATTTTTTTCTCATAATTAAAAAGACTTGGACTTCAAAAAGGGGAATCTTTCTGATAAATCCAAGTCTTTCAACTCTTTCTAAGTTTGGCTTAAGCTTGAGGAAGCGCTTTTCTAGCTTCTCGATCCGGATCGTTTTTGACTTCGCAAACGTCATTCAAGATCATGGTTTCGCCTTTTTCAGCAGTGAATTTTGGCCAGTTTGGAAGAGCTCCAGCATTCGGATTTCCTGTTTTCATAAATGCAAGAAGTGATGCCGACATCTTTTCTGAAAGTAATCTAGGCCGCTTGCCTCCTCCGGTATGGGTGTACATTCGGTCGGTATTGTCATACCAAAAGCAGATATCAATGCAGTGAAATGCTCGCATGCGCCCGTTGTACAAGTTGGGTTCCCAACCAAACCAAGCCATGTAAACCGGTGCTTTCTGCTTTGCTTTGGCATTGCCACAAGCGACAGCATTTGCACGGTTGGAGGCAGCGAGCGTCATGATTTCAGCTGGTTTTTTCCCTGGAAAATTAGCAGCATACGCGCGGTAAACCTCCGCTGATTTGTCTCCAAAGCGCTGCTTCAATGCCTCAATCGCCCCTGCTTCTCCGGTAGCTTCCAATTGTGGATTTGTTCGTGTAGCACCCCATTCGTGGAAGGTGGTACAAATCATCAAGGGCATGTCAGCCGTATGGTCGTTTGGATTGGAGAAAAACTCTCCTTTAGGCACATGAACTCCATCCGCTACCGGCCCGAATCCGCCTCGAAAGCCTGGTTGTGGGTTTTCCTTTCGCATACGATCCAGTGCTTTGTTAGCGATGTCAATGTATTGTCTCCAAGGAATATCCTGAAGCTTATCCACTTCCGCTGGCGTTAAGCCTGCTGCTTCAAGGACATATTGACCCAATTTTCTGGCGTAGTCCTGATCATTGGCTTTGAGCATCGATCCGCTCAGTGCTACTCCTTTGTGTACAATCCCTTTTGCGGCAGGCATCGCCATGGTACAAGTGACTTTGGCTCCACCACCTGACTGTCCCATAATCGTGACATTACCAGGGTCACCTCCAAAATTGGCGATATTGTCCCTCACCCAATGCAGCGAAGCAATAATGTCCAATTGGCTCACATTACCTGAAGCGGCGTATTTCTCCCCTCCTACTCCTGAAAGATCGGTGAATCCAATCGGGCCAAGTCGGTGATTGATGGAGATGAAAACCACATCTTTGGTTTTGGCGAAGTTTTCTCCATGGTAACCGTCTTGCTCGATGCCGTTGCCGTTCGTGAATCCTCCTCCGTGAAGCCAAACTAACACTGGTCGTTTTTTCCCATCAGCTAATCCATTGGTCCAGACATTCAGTTTGAGACAGTCTTCGGAGACATCGTCATAGTTCCAATGATCTGCGAATGAATAATGAACAGCCGCATAACGATTGTCCATGATCTGAGGTGCAGTATTTCCCCACCAGATGGTATCCTTGATTCCTTCCCATTTTTCGGGTTTTTGAGGAGGCATAAATCGATTTTTCCCTGCAGTATTTGCACCATAGGGTACACCTAGGAAAGTGTAAACACCATTCAACTGGTAGCCACGGATTTTTCCAAAGCCGGTGTCTGCCACGGCGATTTCATCACCGATTTTCAAGTATTGTTCGTCATCAGCCTCAGGGGAAGGTTGGGTAGATGGATTTGCATTTACGGCAAAAGGTGCTGCCGCCAAACCGGCTGTTCCAAGCCCGATTTTTTGCAAAAAGTCACGTCGGTTATTTCTTTTCATTAGGTATGGGTTTAAGTCAATGTCTATTGTCTCAATATGAGAAAATGATTGACTCCTTCCTAATGGAAAATGACGTTTGGCAGATTTGAAGGCTTGATAAAAAAGAATATGAATATCCGCAATCTTACTACTAGGTAGGCCATCGGCTCTAAAGATTGCGGATATTCGTCGACTGACCACAGACAACAGTCCACAGCACCTCTAAACGGACTTCAAACCTTACCTTATTTGGTTACTGGTAGAAAAGCGGATAATCATAAAAAAGAATTTAGAATTATAGAAGTGAGGACGGTTATCCTATTTTCCCGTCCCCATTGATATCTTTTCCGCTTTGCTCCTCGAGCACCCGAAGTGTCTTGATTAGTACTTCCTGTGTTTTTCTAAGTTCTTGTTCCAAATAAGCCACGCGAGCTTCCAGCGTGGAGGCTCTGGAGTTTTGTTCGGAGATTTGGCTTTGCTGAAGGAGATTCCAAAATAGTCCCATGGATTATTTTTCTTGGTTACCTACTAGTTTTTAGGATCGTTAAACCATCACATCAGGTTGTCGGACGAAGGGATACCCGCAAGTCGGTTTTTGAAATGGGCAGCTGCCGGATCCGTACTCCAGTCGCCGCAAAGATGGCATTGCTGACTGCCGGAGCGATAAATGGGGTACTAGGCTCTCCCGCGCCTCCCGGAGCATTGTCGGTATTGAGGATGTAGGTTTCGATTTTCGGGGCTTCACTCATTCGAGTGACTGGATAATTGTGAAAATTACCCTGAGCTACAGCTCCGTTTTCGATCGTGATTTCTCCTGTCATCGCTGCTGCCAATCCATAGATGATACCGCTTTCCATCTGTGCTTTAAACCCATCCGGATGAATCGCAAATCCAGGATCTGCCACACAGACTACTCGGTGGACTTTCGCTTTTCCATCCAGACCGACTTCCACTTCGGCGACTTCCGCCACTACAGAACCAAAAGCCTGGCCGATAGCAACACCTCTGCCCCAATTGGAAGGAAGCGGAGATGCCCAATTTGACTTTTCATAGGCTAGTTCTAAAACAGCAAGAAGTCTCGGATGGTCTTTGATTAGCCTTTTCCGATAGGCAAGAGGATCTTGCTTCGCTGTATGAGCCAGCTCATCGATAAATGATTCGGTCACAAATCCGTGGGTAGAGTGAGCCACACTTCGCCAATTTCCCCATGGAATAGGAGAAGATGGGTTGGAATATTGGATTAATTGATTTGGAACGGAATAAGGAATATCCGCCGCCTCGGCCGGGTGATTCTTGAAAATAAACTGATGCGAATAAGCTACAGGCAGTCCAGATTCATCCAGACCGGCTTTTAATCGGCTGATGGTGGCTTCGCGATAGAAGTCGTGTTGGGTGTCTTCCTCTCTCGACCAGATGAGCTTGACTGGAAAGTCTACTTCTTTGGCAATCAAAATCGCCTGCTTGATCACATCGGTCTCTGAACGTCTTCCAAATCCCCCACCCAACAGTTGATTATGAACGGTCACTTGATCTAATTCCAGCTCGAGTAGTTCGGCGGCGGCGGCTTTTACTCCGAGAGGATTCTGGCTTCCGCACCAGACTTCGCATGTTCCATCTTTTACCCAAGCCGTACAATTCATCGGTTCCATAGTGGCATGCGCCAAAAAAGGAAGCTGGTATTCTGCTTCGATCAGGACTTTTGATTCTTGAAGTGCTTTTGGAGTTTCTCCTCTTTCGAAGTGGGTGTCGAGATTTCCTTCAGCTAGATCGGTATCCATGGCTTTTCGGTAGCCAGCTATGATTTCGTCCTGATTCAGTCCATCATTGGCTGTGGATTCAAAAGTGACTGGCAAGGCATCCAAGGCAGTTTTGGCTTGCCAATAGCCTTCTGCTACCACTGCTACAGAATCACCCAGATTTAAGATTTTGATCACCCCAGTTTGTCCAGAGGAGATATTGGTATCGACTGATTTCACTTTACTTCCAAATACCGGAGCAGCTTTAATGGTGGCGTATTTCATCCCAGGTATCTGCACATCCATTCCGAAAATGGCTTGTCCGGTGACTTTTGCAGGAATATCCAATCTGGGTTGAGAAGTGCCCATCAGGTTGAATTCTTCTCTTGATTTAAGCTTTGGATGTGTAGGAGTTTTGACTTTGGCTGCAGCAGGCGCAAGCTCCGCATAGGTAGCACTTCTGTTGGAGCTTGGATGCTTGATAGAGCTTTTCTCAGCGATCAATTCTTCTGTCGGCACTTTCCAGGTATCGGCAGCAGCCTGAAGTAGCATGGCTTTGGCAGCCGCACCTGCGATTCGCATGGCGTCTTGTCCTGTGAATCTCACGGAAGCGCTGCCTCCTGTGATTTGGATATTCATAGACTTTACTGCGGTCAGGAAAATCCCTTCGATGGTTTGATCCAAGAATTTGGGAAAACTGGAATTGCCGGCTACAAAGCCTTTGGCAACGGAGTAGTTGGCATATTCTTTTTCCGCAGGAGCTTCTTCAAACTTTACTTTTGACCAATCTGCGTCCATCTCATCTGCCAGCATCATTGCCAAGGCGGTATGCACGCCTTGGCCCATTTCTGCATGCGGAATGATGGCTGTTACGGTGTTGTCAGGAGCGATTTTCAGCCAAATATTCATGACCGTCTCTCCTCCAGAGGCGATCAGTCCGGCGACTTTGGAAGCCCGGTTGCCGGGACGTATGGCAACTCCGATCACTAAAGCACCTCCCGAAAGTAATCCTGCCCCTATAAATGCGCGTCTAGTCCATTTTTTCATAGCCAAGGTGATTAAAGAGTAGAGGATTGAAGAGCTTCGGAGGCACGTTTGATCGCGGATCTGATCCGGCCATACATTCCACAGCGACAGATATTGCCGGACATGGCCGCGTCGATCTGCTCATCTGTAGGATTGGGATGTTCATTCAAAAGAGCCACTGCAGACATGATTTGACCTGATTGGCAATAGCCACACTGAGGGGTTTGCTCTGCAATCCAAGCTTGCTGTACGACATGGAGCGTGTTTGGATCTGTGGCAATTCCTTCTATGGTGGTGATATTTTTTCCCTCTGCCGAGATCGCGGGAGTGATGCAGGACCGAACAGGCTGCCCATCTAGGTGAACCGTGCAGGCACCGCATTGTGCGATACCACATCCAAATTTGGTTCCCGTCAAGCCGCATTGTTCGCGTATTGCCCAAAGTAGCGGCATGCCGTTTTCGGCATTTACCTCGTACTCTTTTCCGTTGATCAGCAGTTTGGTCATTCCTTGATAAGGTTTGGTAGATTCTGTCTTAAAGTTGTTTTTTGGAAAACATGGGTTTAATCCCGAATGCAATTTCTACTTTTTCATCACATTCTTTTCCTTCTCAATTTCAAACCATGAAGCCAGTGAAGTGTTTACCAAAGCTCCTAGAAGACGAGTCCCAGACTCTCGCTGCTTCAAGACAAAAGGGCCATGATTTTTCCTAACTCAATCCAAACGTATTCGCCTTTAAAATCCGAGTATTTACCTCTCAAATTTTCAAAATGGCAATTTGAGCTAAAAATGATACTTTGGACCTTCCTCCAGATATAACCTCTATAAAGTGATGATGAAAAAACTCAGTTTCCTTTTTTTGGCTCTTCTTTCTTTTCAGACGTTTGGCCAAAAAGTCCCTGTTCCGGGTTCGGTAAAAAAAGCAATGGATCAGATTGATACGTTGACGATCAGAAACCACATTGCTTACCTCGCAGATGACAAACTGAAAGGCCGCCTTCCCGGCACTGAGGGCTATCAGACAGCGGTGAATTATGTGATCGACCAATACAAAAAGATAGGAGTGCAGCCTGGAGGTGATCCAGGACAATACACCCAAAAGTTATACTTACGAAAAACGGTTGTACAAAATTCCTCTGCAAAAGCGGCCTTAAAGGATGCGATAGGCAATGTCGATTCCTTGGTCTTTGGTAAAGATTTCATGCCAGTTCCTCATCCCTTGGCACCCAATGCTTCCGGTGAGGGTAAACTGGTTTTTGTCGGGTATGGCGTAGATATTCCGGGACTTTACTCTGATTATGAGGGAGTGGATGTCAAAGGAAAAGTGGTGGTTTTCGTATCCGGCGTGCCTGATGGGATTCCTGCTTCGACCTTAGTTTCTCACTTTTCCAGTCCCGGAAATAAAATGAATACCGCATTTGCCAAAGGTGCAGTAGGATCCATCATGGTGACGATGGGGGCGAATTTCTCCAATTCTAATCCGGTGCTTCAGTCCAATGTGGCGTTGAATCCTGAAAAAACGACTGCCTATGGACGTGGCTTCGTCGGAAATTTGGGCTTTGCACTCAACGGAAGCAGGTCTTTCCTGACGGGATTGTTTTTGAATTCGGGGAAAAATCTCAACCAAACCTTAGCAGATATCAAGGCCCGAAAAAATTCTTCCTTTGAGTTTCCGGTCACCTTTTCTGCAAGCTATGCCAATGCTCATTCCGAATATGAAAGCCACAATGTGATCGGACTAATTCCCGGTTCGGATCCTAAGTTGAAAAATGAGTATGTCGTTCACTCGGCGCACCTCGATCATGTAGGAATCGGAAGACCTGAAAACGGTGATTCCATCTACAATGGCGCACACGACAATGCTTCCGGCGTGGCCTCACTTTTGGAAATCGCTCGTGTTTATGTCAATGGAAAAGCAAAGCCGAAGCGCTCCGTCCTCATCGTGATGGTGACCGCTGAAGAGATGGGTTTGGTGGGATCGGCCTATTTCGCAGCAAATCCCTCTGTTCCAAAATCCTCCATCGTGGCCAATGTGAATACCGACATGCCAACGGTGATCGCACCTTTGCTTTCCGTGGTTCCTTTGGGAGCGGAACATTCCAGCCTGATGGGCAATGTGAAGTTTGCGGCGGATTACCTTGGACTGGATGTAGAAAAAGATCCCGAGCCTGAGCAAAACCGTTTTGTTCGTAGTGATCAATACAGCTTTGTAGTCAGTGGAATACCCGCTTTGCACATCAAATACGGAAACAAGACTAACATTGCGGGATTCGATTTTGACAAATTTGTCAAAGAATGGAGAGCCAAGTACTACCATCGAGCAGCTGACGGCATGGATGGAATTTTCAATTTCACTGCGGCCAAAACCTATGTACAGCTGAATTTCCTAATCAGCTATTCCATCGCTAATACCTCGGCTAAGCCTGTTTGGAATCCGGGAGATTTATTCGGCGCAGGATTCAATTGATTTCTGATTGATTTAAAAATGAATAGACCTTCCAGGTTTTAAAAACTTGGAAGGCCTTTTTTTAGTGTTTATGATCCATTCGGTGCTTTTTCAAGATGTCTTCGCCGAAATCATTGCCCTTTTCCCTCCAAATGCTATGTATGTGGTTGGCATTGTCCAGAAATCCCACATTGTCGTACTCGATCAGAAAGTCTGGGGAGTGAATGATATAATAATGTGCCTTCATAGGTTCATAGCTCCCAATCCAGGCAAAATATACGGACTCCATTCCTCGTGCATGGAGCTTAGCTAGGTATTCTTCAGCTTTCTGATGATCCAGATTCCCGATGTATTCTTCGATCAAGTAGTGGAGGATTTTTTGTTGGCCCTCATTGAGTTCGGAGCCTTTGATACCTCGGAATTCTTCCAGCCATTGCGGTCGATCTGGACTGGTGATGATGTCTCCGGGCACTTTTTCGCTTAGGGTGGCTTTGGCTTTTTGAGTTTCATCCAATGCATTGATCAGCCAAAACCCGTAGTCCTCTTCCTTGCTGAGCGGTCGCAACCCGGCATATTGTGTATCCTCGACAATGGCAGGATCAGAGCCCATAAACAGTGGCGTCATGGTGATCAAGTCTCCTGCCGCTGTGATGTTAATGGAAAGGTGATGGCCTTCGAATTTTAAGCCCCAAATGTCCTCGGTTTGCGGATTACCGGCGATGGCGACGTAGTAGTTGCCATAATCCCAGTTGAGCTTTCGGATAAATTGCATGCTGCGCTCGTTGACTTTTCCCTGCTGAAACTGGATCTCAAACAGTTCGTGTAAGATGTCATCTACCTGCATAATAGCAAAGGTTTTCAGGTATCCTTGGGAGCTAAAAAGCGAACTCAGCACCTTGTGAAATGCGATTTTACTTTTCTCCGAAAGATCTCCGTACCTCAATCCAGCTCTGGCCTGAAGTCCAAGCGGCAGATTGGTCCAGTTGGTTCTGGCACTATCTGCAAAATCAATAAAGACAGAGTCTTGCTGTGGCTTATCCAGTGTTTGGATAAAACTAACCGTGGCGGATTTGACTTTTTCGACACGCTGTGCCCAAGTCTGCCAAGTGAGAAAAAGGAAAACTAGCGAGAATAAGATCTTTTTAGCCATGAAGGGTTTGTCGTTTTTTAAGGATAGAAAAGGTAGGCGAAAAACTTTACTTTTTGGAGATTCCTTTAAAATCGTAATTCCTAACTAGCTATTCCTGAGCTATGTGAACAAGAAAGTTAGCTGTTCAAAGGCAGATGGATGTAGAAACTGGTCCCTTCGCCTACAGTTGACTCCACTTTCAAATCTCCACCGTGGGCTTTGACGATGTCATAGCTGAGGCTCAGTCCTAGTCCCGTCCCTTTTCCGGAGGGTTTGGTGGTGAAGAAAGGCTGGAAGATTTTCTCTCTGATCGTCTCAGGTATTCCAGGTCCGTTGTCGCGGACAGTGATGATCACTTCTTTGGCGGTTTTTTGGGTGCTGATCGTTACTTGAGGATTCGTCTTGGTTTGATCAGGATTAGATTTTGCCTGTTCGGTACAGGCATAAAATGCATTGTTGATCAGATTGAGCAATACCCTGCCGATATCTTGTGATACGACATCTACTTGTGGCAAGGAAGTATCCAAAGCTGTTTTGAAGTCTGCATTGAAGCTTTTGTCCTTGGCTCTCAACCCGTGAAAACTCAATCGGAGACATTCATCTGCGAGCTGATTGAGGTCTGTTGGTTCTTTTTTGCCTTCGCTTTTGCGGCTGTGTTCCAGCATTCCTTTTACGATCGAGCCGGCTCTTTTTCCGTGCGTATTGATTCGCGACAGGTTTCCTTTAAGTTCTGATGCCAGAAATTTTGCCTCCTCCAGGTCTCCCTTTTCTATTTCTTGGTTCATCTCATCCACCAGTTCCATGCTGAGCTCGGAGAAATTGTTGACAAAGTTGAGCGGGTTTTGGATCTCATGGGCAATTCCTGCGGTGAGTTCTCCTAAGGAGGCCATCTTTTCCGATTGAATCAGGAGTTGTTGGGTGGATTTAAGTTGGGTCAGCGTGTTTTCCAGAACCGTATTTTTGGTCTCGATTTCGGAGTTTTTTTCTTTCAGACTTTGAAAGGCCTTGTTCAAGTTATTTCGGTTTCTATAGACCAAAAAGAGAATGACCAAGAATGTAACAAGTCCAAGGATACTCAGGTAAAAAAGCCATTGTTGCCGAAGGGCGGCTTTTTCAAACTCCAAGGTTTTTTTGGAAAATTCATACTCTGACTCTAAAGCCGTTGCCAGACGCTTTCCTTGCGTATTGTTAATGCTGTCACTGAATTGCTTGAAAAGCTTGTACTTTTCCAGAGCTCCTTCAAAGTCGCCCTGCTTTTCCAGGATTTTGGCCAAGAGTTCATTGGCATTTCTCAGCTGCATGGGTTGTCCCATTCGCTGCGCCTGAAGTAGGCCCTCATTCACATAGTTGAATGCTTCTTGGAATTTTTCCTGCTTGAAAAATAAGTCGGCAATACCGATCAGCGATTGTGAATAAGGTACACCGTAACCTTTTTCTCTGGCGATTTCGATGGATTGGCGGTAGTATGTTTCTGCTTTTTCAGTACTGTCCAGAGCAGCATAAATTCCGGCGAGTGTTCTGGCAGTCATTTCGATGTACTCAGGACTATTAAGCTCCAGGGCAGATCGATGTCCAATTTTCAGATTTTCCAGAGCTTGGAGTGGCTGATTTTGCTTAAGCTCCACATCACCGATGTTGTTGTAAGCTAGGATTACCCTTCCTTGATTTCCAAGTTTCTGATAGATCTCCAGCATTTCTTGGTACTTGGATTTGGCCTCCTCGAGTTTTTCCTGCTCAAAATAGATCGATGCGATATTATTAAGGGCCGCAGCCTTGACATAGAGATTTCCCGAATTTTCTGCGCCTTTGATGGCTTCATAAAATTTGCTCAGGGCCTCGGCATAGTTTCCCAGATTGTAATGTACTAGGCCGATGTTATTCAGAATTCCTGGAACCAGTTTCTTATCCTCGAGGCCTTCTGCAATCACAAGGGCGTCTTGATAATAATTCAACGAACCAGCGAAATCACCTTTATTTTGGAGTGCATTTCCATAAATTTTCAAGGCATCTGATTCGCCTTTTTTGAAACCAGCTTTGCGGCAGAGCACTAGTTGATTTTCCAAAAATTGAAAGGCGCTGTCCGGGTTGGTTTCGGCAAGTAAAAATCCAAGCTCGTTGGCCTTGTTTAGATAAAGAGTGTCTTCTGCGTAGCCGGATTTTTTGGAAAGCTGTTCTAGCTCTTTTTGAAGTTCTGGTACGCTTTGAGAGTAACTTTTCAGGCTAAAAAAGCAAAGTATCAAAGCCAGCACTACACTATGCCTTCCAACTTTTAGCTTATCATCTTTGTCAATATGAGACCTCATGGGTGTCAGGTGTAATTGAAAGGGCGGTCAATAGATTCTAAAGTAAGAAAGTTTGGAAGGATTCCTAAACAACTTATATTTAGAATATACTATTTGCACTTTAAACTTACGACCATGAAAAGATTTTATGCTGAAGTTTTTAACACTTGGACGCTGCTATTGACAGCAAAATTGATCACAGAACTCAAACTAGCGGGAGGAGATGAAGATGAGGACTTGTCTGAAGAAAGCTCAGAATCACAAGAATCAGACGACATGCTAGAGGATTCAGATTCGGAAAGTTTGGTAGATCCAGCCCGTACAAAAGTGGTGGATCCGGCAAGAACCTAAACAGGCAATTAAAATGAAAAAAAGAACCCTAAGCTGAATTTTCGCTTAGGGTTCTTTTTTTGATCACATGCAAGAGATTTTACTGACTCGGTTTTGATGTCTTCCTCCCTCAAAGTCTGTGGTTAGAAAGATTTCGGCTAATTTTTCGGCCAATTCGTAGGAAATGAATCGTGCCGGAATAGCCAATACGTTGGCATTGTTGTGCTGACGGGAAAGTGCTGAGAGGTCCTCATTCCAGCATAGCGCTGCTCGGATTCCCTGATGCTTGTTTGCAGTGATGGCTACACCATTTCCGCTGCCACAGATGACGATCCCTTGCTCAAATTCTCCCCTTTCAATGGCGGTTGACAAAGGGTGAACATAGTCCGGATAGTCAACTGAATCTGTGGAGAAAGGGCCGAAGTCTTTTACCTCATAACCAAGGTCATTTAATTTTTGAATCAATTTTCCTTTGTATTCAAAACCGGCGTGATCACCGCCTATGGCTATTTTCTTTGACATTTTAGCTTGAATTAGTCTTGATCAACTGGTCCTCGATCTTGTTCTTCTTTTGCTCTTTTCAGCGCTTTTTGTTTTTCAATTCGCTTGGCAAGCACGATTCCCACTTCATACAGCACCAAAATCGGCATCGCGATTAATAATTGGCTCACCACGTCCGGAGGAGTGATAATCGCAGACACAATCAATATGACCACGATAGAATGTCTCCTATATTCCTTTAGCATACGGGAAGTAATCAATCCCGACATGGAAAGGAAATAAACGACCACTGGCAACTGGAACATGATCGCAGAGGCCAACACCAACATCGTCAATGTGGTCACATAAGACGTGATGTCAAACTCATTAAGAATGGTCGGATCGAGTTGGTAATTGGCTAGGAAGTTGATCGATAAGGGAGAGAGTACATAATACCCAAACGCTGCTCCTGACAAGAATAGGAAACTTACGAAAAACACGGCACCTCGAGCAGCATTTTTCTCCTTGTCATATAGTCCAGGGCTAATAAATCTCCAAATCTCCCAGAAGACATAAGGGAAAGCGACCACAAATCCCACTACAAGACTGGAAGTCATGTGCATGGTAAATTGTCCGGTCATTTGCCTGCTTTGGATAGTAAATGGCAGCTCATCAATACAGAGTGCAGGGATGTTGAGGTAATTGGCCACATCACACAATACCCTGTAGGTGAGAAAATCCACCTTGGAAGGTCCAAGAATAATGATTCCGAATACGATGTCTTTTGCCAAAAAGGCAATGACAGTAAAGATGAGAATTGCAGATACTGATCGGAGAATATGGAAGCGTAACGCTTCCAAATGATCCAAAAAGGACATTCCTTCTTCTTCTTCCTCTTGATATTGATCTAAGGCCACTTTGGGGATCTAGTAATTAGTACAAAGGAAATTGAACCATCCAAGCATTGACTTCTGCTCTGATTGCAGCCAGTTCTGCTTCGTTGGAGTGGTTTTGTAAAGCGCGGTCAATGAGGCCTACGATTTTTCTCATATCGTCCTCTTTCAACCCGCGGGTAGTCACAGCCGCCGTACCTACTCGCATACCTGAAGTCACAAAAGGTGACTTGGTATCAAACGGTACCATGTTTTTATTGATGGTGATGTCCACTTTGCCTAGAGTTTCTTCGGCAAGTTTTCCTGTCAAGTCTTTGTTTCGTAGATCGATCAGCATAAGGTGATTGTCTGTGCCACCGGAAATAATCTGGTATCCACGAGATACGAACTCTTCTGCCATTACGGATGCATTCTTTTTCACCTGAATCACATAATGCATGTATTCGTCAGAAAGTGCTTCTTCAAAAGCCACTGCTTTTGCAGCAATGATGTGCTCCAAAGGACCGCCTTGGGTACCAGGAAACACGCCCATATCGAGTAGGGAAGACATTTTTCTGATTTCGCCTTTTGGAGTTGTCAATCCCCATGGATTGTCAAAGTCCTCTCTCATTAGGATCAATCCACCTCTTGGACCTCTAAGGGTCTTATGTGTGGTCGTAGTCACAATATGGCAATGCTCCAATGGATCATTCAACAATCCTCTGGCGATCAATCCTGATGGGTGTGAAATATCAGCAAGAAGAATGGCGCCGACTTCGTCAGCAATGGCTCTCAGGCGCTCGTAATCCCAATCTCTGGAATAGGCAGAAGCACCACAGATGATCATTTTTGGCTGAACCGTCAAAGCCTTCTCTTCTACTTTGTCATAATCAATTACTCCCGTAGCTTCTTCTACCCCGTAAAAATTAGCCTGATAAAGCTTTCCGGAGAAGTTTACCGGAGATCCGTGTGTCAGGTGACCACCATGAGAAAGGTCAAATCCCAAGATCGCGTCGCCTGGCTTAAGACAAGCAAGCATTACGGCAGCATTTGCCTGTGCACCGGAGTGTGGCTGCACATTTGCCCAAGTAGCTCCAAAAAGTTTCTTGGCTCTGTCGATGGCAATCTGCTCGATTTCATCCACCACTTCGCAACCACCGTAATAGCGCTTGCCGGGAAGGCCTTCTGCATATTTATTGGTCAAAACGCTACCTGCGGCCTCCATTACTTGTTTGGAGGTGAAGTTTTCTGAAGCAATCAGCTCGATGCCTCTCTTTTGTCTGTCTTCTTCTCTGTCAATCAGATCAAAAACAAGCGAATCTCTTTTCATAATCGGGGGTTTGAAAGCAAGGTAAATCCAACGGGAATATCCATCCAGGAGGAAGAATAGGAGTCCAAAAATAGCCCTAAAGTCCCTATTATCCAATGTAGAAACCAATATGAAAAATCCTTATCCCAGAAAAATAGGAATCGCCTATCGGGAATCGAGAAAAAAGCGTTCAATCCAACTGAAAACCAATATTCTGAAGACTAAAGCGACTCTTTCTCAATCAAAAATTTGAGCGAAAGACCAGAATTTCTTGGATAAAGACGAAATTGGATTCCAGAATTAAGCGCAATGATTGATTTCAAATACAGACCTGAAACCTATTTTACAGAAGACACCACTTCTGTTTTACTGGCGAGGCTGAATTATCCGGAAAGTACCTGGGGAGAACAAATCAGCCTTTATGCCCATTTTTTGGAGGGAAAGATCCAGTTTGAAGCTGTTGATTTTTATGGAAACGACTACATCCTCTATCCAGGGAGCTGCTGGGAACCCCTCAATCTGGATGAAATCATTTACCTCATCGAAGGGATGCAGTTGAACAAAGACACTTCCGAAGGCTCGATGGAGTTGGTGCTTGACGGAATCCCCGAAGTGGAAAGCAACTTTTATCCTGAGGTAAAAAAGTACTTCGAAGAAAAGAGAAAGAGCTTTGGATTAGAATAAAATCACACCTGATCGATTTTGGTTTGTTCCTCCATGATTTTAAGATGATCGAAATTAAGTCTATGTTTATTTTGAAATGACCGGAGCCATCATCGCCATAGCCTGCCTGTTTTTGGGGTTGACACTCCAAAAAGTTGCGATTTTTCCGGCTATAAAAGCAGCAGCTTGGGTGCAGTCTTACCTCATTCACATTGTTCTGCCGGCTTTGGCGCTGCTTTACATTCCTGCAATTAATCCTTCTTGGGGCCTTCTTCTTCCTGTCTCAGTGGCTTGGTTTACATTCCTATTGTCTTGGGCGATTTTTGGGTACTTAGGGAAAAGGAACAATTGGGGGAAAAATATCACCGGTTGCTTGATCATTGTGGCTGGATTGGCCAACACTTCCTTTTTGGGATTTCCAGTGATAGAAGGTTTGTATGGAAAAGAAGGTCTACCAATTGCCCTTTTGATCGATCAAGGGGGCTCATTTTTGTTGGTCTCTTCCCTTTCCATTTTGGTTGGGTCTATATACGGAGACCACAGCGAAAGCTTAAGAAAAGTCCCGATCAAGATTTTAAAGTTTCCTCCTTTTGGATTTTTAATTGGGACCTTACTGATGAGTATTTTTCAGATCAGCACACCGGAGGTGATGATTCCAGTGCTTCAATTGATTGGAAAGACGATGCCTTCCATGGCTCTTTTGGTTATTGGCTTGCGGTTTTCTGTAGACCTGAAGTCGATTGCCTCGAGATTTTTCTGGTATGGATTGGGATACCGGTTACTGTTGGCCCCCGCAATTGTTTGGCTGATCTATTCTCAGGTGATGGAAAGAGATTCATTGGAATTTAAAGTCACTGTCCTGGAAAGTGGCATGGCACCCATGATTACAGGATCAATTATCGCCATGCAATTTGGGCTTCAGCCTCGCCTTGCCACCTTGCTTTCAGGACTTGGAATGCCAATATCTGCTATTACGCTGGCTCTTTGGTATTTTCTGTTGGGCTGATTTATCCCCAAAATTCATTTAATACCTCAAGGAAATCCGAGTGGATCGCGGCATTGGAAGCCACAATTTTTCTCCCGAAAATGTAATCCTCTCCACCTGCAAAATCAGTCACTTTTCCGCCGGCTTCTTGGACGATAATCGCTCCTGCCGCTACATCGTACGAGTTGAGATTATATTCAAAAAAACCTTCTGTGCGTCCTGAAGCTACGTAGCAAAGATCAACTGCTGCCGAACCAAATCGTCGAAGCCCATGAGTCTTTTGCATCAGGGATTTCATGGAATTGAGGTATCGGTCGATCAATTCAAAATTATAGTAAGGAAAACCAGTAGAAATCAAGGAAGCCGATAAATCAGGCGCTTTACTCACTTTGATCGGGGTGTCATTGCAAAAGGCTCCGCCGTCTTTCATGGCATAAAAGCATTCGTGACGATTGACTTCATAGACTACTCCCATGATGACTTTTTCATCCTCCATCAGTGCAATGCTGACTGAAAAGACAGGGATGCCATGGATAAAATTAGTGGTGCCATCCAGCGGATCGATCACCCAATTGTATTTTTCTCCCTTGGTGGTATTGGTGCCTTCTTCGGTAATGAAGCCTGCCTCCGGAAAAATCGCGCTTAACTTTTCCACAATCTGCCTTTCGGCTTCCTTGTCGACATAAGACACCAAGTCATTGAACCCCTTGTGCTCCACCTTTTCCACATCAAAATGCTGTCTTTCCTTTCGGATAAAAGCACCGACTTCTTTGGCTACTTCCTGAGTTTGCTCGAGTAGGAGGTTGAGTTTTTCTTGGGGAATCATAGGGAGTAATGGTTATCTCTAAATAAATCTCTGTCTTACTTCTTGAGACTAATGTTTTAAATCTTTTGTTTGGCCTATTTGTTCTTTTTCCAGGCTGCCTGTTTTTTCTCCTGCTTTTCTTCCCGAGTCTCCTTGAGTTCGGGTTTACCTGCTACCACAAGTACGATTTCTCCCTTGAGAGGATTAGACTCATAGTATTCTATCAATTCAGAAAGACTCCCTCTGACGTTTTCTTCATGAAGTTTGGAGAGTTCCCGAGAGACACATCCCTGCCGATCGTGGCCAAATGCCTCTGCCAACTGCTCAAGTGTTTTTTGTAATCGGTGGGGTGATTCGTAGAAAATCATCGTGCGAGTCTCTTCCAGCAAGGCATCGATTCTGGTCTTTCTTCCCTTTTTATGTGGCAAAAAGCCTTCAAATACAAATCGATCATTGGGCAAGCCGCTATTGACTAAAGCGGGAACAAAAGCTGTTGGGCCTGGAAGACACTGCACTTCAAGACCGGCGGCTATCACTTCTCTCACGAGCAAGAATCCAGGATCAGAAATGGCCGGGGTGCCTGCATCACTGACCAGAGCGAATACCTCCCCTTTTTTCATTCGCTCCACCAATTTCTCTACAGCTTTGTGCTCATTGAAAATGTGGTAACTCTGGAGGTTTTTAGTGATCTGAAGATGTTTCAAAAGCATCCCGCTGGTACGCGTGTCTTCGGCTAAGATCACATCTACTGCCTTCAGGGTATCGATTGCCCGAAGGGTAATGTCCTTAAGATTGCCAATGGGAGTAGGCACCAAAAAAAGACTTACTGCTGTCTCGCTCATTGAAGGATTTGATCTATTTCTTTGGCTAGTTTCCGATCTCTTTCAGTGACCACATTGCCAGCGTCGTGGGTGGTGAGCTCAATCTCCACGGTATTGTAGACGTTACTCCAATTGGGGTGATGATCATGTTTCTCTGCCAAGAAAGCCACTCTTGTCATGAAAGCAAATGCTTCCTGAAAGTTTCCAAATGTAAACTTCCTTTTTAACTGGTTATTTTCTTCAATCCACATTCTGCATTACAATTACAAAGAAATCACGCCTTCTATTTCAGAAGCCTTCTCATAAACATCGATCACAAAGTCTGCACTCTCGGCCATGAGGTGAATCGTGGTACTTACATATTTTCCCCCACTACTTGGCTTGAGACTCATTTCATGCGTAGGAAAGAGGGCTCCTATTTCTTGTTCTTTTCCTGAAGGAACGATAAACTTAAACATGTAAAGCATAGGAAAGGGACCTACTGCCTCCAGTTTTTCCTTGAAGGCGACTTTATCAAACTTCTTTTCCATGACCAAAAGTAACCCTTTCTTTCAAGATTCCTGAAAAACAAAAAACCCATGCCTTTCGACATGGGTTTCAATAAATCATTGATTAGAAATACTTGTATCGGTAGTCTTTTACCTTAGCCAGCTCTTGTAGAGCCATCATGATCTGATAGGTCATTCGCTGAGAAGCTGCTTGAGACAACTGAGCTTGGTAAGAAGTGTAGTCACCGATCTCTGTAGCAGGAGTCAAGCTGTTCAGCTTACTTACGATGATTCCGATATCTTCCTGAACAGGTTTAGTGATCTGACCACTAGACTTCAATCCGAAGAGTGTTCCAATCGCTTTTGGTGCAAAACCGATTCCAGGAATTACTGAAGTACTAAGTCTCATTCCCGGCACGTCGTTGAGAGATGCATCAGGGAATACTGCCTTCATTTCCTCAAGGGTAGTCTTTCCAGCAAGTTTTTCCTGGATCATGGCAGCTTTCTTGTCATTCATGACTAGTTGCTTCACTTGATCTTTTACATCTTCCAATTTGGCTTCACCTTCTTCTTTTCTGCTTACCAGAGTAGCTACTACATAGGAGTTGTCCAATTCAAAAACAGAAGAAACTTCTCCTACAGATGCCTCTCCAAACGCCCAGATAACGACTTCTCTCGCATTGGCGATGTTGTTCAAGTTTCTTGAAGCAGCGTCTACATTATTTGCCTGAAGGATTCTGAAGCCTTTGTCAGTTGCATTTTCGGTAAATTGATTTCTGTTACCGCTTTCAGCAGCAAATGAATCCGCATTTCTGAAGGCCTCATTTCTGGTGGCGTCGGAAGCTACCAATTCAAGCTCAAGTACAGAGAGTTTGGTGTAAGTAGAATTTGGCAACTCAGTCACTTCAATGATGTGGTAGCCATATTCAGTTTCTACCAAGTTGGAAAGAAGACCTGTTGATTTGGCTGCATAGGTTGCAGTTGCAAAAGGCTCTACGAAATCAGCCTTGGCAAACCAGCCTAGGTCACCACCATTCTGTGCTGTTCCATCTTGGCCGTATTGTCTTGCTGCTTCTGCAAAGTTGCCATTAGCCTTGATGTCTGCCAATACGGTCTCTGCTTGTTGCTTAACAGCAGCCTTTCCAGCCTCGTCCATTCCGTCAGTTCCGAACAAAATGTGAGAAGCTCTCATTTTAGGAGTTCCTTCGTATTGATCCGTCACTTTGTAGGTAACGTAAGTAGAATTAGCAGTAATGAAAGGTCCGTAAGTTTCACCTTTTACAAGCTGTGGCACGTTGGTGGTCAAAGAAGCTGGCAACTGATCACCTGGTGCAACTGTAACAAATGGAGATTGAATCTCAGAATTTTGACTTACGAATGCGGAATCATTTTCAGCAGTTTTCAAACTTTCGGTTAATTCCTTGATTCTTGAAATCACGGCAGCTGAATCTTCACCACTTGGAAGAATGCTAAAGGAAACGTATTCCAAATTCGCAGAATTGCCGACTTTGAATTTTTCCTGATGCGTTGAAAGGTAAGCGGAAAGTTCGCTGTCTGAGATGGTTATTTCTGAGTCTGCAATTGCGGAAGCATAAGGGATAAACAATACGGTTGCATCAGCAATAGAATTGGCTGACTTGTGCTCAAGCTTTGCTTCAGCAGTTGTAGCATATTCAGAAGTGGCTAGTAGGTTGTCGTATTTGACACGGTTTCTTGCTTGCGCAAAAAGTTTCTCCTGCTGAGCCCAAGCTGCTTGCTGAGCCGGATCGGCAGTTTCCAAAGATTGGAGGAAAGTAATCAATTGTGTTTTGTCAAATTGTCCAGTCTGAGGATTGGTCAGCTGTGCGCGTAGTTCAGGAACAATGTTCTTGCCCTGTACCATGTCAATCAGCTCTTGGCTGGAAACCTGTAATCCAAGTTTCTCATATTCCTCATCGAACACTCTTTCCACAATCATCGCTTGCCAAGCTTGTTCTCTTACAGATACCATTTCTGGCTCTGAAGGGACTCTGCCTGTACGCTGCTGAAAGGAAGCTTTGAATTCTTCCACCCTGAGGGCAAATTCTTCTAAAGTGATTTCCTCACCGGCAATTTCTCCGACGATGTTTTGGTTGGTATTTAGCAGGGATGAATTAGGGCTCAAGAGATCTCCGCCCAAAAGAAATAATATCAACCCGCCGGCAATTACACCGATTGCGAGACCTGTCCGCTGTCTTATTTGCTTAATTAACGCCATTGTAGTTACTACGCTTTTTTTGAAGTGTCGCAAAATAATAGCATTAGGGCCGAAATTCAAAATTTAACCCCGAACATTGTCTGAGCTTAAAAAATATCGGAGCCGCTGATTTTCAGCCGAACAGTCTCGATGCGGTGGGCTTGTTTGGTCATGATGGTAAAGGTAAATCCTCCATACATGATTGTTTCACCTTTATTTGGAAGGTTTTCGGTGAGTGAAAGAATAAAACCTGAGAGCGTTTCAAAATCTCCATAAGGTAAATTCCACCCGTACTTGTCATTGAGATAATCTATTTCCAGTCGGGCACTGAGTAGGTATTCTTGGTCTCCAATGAGCTGCTCGGTAAGCGCTTCATTGTCATACTCGTCCTCAATCTCTCCAAATATCTCCTCAATGATGTCCTCCATAGACACGATACCACTGGTTCCACCAAATTCATCGACCACCAGGGCAAGGCTTTTCCGCTCTTGGATAAACTGGATCAAAAGCTCATTGGCCAAGGCAGACTCAGGGGCGATAATGATGGGGTTCAGGATGTCATCAATGGATTTAGGTTTTTTGAAAAGCTCTAATTGATGGCAGTACCCGATTACTTCATCGATCGATTCTCTGTAAATAATCACCTTTGAATGTCCGCTTTCCTCAAATACTTTTTTCAGTTCCTCGATAGAATCATCTACTTCCACCGCGACGATATCCGTACGTGGAATCATGCACTCTCTCACGCGCACGGTTTTGAATTCGACCGCATTGTCAAAAATCTTGGAATCAATCTCGACTTTTCCCGGAGTCCGGTTTTGTCTCATCTGATCTTTGATGAAGGAGTTGAGGTCTGTAATGGTAAAGACGGGCTTTTCCTCGTTGTAATCCAATCTCAGGACCTTGGTGATAAACAATCTCGAAAGTCCGACAATCAGCCAAACGATGGGATACATCAGGTAGTAAATTCCCAAAAAAGGCAATGCAAAAAAATTGAGCATGCTGTTGGGATTGAGCATAAACAAGCTTTTTGGCAAAAACTCTCCGGTAATCAACACCAAAAGCGTGGATAGAAAAGTTTGGGTAATAAGGATGACCGCTTCGTTATTCAAAGATTGAGGGAGAATGCTTCGCAAAGCATCGTCCAATAAAAAAGCCATGAACGTACCATAGAGCACCAGCATGATGGTATTTCCTATGAGCGTAGTGCCTATAAACTGACCTGGCTCTTGGATAAACTTACTTAGTACCTTGCCGCTGAAGACTCCTTGTTTCTTCTGAAGTTCGATCTGTAGCTTATTGGCAGAGATATAGGCGATCTCTACTCCGGAGAAAAATGCTGAAAAAATCAGCGTGATCAAGACATAAAGCATGTAAGTAGTGTCCATGATCAATTTTTCTTCTTGGGTTTGGTGGATTTATTCGGGATATCTTCAGGAGGATTTTGCTTTTGATTTCTTCTCAATTGAAACCAAAACAAAAGAGCCACAGCAAACATAAATATAGCATAGGATGATCCAATTCCATTGACCAAGGTCTGGTGAATGCCAACAATGATGAGTGCCAAAGAGAGTGAAAGAATCAATGCATCAAGTAGTTTCATAGGCCTTCTCCGGGAAGCAAAGTGCGGCTGTCCCTGACTTTTTTAAGTTGGTAATTAGAAAAGGTGTCGTCTGCTTCCATACCAGTTCCATTGAAAATGGTCTGCCTTTCTTGGATTGTGACAAATTTTTCGGTGTAAATCTTCTTTTGTGCTTGATTCCAAAAAATCTCTTCTGTCTGCAGTCGTTGGTCTTTGATCAGGTTATGGATTTGTACATTTCCCTCACCCCTGTAGAGATTTTGATCTCGTAGAAAATACCCTCGGTCTGCGGTCATGGTTGTCTCCAAGAGCCCATCAGATGTAAAAATTTTAATCTCTATTCCTTCAGGAAACTCCATGTTGCCATTCGCAAAATCCAGCTGTTTGGCAGCGGTGACTTCTGACCGATGGACGGCGGAGTCGCTGTGGAGGATGTGAATATTGACTGCTGAATTGATGGGCCCGTCGTATAGCTGCACGGATTCGGGATCGATGGATTCCCGACAAGAAGCCAGCACACACCAAATAGACAGGGTAAAGAATAAAATAAAGACTCTATTCATCGGAGGCAAAGATACTAGGATTGTTTGAACCTAGTAAACGAAAAAAGGCAGCCATTTGGCTGCCTTCCTTTATGAGGATCGGAGACGATTAGTCTCTGGTAGACAAGGTTACAGTCTCACCTACCCAGCATCCGGTGCTGATAGATGAACCTACTGAAAGACCTTCAGTGAACAGCTCTTCTTTGGAAGGGAATCTTGCACGGGCATTTCCCATGCCTTTGGAGTCACCTGCTTTTTGATAAGCTGCATAAGCAGCGATGAAGATACTGTAATCTTTTGCACGGCTTTCACCACCTCTACAATCATTGAAAGCAGACATGTAAAGGTCGCCGATCAGAGAATAGGCTGAAGCAGTCAATTCAGGATCAAGGGATGCTGCTTCTCTAGCTGCCGCTCTAGCTGCAGATTTTTTACCTGATTGAGCGTTAACTTTAGCAAGTTCCAATTGAATTTCACCTTTCTGCTTATTATTTTCTGCAAGAGTCAAAGCCTTCTCTAGAACTGGCAAGGCCTTATCAAAATCACCTGCAGACATATATCTCATCGCTCTTACCTGAGAAGTGGCAAAGGTTGGCTTCTTAGAGTCAATCAACTCCAATGCTGCCAAGAAGGAGTTGGAAGAGAAACACTTGTACTGCACTGAATACTTGAAGATTTGATTAGCAATGTCTTCATTGGTAGGATCTGCGGTCAATTTTGGACCCATTGTATTCTCAATAAAGTCACAATCGATCAATTCCATGTTCACCAACAATGTTTCCAAAGTAGATCTTGGTTGCGTAACATCTTTACCAGCAGCTGCTGAAGCATCCAAAAGCTTATTTGCCTTATCATAGATAGCAAGGATTTGCTCTCCAGTGTAGGCCTTATTCAATGCATAGTTTCTGTAGATCAAGTCAAAGTAAGCTGCTACCAACTGGTGATTGATATTGCCATTAAGTTCTACAGCCTTTTCAAAGTCAGCGATTACTCCAGGGATTCTGGTTTTGTCTCCTTTGAAAAACTGATATCCAAAATAGGCTTTGTTCTCCATCCACTTAGGAGCGTTGTTGTACAACTCACCACGCTTGTTGTAGATGGCCATTACGCTGTCTTGGTAAACCAATTTCTGAGCGGCATCTGCAGTTTTGTCGGCAGCGCCCTTATACACGTTTACACCATTGATGTAAAGAGACTCATTCAGGTTTGGCACATTTACGAGTAGCCAATTCAATGGCTTGGTAGCCTCGACAAACTGCTCTGACTTCATGTAGTCTGTGTAGGCCGCATTCAGTTCTCTAGCTTTTGCTTCCTGTGCAGGATCTGATGGCCAGTTCCAGCCATCCTGAGCTTGAGCAAACCCGGCCACGAGTAATGCTCCTAGGACAAGAAGGGTTGATTTAATTTTCATGTTCGTCTAGGTTTTATTCAGTTTTTGAATTTGGGAGCTATCCCTTTGTTTGGTTATTGGTTAATCTTTAATCTTTTTTTTACTCAAATGTTCGCTTGTAGAACCAGCTTTTGTCATTAAGTGATAGGCCAAAAGTGAAATTGACATAAGACTCTCTGATCAACCCATTGTCCAGTGTGCCTCTTTGGCCGGCCTTGATTGCGAAGTTCACCAAGGACAATTGGTTCACAGGAATTGAAGTTCCAAAGTTGATGCCAATATCATTGATGGTACTTTGGTTTAGGAGATAGGGAGTCTGATTCCACTCCACTCCTATCCTATAAGTAGCCCTCTTCAGCAGGTTGTCGAAACTTTGAAAGTCCGGAACAAACTGGACTCCAAGACCAACTTTTTTATTTGCCTGTAGAGTGAGCTGATCACCGAAGAAGTTTCTGTAATCAGCAAAATCTTGATACTGTCCTTCTAAACCGACCGCGAATTTATTGCTTTTCTCGTAGGTAATGCCAAATCCATAACGATTTGGTATGTAAATGCTTCCTTTCTGATTATCAGCAATCAGGTCACCGTCTGTATTTGGCCTGCTAGCTTGACCAATTGCAGCCAATTTTGCAAACGCAGTTCCATTAACATCCCCCAATTTCTGATAGATGGCTCCGAGGTGAATGTTACTCTTGGCTGATGATTTGAACATGTAATGCAAACCCGCTTTGAACCCGACATCGGAAACTGTTAATCTTTCATAATATTCAGATGCCTGACCTACTTCCACATCTTTTGAATCATAAATCAACAATTGATTTGATCGGATCGATGATCCAAAAAGGTAAGAACCGTGTACTCCGATGCTTAAGTTTTTTGCAAGCAGGTAACCAAAATTGATGTATGCCTCAGAAATACCGCCGTCTCCTTCCAGTAAATTGGAAGCCCTTAATTCTGAATTTGCGACGGGAGTTTCTACTTGAAGTCGGTAATTAATACTTGAAATCTGTCCAAGACCCATTCCTGAGGTGAATTTTCCAGATTTGACAGGAAGAGAAATAGCAAGGTAAGAAAGGCCTCCACCGTCTACTAGAGAGTTTTCTGTTCCATTGTTGACATTAATCCTCTTGTAATTGAGGGCAGCCTGGAAGTTAAAAATTGTATTTCGTGTAGTTAGTGCCGGATTGACCACATTGGCATGCCATCCGGTGGCAAAGCTGATACCCAGCCCTCCCATACCTTGGTTATGAGTAAGTCCTCCGGAATTAAAATCTCCTATGCCAAGGGCGCTGTAGACAGAGGAACTCGTCTGTGCATATCCCTGCGTAAATAATAAAAGGGTGCATAGAACACCCACCGTTTTCAACCCTATTTTACTCAACATTGTGGTTTAGAATACAATTTAGTCCATTTAGAACCAAATTTGGGACTACAAATATGTGGTCTTTTGCCAATGATTCAAAAGATTGAGAATCACCGCCACAGATATAAATGGATATTTCAGGAAATTTAAGACTTGCGGAGCCTATAAATCCTTCTATTTCAAATTTTACTCCAGACCAAATTCCCGAACTCATGCAGGAAGTGGTGGAATCTCCCCAATCGGATTCTGGCATTGGGAAAAGCGGAATCTCAGGAAGCTTTGCCGTGAAGTGATGCATGGCTTTGGCTCTCATCTTCAAGCCTGGACTTATTGCGCCTCCTAGGTAAACTCCCTGATTATCGACTAGCTCATAGGTGATACAACTTCCTAAATCAATCGCTAGTACCGGTTTTTGACCTGCTAGATGCCAAGCGCCAACAGCCGCTGCCAATCGATCGAGTCCTAGCGTTTTTGGAGTAGCATAGCCATTGATCAAGGGAGTCGGAGTCTCATGGTCTAGAAAAAGAAAAGAAAAAGGAAGGCTTGCTTGCAGTTCAGGTTTTGTAAATCTTACCGAACTCACCAGACAGTGATCAAAATCAAGTCCTTTCCAGTACTCAACCGATTCTTCTAGCGAATCGAAAGAAATCTCCTCCAAGAGCTGATTTTTATCAAACAGCGCGGATTTGATTCGTGAGTTTCCGATATCGATGACTAGGCTTTTCATGGCATTGCAAATTAGGTATTAATAAAAAAGAGACTTTTCCTGCCATAAAATTATCTTTGAATCTCTCCCTCACTTAACAATCTTTAACCCATGCATCCAGAACGCTTCACTCTGATTGGTCTCATGTCTGGCACCTCCGGTGATGGTTTGGATATTGCTCACTGCCATTTTGAGTACCAAGACGGATGGACATATGAAATCCTCCAGTCAAAAACAGAACCTTTCCCGGATCTACTCGGAGAAAAACTTCAGGCAAGTCATCAATTATCCGGCTTGGAGCTTACGCTATTAGATGTAGAGTTTGGCCGCTGGATGGGAGAAAAAGTAAAGAAGTTTTGTGTGGAAAATCAGGTCAAGCCTATGGCAGTGGCCTCACACGGACACACGGTTTTCCACCAACCAGCCAAAAAAATTAGTCTTCAGATAGGCAACGGCTGGGCGCTACATCAGGCATCGGGCGAAAAGGTCATCACAGACTTTCGCATGCTCGATGTGCAATTGGGCGGTCAAGGTGCTCCTTTGGTTCCTATCGGAGATCGCTTGCTTTTCCCGCATGTGGATTTTTGTATCAATCTTGGTGGGATATCCAACTTATCCATGGAACATGGAGGAAAGAGAATCGCCTTTGACACCAGTCCTTTCAACCTCCTTCTTAATCCGCTGGCAAAAAAATTGGGAAAACCCTATGACGATAAAGGAGCTTGGGCAAGGGAAGGGAAAACGGATGGATTTCTTTTGGAGAAGTTAAATTCATTGCCTTTCTATTCTACTTTTTCGGCCAAATCATTGGGAAGAGAGGATATGGAAAATGACTTTTTCCCACTGATAGAAAATAGCGGACTTGATCCCAAAGATTTGCTTAGCACGCTCATAGAGCACTTTGCTTTTCAGATTGCTAAAGTCATCAAGCACTATGCTGCTGGGAGAAAACCAAGTATACTTTTGACTGGAGGAGGTGCATACAATCTCTATTTCAGAGATCGTTTGAACCATCACTTGGATCAAAATTTGATTCAAATCGAAGCTCCCACAGAACTTATTGAATTTAAAGAAGCCCTGATTTTTGCGTTTTTGGGTGCTTTGCGCCTCAGGGGAGATATCAATTGCTTATGCTCTGTGACCGGGGCGAGCAGAGATTCCTCAGGAGGAGTGATCTATGGATAAAGCCTAAAAATCCACCTAAGCCACAGCAGTTTTATTTTTCTATTTTTGGGCCCAAATATAAACCCAAAGAAGATGCAGGAACTGCTGAAAAAATTTGAAAATAAGACTCCAGAGATTGTATTTGAGTGGAGTGATAGCGAGACGGAAGCCGAAGGATGGGTAGTCATCAACTCTCTAAGAGGTGGTGCAGCCGGAGGAGGTACCCGAATGAGAAAAGGTCTCGACAAAAGGGAAGTGGAGTCGCTGGCAAAAACCATGGAGGTAAAGTTTACCGTATCGGGTCCTGCCATTGGAGGCGCCAAGTCAGGAATCAACTTTGATCCCAGCGATCCCAGAAAAGACGGGGTACTCCAGCGATGGTATAAGGCCGTGATGCCACTTTTGAAAAATTACTACGGCACAGGAGGTGATCTCAATGTAGACGAAATTCACGAAGTCATCCCAATTACCGAATCGTATGGCCTATGGCATCCCCAAGAAGGGATTGTCAACGGACATTTTCATGCTAACGAGCCTCAGAAAATCCGTAAGATCGGGCAGCTTCGTCAGGGTGTTTCCAAAATTCTTGAGGATCCAAAGTTTACCCCGAACGGTCCAAGAAAGTATACTGTAGCCGATATGATTACAGGTTATGGCGTATCAGAAGCCGTCCGACATTACTATTCTATCTGGGGAGGTAATATCAAAGAAAAACGCGCCATCATCCAAGGTTGGGGAAATGTGGGTGCTGCGGCTGCCTGTTTTCTTGCAGTGGAGGGAGTGAAAATCGTTGGAATCATTGACCGAGCAGGGGGATTGATCAATGAAGAAGGATTTTCTCTGGATGAAATCCGGGATTTATTTCTGAAGAGAGAAGGAAATCTGCTTATCTCCGAAAAGCTCCTTTCCTTTGAAGAAGTCAATTCCAGAATCTGGGACCTAAAGAGTGAAATTTTCATTCCGGCTGCTGCTTCGAGGTTAATCACCAAAGACCAAGCGGAACGAATGGTTGCTGCAGGCTTGGAAGTTATTTCCTGTGGTGCCAATGTGCCTTTTGCCGACCCTGAGATTTTCTTTGGACCTACAGGAGTATGGACTGATGAGCGAATTTCGGTGATCCCGGATTTCATTGCTAATTGTGGAATGGCTAGAGTATTTGCCTATCTGATGAGTGATCATGCAGCCGTGACGGATGAGGCCATTTTTTCAGATGTGTCCTCCACCATCGAAACAGCTTTGAAAAAAACTCATCAAGAAAATCCCTCCAGAAAAAACATAGCCCAAACTTCCTTTAAAATAGCATTGACACAACTCGTGTAAAAGCTACCCTAACAATCCCCCCTGCTGAATTAATTTATCGTGAAATTCGGCGGGGGTTTGGGTTGCGATTATAGAGTTTCCATCAAATTCAGTAGTTTAGCGACCACCCAATCTTATCAAATCCCACATAAAAATTCGATAAATTGCCGGAAAGTAAAACCCAGCCAATTAAGTCAATCCAATGAAGAAATATCTTATAAGTCTTTTCATACTTTTCGGAATATTATTTTTTGGAATGATTGAAGCGTCCGATTGCTATGCACTCTCCTTTGATCAAACTACTGAACTACTGGCGCAAGCCGAAGACCAATCAGCAAATGCGGATCAATCGGTGGCTGACGATCAAATGGCTGAAGCCCATGCTGAAGAGCATCACATAGCTCCTCTTTGGTTGGTTATCCCTTTTGTGACACTTTTATTAATGATCGCGACAGGGCCATTATTTTATGAGCACTTTTGGCATCACAACTATCCGAAAATAGCCGTAGGATTTGCGGTCTTAGTCGTTCTTTATTACTTATTTGTTTTGGACAATGTCCATGCTCCAGTGCACGCACTGGCTGAATACATCCAGTTCATCGCATTGTTGGCTTCACTCTATGTGGCATCAGGTGGTATTCTGATAGAGATTGACAAAAAAGCCACCCCTCTAGCCAACGTATCTCTTTTATTTATTGGAGCGGTAGTGTCTAACCTAATCGGCACGACAGGAGCCTCTATGCTCTTGATTCGTCCATTTATCCGATTAAACAAGGGCAATATTCAGGCATATCATGTGGTGTTTTTTATCCTGATGGTGAGTAATGTGGGCGGTTCGCTTACCCCAATCGGAGATCCTCCTCTTTTCTTGGGATTTCTGAAGGGAGTTCCCTTTTTCTGGACCATTGAGCACAATTGGCCTGCTTGGGCAATGGCCTTAGCCCTGCTAGGTACAGTCTTTTATTTAATTGACAGGAAAAAGGGTAGAGCCATGGAGGATGAAAACTACCCAGAAGAGATTACCTATTCCAACAAGTTCACCTTGATTGGCTTGAAGAATTTTGGATGGCTGTTCGTAATTATTTGTGCCGTATTCCTTGATCCCAATGTTATTGAAGGAGTTCCTGCCATACACTATGATGGCCAGAAATTTTCCTTTCTCAGGGAATTGATCATGCTTTCAGTGGCATTCTTCTCCTTCAAGTTTGCAGATAAGCGAGCTATCCAAGGCAATGAGTTTAACTTTGAGCCTATTCGTGAAGTCGCCTTTATCTTCGTGGGAATTTTCGGCACTATGATGCCTGCATTGGAATTGGTGGGCAATTTTGCAAAATCTCCAGAAGGGGCTGAGTTGATCACTGTAAATACATTGTATTGGGGCACGGGCTCACTTTCAGCGGTATTGGACAATGCCCCAACTTACCTCAATTTCCTAGCAGCAGCCATGGCCTCGGAGGGCTCTGATATTTCTAATATCGCAGACGTTCGTGCTTTTGCCGATAGTTCGCTCAACACTTCGGATACGCCATTTCAGCTTTTAGCCATTTCCATCGCTTCGGTGTTCTTTGGTGCGATGACTTACATAGGTAATGGACCAAACTTCATGGTAAAATCGATTGCCGAACAAAGTGGTGTAAAAATGCCCTCATTCTTTGGCTACATCATCCGGTTTACACTTCCGATTCTGCTTCCGATCCTCTTCCTAGTTTGGCTGGTATTTATTGCCTTTGTCTAAGACTTCACTTGCTCATACCTAAAGCAATCCACCAGATGGTCATTGATCAGTCCCGTGGCTTGCATGTGGGAATACACGATCGTGCTTCCCAAAAATTTGAATCCTCTCTTTTTTAGGTCTTTTGCCAATTGATCTGATTCTGCAGAAGTTGCGGGATAAGGTTCGCCTCGCTTCAATGAGTTGATTTTTGGCTTACCTCCCACAAATCCCCAGATGTAGGTTGAAAAAGAGCCAAACTCCTGCTGCACTTCCATAAATCGCTGTGCATTGTTGATAGCGGCACGGATTTTTTGTCCATTTCGTATGATGCTAGCATCCTGAAGTAATTCCTGCACATAGGATTCGGGAAATTCGGCCACTATTCGATAATCAAAATCGGCAAAGGCTTTTCGATATCCTTCTCTCTTTTTGAGCACTGTGGCCCAACTTAGACCTGCTTGTGCACTTTCCAAAACCAAAAATTCAAAATGGACTCGATCATCATATACAGGAACCCCCATTCGGTATCGTGGTACCTGACGTAATCAGAAAAACCCAAGCACCATGGGCATCGGTTAAGTGAGGATTGAGTTGTCTCCATACTGAAAAGTGAAAAATTCAATACTTACTAGCAAGGTCTTTTTCGTATTTTTCAATTCAAAAAATAGAATCTAGGGCATTCAACTGTTCCAGATTTTCCAAGCTGCTTCGGCCTGAAGTTCTAGCATATCTTGGCCATTTTTGGCATTTCCACCTCTAGAAATACACTCTTGCATCAATCGTGTCACAGGTGGATTGTAGACCAAATCATAGACTAGGTGAGCCGAAGTAAGTTGATCCAGAGGAATATCCGGAATTCCCTCCACCTTGGGGAAGGTACCCAAAGGTGTGGTGTTGATGATTAAAGGGTGATTTTTCAAAAAAGCAGCATTCTCCCTCAACTCCTGATAGCTGATTTGATACGCTTCTTTGGTCCTAGATACGGACAAGTATGAAACTCCAAGATCTTTCAATGCTTGCTTGACTGCTTTGGAGGCTCCTCCGGTCCCCAAGACCAATGCATTGGGGATGTTTTGACCTAGCCAGGCTTGAAGAGAATGTTTAAAACCAATATAATCCGTATTGAACCCCTTCTTGATTCCGTTTCGGACTTGGATACAGTTGACGGCACCTATCATTTGGCAGGCGGGATCAAGGTCATCCAAAAAAGGGATCACTTGCTCCTTGTAAGGGATGGTTACAGCCATTCCTTCCAACTCTGGATGGTCGGAGAGTATTCTTGGGAAGTCCTCTATTTGAGGGATTTCATAGAGATCAAATTGACAATCTTCAATCCCTTCTCTTTTAAATTTTGCAGTGAAGTATTTCTTCGAAAAGGAGTGCCCCAAGGGAAATCCAATCAGCCCGAATTTTCTCATGAATTAAGCAATTTAGCAGCTAACCATTCGATGAAAAGTACTAATCCAATTCCAAAAACTAAGGCAAAGCAAGCTGCAAGTAATTGGGGTTCTTTTCCTACCAGTTCGAGGTAGGAAGAGGGGAGTATGTTTTCATCTAAAAATGGCTTTTGCTCACCGCTCGAGGAGGTTCTCCAAGCGGTGACAATTTTCCATGGCCATAGTTCATTGACCGAACCAAGCATAAAGCCCGAAAGTAAGCCAATGGTTACAGAATGGTATTTTCTCAGCAACCAGGCCACCACTCTGCTAAAGGATAGGATACCTACAGCGCAGCCGGCAGCAAAAACGATGAGTTTTAGAAAATTTCGGTCATTGACGGCCTGTAAAATAGGTTCGTATTGGCCCATGATCAATAAGATAAAACTTCCGCTAATCCCAGGTAGAATCATTGCACAAATGGCAATAGCTCCGGATACAAACGTAAACCAAATTGCATTTGGAGTAGTGGTAGGGGGAAGATTGGTTACCCACCAAGCAATTGCGGTCCCAACGATTACTGCAATCACTACACCCAGATGCCATTGTTGAATCTCTCTTAAGATAAGGAAGGCACTGACTAAGATCAGACCTGTAAAAAATGACCAGAGAGGAATAGGATGATTGGCCATTAGATAAGTAATCACACTAGACAGCGCGAAAATACTTGTCATAATTCCCAAAAGCAGACTTAGCAAAAATGATCCGTTTACTGCTTTGAAAAACGCCTTTAGATCCAGCTTTAGCAACAGTCTCAGGTTATCAGGCTTGAATGAGTTGATGCTATCAAGGAGCTCTTGGTAAATCCCTGCAATCAGAGCAATCGACCCTCCTGAAACGCCCGGAACAATGTCCGCGGCACCCATAGACATCCCTTTCAAATAAGTTAAAATGTGCTTTTTTAAAGGATTCATATAGAAAAAAGGCTGACCGATTACCGACCAGCCTTCAAAGAATAGTTGAATTTATTTAGAGTTTGATTTCACCGAGGAAGTGATCGAAGGTATCTCCTCGCAGACCCAGTCTGATAGTTTCCAATGGAATCACTTCAGATGGACTGATATTTCCAAGGTTGACATTGGCACCAAGAAGCTTGATGAACCATACCTGTTGTGATTTCTGAGGAGCTTCCCAAATGATGCGTTCTTCAGGCACTTGGGTAAGGATTTCTTCAACCAGACCCTGTCTCACTTCTCCTGAATCACGGAAAAGACCGACATTCCCTCCTTCACGAGCCTCGCCAATTACTTTCCAAGCACCCGCACTTAGTTCGGTTTGCATTTGCTCGATCCACTTGTAAGGAGGGATGATTTTGGCAGCATCTTTAGAGCCTACCTCGGACAATACCGTGACTTGCTTAGCAAGTGTGCTGATGAATTCACACTTTTTGTCATGATTGAGGGAGATCGAACCGTCAGATACCTCTGCATATTCCAATCCATAGGTATCCAATACTTTACGGTAATCATCAAACTGGCCGCGAACAATAAACGCCTCGAAAAGAGTACCCCCAAAGTAGACCGGAATTCCGGCTTCACGATAAACGGCAATTTTTTCCTTCAGCTTTTTGGTGACGAAAGATGTAGCCCAGCCTAACTTGACAATATCCACATAGTCGGAGCAGCTTTCTACAAAATCTTCAGTTTCTCTCAGGCAGAGACCTTTGTCCATCGCCATAGTAAATCCCGTGTTGCGAGGCTTTTCAGTCCTCACAGGGAGATTCTTCAGCACGTAATTCATGTGATAATAATTTGATTTTTAAAGGCCATATGGAATCTCGCATGCTGGGTAGTCAACACAAAATGTGACTTTAAAGTAATGCTCGATTTCATTTGCTAGGTTTTAATATTTAGAGCTGGGTAGTGTTATCCCGATATTGGTCAATAATCTTGTAAATGGCCTTTTGCTTTTCTAATTCAGGCATCAGCTCATACAAAATCGTATGCCTATCGAAGTCCAAAGTTAACGCATTTTCCAAATAAGTGAAGGCCTCTTTGTATTTCCCCATTTTGACCAAATACACCACGATGCGGTAATAAAGCTCTGCCTCCTCGGGAGATTCTTCGATGCCCTCGCGAATCACATCTACTGCTTCTTCGAAACGATTCTGCTCAAAATAAATTACTGATAAATTCACATAGGTCTCCATGATGCCGGGCTCGAGGTTGATTGCCTCCTCGTACGCTTCCGAACTCGCCTGAAGATTTCCCAAGTTAAACTCGGCATCTGCCAGACCTACCCAATAGTTTGGGTTGTCCTTGTTCAGATTGAGGGCTTTCTTGAAATAATGAATGGCTTCAAAAAACTTTTCCTTTTTGAGCATGCACATTCCCAATCCAAACCAAGCATCGTCATATTCCTCATCCAGCTTTGCTGATTTTTTAAAATACTTGAATGCCTCATCGATCTTGCCCAGCTTTTCATAGGCGGCACCCATGTAGCAGCAGTTTTCTGCATTGGCACCCTCGCAATTGATTGTGTTTTGATAGGCTTCCAAGGCTGCTTCATACTGTTGGGTATTCATCAGGGAATTGCCCAAGTTGAAGTAGGCGGATGCAAATGCTTCGTCGATCAATAAGGCATACTCATAGGCCTGAATCGCATCTTCAAATCTGCCGAGCCGATTATAAACTACGCCTAGATTGTACCAAGCACCTGCAGAATAGGGATCCTGATCAATGAACTCCTGGTAAAACTCTAAAATTTCGTCAAAAGATCCTTCCTCCTCTGTGATCATTGCCAACTGGAAAAGCGCATCTTCGTGGTTGATCCGATTTTTGACCGCTTCTTTGAAATATTGACTTGCCTTGGTATTGTCTCCTTTTGCCCGATAGAGATTGCCCAGTGAATAAAATACCTCTGCCTTGTCTTCGGCCATAGGCAAATAATTTTCGAGGAGGTCTATGCCATCCTGAAAATTGCCTGCTAGGATATGTGCATTGGCGAGGGCAAGGACGATGTCCTCATTATTTGGAGATAGATTGTTGAGATGCTCCAGAATATCCAGCCCTTCTTCCAATTCGTCATTGAAAATAAGACACTGCGCTTTTTGCAAGCGGATCTCCACCGAAAATGGAAATTTTTCGAGGGCGTATTCGGATGCTCTAAGTGCTTTGAGGAATTTTTGCTGGTCAAAGTAAAACCGGATGATATCTTCCAGCTCTTCTTCTTCGAAATACAGGTCCAGGTTGGACTTTAGGGAATTTTCAAACCGCTCGACGAGCTTCTTGTCTTCTTCCCAGTCGTGATCGTGATCTCCGGTCATTCGATAATCTTATGGTTTTTTTAAGATACCAATATTTCGGGTATCCCAATAGTTGGTTTTATTAATTTTTTTGAACCTCAGAGTAGAAGTTTGGCTCAATGTGAATGGTTATTTGGGTGAAATATCAAAAGGACAAACGCCTCGGTTCAAAAATAAGTTTGATCAGGGCTGTTTTGCCCAGTTCAGGGAGTCTTCCAATGAGTGGTATTCGAAGTTTAACAGGGCCTGAACCTTCGCATTGGAGTAAAAGATTTTGCGTTGGGCATTAAGGGCTAGTTGTCTATTCAACTGACTTTTTGAAATTCCCATCAACCTCAAAAGACCAATGATGGGTAAAACAACCTTAAGTAGACCGTTGGAAACCTGGACGCTTGGCGCCTTTACTCCAAAGATTTTCGCAACTGAGGCAAAAAAATCCCGATAAGGTTTTCCCTCTTTATTCAAGATAAAACGTTCTCCCCAAGCATTTTTTTCCACCAAAAGTCTGGTGATGGCCGAGGCATCTCGGACATCGATGTAGTTGATATTTCCCTTTGGAAAAAACACATTTCCTTTTAGTACATACTGATAGATGGATCCGCTGCTTTTTTCATAGCTGGCCTTTCCCAGTAGCACAGATGGATTCACCACAAGTATCTCCAATCCTTCTTGCTCTGCTCTCCATACTTCGAGTTCACCCCAATACTTGGAGAGAGCATACCCTGAATTGAGCTGGGAATCTACCCATTTGAAGTTTTCATCGTATTCCTTTACCTCGGAGGATCGACCGATAGCGGCAATGGAACTTACATGAACCAGCCTATTTACCCCTATCGCGAGCATGGCATTGACCACATTCGCGGTACCCTCACTGTTGATTTTATAGAGTAAGTCTTCGTCTTTGGATGAAAATGAAACCATCCCTGCCGCATGGATGACTAGGTCTATACCCTGTAGTGCGTCCAAAAGTGAGTTCATGTCAGTGATGTCACCCTCATGCCATTGGATGGGGAAATCGGCGTTTTTCAGGAGATCAGTCTGGGAATTTTTTCTTTTGAGTCCATGGATTTGTCCCAGCTGACTGAATTCTCTCGCCAGTTGACTTCCAAAATATCCCGTAATTCCTGTGATGAGAATGTTCATTAGCTGATTCAGAGCTGATGATTGATGAGCTCCAGCTTTTTAATCTTTTCGTATATTTTCTGATGCTTGGGAAGCGTCTCCAGCATGTCCAGATAGCGGGAATTATGGCAATCCGTACCAAATAGGGCAACGGCATTTCGCTCGATTAGCATTTCGCCAAAATCCTTCACTTGCTTGGAATAAAACCCGGTAAGTGAAAGAAGGTTAACCTGAAAGAGCAGATTTCTTTCAATCAATTCTTCCTGAAGCTTTTTGTCAGCAATCAGGTATTGGTAGCGCTCAGGATGTGCCAAAATTGGTTTATATCCGGCCATTTCAAGATGAAAGAGGATATCCAACATCATTTGAGGCTTGTTGATAAAACCAGTTTCTACCAAGATGTGACCATCTCCAAAGCTGAGGACTTCATTTCCTGATTTTACTTTTTCCAGAAAAATCTCATCCATGTAATACTCTGCGGCCGCCTCGATCTCTATCTCGATTCCAGAGGCTGCGACTGCTTTTTTTAAATCCTCAAGACCCAATCGGATGATCTCCGGGGTATTGCGGTAATATTCCGACATGATGTGTGGAGTGGTAATGATTTTCCTCAAGCCATAATCCGCCAGTCGTTGAATCAGCCCGAGGGATTCCTCCATGGACTTTGACCCATCGTCTATTCCCGGTATCAAATGCGAGTGCATATCCACCTGCAACCAGGACAGGTCCAAGTGTTCAACTTCCGCAGGCTTTTTCTTCAGAAAATCCAGCCAGCCCATTACAATCCACCTCCAGTTTGAGTTCTGAACTGCTCTAAGGTAGGCCACACTTGATCTTTTTCGGAAATGATCGGCTGGTCTACCATCCAATCGATTCCCAGAGAAGGATCTGACCATAAGATTCCACCTTCGGAAGCTTTGTGATAATAGTTAGAGCATTTATAGACAAAAACGGCGTCCTCCAATACCGAAAATCCATGTCCAAATCCGGCAGGGATATACAGCAAGTTGTTTTTTTCGGAATCTAAAATTGTGGAATAGAACTGACCAAAAGTAGGTGAGTCTTTTCTGAGATCTAGTGCAACATCCAGCACCTTACCGGAAATCACTCGTACCAGTTTGGCTTGCGCATTGGGGGCATGTTGAAAATGAAGGCCTCTTACTGTTCCCTTTTGGGAAAAAGACTGATTGTCTTGAACCCAATTTTCAGAAATGCCTACACCTTCGAGCCAATCTTGACGAAAGGATTCGAAAAAATAGCCACGATTGTCAGGAAAAATTCTTGGGAAAATCTCTACCACTCCAGAGATGGGGGTAATTTTAATCTCAGCCATTTTGGCGAATTTAGTTAGCTATAATCGGTAAAATAACCACTCAGCAAGAGAGTATCCTAATCTATTCTGAGGAATTATGCCCAAATTTGGGGCAAGAGGACTGAAAATCAAATATTCCCTATCAGGGATTTGATAAAAGGCGTTGAACCTTTTCCCCTAAGAATGTCCTTTCCTATCTGATACAAAAGCCATGAGTAAAATTTCCCGAAAACTCCAAAAATTGCATGAAACGGCACCCAAAGTAGAAACAGCCGTTTTGGTGACACTAATCAGGCAGCATCAAAGTGATCAGGAAGTCGAGGAGCACTTGGATGAATTGGCCTTTTTGGCAGAGACACTGGGAGCGAAAACAGTCTATCGCTTTACTCAAAAAATGGATAAACCGGACATCCGGACTTTTGTGGGCAAAGGAAAGCTAGAAGATATTCAAGCCTACGTCGAGCACTTTGCCGTGGACATGGTCATTTTTGATGATGACCTTAGCCCATCCCAAATGCGGAATTTGGAGAATGAGATCAAGGTCAAAATTTATGACCGTTCACTTCTTATCCTGGATATATTTCTCCAAAGAGCCCAAACAGCACAAGCGAAAACCCAAGTGGAGCTCGCAAGATTTCAATACCTCCTGCCACGCTTAACCAATATGTGGACTCACTTAGAGCGACAGCGAGGAGGTACTGGGACTCGAGGTGGAGCAGGTGAAAAAGAAATCGAAACCGATAAGCGTGACATTCGAAATAAGATCACGCTCCTTAAAGAAAAGCTTCGCGAAATTGAAAAACAGGGGATTACCCAACGAAAAGGCAGAAAAGGCATCGTGCGTGTAGCCTTGGTAGGATACACCAATGTGGGGAAGTCCACTCTGATGAACCTGATCACCAAAACGGATATTCTGGCAGAAAACAAGCTTTTTGCTACCGTAGATTCAACTGTCCGAAAGGTTGTGTTGGATAATATCCCTTTCCTGCTTTCTGACACTGTAGGATTTATCCGAAAGCTGCCAACCCACCTGATCGAGTCCTTCAAATCCACTCTGGACGAAATCCGTGAAGCGGATCTGCTCGTGCATGTGGTGGACATCTCGCACCATGCCTTTGAAGACCACATTGCCGTAGTGACCCAAACACTTCAGGAAATCAAAGCAGGGGACAAACCCATTCTTTTGGTCTTTAACAAAATCGACCAAGTACTCCAAATGCCTTCTGAGGAGGAATCTCTACACATCAGCGAGCACGAGCTGCAAGAGACGCGCTATGTGGACTTCAAGGCACTCTCAGATGCCTACGAAAAGAAAAACGGGATCAAACCGGTCTTTATGGCGGCGGGATTGGGAGACAATGTGGAAGGATTTAGGGAGGCACTGGTCACAGAGGTCAAAAAGCAACACCGTAAAATCTATCCTCACTACCTTGAAAATGAGGTGGTGGACTGGAGCGGCAAATGGGAGGAGAGTGAGTAAATCTCAAAATAGGTTGGCGTCTTCGCAAGACAATTCGTCATCGCGAAGGAGCATGTACCACACTCTATGTACTATCTAGTTTTTACGCGACTGAAGCGATCTTTCATGTTTTGATTAAGATCGCTTCGAAGCAGCTATTAACCAGAAAAAAAGGAAGTTTTCATTTTGCTTCACGCGATGACGGGCACACTTACTTTGCCTTTTTCCAAGTTACCAAATAATTAAAGCTTCTCGAATCAAACTCATCCCTTAATCGTGTGATCTCACCCAAGCCTGATTGGTTAAAATCCTTTATAAAATTGGATCGGATTCGCTTTTGGGATTCCACTGTTTTTTGGGTGATTCCCAAGATTTCGTCCAGTTCTGCTCTTGTCAGCTGATCGGTGTTTTTTTGGATCAAAAAGCTCCTAAGCGCATCATAGGTGTCTTTTTCCACCGCAGGATTGTGTTCTGCTTTTCTTTTTCTGAGTACCCAAAACAGCATGATCAAAATCAAGACTGGTATGGCCAAAAGGTAATACCACGAGAATGATTTCTCTTCGACTGCATCTTCAAGATTCCATCGAGGACTGATCACTGGTGAGTTGGCAGAAAAATCCTCAGGAGCGATTTTAATCAATGGCACTTCCCAGACAGAAAGGTCTCTTTTGAAATTGACCGCGTTGCGAAACATGTTGGTCATCACTTGCACCTTGCGAACATCCCACATGGAAATGTCCTGATCAAAACTGATCGCCTCAGCAAACATTCCGCCCATATCCTCGACTTGGGAGGTGTTCCACTTGTCCAAGGGTTGATTAAACTGCTTGGCATCATCAAACATACCGCTCAAGATCTTAGCAGAGGACATGTCCCAATCGTTGAGGTAGCCATTGAACTCGGTTTCAAAAAACATCCCGTTGAACCGCTCGCCCGAGCTGGTGTTCCACTTGGAGATATCTCCCTGAAATTTTTTGGCGCCATTAAACATATCCGAAAAATCCACCACCGAACCCGTATCCCAATGCGACAGGTCTGGGTTGATGATTGGTGCCAAGCCAAACATCCACGTCATCGTCTTCACATTGGATACATCCCATCCGGAGATCTGAGGATCCTTGAGTGGAGACATGTAAAAAAGGTAACTCATGTCAGTCACCTTGGAGGTGATAATTCTTGAAAGATCCGCTTCAGTCTTGATTGCCTCCCGGAGGAGACTGTCATCCACGACGAGGTAGCGTTTGCCCTCGAAGAGGTACTCTTTTCCTACTTCAGCCTCTTCGGTGGCCTTGAGGGTGACTTGATTTTCAGCACGGTAGATAGGTCCTTCTTTCTGAAAAAAGGAAAGCATCAGGTAAACTGATGTAATTAGTGATAGTGCCATTGGTGATAAACGATTTGGGTTGGGGTCGAATGAACACTGAACAGGTAGATAATGTGGTGGAAATTACCTTCCTGTGGCACAAACATACACTCTAAACTAATTACGTCTTATTCTGATGTTTTAAAAAAGTAGGATACTTCCCAAATCGTATCTTTTTGCTAACGAAGTGTTGTGGTCGACCAAAAAACCTCCTAGAAAGAAGGTGGCCAAGGAAACACCTATCTCACCTATTTTTCATTTCAGGTAAATAAAAATTTTCGATTGCCCTGAAAAAAGGCTCCGCTACTATTTTCACTTTAATCCAAGTTTTCACTTGAAGCTTCTTTTGATCATTTGAAAAGAGTAGTAATCAATTGAATAATTAAAAAATAATTAGGGTATTAGAATTCCCCGTCACCCCCCGGGAAAAGAAATCCCCTTCACCCTACGATACAGATTCAAGGCATACTTATCTGTCATGCCCGAGATAAAGTCCACCAGTGCCCGAAGCATGGGATACGGATTAACCGCCGCACCCCAGCCCTTGAGCGGAAAGTCCTCGGGAAGCAGTCTCAAAATGCTCTTGTCCTGTCCGGAAAAATACTCAGGCGCATAAAACTGATGATACAGGGCTTGAGAAAACACGGTCAACAGTCCATCCAAGACCTGGAAGCCAGCCGCTTCTTTTTCTAAGACCACTTTAGATCGATAGATCTTTTGCACTGAAACTTTTGAAATCTCTGAGAAGGCTTTGGCCGATGGAATCATATCCGTAAGGGCCTTGTCAAAATTCCCCTTGCGCATGTTTTCCTCATAGTGTGCAAAAACTTCCACTGTCTCTCGGATTAACTGCCCGATAGTCAAAGCTCGCAAAGCGCCTAGGTTTTGCGCTTGAGTCCGGTCTTTCAGCTTTTCTTTATCAAACTTATCTCCCAAGATGGGTTTGAGCAGCTTCAGGGTTTCTTCAAATGTGACCAATCCCAAAGTACAGCCATCTTCGAGATCGATGATGCTGTAGCAGATGTCGTCGGCAGCTTCTACCAAGAAAGCCAAAGGATGCCTGGCCCAAGAGTCTTGGCTGATTTTCTCCATACCAAGTGCATCAGCCATTTGCTCAAAATCGGTCAATTGATTGATAAAAAATCCGAATTTCTTCTGGCTTTTGCGGGCGATATCCCGCTGGGAAATGAGGCTTGGGCGAGGATATTTGGTGAAAGCGGCAAGCGTGGCATAGGTCAATTTGAGTCCAAACTGCTTGGAAACCAACATGCGATAACCCTGCGCATTTCCTTCAAAATTGACCAAATCGGCCCATTGATCTACTCGGACGTGTTTTTCCCATACTCTGCCCATGGAATGTAATCTGAAAAAATCAGAAATGGCTTCCTCTCCGGCATGGCCAAAGGGAGGATTTCCGATGTCATGTGTCAGTGCAGCTGCTGCCACGATCGAGCCTATCGCAGAGGAAGTAATTCCCAAGGCTTGCAAATTGGGATACTTCTCCAACAAAAATTCTCCTGCAGACTTCCCTAAAGATCTTCCCACGCTAGAGACTTCAAGGCTATGGGTGAGTCGGGTATGAACAAAGGCCTGCTCGGGAAGCGGAAAAACCTGCGTTTTATCCTGAAGATTGCGAAATGGTGCCGAAAAAATAATCCGGTCGTAGTCTACTTCAAACTCGCTTCGTACCGTATCCAGATTTGCGGGTTTCAAGCCTTCACCAAAGCGACCTGAAGCCAGCAATTTTTCCCATTTCATCATATCCCCAAAATTAAGAAGGTCCGGAGACTTCTGTGTTCCCTTCGAAAAAGTTTCCTGCTTTGAGTGCTGAATATTCTTTTTGGGATGGTTTCATTCCTATAGCAGGGAATGACAAGATTTGGCCTAAATTTACTTCGTGAATCGATTGAAAATCTTCTTTTTTCTGGTTGGAATCGGGCTTTTTGCCATGGGTTGCGAAGGGCCTGACAATAGTCCCAAAGCTCTGGTCAATGTCCTACTGGTGGATGCCCCTGCCAAATGGGATTCTGTGGTAGTAGAAATTCAGGGAGTTGAAATTGACTTTGTCCAAAGTGGAAGACAAGGCGAAATCCAGAAAATCTGGATGCCTTACGAACCCGCCAAAAAAACCATCAATCTTTCACGACTTGTCAATGGTAACGCTTTGACAGTCTCCAGAAAGGAATTCCAATTGGGTCAAATCACGGCTGTCACACTCAAGCTCGGTACTTCCCATGCGCTCTATCAGGGAGATACTCGATATCCACTTGCCTTACCTTCGGACATCACCGATTATTCACAAGATCTTAAAGTAGACTTGGAGGCTGGCATTTCTTATGATTTGGTTTTGGATTTTGATTTGGAAAAATCGATTCAAGAGACTCAGCCATCTCCACTTAAGTTGTCCTTTAATCCAACGATACAGGCCTACACCAGCATTGGGCGTAGTGAGCTGAATGGGATAGTCTTTCCAACTGAACTTAAGCCGGCGATTTACGCCATTTCAGAAAATGACTCCTTAAGTACACATACCAATTCCGGTGGAGCATTCCTTTTTAAACTTTCCCCGGGTCGCTACACGCTCTATATTGATCCCAAAGACAATCGTTTTGCCTCAGATACCCTTTTAAATGTGGAGGTAAAAGCAGATCAACGAACCACCCTAGACCGAATTACGCTGAGCAGACGATGAATCACACGCTATACATGCGCCGAGCCTTGGAACTCGCCGAATGGGGCAGAGGATACGTCAGTCCCAATCCCATGGTGGGCTGTGTGATCGTCCATGAAAATCGGATCATCGGAGAGGGTTGGCACCGGGAATTTGGCGGGCCGCATGCGGAAGTTCACGCGGTCAATTCGGTAGAAATTCAAGCCTTACTTTCAGAATCTACCGTTTACGTGACTCTCGAGCCCTGTGCCCATTGGGGGAAAACGCCTCCCTGTGCTAATCTTTTGGTGGAGAAAAAGGTAAAAAAAGTAATTATCGCGGCCGTAGACTCCAATCCTCTGGTAGGTGGAAAAGGAATCGAAATCCTGAAAAACGCAGGAATTGAAGTCGAAACAGGAGTTCTCGAAAAAGAAGCACGCTGGCAAAACCGTCGCTTTTTCACCCAAATCGAAAAGCAAAGACCCTATGTGATTCTCAAATGGGCACAGACTGAGGATGGTTTTGTGGCAAGGGAAAACTTTGACTCCAAGTGGATCAGCAATTCCCAAAGCCGACAGCTTGTTCATAAGTGGAGGGCAGAGGAAGATTCTATTTTAGTTGGAAAAAATACTGCAGCTTACGACAATCCACGATTGGATGTCAGGGATTGGGTTGGGAAAAACCCGATTCGTGTTGTGCTCGATTCACATCTAGGACTTCCAAAGAATTTGAACTTGTTTGATCAGTCCATTCCAACACTGATTTTCAATACTGTAAAAAGTGAATCCATTGAAAATCTAGAGTGGATCCGATTGTCGGAAATCAATCCTGAGGTAATTTTAAAAGAACTTCATTCCCGAAAAATCCAAAGTCTAATTGTGGAAGGCGGGAGCCAGGTTCTCAGTCAGTTTATCGAATCGGGATTTTGGGATGAAGCCCGCGTGTTTACGGCTCCGACTCGATTTGATCGGGGAATCTCCGCCCCAATACTGAACCAAAATCCTTCAGAAACACTTTCCATCGACACAGACCGACTTGATATCTATTACCATGGCTGAAACTTTATTTCTCCCTCAAAACGCTTCTAAAGCAGAAATTTACGAGGCACTTATTCCACAAATCGAGGCCTTGATTATAGGCGAAGGCGATCTCTATGCTAACCTTGCCAATGTGGCTGCGGCACTTCGGGAAGCCTTTGGGTTTTTTTGGGTGGGATTCTATCTGGTGAAAAATGAGCAGTTGGTACTTGGGCCATTCCAAGGACCGATCGCTTGCACCCGGATCAATTTCGGAAAAGGAGTCTGCGGAACAGCCTGGAAGGAAAAGAAAACCCAACTGGTACCTGATGTGGAGCTATTTCCGGGTCATATTGCCTGTAGCTCGGCGTCCAAATCTGAAATAGTGGTGCCTGTTTTCAAAGGCGAGGAAGTAGCCATGGTCCTAGATGTGGATAGCGACGTGCTGTCTGACTTCGACGAAACCGACCAGAAATACCTGGAAGAACTGATGGATATCCTTTCAAAGACGTTCTGATTTGGGAGCTTGGGTAGTTTTATCCCAAATCTGATCCCCACATAAAAATCAAAAACAGGATCCCTAAAGCAATTCGGTACCAACCAAATGCGGTGAATCCGTGGTTGGACACGTATTTCAAAAACAATTTCACCGCAATCCAAGCCGAAACAAAGGCTACTCCAAACCCGATAGCCAACATCGTCAGCTGTTCGGAGGTGAAGGCCAAATCGGATTTGATCAGGTCATAGCCTCCAGCAGCCATCATGGTTGGCACGGCGAGAAGGAATGAGAATTCTGTCGCCTGCTTTTTGTCCAGGCCATTGAATACCCCTCCAATGATCGTGGCTGCGGCACGGGAAGTTCCCGGCACCATAGAAAGACACTGACAGAGACCAATGAAAAAGGCGTTTTTGTAGCTGATATCTTCTACTTCTTGAAGCGTGGTTTGTTGATTGACGACTTTTTTGTCGATAAAAATCAAAATCACGCCACCCAAAATCAAGGAAACGGATACGACAATGGGGTTGAACAGGTAGCCCTTGATGAAATCATAGGCGAGCAGACCCACAATCGCAGTGGGCAAAAATGCCGCAAGCAGTTTGAAATAAATGTCCAAGCTGCGGAAAAACCGCTTGATGTACATCAGGGCAATAGCCAAAATCGCCCCAAGCTGAATAAAAACTTCGAAGGTTTTCACAAATTCATCCTCGTGGATACCCATCGCGGCAGAGGCCAAAATCATGTGTCCTGTGGAGGAAATTGGCAAAAACTCCGTAAGCCCTTCGATGATAGCGATGATGATACTTTGAAAAAGAGACATAATGAAATCAGATTAGCTCTCAAAAATACGAATCCAACTTCGATGACCTAGTTATTTTTCGGTTCATCGCTGTCGGGTTGAAGCAATACGGAACCAAAACAAAAAAAAGCAGCAGCTAAAACCGCTGCTTTTTTGTTCCCAGCCATTATTGGTAAGCAGGAAGCAATCCCTTACTGACCCAAGTAAAATTAGGTTCAATAGTCAATGCCTTTTGCCAAGTCTCCATTGCTTTGGATTTTTGCCCCATTTCCTGATAGAGGATTCCTATCCAAGCCAAGTTATCGAGATACATCCAATTTTGTGTGTCATTGCGCTGCTCAAAGAGCTGATTAGACTTGAGGTAGGCAGCCAAGGCTTTGTCTTTGTCTCCACCCCACATCTCCGGGGTGAAGTATTGATTTCCGGCATACATTTTTTGGACGATGGGAGAGTTGGGATTAGTCTTCAAGGCCGACTCCAAGAGGGCGCTGCTTTTTGCACCCAAAAGCATTCCCTTCCAAGGACTATAAGCCATCTTAAATCCAAGTACAGAAGAATGAAGTGCCTTGGCTTCTGCCCCAAAGGTTTTATCCTTGGATAGTTCTTCGAGCCTTTTTTCAAGTCCATCCACATAAGCATCAAACAGTTTTTCATCCTGATCCTTCATGGTGGCATTGAGGAGGCCATATTCTGTCAGAGCAAGTTGAATTAAGGTCCCAGTTTCGGGTCGACTTTGAAAGAGCTTGGTTGCGTGGGCTACATTGGTTCTCCACTGGGCTTTGTCTTGGTCGAGGTAGGCCAAGTAGCTCATTCTCTTTAAATCCTGAGGGAATCCCATGGCCAACAAGCTAATCATGACAAGTAGAGCGAAAATTCTAGAGTTCGTTTTCATAGTATAAAATGGTTTATAGTATAAACTAAATGGACAAATTTTTTTAAGAAATATAGTTTTTGAGGTTTTCCACATACTCTTCGAAGGCCTTTACTCCAGCAGGGGTAATGCTACAAGTGGTCAAAGGGCGTTTATCTCTGAAGGACTTCTCGATGCGGATGTAGCCCGCTTTTTCCAGTTTGTCCAATTGGACACTCAGATTGCCAGCGGTAGATTCGGTCTTTTCTCTTAGAAAGGTAAATTCTGCTTCTTCCAAGCCGATAAGTAATGACATCACCGCAAGACGAAGCTGTGAATGGAGTAAGGGATCGAGTGGCTTAAAATTGCTCACGGGAAGATTTTTTCAGGTAATAAGCGGGCACAAGATATCCCAAAATCATGGCAATTCCTGCCACCAAGTATTGTTCATCGACCGGAAGCAAGAAACCAACCAGCGCTCCAATAGCTAAGGTAGCGGCTCCGATTTTCAATGCTTTCTCCCGAATCAAGGCTCCGGAAATATAAACACCCAGCGCAGAAACCAATAGGATGACCGGATTATGATTGAAGTCCAACACCGACATAAATGCCACCAATGCAATGATCACCAAATAAACAACAACCCATAGCTCCGTCAATACTCGATCCAGATGAGTTTTGACCCGTGACTCCTTGGCCAACTTGCGACTGTAAATCATGCTAACGACCGTCGCTGGAATTACCAATAACCACACCACATAAGGCGCATAAAATCCCGCCCTTGCCAATCCATAGTGGGCCAAATCGCAAATTGCAATGACCCATCCCCAAAGCAACAGGTGAAAACTACCGTCACCTGCGGCTTCTTTCTTTGCCCTGCTGATCATCTCCGTGATCAGTGCGAGGGACTCTTTACTGCTCATTTCTTTTTCCATAGCGTTCAATTTTTAAGTTAGAACGGCTCAAATATAAATAGGTTTATATTATAAACCATTTTACTTCAGAAATTTTCTTGTTTTTTTTAGCGGTTGAGTAAATTGAACTATAAACTGCCTGCAATGAAAGACCTATTTGATCCCCAAGTCACTGCTGAATTGATCTTTCGGATTAATCAGCTAACACCTGAAAGTCCCGCCCTTTGGGGCAAAATGTCGGTGGATCAAATGTTGGCCCACTGCTGTGTGGCTTATGATATGGCCTTTACCAATAAGTACCCCAAGCCAAATTCTGTGATGCGTTTTTTGCTCAAAACTTTTGTCAAAAAAGGAGTGGTCAACGAAGTGCCGTACAAGAAAAACATCCCGACGGCTCCAGCTTTTGTGATCGCAGACAGGAAAAACTTTGAGGAAGAAAAAAACCGTTTGATCAGTTATCTTGAGCAAACCCTCGCTTTGGGAAAAAGTCATTTTGAAGGGAAGGAATCCCTTTCCTTTGGCCCAATGAGCGCTCAGGAATGGAATAACCTGTTTTACAAGCACCTGGATCATCACCTAAATCAGTTTGGAGTGTAAATCCAACTTTGAATTCTCACATAGCAATTAAAAACCAACGTCAATGCCCCTATTCAGAAAAGCATTCCAATTAAAAATCAGGATCATATTTAGCCTACTTTTCTTTTGGTCAATGGGTCTTTTAGCACAAGAATCAAATACGGATTTTCAAAATTGGACTTCATTGAATGAATTTTTGGCAATGAATCTGAAATTTCCAAAAGCTGAATTAAGAGATGAAAAATTAGGGCGAGTAATTATTTCAATGAAAATTGATGAAATAGGTCGCCCTGATAGCATATTCTTGATTGAAGGTGCAGGAGAGTCATTTAATTCTGAAGTCTTACGCGTTATTGATTTGGCTACCGCAAACTGGAAACCTGAATTTTTAGAGAATAGACCCGTGAGTAATGAATACTTATGGGTGATTTCATTTATGGCCACAATGGATGGAAACATGTTTCCAGATGAATTTAGGGTGGTAGATAACCTTCTCAAAAAAGGGAAATTTGATAAGGCGATAGAATTTTGCACTGAAAAAATCGCTGGAAATCCCTACCAATATCGCTGGTTTGAAAAACGGGCAGAAGCTTATCGTCAAGCCGGTAATGCTGAATCCGGACAACGTGATTTTATGGCGGCCAAGCAAGTAAAGCGAAAAGTATTGGCGGAGGCTGAAGTGAAAGCTTTTGGTAGAATGAGAGTTGATCAAGGAGTTCCGGGCACAATTAGAGGTACAAGTTTTTGAAATCAAAGGTCCTACTTTTGATTCCGTTAAAGTCGAGAATTCGTTTTATACCCTACTTTAATTGACAATTTTCTCAGCAATGAAAAACAGACTATATCTCCTATTAACCATAGTTACATTTCAATTTGGCTGTAGTAAACCGATAGCGAATAAACTGGAAGAAGTTGAAATCGATTCGGATACACTAAATACAGTACAAAAACTACCTTCAGTAGATAATTCCCAAACTGCTCTGGATTGGGCTGGGACCTATTTTAATGTACTTCCTTGCGCAAGTTGTGAGGGAATTGAAACCTGGCTTACACTTAAACCGAACTCGACTTTTGAACTGAAGACCAATTACCTTGGGCTCAATGATGCTCGCGAGGAGATTTTTACCGGTACGTTCGAATGGGATTCGTCGGGCTCTACCATCCAATTGAAAGGACTGATCGGTGATGCTCCTGGAAAGTATAAAGTAGGTGAAAACAGAATTTGGCACTTGGATCAAGACGGGCAAGTGATAGAAGGCGCCCTAGCGGAACGGTATATTTTGAACAAAAAGTAACACAACTTCACTTCTTTCAATTACCTAGCGACCAAAGGCAACAAAAAATCAAATCATGAACTGGAACAAACCTGTCAAATTTAAATTCGGTGGGGAAGATTGGGAAATGCCGCTTTCTACTGTGCTATTGCTGATTGTGTTGACGCTACTCTTGATGTTTGGCGGAGCTTGGCTGGGCTATCGGTTCGGCGCAGGACAGCTTTGAAGCTAAGAGCTTGATGAAAGTGACCTTTGTACTCATCAGATTTTTTGATTTTGTCGAGGATGGTAATGCTAAAGAAAAGCGGTTTTCAAAGTATCTAATCAACCCCAACGGTAAGACTTCCAAGCTTCTTGCTGCTTAGGCTGGAGAAATGTCCAGGCTACAAACCGGCTTTGCTTATTCCCTTGGGACATTTCAACGACTTTAAAATCTGTAACCCCAATCTTTTGAAGTAGCTCTTTTATGGGGTTAAGATTTTCAGATTTCGAAACCAAGGAGGTAAACCAGTAGACCTGATTTTTGAAAGTAAAGCTTTCGGAGATCATTTTTCGGATAAAAGCCAGTTCACCACCCTCCGTCCAAAGCTCGGCTGCCTGCCCACCAAAATTCAATTCAGCCTTGGTTACGACTTTCCCGGTAAGATTTTTGACTTTACGCTGACTCCCTTCTTGCGCAGCTTGTGCTGATTCATGGAATGGAGGATTGCAAAGAGTCAGGTCATAATATTCCTCAGGTTGGATAATTTTTGAAAAGATTTTAGAGAAATCCGACTGCCTTCTGAGTTCTATTTTTCCCAAAAGGGTGGGATTGTGTCGGATGATTTCTTGTGCAGATTCGATGGCTAAGAGATTCAATTCCGAGCCTACGAAACTCCAATTGTAGATCGAATTTCCCAGAATAGGATAGATCAGATTAGCTCCTGTACCGATATCCAGAACATTGATTTTGGTACAGTTTGTACTTTTGCCACCATTGCTTTGCGAAAGCAAATCAGCCAAATAATGGATGTAATCTGCACGGCCTGGAATGGGCGGACAAAGAAACCCTTCTGGAATATCCCAAAACTTGACCTGATAAAAATGCTTTAACAGCGCTTGATTGAGGGATTTTACCGCACGTGGGTTGGCAAAGTCGAGGGTTAGATTTCCGTATGGATTGATAAATAGGAATTCCTTGAGTTGGGGCAAGGTCTCCGAAAGAGCCTCCAAATCGTATCGACCCTGATGGAGATTTCGGGGATGCAGTCCCATCGGTTTTTCTTTCCCTTTCATTCCTCAAAACTAACTCAATCCACTTCAAAACTCAGCTTCATAGTGATGGAGGCTGTTTTGTTTTTGGCCGCAGTATTAAATGCACCTCCCCAAGAGTAGTCTTCGCCTGAATTTTGCCCGGTAATTTGAAATACGCCCATATTGGCAGTGATCAAATCACCGAGATTGGAATTGGAGTTTTCTGCAATTCGCTCTGCCCGTACTCGGCCGTCTTCGGTTGCTTTGGCTACCATTTCGAGTTTGAGAGATTCCAATTGAGTGTAGTAATACCGAGGAGGCTGGGAATAAAAAGTGATGCCCTGATTAAGTAATTCTGTGATTTCACGGGAGATTTTTTCCACTTTTTCTACTTCCTTCGACTCAATGACCAAGCTCTGACTCAGCTGATAACCCATAAACGTCTGACCTGAATAATTACCTGAAGAGCTATAGTGCTGCTCATATTGTGGCAAGGTGGACACTGCATTAAATACTAATTGATCCGCCGAAATGCCTTTTGATTTCAAATAGTCGGTAACTGCTTTTCGGTCTTTTTCCAGATCAGCATAAGCCGCTTTGAGGTCTTTGCTTTCTCTTGTAAAATTCCCTTCCCACACGATCAGGTCTGAGGAGAAATTTTTTTCCCCTAATCCAGTCACATGGATGGTGCCTTGTGGACGATTCCGGTTGATGACCGCGTTGCCAAGTAGATAAGCCGAAATGATGATGGAAATGGCAAAAAGGATGGAGGAAAGATTGTTTTTCATAGGGTTGTGAATAAAAGTGAATGGAATTTACCCGAATTACTATTGAGAACTAATACAAAAAACCCGCCGAGTTGGCGGGTTCACTTTAATTATAGGTAAGCTTTAATTCAGAAAGCTCTTTTCCTATTCGATTTATTCCAGTGAGGATCTTTTGACTCTGAGCTTCGGATGGCTTTTTTTTTCCACTTACATATTGGGAAAGCAGCGTTGGATTCATCCCTATTTTCTCAGCCAGAACCTTTGCATTTATGACATTATAGTATTGAAAAAACTGCTGAAAATCTAGTTCTAACTTAATCTGATCTGGCTTTATAATTTGGTTGATTTCCTCAAAATAAAGGTTGAGTGCTTCCACTGAATTTTCTAAAACCTCATTCATTGATCCTCCTGTTGTAAACACAGGAAAATCCTCTGAGTAGGCCGAAAATCCGATATCTGTTTTTTCTATGATCATCCTATACTTTTTCATTTTCAACTCAGCTTAATGCCCGCTTCTTTCAATATCTTTTTTTCAAGTCCCTTACCCATTTCTTTACTTCCATGATTCGGGAAAATAATAATTCCTGATTTACCTCATGCCTAAGCTTTAGATGAGATCCTGCTTGAGATACGATATACCAACCATCCCGCAACAAAATCCTTAGAAGTTCTGAACATTTCATAAAATCTATTAATTAAAAAATGATTCCAAAAAGTAAATAAATATTTACCTTTTTCAAAATATCCGATTCCTAATTTCCTGCTTTTTAGGGTTTTCCAAATCGATCAAATAGCCGTTCACAATCGCATATCTCGGCTTTCCGTCTTTTGCCAAAAAGAAATTGGTTGCTGCACCTGTCGTCCAGCCACTGGAATACTTTTCGGTACTTTTCAAAACCAAAATCGGCAAGCTATGCACTTGTCTGGCTTCCCCGTTTTTCACTTTGACAGCCATAAAGCCCTGACGGAGTAATTCAATGGCTTTTTCTTCCGAAATATCCTTGACGGATTCAAAAGCGGTTGGGTACACTTTCCCTTCTAAGTATTGAAGTCCTTGGGCATCCAAGGTCTCGAACCCAAAGAAAATCTGCATATCTCCGAGGTCTTCCACCGATGCGCTCATGAAATAACCGACTGCATTTTCAGTTTCACGTCTGCGAATGGCAATATCTAAGGGATACCATGCCCCCTTTACCTTCACCTGCATTTCGTTGATGATCAAGTCCATCAGTTGGAAGCCATTGTCAGGAATGGCGAAATACTGCTCGGTAGTGTATTGTTCATAGCCTCGGGTAGCGATCTGATGCAAGGCGTTGAGGATGATCATGAAGTTGATTTTTCGAATTTCCTGCTTCTCCGGATCACCTAACAACCCGCCGGACTCGATCAGGATCGTGCTGGTACCCCATTTTTGGATATTGTCTCCAAATGCCCTTGGCTCAAATGCATCGTCGTACTTGCCGACTTGGCCGGGGATCAGTTCCTGCAAGAGTTCATTCATCCCTGCAATGGTCTGCATGGCTCGGCCTCTGACTTCATTGATTTCGGTCTCATAATTATAGGCTGGTGCCAAAAGAGAAATGGTAGCTTGTTTAGGCGTATTAGCCACATTGTAATAGATCTGCTGATCGTGGAGGTTGAAGCCAAACTCAGGCTCAAAGTCGTCCCGGGCCTTTTTCAAAATCACCGCCTCAGGAGAAATCTGGGAAATTGCATCCCGGTTTAGATCGATATCCAGGGCATTTCTGCGCTTGAAGCCATCTGCTCCGTCGGGATTGATCATAGGGATAAATTTCAGGCTGAGTTGGTTTTTCAGCAGGTTTCTCAGCTCATCGTAGCCATCATTTTTCCCTTCCAGAAAGTTGAACAGGTCAAAAAGTGCCATCGTAGCCGTACTTTCATTGCCATGCATCTGGGACCAAAGCATGACTTTGATGGTGCCTTGACCCCATTTCATCGAGGTGATACTCTTACTTTCAACAGATTTTCCCAATTCTTCCAATTTGAAATCCGCTCCATGTTTCTGGATTAAAGGTTGGAGATCGGCATGTTTGAATCTCCGATGGGTAATTGCGGGTTCCTTGTATTTTTCATAGGCTGCTTCCAGCTTTTCCACTGGCATTTTTTGGTAGCCGGTTTGAGAAAAAACTGGTTTCCAAGCCAACATGGAGAGAAGCAAAACAGAAAGGAAACGGAAAGCAAATTGGATTTTCATAAGCTGAAATTTTCATTCAATTCGGAATAAAACTAGGTAATCGGGTGAAATAAATACCTGTATTTTTGCTCAAGCACAAAAAATCATGCCATGAATCTTAGCTATCAGGTGTTCGACCTTCCGCTCAAGCACACCTTTACTATCGCGCATCAAAGTCGCGACGTGCAAGAAACCCTCATTGTCAGATTGGAAGATGACGGAATCTATGGTTTAGGAGAATCGACCAGCAATCCTTTTTACGGAATTACAATCGAAAATATGAGTTCCTGTCTGGAGGAGTTTCGTCCAGCGGTGGAAACCGGAAAATGGAACAGGCCTGAAGAACTCTGGGAACTCGGTCGTGAGGTTTTTAAGAATAATCCATTTGCCCAATGTGCGCTGGATATGGCTGCTTGGGATTTTTTTACCAAAAAGCAGGGTAAAAGACTCTATGAATACCTGCAGCTAGATCCCAAAAAAATCCCAACTACCAACTTTACCATCGGTATCGATACCGTGGAGAAAATGGTAGCCAAGATGAAGGAAGTTGATTGGCCGATTTATAAAATCAAGCTTGGGACAGCACATGACCTTGAGATCGTCCGCGAGCTTCGAAAGCACACCAATTCCATTTTCAGGATCGATGCCAACTGTGCCTGGACAGCCAAACAAGCCATCCTGAACTCAGAAGAACTGGCCAAACTCGGAGTGGAATTTATGGAGCAGCCTTTGGGAAAAGATGATCTGGAGGGGATGAAGGAGGTTTTCAAACATTCCAAACTCCCAGTAATGGCTGACGAAAGCTGCATCGTGGAAAGCGATGTGAAAAAATGCCATGGGCTGTTCCATGCGATTAATGTGAAGCTAGTCAAGGCGGGAGGAATTACTCCCGGGCTTCGGATGATTCACGAAGCAAAGGCGCTTGGCATGAAAACGATGGTGGGCTGCATGACTGAGTCCTCTGTCGGAATCACTGCCATCGCACATATTGCTCCTATGTTGGACTATGTGGATATGGATGGGGCCATGCTATTGGCCAAAGATCCGGCTAAAGGCGTCCAGATTACTCCTGAAAAAGTGACTTTCCCGGATGGCCCGGGAATTGGAGCGGAGTTGCTTTGATTCTATTTCGGATTTGGGATATCGGTTTTCGTCAGGAATTATCTCTGCCTAAAAAACCAAAAGCCCCGAATTGAATCAATTCAGGGCTGTCTTGAAGTCAAAGAGACAAGTCTTGCTTCTTGTGTCTAATGTCTAGCGTCTTAATTATCCTTCTCCCACGATCAGCTTAAATCCTTCCCCATGCACCGTGATGATCTGCACCTTGGGATCGTCCTTAAGGATTTTTCGGATTTTGCTTAGGTACACGTCCATCGAGCGGGCATTGAAATAGCTGTCGTCTCCCCAGATTTGCTTGAGTGCATGGCTACGATTGACCAGCTTGTTGACCTCAGAAGCCAAGAGTCGGATCAATTCATTTTCTTTCGAGGTAAGCTTGTGCTTGCCTCCCGGACCTTCGATAAACTGCTCATCATAATGAAGGATAAAGTCTCCAAAGGTGTAGGTTTTAAGCGGCGCCACTTCAGTAGACTTTTGGGTTCGGCGGAGGATTGCTGTGATTCGAAGCAGCAATTCTTCCATGCTAAAGGGCTTGGTGAGGTAATCGTCAGCTCCGATTTTCAGCCCTTCGATGATATCATCCTTTTGATTTTTGGCCGTAAGGAAGAGAACGGGAAGATCTTCTTGCACCTTTTTGATTTCCTTGGCAAGGGTAAAACCGTCCTTCTTGGGCATCATGATGTCCAGTAGGCAGAGATCAAATTTGTCTTTTTTGAACTTATTCCATCCTTCTTCGCCATCTCTGCACAAAATGGTGTCGTAGCCCTTCATTTGCAGGTATTCCTGCAAGATATCTCCAAGATTTGGGTCGTCTTCGACCACCAAAAGTTTAGCCTTGCTCATTGTTTTTTCGGTAGGTTAATAGTGAAGGTACTTCCTTTTCCGGGTTCCGACTGCACGTGAATTCCACCTTTGTGGGCTTCCAGCATGGTTTTGACATAGGAAAGTCCAAGACCAAAGCCTTTGACATCGTGTACATTCCCAGTAGGTACTCTGTAAAATTTATCAAAAATCTTTTTGACAGCTTCTTTGCTCATCCCGATCCCTTGATCCTGGATCGTGACGATCACCTGATCTAGATCATCCTTTGCCACCACTTTGATCTTTGGGCTTTCTTTGGAATACTTATTTGCGTTATCCAGTAGATTGTTGAAAATGTGGGTTAGATGAAAGGCATCTCCTTCTATTTCTGGATTTTTCAGAAGGTTTTGGAATTCGATCTTTCCTCCTTTGCTTTCGACTTGTAGGCTGATATGCTCTACGGTAGATTCCAGCAATTCGGCCAAATGAATGGTTTCGATTTTGAGTTTGAAATCGTTTTTATCTAAAGCTGCAGCTTGTAGCACTTTTTCTACTTGGGATACAAGTCGTTTATTTTCGTCCTTGATAATTCCCAAGTACCTTGTCCGAAACTTATCGTGATTGCTCAGTTCAGGGTCTTGTAGCGCCTCAACGGCAAGACTAACCGTTGCCAAAGGAGTCTTGAACTCGTGGGTCATGTTATTGATAAAGTCATTTTTGATGTCAGAAAGGGCCTTCTGACGGATAATGACTTTGATCGCATAGACAAAGCAGAAAATGATGACTAGGATGAACACAATCGAACTTGAAATGGGAAGCCAAACCTGTCTAAATACATGGCTGCCTTTTTCTGGGAAATAGACATAAAGAAAGTTTTCCTTTCCTAGGATGTCATTGGGAAATAGTTTGGATTGTACACCTTGATTTTTGATCAGAAATGGATCAGAAATGGATCCCACTCCTACCAACTGTCCTTTGTCATTTTGAATAGCGAGCTCAAAAGCTTCAGTAATTCCTTTTTCTTTGAGCTGCTTTTTCAGCATTCTTCTCACTTCGGAGGTATCCAGTCTGTTTAAGATTTCCTTTTGACCTTCGGCAAGCTCGGTAATGGCTTGATTTACTAATTCGATTTTGATGTTTGTCTTTCGGATTTTATCAATCGCATCTGAGGAAAGATTGATTTCTGTACTGATCTGGGGAACAATTCCAGAGTAAACCCGTGAGTCAGGTGACACAGAGGGATTTTTGTTTAAGTATTCTAGTTGGCGTTCTTTTTCCTGGAGAAGTATTTGCATCTCATCTGGAGTAAACATGCTCGATGCCATCTCTGGCGTCATATAAGCGAAAAAATTTTCGAGCTCCGAAAAAACTGAAATATCCAGCCCTCTAGATTGCAGCATTCTTCTGAAGGTACTGCTCACTTGTGGCATAGGCGCTACCAACATGGTGTCTACCATGGATGGTCTTGTGTAGGTCGGCCTTGTCTTAATCTGAAGTTCGATCGGATCAATTTTCTTGAAGACCGCCTCTTTCAAAATCGGATCTTCAATTAGTTTACTCAAAAGGGCATCTGAAGTTTCCCCCTTCTCGAGATCACTTACTGTTCTTGAAAGTGCCTGAAGTACATTTTGATCAAATCTTTCTTGATTGATGCGGATCGCATTTCTCACCCAATAGTATTGAAATCCCATTAAGCCGAAACTGGCAAGGGACATTAAGACGATGATTAGGGTGATATTGCCTTTAGACATGGTGCAAATTTAACTTTCTAACTAGGTCACCTCTTGGAGTTAACATGTTTTAACGGCTTATTGAAATAAGTTCTTTCAGGAAAAGAATTCTGGTTGTATCCTCGCATATTGAATTTGAACGGTTTCTTAATTACTACATCCAAAAAAAAGGGAGGCGATAGCCTTCCTTTTTTATTATTGGGTAATTTTGACGCTCTAATCTTAAACCTACCATCCCGTGCCTAATCCCACGCACATTCAAGGAGTTGATTTCTCCGGCCTAGCGGAACAGTTTGGAACCCCTCTTTACATTTATGACGGTGGCAAAATAGTCACCCAGGTCAAGACCCTTCAAGAAGCTTTTGCCACTGTACCCCTCAAGATCAAATATGCTACCAAGGCTCTGTCTAATATCAATGTGCTCAAGTTGATTAGGAAGGCTGGGGCTGGAATAGATGCCGTATCTATCGAAGAGGCCAGATTGGGGATGTTAGCAGGATTTGAAGCAAGAGAAATCATGTACACTCCAAGCGGGGTGGATTTTTCAGAAATCCAAGAAGCTGTGGACATGGGTATTATGATCAATCTTGACAGTCTTCCTTTGATGGAGCGATTTGGTCAAGTCTATGGTAGTCGCTTGGAGGCTTGCATCCGGATCAACCCGCATATCATGGCCGGTGGAAATCTAAAGATATCTGTAGGGCATAAGGAAAGTAAATTTGGTATATCAATCGAGCAGCTTCCGGAGATTTTGAAGGTTGTCGATAAGTACCAGCTAAACATCGTAGGACTACATATCCACACAGGTTCAGATATCCTTGACGCAGAGGTATTCCTTCGTGGTGGAAATGTGCTATTCGAAGCAGCTATGCAATTTCCCAACCTGAAATTTCTAGATTTTGGAGGTGGATTTAAGGTAGCGTATAAACCACAGGATGTAGCCACGGATGTGATGGAGGTTGGGAAAGCTGTCGGTGCAGCCTTCCAGGAGTTTTGCAAAAAATACGGGCGTCAATTAGAGCTTTGGCTGGAGCCGGGAAAATTCCTTGTCAGCGAAGCCGGTTATTTATTGGTAAAATCAACGGTTGTTAAGCCTACTCCGTCGGTCATTTTTGTAGGAGTAGATTCTGGTTTGAATCACCTCATCCGTCCGATGATGTATGATGCCTACCATAGTGTCTATAACCTAAGCAACCCAGAAGGTAAAAAGGAAAAATACAATGTCGTAGGTTATATCTGCGAGACCGATACTATTGCTTCACATCGTGAACTCAACGAAGTCAAAGAAGGCGATCTGTTGGTCATTAAAAATGCCGGGGCTTATGGCTACAGCATGGCATCAAATTATAATTCAAGACTTCGTCCGGCGGAAGTCCTTATTTGGGAGGGTAAACCACTGCTGATTAGAAGAAGGGAAGAATTTGAAGACCTGATCAAGCACCAAGAAATCCATGAATTTTAAGTTAAGGCACCTCAAAAGGGTGCCTTTGGTATAATTATTGAGTTTGGGTCAACATTCTGATAGTTTATAGAAAAACTTTTAGAAAAAATATGTGGATTGCTCGCCCCAATCACAAGCCCTGGTAGTATCAAATCCATTTATTAGTAAAAGTCAATAATGGTATAAAGTCCTGATTGGTAACTTTGTATCTACTGTTGGTTAGGTTATGCTGAGGAAATTTTATTGGACACTACTACTCACCTTGTGGCTTTTGGGATCTAACATCCTACTGGCTCAGGATGTCCAATACTCTCAGTTCTACGCGGCTCCTTTGTATTTAAATCCAGCGCTTACCGGTGCCAGCGAACTCACAAGGGTAGGAATTAATTATAGAAATCAATGGCCAGGATTGGACCACAGTTTTAATTCGTATTCTGCATACATCGATCATTACATTTTTGATTACAATAGCGGAGTTGGTTTGATTTTTAATGGAAATCAAGAGACACTTGCCAACCTGTCCACGAACGAAGTCGGATTAAGCTATTCTTACCGACTCAAACTTTCCGAGAAATTTTATTTTCGCTTGGGTGCTCAAGCTAGCTACATGCAACGTGACGCCTTTTTCTCTGACCTCGTGTTCGGTTCAATGATCGATATTGTAAATGGAACAGTGGGAGGAATCACAGATGAACTCAACGGAATTCCTATTGATAGTCGCCATAGTTTTGTGACCTATGCTGTAGGTGGCATGTTTTACAGTGATAAGTTCTGGCTTGGAGGATCGGCACATCACCTTAATGAGCCCAATGTTTCCTTTGTTAACGACAAGACCAGTGTACTTCCTATGAAAGTTTCCCTTCAGGGTGGTTACAAAGTAAATTTATCACCAGGAGGCAGAGACTATTTCACCCATTCTTACCAAGAGAGATCCCTTTCCTTTGCATTCAACTATAAGGAACAAGACCCATTTAACCAATTGGACTTGGGAGCTCAGCTATATTTACACCCTTTGGTCATAGGTATGTGGTACAGAGGTTTGCCTACCAAAAATAACCTACCAAACAATGAAGCACTTATTGGGCTAGTGGGCGTCTCTTTGGAATCAGGATTGGACATTGGCTATTCCTATGATTTTACAGTTTCTAAACTGAACCAAAGAAACAGCGGTGGAGCACATGAGATATCTATTCGCTACACTTTCCTTTGGGGAGATCCAAGGTCGAGAAACCAGCGATCTAGAGTAATTCCTTGCTTCAGATATTGATTTCTGAATTTAGAGGATATGGTATTACAAAAATTTTTTATTCTCACTGAAAACCAGCTCTTTTTCATTTCATATCTCGAAAAAGGTACAACCAAGGCAGGTTTTATGATTATATGATATTTTTCAGAAATATTTAATTTTTCCAAGAAGTCAGTTCATTTACAACTCCTTGTCAAATACTTGCATTATTAGATTTTTAACCCATCTTTTCTTCAAAGAGGGTAAAACTAGGAAAAACTCTTTGGTGTATTCTGCTTACAAAAATTGAGGTGTAAAAATTTCAAAAGCAAAAAAATTTGTTTGTAATGCGCGAATACACATTCAAAATGCAGACCTTTGGAAAGGGTTTCAAATTATGAAAGTAGGCATCAAATATTGGCAAGTAGTTTTTTTGGTGGCAGCAATGCTCACTTCCTTGCACAATTCTGTGTTTGCCCAGTCTGCTTTCAAATTTCCTTCATTTAAAAATGAGAGGATCCAATCCATGGATGAAATATGGGTTCAGGTGAGTGGAAAGCTCGCTTTGTGCTCCCATAGCGAGCGAGGAAGTATCAATTTGACAGTAGGTGGTGGAAAACCACCCTACACTTTTAAATGGAATACAAACGAGTCTGTTCAAAACCGCACCAATCTCAATGCAGGTACCTATACCGTTTGGATCACTGACTCTGAAGGACGCGTTCATCAGGAGAGGATTGTCATACAGCCACCTTTTCCATTGGTGCTAAATCCCGTAATTAAAAAAGATGCTACCTGTGGCTCAGGAAATGATGGATATGCCAAAATCAGTGTCAAAATTGGAAGAAACGACTACGATCCTGCTAAGCCTCCCTACCAAATCTCTTGGAGTAATGGCCTAAAGGATGTTTGGGAGGCAAATAATCTTGCTCCTGGAACTTATGTAGTAAAAGTAGCCGACAAGTTTAACTGCGAAACCAGTATCTCCTTTGAGATAAAGTCTGGTTCTGCAGGAATGGCTGTGACTGAGTCTGTTCAAAATGTTACTTGTTCCTCGCCAAACAGTGGAAGGATTAACCTTTCCGTCCAGGGTGGAGAAGCGCCTTATACTTACTTATGGAGTAATGGGTCAACTTCAAAAGACCTCACCGGAGTCTCTGCAGGAATCTACCAAGTAGTGGTAAAAGATGCCAAAGGCTGCTCTTTTCAAGGGTCCTACAACATTGCTTCTCCAAGTTCTATCCAACTTGGCGGGACTTTAACTATGCCTTCTTGTGGTACTATTTCCAATGGACAGATCAAATTGGACATTACCGGAGGAACCGCTCCTTATTCTTATCAATGGAGCAATGGAAGTACACAGTCTCAAATCCAAAACCTATCAGCAGGAACTTATTCTGTAAAAGTCACCGATTCCTCTGGATGCAGTGTAGAAAAACAATATACTCTTAACAATCTCTCCGCCCTTTCCTTGGCATCTTTTCAGAAGCAAGACGTGACTTGCTTTGGCGACAATAGCGGTAAGATTGACCTCAATATTGCAGGAGCTACCGGGGCGATTCAAGCAATCTGGTCCGATGGATCTACTGCCATCAATCGATCCAACTTAGTCCCGGGCACTTATTCTGTGATCCTAAAGGACCAGTATTGTGAGGTCAACGCCAATTTCCAGATTCTTGGTCCATCAGAAGCGTTGAGTGCTACAGGATCTGCACAAAATCCTTCTTGTTCAGGAAATGATGGAAAAATAACCCTCAATCCCAAAGGTGGAACCGCACCTTATACTTATAGATGGAGTAATGGTGCAGTAACCAAAGATCTCAGCGGTCTGGGACAGGGTAAATTTGTGGTCGATATTACCGACAAAAATGGATGTAAATTCCAAGCCTCCTTTGACCTGGTTTCTCCGATGCCGATCACTATTGAAGAGACTTTAAAGGATCCCTCTTGTGAAGGAAAGTCAGATGGTACCATCACTTTGAAAATCTCAGGAGGAAACGCACCATATTCATACCTATGGAGCAACGGATCAACCCAGTCTACTTTGCAAAATCTAGCTGCAGGTACTTATAAGGCTAAAATTACCGATGCCACAGGCTGTTCAGTAGACAAAGAGTATACTGTCAAAAACCTTTCAGCTCTTACCTTATCCTCTTTCCAAAAACAGGATGTGACTTGTTTTGGAGTCAACTCAGGTAAAATCGATCTTACCCTGTCAGGGGCAACAGGGGCGATCCAAGTCAAATGGTCTGATGGTTCTACCGCAACCAACAGGAGCAATCTTGCCCCTGGCAATTACTCAGTAATAATTAAAGATCAGTATTGCGAGATTAGCTCCAATTTCCAGATCACTGGTCCTCAAGAAGCCTTGGGTGCAGTTCTCAACCCAGTCAATCCATCTTGCTCAGGAAATGATGGTAAAATTACCTTAACTCCAAAGGGAGGAACTGCGCCTTATACTTATAAGTGGAGTAATGGATCTGTAACCAAAGACCTGAATGGTCTTGGCCAAGGTAAATATACCGTGGACATCACCGACAAAAACGGTTGTTCATTCCGCACCTCGGTCGATCTCGTTTCACCTTTGCCTATTACCATTGAAGAAACTCTCAAAGATCCCTCTTGTGCAGGTAATGCTGATGGGGCCATTTCCCTCAAAATTTCAGGTGGTAATTCACCCTATACCTACCTCTGGACCAATGGATCTTCTCAGTCCACTTTGCAAAATCTAGCCGCAGGTACTTATAAGGTGAAAATTACCGATGCCACTGGCTGCTCAGTAGAAAAGGAATACTCCGTGAAAAACCAATCACAATTGACTGTGACTATTCTAAAGGTAGATCCGGTGAGCTGTGGAGGTGGAAATGACGGAAGAATCTTACTCGGTGTGACTGGTGGTAAAGGAACTGTTAAAGTAAAGTGGGAGGATGGTTTTACTGGACTTGAAAGAACCAATCTTAAATCAGGTACTTATAAAGTACAGGTTTCTGATGAAAGTAATTGTGGAATTTCTAACGAGGTAAAAGTAGAAGAAGCCAATCCGCTTCAAGCCAGGATCGAAAATGTCATAGAAATGGATTGTGACTTGGGTCAGCTTAAAGGAAGAGCATGGGTAGCCATCTCTGGCGGAAAGGCTCCCTATGCAATCAAGTGGGAAAATAACAACCAATCAAGCAACGAAATTCAGTTTAATCAAAGCGGAGTACTCAAAGTCACTGTTAAAGATGCGTTAGGGTGCCAAACTGAATCACAGGTACAAGTCACTTTCCCTGATTACAACTATCAAGGAGGAGCAAGATTGAATTTTGAGTTCCGAAAACTGGTCTTTAGTAGTGAGCCTGAGGTTTCTGTTGCAGAAGAAATCGTCTTTGAAAGTCAAATATCACCTGAGTTTATTTCTTGGGAATGGGATTTTGGAGACGGTAGAAAATCTCAAGAAAGAAATCCAGTTCATGTTTACAAAACTGCTGGGACTTTCGAAGTCAAATTGACCGGTATGGATATTTATGGTTGTTCTCTCAAAGAATTGAGCAAAGTTGTAGTGACTCAACCTGAGGAGATGATGGTCATTCCAAATGCCTTTTCTCCAAATGGAGATAACCTCAATGACTGCTTTATTCCGAAAATGAAAGGAATAAAGGAATTCACTTTGCAAGTGTTTAATATCTGGGGGGAAAAACTCTATGCGGGTTCAGGACTTGACATCATAGGCTGGGATGGTACCTACAAAGGTCAAATGGTTCCTGCAGGCAATTACATCTATCGAATTGACTACGTGAATTGGGAAGGGATTAAAAAGTCTTCATCGGGTAGTGTCACTCTAATCAGATAATTCTTTCCCTGTTTTTGATAAATCATTTAGATGCCAGCTTTCGGACTGGCATTTTTTATATCTAAGTTTTTGCTTTTGAAAACAGGTATTCTATTTTTTACATACATGTTTTATTAAATAGAAAATCTCTACAAGAAATTACCTGATTTGAAAATAGATTATTACAAAACAACCATGTGATAAATGTCACATATATATTCCCGCTATATAACTTTTTGATAGGTGAATTGGATCATCTCAAGGGAGGGATAAGAAGATAGATTTTTTACCAAATTCTCTTCAATATTTGGAAAATATCGAAGCAAAAACCCCTTAATTCTCATTTTTTTGAGGTTTTCGATTTTTCAGCCCTGTATTTCACATACAGAAAAAACAATCATATAAATCAATATCTGTATATAACATACACTATTTTAAAATTGCATCAAAGTGTATATAAAGTGCATCCAGAAACACTATATACAATTAGGATATATTATATCGAATGATCTATATTTCATTATAACATAAAAGATAGAGCAACATCAAATAAGCAATAACAAAAAGCAAAAAAAAGATTCTGAAAACCTAACAAACAAAAAAAAGAGAATCAAAAGCAAATAAATAAACACGAAACACCAACCAAAACCCCGACCCAAAATGAACTCACTTAACGCCATCGGAAAAAGCCTCAAAGCCCTCGCAAGAGTGAGCAAGGCTCTTGCTTTGGCAGGGGTTGTTCTTTCATCTATCAACGCCGCCTTAGCTCAGGATATTCAGTACTCACAGTTCTACGCAAATCCAATCTACTTGAACCCTGCCTTTGCAGGTAGTTCTGAAATGAGCAGAATGGGCGTCAACTACAGAAACCAGTGGCCTGGTCTTGACCAATCCATCAACTCTTACTCTGCTAGCTTCGATTCTTACCTTTTCAATATCAATTCTGGTGTAGGCTTGATCGTCAACAGATCTCAACAAAGCCAATCCAACTTAAGCATCTCCGAAATCGGAGCAGCCTACTCTTACAGAGCTCGCCTTGGTTTCAGATCTTTCCTTAGAGTAGGTGGTCAAGTTTCTTACATCGACCGTGACGCTTACTTTGGCAACTTGGTTTTCGGTAGCCAAATCGACGATATGAGCGGTAGCATCTCTGATTTCTCAGGAGAAAAACTTGGAGCCGATTTCAGACATCAATTTGTAGATTACTCTGCTGGTCTTCTTTTCAATAACGAATCTGTTTGGTTCGGACTTTCTGCTCACCACTTGAGCCAACCAAACATCTCCTTCTTGGACGGTCAAATGAGCCAGCTTCCTTTGAAAGTCTCTGCTCATGGTGGTGTGAAATTCGACCTTTCAAACGGTTACTCCAGAAACTTTATGAACAACAAAGTTGGATCTAAAGAACTGGTACTTGCCTTCAACTACAAAAATCAAGAGCCTTTCCAACAACTTGATCTTGGAGCTCAGCTTAACATTCAACCCCTTGTGATCGGTCTCTGGTACAGAGGTATCCCAGTAGTAGGCAGCGAAAACGTACAACATGAATCCTTGATCGGTTTGGTCGGAATCTCTTTAGGAAACGGTCTAGATGTTGGATACAGCTACGACTACAACGTCTCTAACCTTGGTAACGCCAACAGCGCCGGTGCTCACGAGATCTCCATCAGATATTCCTTCTTGGCAGGCAACCAACAGGGTGCAGGAAGAAAATCCTCCATGCCTTGCTTCAAATACTAAGAATCTAAACAATCACCCTTTGATAGGGCTTTACTTCGGTAAAGTCCTTTTTTTATGCCCAAAACTCTGCGCCTGATCCTCGGAGACCAGCTGAACCTTAATCACTCTTGGTTTGCAAAACCAGACGATTCCATCACCTATTTGATGATGGAGATGCGCCAAGAAACAGATTATGTTCCCCATCACATTCAAAAGGTAGTCGGGTTCTTTTTGGCTATGAGGACATTTGCAGATTCGCTTCGCAAAAAGGGGCATCGGGTTATTTATTACACGCTTGACCATCCTGAAAACCCACAGAACCTCAAAGACCAACTTGACTACTTGATCCAAAAGGATGGCTTCGGCCGATTTGAATACCAGCTTCCTGATGAATACCGACTGGATCAGATTCTCAAGGTAGTCTGCGAAAGCTTATCTATTCCATCATCTGTGGTTGACACCGAGCACTTCCTGACTTCAAGAGAATTTCTCAAGGACTTTTTTAAAGGAAAGAAAACCTACCTGATGGAGACCTTTTATCGGGAGATGCGAAAGAAGTATGATGTCCTGATGGATGGGAAAGAGCCACTCACTGGACAGTGGAACTATGATCACGACAACAGGCAGGCGCTCAAAGACAAAAAACTGCTGAAAAAGCCTTTGCTTCATCCCAAAGAGGTCAGGGAAATTACCGAGATGATTCAAAAGGCCGGAGTCAAAACTATTGGAACGATCGATCCGGAGCAATTTCCTTGGCCAGTTTCAAGGGAAGAAAGCTTGGAGATTTTGGACCACTTCTGTGAGCAGTTACTACCCAATTTCGGAGCCTATCAGGATGCTTTGACCACCTGGGATCCTTACCTGTTTCACTCCCGCTTGAGCTTTTCACTAAATACCAAAATGATCTCTCCACTAGAAGTAGTTCAAGCTGTGGAAAAATATTGGTACGCGCATCAGGATCAAATTTCCATTGCCCAGGTAGAGGGTTTTATTCGGCAGATCATCGGCTGGAGGGAGTACATGCGCGGAATTTATTGGGCAAAGATGCCTGAGTTTTCAGACATGAATTTCTTTGGCCATGACCGGAAGTTGCCGGATTGGTTTTGGACAGGCAAGACCAAGATGAATTGCCTGAAAGAATCCATCGGGCAATCTTTGGATTTAGCTTATGCTCACCACATTCAGCGATTGATGGTCACGGGAAATTTTGCCTTGCTGGCCGGAATTCATCCTGATGAAGTGGACCAATGGTACCTAGGAATCTACATCGACGCCATCGAATGGGTCGAAATCACCAATACTCGAGGCATGAGTCAGTTTGCGGATGGAGGAATCGTGGGTACCAAACCCTACGTCTCCTCTGCCAATTACATCAAAAAGCAAGGCAATTACTGCGACCATTGCGCTTATGAAGCCGCTAAAAAAAACGGTCATGGATCTTGTCCATTCAACAGCCTTTATTGGCATTTTTATGCTCGAAATCGGGAAAAACTGGAGAAAAATCCCCGCATTGGAATGATGTACCGCACTTGGGACAAAATGACCAATCAGCAGGAAGTTTTGGATCAGGCTGAGTTTTATCTTAAAAATCTGGATTCACTATAAAAGCAAAAAACCACCGATAAAGGTGGTTTTTTTTGCTTCGGCTCATAAGATCTTAATCCCCAATCCACTCTGCTACAAAGAGATTCGTATCTCTGGTGCCTCCATTGTTTCTGTTAGATGCAAAAACCAGGTATTTGCCATCGTTGGAGAAAACCGGAAAGGCATCAAAAGTCCCGTCATGGGTGATGCGGGTCAGGCCAGTGCCGTCCAGATTGATCATAAACAGGTTGAAAGGATATCCTCGCTGGGTCTGATGGTTGGAAGCGAAAATCAATTTCTTACCTGAAGGGTGAAAAAACGGCGCCCAGTTGGCCTTACCCAAGCTGGTTATTTTTCGAATATCGGTCCCATCAGCATTCGCTACGTAAAGTTCCATATCGGTTGGCTTCACCAAACCTTCCTTAAGCAAATCCTGGTATTCTTTGATTTGTTCAGGAGTCTGGGGTCTGGAAGCTCTCCAAACCAACTTGCTTCCGTCAGGGGAGAAAAACGCCCCGCCGTCATAACCTAAATCTGAGGTAATCTGCTTCACATCTGTCCCGTCAATATTCATGGTAAAAAGCTCCAAATCTCCGGTTCGCATGGAGGTGAATACAATTCGGTCACCTTTGGGAGAAACCGTCGCCTCGGCATCATATCCTGGTTCTGTGGTCAATTGAGAAACGATAGTCCCGTTCAAATCGGCAGTGAAAATGTCAAAGCTCGGATAGATCGGCCATACATATTTTCCATCCGCTCTTCGCTCGGGCACCGGTGGACAGGCAGGGTCTACCAAATGCGTGGAGGCATAGACGATCGTTTGGTCACCGGGTAGAAAATACGAGCAGGTCGTTCTTCCCAAACCAGTGCTGAGTCGCTTCGGCTGATTATTTTTCAGGTCATCCTCGCGCCAGTTGAGGTAAAACATCTGATCGCAATCATTGCCCCAGCCTGCATAATCCGATTGAAAAACGAGCATGGAATCATCGAATGACCAATAGGCTTCCGCATTATTTCCTCCAAAAGTCAACTGCTTGATGTTTTTGAGGTATTTCATTTCCTCGGGATGAAGCAGAAGTGAATCTGTGGCAGAACGGGCTTCCGGATTGGTGGGGGTTTTGGTTTTTGGAACAAAAGCGACTGACAACAGCGCTAGGGAGTAAAGGAGTTTCTTCATTTTTTACCTTGATAACAAAAGAATTGCAGCCCCAAGATACCAATTATTATCTTTGGACTAAATCGACTTAAATCATGAAGCATATTCTTTCCAAATCGAGTTTTATCCTCGTTTCCATACTATTCCTTTCTGCCTGTGATGGACCGCCTACAGATGAAAAGCTTTTAGCTTCACTTCAGGAAGATGTGGTTTTCTTGGCAGCGGACGAACTCGCAGGAAGAGCAATTGGAACTGAAGGAGAGCAAAAAGCTGCGGAATACCTAGCCAAAGAATTTGAAAAACTCGGACTGCAGCCGAAAGGAACCGAAGGGTTTTTCCAGCCTTTTACTGTATCCAAGCCGAGCAATCCTCACGAAGAGGCAGTCATCGGAACTGACGGTGCGGGAGTAACTGGCCGAAATGTGGTGGCCTTTTTGGATAAAAAAGCAGACAAAACCATCGTGATCGGAGCCCATTTTGACCACTTGGGCATGGGCGGCTCTGGCTCTCTTCATCGTGGAGATTCGGCCATCCACAACGGCGCCGATGACAATGCTTCCGGAACTGCTGCGCTGTTAGCTTTGGCAGAAATTCTGAAACACGAAGAGTTGAAAAATAACGTCCTCTTCATTGCTTTTTCGGGGGAAGAAAATGGCCTTTGGGGCTCTAATTATTTTGTCAAAAACCCAACCATCGATCTCAAAACAGTCAATTACATGATCAATATGGACATGGTAGGAAGGCTGAATGAAGAAAAATCTTTGGCCATCAATGGCGTTGGAACTAGCCCAAGCTTTGTCCCTGTATTTGACCAAATAAACGCTGATAGCCTAAAACTTGTGACTTCTGAATCGGGTGTGGGACCTTCTGATCACACCTCATTTTACCTGCAAGATTTGCCCGTGTTGCACTTCTTCACCGGTCAGCATGAAGATTACCACAAGCCAAGCGATGACTCAGAGAAGATCAACTATGAAGGCTTGGTGAAAGTCGTTCGATTTATTTCCCGAGTTGTGACTTCTTTAGATGCTGAACCCAAACTTGCTTTTACTAAAACCAAAGACTCCAGCGATTCTCCACGATTTACCGTGTCGATGGGCGTGGTGCCAGACTATATGTTCGATGGAAAAGGCATGCGCGTAGATGGCGTTTCCGAAGGCAAGCCAGCCCAAGCTGCTGGTTTACAAAAAGGAGATGTGGTCGTGCAACTCGGGGACTCTACCGTGTATGACATGATGAGCTACATGCGTGCTTTGAGTGCATTTCAAAAAGGGGATTCAACCAAGGTAGTGCTCGAAAGATCCGGGCAGAAAGTAGAAGCGGTGGTGAAGTTTTAATTGGCATATAAAGTAATTCAAATAAATGAAAAACGCCTCTGGGAATTCCCAGAGGCATTTTTCATTTACTGTAGAAATTTTTGAATCCTTTTATTATACTTTACTACCTAAAGATAAAATAGCAGGATTCTTATTTTACTTTCTTTCAATGCTCAAAAGCCTTCAGATAGTCTTCAAAGACAAAAACACGATTACGAGAATTTCCGGTTTGTTCTTGTCCTTAGATACCCTTTAAAGGACTCTTTCCCAATTACTAATTTACCGGACTCTCCTCCACCCCTTCAAAAGTCATCTTGATCGGCTTGATCGTCCCGTCTTCGTTAAATTCCATCACATCGATACAAGTCACCCGATGATCACGGCCCTCGTTTGGAATAGGTCGGCGGTGATAGACCATGTACCACTGGTCAGTTCCGGGTTTTTGAATCACCGAATTATGTCCAGCCCCAGTTGCCACCGTGGGGTCAGATTCTAGAATTGTGCCGATCCTTCGATACGGACCTGTCGGCTTTTCAGCCATGGCATAGGCGACTTTGTAGGTATCATTAGTCCAGCCTCCCTCAGACCACATGAGGTAATACACACCATTTCGCAAAAACATAAAAGGACCTTCCACATAGCCCTCAGGAGTGATTTCGTGGAAAAGCTGACCGTCTTCCCAAGGTTCGAAACCGGTAAAGTCAGCATTTAGCTTTCCGATATTGCAATGTCCCCAACCTCCATAGAAAAAGTAATGCGTGCCATCGGTATCCTTAAACACAAACTGATCGATGGGCTGAGCTCCATTGTGAAAATCCGAGAGAAGTGGTTTTCCAAGCAAATCTTTGAATGGTCCGGCAGGTGAATCTGCCACAGCCACGCCGATTCCTCCGAAGTGATTGATGTCATTGTTGGGATCGTAGCCAGGACGCTCGGGAGTAAGGGGGTCATTGGCTGCAAAAAAGAGGTAATACTTCCCGTCTTTTTCGATCGCAGCAGGTGCCCACATGGCTTGTCTGGCCCAAGCGATGGCTGTATTGTCCAGGATTCGCTCGTGCTTTTCCCAAGTGACCAAATCATTGGATGAAAATGCATCAAAGTGCAACTGATCCTCAAAAGCAGCAGAAACCGTCGGATAAATCCAATATTCATCACCAAATACAATTCCCTCCGGATCGGCATACCATCCTTCGAAAATAGGGTTGCCAGAAAGCTTAGGTTCTTCCTTGTTATCGGCTTGTGGGGAAGTGCAGGAAAAGACTATTACTAAAAGAAGGATTGAAAATCTTAAGTGCATGAGAGGTGGTTCTATATCCGGGAAACTGCGAAAATCTGTGACTTTTTCTGTGAGAACTTGCCTGCTGCAAGCAGGTCTGTGGGAAATATAATACAAGAAGAAAGATATGTAGTCATTCCCCACACTTCAGTCACGGATTTTGACACTTCAGTCAGGTTCAATTTTTTGAGCGAAGTCGACACTTCAATTTTGGTTCAAATACAAGCCAACTATGAAGCCGATCTTCTCTTTTTTAATTCTCTTCTTTTTTAACCAAGCCTCTGGATGGGCCCAGACCATTCTTTCTGGAAAAGTTCTAGACGAAAAAAACCAGCCTCTCCCGGGAGTCAATGTCTTCCTCAAAGGAACCTTTGACGGAGGCAGTACTGATGCAGCCGGCAATTTCCAATTTGAAACAGCTGAATCGGGCACTCAAATCCTCGTCTTCAGCATGATGGGTTTTACCTCACAAGAATTGGTTGTTGAGGTCAACGCGAAAAACCTGGAAATACCTACCCTGACCCTTAAAGAAGAATTCAACGAACTGAATACCGTCACCATCTCCGCCGGAGCCATGGAAGCCTCGGATGAGAAAAAATCGGTTATCCTTCGCCCACTAGATATCGTCACTACTCCATCTGCCATGGGAGATATTGTTGGCGCTTTCCAAACCCTTCCCGGCACTTCCACAGTTGGAAATGACGGTCGCCTCTTCGTCCGTGGGGGAGATGCAAGTGAAGTAGGGATTTTCATCGACGGCCTTCGCGTGGGAAATGCCTATGGGACAACCGCAGGAAATGTACCCACCCGCACCCGATTTAATCCCAACCTGTTCAAAGGCACCTTCTTCTCCACCGGCGGCTATTCCGCAGAATTTGGTCAGGCACTTTCATCTGCCTTGGCTTTGAACACTAAAGATCTAGCCAAGCGAAATCAAGGCGATCTCTCCATCATGTCGGTCGGTGGAGGCTATTCACACACCTTGGCAAATGAGCAAAAGAGCCTGACCATCTCAGGAAACATCTTTGATCTCAAACCCTATCAGGCAATCATCAAGCAAGATTTTGACTGGGAAAGAGCTCCTTTCGGAAGGGATTTGGAGTTGGCAGCTCAGCATAAAACAGTCAAAGGAGGTTTATGGAAAGTACTTGCCCGCACCGAAACCGGCGGAATGAAACTCTGGCAGCCGCAACCAGGCAAGGAAGGCAAAGGAATGCTGGTCGATCTGACCAACAACTACTCCTATGCGCAGACCAATTGGCGAAAAGGCTATGAGAATGGCTGGTCTCTCTTCGGTGGGATTTCTTATTCTCAGAATAAGGACTTTCTAAACCTAGGAGGGATTGACCTGGAGCGAAAAAACCAACTCACTCACGCCAAGTGGACTGCTGGTTATGATTTCTCGGATCGGCTTTCGGTGAAAAATGGCCTCGAATACTTCCGAAACGACTATTCAGAAGTTCTGACCCAAGAAAACCTCGAGCGCAGTTTCGGTGAAAATCAAGGCTACCTCTTTACCGAATGGGATTGGTATCTGAGCAAAAAATTGGTGTTGAGATCCGGGCTTCGTACAGGATTATCATCATTGGCAGAAGAAAAATGGCTTGATCCCCGAGTTTCCCTTGCCTATAAAATTTCTGAAAACGGCACACTTTCTTTTGCCGGTGGTCGCTTTCACCAATTGCCTGAGGAGCGCTTTAGGGTCTTGATCCCCAACCTGAAAAACACCGAATCGAAGCACCTCATTTTGAACTACCTTTATCAAAAAGAGGGCAAGACCTTTCGGGCAGAGGCTTTTCACAAGTCCTACGATCAGCTGATCAGATTTGAAGGCACTATTCAAAATCCACAAAACGTCCGAAACGAAGGAGAGGGCTTTGCCCGTGGGTTTGATGTGTTTTTTCGCGACCGCGAAAGCCTGAAAAATACCGACTACTGGATCACCTATAGCTTTGTGGACAGCAGGCGTAGCTATTTCCAATATACAGGACAGGTGCAGCCGGACTTTGCTCCCAATCACAATTTGAGTGTGGTGGTCAAGCACTTTGTGCCTAGCCTGAAATCTCAACTGGGTTTGTCTTGGTCTTTTAACGATGGCCTGACTTTCACAGACCCGAATCTTTCAGGAGAAATGAACTCCAAAACCGCCTCCTTCCAAAATCTCAGTCTCAGCTGGAGCTTTTTGCCAAGGCCCAATCTGATCATCCACGGGGCCATCACCAATGTCACTGGCCATCAAAACATCTTCGGATACCAGTTTGCTCAGGAGCCAAACGAACAGGGAAGATTTGAATCCCTGCCACTCGGACAAGGAGCACCTCGATTTCTTTTCCTTGGAATCTTCTTCACGATTTCCAAAGACAAAAACGCAAATAATCTAAACAACCTTTAATTCTCACTACTATGAAAACCATCCTCGCCACCCTCGCACTTGTATTTGCATTCGTTTGGAATGCTACCGCCAATGATCCTGCCTACGAATCGGCTATGAAAAAGCAGCTTCAGGCCATGAAAACGATACAAAACCAAGAGCAGTCTCAACAGGCCGTCAACGGATTTTTGAGAATTGCCGAGGCGAAAAACACTGAGTGGCTTCCTCTTTATTATGCTGCCTATTTGCAGACCATTGCTGCATTTCGCTTTGAGGTTAACAAAGACCAATACTTTGATCAAGCCATGGAACTGGTGAACAAAGCAGACAAAATTGCTCCAGGCAATTCCGAAATCACCGCTTTGAAAGGCTTCATTCTGATGGGAAAACTATCTGTGGATCCAATGACAAGAGGGCAAGAATTGAGCCCTTTGGCGATGCAGACGTTTGGAAAAGCGATTGCCCTAGATAAGGAAAATCCGCGAGCTACTACTATGATGGCTCAAATGGAGCAGGGAATGGCTCAATTCTTTGGGCAGGGACCCGAGAAAGCCTGCGGATTAGCACGAGTCGGATTGGAGCTTTTTGCTAAAGAAGAAGCCAAAATCAATGAAAACTATCTGCTTCCGACTTGGGGAAAAAGAGAAGCCGAGCAAGTGGCCGGCGCCTGTAAATAAAGCCCGATTTGAATAACTAAACCAACAACCTCCACCAAGAACTGACCTAGGTGGAGGTACTTATTTTGAAACCTGAGCACTAGTACTGAGCTGGTCGAAGTATATCGAAGTATCCTAAATCCTCAGCTTTTTCCTAAATTTCCCCATGACCCAAAAATCAACTCAAACAAACTGTAAGGGCGAAAAAACACTTTGGAATGACCTTAGAAATTTCCTTTTGGTCAACTTCGTAATTGCGTTCTTTTTACAAGTCTTTTTCTGCCCGATTTGCTTTTTGAGTTGGGAGGATTTGATCAGCCTCTTCCCGGATTTTATGTTTTCCTTTTGTGTTTCTATGGCCTTGAGTTATGGGGGCAGCCGTGTTCAGGAATATTGGGATCCTCGAGTCTCTTGGGTTCACGAACCAGTAAAAAGACTTGTAGTGACGGTTTCTACCTACATGATTTATGCTTTTGTGGTGAGCTTTATGATCGTTTTTGTTTATGCCTGGATCGAATGGAAATTTCCTGAAGATCAAATCCCATGGCGAGGAATCCTCAGGTTTACCTTTACTCCTATGACCATAGCATTTGTTTTCATGGCCATTTTCACATCCCGTTCCTGGCTGATGGAATGGCGCAAATCTGCCATAGAAGCCGAGCAGCTCCGCTCCGAAAAGCTCGCCAGCCAATACCAAAGTCTAAAGGACCAGCTGAATCCTCATTTTCTCTTTAATTCCCTAAATGCACTATCCAATCTGGTCTATGAAGATGCGGATCGCTCGGCGACTTTTATCCAAAAGCTCAGCAAAATCTACCGCTACGTCCTCGAGGTACAGCAGGAGGAACTGGTCGAATTGGACCGAGAACTGGAATTTGCTCAAAACTACCTCGAGCTTCAAAAAATCCGCTTCGAAGAAAATCTGAACTTCAACATCGAAGTGCCCAACTGCAAAGGCTGCTTTTTGCCCCCGCTTTCCCTTCAGCTTTTGCTGGAAAATGCCATCAAACACAACATCGCTTCTCAGGAAAATCCGCTCTTCATTTCCATTCTCCAAAAGGGAAATGAGCTTTGGGTGAGCAATACGTTTCAGCCAAAAACGAGTCAAAATGAGCCTTCCACAGGAGTGGGGCTGGAAAACATCCGCTCTCGCTACCGAATCTTGAGCGACCAAATGCCTGAAATCTTCCAGTCGGATGTCGAGTTTTTAATTAAACTTCCACTTTTGAAAGTCAACTCATGAGGATACTCATCATCGAAGACGAAAAACCTGCCGCTTCCCGCTTGAGCAAATTGCTCCAAGGGCATTTTCAGGATGCAGAATTGATTGGTAATCTAGATACAGTGAGTCGGGCAATCCGATGGTTTGGTGAAAATCTGCCTCCTGATTTAATATTCTGTGATATTCAGTTGGCAGACGGGATCAGCTTTGAAATTTTTGAGCAGGTCAAAATCAACTCTCCGATAATTTTCACCACAGCTTTTGATCAATACGCCATTCGGGCCTTCCAAGTCAATGCGATCGACTACCTACTCAAACCCATCGACCCAAAAGAACTGGAGCGGGCAGTGGAAAAATTCAAATCCCGAAGTATCCAACCCAGCTTAGATTTGAACTTGCTCAAGACCCTGATCCAACCACAGACAAAATCCTTTAAAAGCCGGTTTTTGGTGCGTTTTGGGGAAAAAATCCAGAGCGTTTCCATCGAAGAAATCGCGTTTTTCTTCAGCGAAGAGCGAGTGACTTTTCTTCAAACCCATGCTGGCAAAAAGTATGTCCTTGATTCCACATTGGAGCAAATAGAAGGGCAAGTAGATCCGCAGGTGTTCTTTCGTCTCAATCGAAAGTACCTGAGTCATATCGAGGCCATTGAAGAAGTGCTCACCTATTCCAACAGCAGGCTAAAGGTTTCCTTGAGAAATTGCACCGACTCGGATATTTTGGTAAGTAGAGAAAAGGTCGCTGACCTTAAGGATTGGCTGGATAGATAAAGCAGTTGAAAAGAAAGTTCAGCCTGACTGACCTATTTGTACCAAAACCCTTTTGATCTAAAAACTAGTAAAACACAAAAAGCCCTTGGAAATACTGCCAAGGGCTTTTTTTGCACTTTAATTCGGATGATTTATAGCGAAACTTGTCCTGCAGATACTTTTCCAGCCAATATCAGAGCATTGTATAGATTGACAATTTTGCCGGATTTGCAGAGGTCAGCCAGTGATTTCTCTTTGCCGCCTATGGTCACTTGAATCGGTAAGGAAAGCCCGGATTCCATGATTATTTTTTTCACCTGAGGCGCAGTAAGCTGCGGATAATAAGACCGGATCAGACCGGCGATGCCTGCGACTGCCGGTGCAGCCATGGAAGTACCCCCTTGGAAATCATAGTCATTTCCTGGCATAGTGGAATATATTTTATCACCTGGGGCGAAGACATCTACATTGGCTTTTCCATAATTTGAAAATGAAGCAATCATCTCAGATCCATAGACCGGAGAAAGGGCACCGACTGTGAGGTAATTGTCCACAAGTTCTGGTGCGTTTTTGCCTAAATGATCATTGGGGAAATTGGAATTTTGGATATCATCCAAATTCAAACCGTCATTGCCTGCTGCATGGACAAAGAGTACATCTTTGCTCGCGGCATACTCCAAGGACTCGTTTACCCAAGCTGCATTTGGTGAAAATTTCTTTCCAAAGCTGGCATTGATCACTTTGGCTCCATTGTCCACTGCGTATCGGATCGCTTTGGCAATGTCTTTATCGTATTCATCACCATCAGGCACGGCACGGATGCTCATGATTTTTACAGACTGCGCCACGCCTTTTACTCCCTTTTTGTTGGTACGATTGGCAGCGATGATTCCTGCCACATGGGTACCGTGGCTTTCTTCTGCATCACGGATATTAGGATCACCATTGCCGTAGTTACTATCTGAAAAATCGTATGGATTGTCTCCGACAGGCTTTCTGCCGTCAAAGTCCACATTGAGGTTATAGGAAAGCTGAGATTCGTAATACGTTATTCCTTCATTCAAGTCCGCAAGGGCAGATGGAATATCCTCTCCCATGCCTAAGACTTGTTTCAAAATCCCTACGAGTTGCTCCTCTTGAGGATTTTCGGGCTTATAGTTTTCCAAATCAGCTAGGGAATAATACTCCTTACCAAGCTTCTTTTGGATGTTTTGATGGGCCATACTCACAAATTGCTCAATCTGCTGTAGCTGCGGTAAGGCCGCTTTGGCTTCGGGCAGCTTGGAATCAAGCTCAGCTTTGGCCTTTTTTTGGAGCTCTTCGTCCCCGATTTTCAACCGAAGAATTCGGGTAAATTCCAGTTGCTCATGGAAGGATTCTCCAAGAAAATTGTATCCATGAATGTCATCGACAAATCCGTTTCCGTCATTGTCTATTCCATCCGCTTTTTCTCCGGAATTAACCCATAGGACATCTTTAATATCCTCATGCGCTAAGTCTATACCTGAGTCGATCACGGCTACAATTATTGATTGGCCCTTCTTTTTCTTGATCAATTCCTCAAAGGCACGGTTGACGCTCATGCCGGGCACAGTATCCCGTTGCAGATCTAAATGTCCCCATTGTTTCGACTCCAAATCGCTCAGTTCGCGAGTTCTTGGAGTGGTATTTTGGTAAGAAAGAGAAGGTGCTGTCAGCAATCCTGTGCTGCTGCATCCCATTGCCAAGAGTCCGATGGTAAGACCTAGGGTGGGTTTTAGGAGGGCTTTAATCATAGTTAAATGTAAGGCCTTAAGAGTGGGTTTGGCCTTTTCTGTTGTTAAATCTGGTGAAAGGGAAGCAATCGATGCAAATCTGTAAACGATTGGTGTCGGATTAGTTTTCGATTTTTACAAAAACTCCGGGCCTAGCTTCTTTGTAGTGTTCTTTAAGTGCGGGAAGTTCCTCTAATAAAGCTTGAAAACTGCCCTCTTGATCTAGGATGAAATCGGCTTTTTGGTTGGAGAGCTTTCGGAAAAGTTCTGATTTCTGTTCCAGAGATTTTTCGCCGGAAAGAAAAGTTTTGGTAAGGTGATAGTTCAAAAATGGACCTCCCAACGGGTGCTGTAGGTAGCTGCTGCAATCTTCTCCAAGAACCATTATGCTTGCGTTTTTAGGAAGTTGATCAGAAATGGAAGGTTGGACAAAATAGCTTTTGTCAACTTCTATCCGGCTTTTCCAATAAGCCAGACCTCCGAAAGGCAGACCAAAAACCAATAAAGTGAATCCTAATCTTGCGATGATTCCTGTTTTAAAGTGTAAGAAAAACTGGGTGATCAAATAGGTAAGGCCAGGGATAAAGATGAGTAACTGATAGGCAGCCTGTCTTTTTATCAAAAAGAAAAACAGTCCTGAAAAGATCAGCCAAAGGATGATCAGTTGACGCTGTTTTTGTTGGTTGATCGTGGCTCCTCTAAAAAAGGAACCGAAGAAATAGCCGGCAAAAGCCAAGAGAATAGGTAGGACGCCAGGAATCAGCCAACTCAGCATAGGTTGGTATTCGTAGGCGGAGTAATTGAAGATCATCGGCCACGCCTGTAGGGCTTCCTGCAGGCCATCATTCCAATAGTAGAATACAAAGATGAGTAAAACAGGCAGGAAGAATCCAACCAGCGAAAGAAACAACTGTCGGATCGAAAATCCCGAAATTGCCAAGCCTGTAAAAATAATGTAGGGCAAAAAGAGTACGAAATTCAGGTGAAATCCAGTCGCTAATCCTCCATAAATCCCAATCAAAAGAGTCGATTCACTGGTTTCCTTTTGCAAGACGGTTTGAGAAAAAAGCTGACCTAGTGCAAGCATCAGAAATGTACTTCCCAGAAGCGTCGGTGAAAGTGTAGCCATATCAAAAGAAAAATGAAAAAGTGCCGCCATGATGATTGCCGGCAGGTAGGTGTTTTCATCAAAAACACGGTAACGGATCAGGGTATTGTTCCAATAAATGATCTGGAAAAAGATCAAAACTCGACCAAGGATATCAAAAACCAGCTCATTTCGGCCAAATACCATGTGAATGCCTGAGAAAACCCCTGCCGACAGCGGCCCCGTATCATCCAATACATCTTGGTATAGGTAAAAACTCTCACTGAGCCGCTCTCCCAAAACCATCCAAATCAGATTAGGTTCTGTAATAGGAAATGGAAAAAATAGCAACACGACCACTGAAATCAGTATCATGTAGATTACTATTCCGATAAGGCGAAAGGGGTCGTTGACTTTGAAAAAACTAAGCAAGGCGGACGGGGGGATTGACTTGGTTTGGGTCGAAATTAAAGCATGCCCAAGTATTTCGCTAAATTTGTCTCACAAATACTTCACATGGAAAGCAAAAGACAACAAAAATACGCGAAACTCATCCAAAAAGAACTTGGGGATATTTTTCAAAAAGAGGCAAAACACCTTATCGGCAGATCTTTGGTGACTATCACCCGGGTAATGGTCAGCCCCGACTTGGGATTTGCCAAGGCGTACCTCAGTTTTTTACAGGCAGATTCCAAAGCGCTTTTTGAGCACATCAATGATCATAAAAAAGACATTCGACATGCCTTAGCCAAGCGCATTGGAAAGTCAGTGAGGGTAATTCCCGAATTGGCATTTTTTCCCGATGATTCAGCCACCTATGCCCAGCACATGGACAAGGTCATTTCGGATCTGAATATTCCTCCGGCACCTGAGGAGGACGAAGAAGAAGAAGAGGAAGATTAATCCAAGCCTGATCCACCATTGAACACCAGTTCCTTCATAGCCGGCAGGTATTTTCGCAGTAAAAAGAAGCGGAATTTCATCACTGTCCTTTCCATCATCTCCATGGTGGGAGTGGCCATCAGTACGATGGCACTGGTCGCAGTGATGTCTGTGTTTAACGGGCTGGAAGACTTGATCAGAAGTTTGTTCGCCAGCTTTGATGCTGAGCTGAAAATCGAGCCTGTCAAGGGCAAAAGCTTTGAAGTAACCGAAGATTGGCTCAATGCTATCAGACAAATCGAAGGGGTGGGTATCCTCACCGAAGTGATCGAAGACAATGCGCTTCTGGAGTATCGGGGCAATCAGCAAGTAGTGAGGCTAAAGGGAGTTTCGGAGAATTTTCTGGATCAAGATAGGTTTTCCAAAGGGTTTTTTTGGGGAGATACCACACTCGGCACATCCGTTAGGCCAGGTGCAATTCTCGGACGCGGAGTAGGCTTTTTCCTCTCCGTGAATCTGGGTGAGATTAATTCTGCGCTGAAAGTATACTATCCCAAAGCTCCTCGTTCTGCCGGCAGCATTGATCCAAATCAGCTCTATTCCAGTGCTCAAATCGAACCAAAGGCATTTTTCAGCATCGAGCAGAGCTTTGACAACGAGTATGTGATCGTTCCACTGGAGTTTTCCAAAAATCTTCTCAATTATGGCGACAAGCGAACTTCCTTGGAGGTCAAGGTCAAAGAAGGGGTCTCCATTCTTGAAGTCCAATCTAGGCTGATTGAGAAGTTGGGCTCTGACTTTTCGGTGAAAAATGCGGACGAGCAGCATGCGGGGCTGATTCGTACAGTTAAGTTGGAAAAACTCTTCGTCTTCCTTACCCTGACTTTTATATTGGCCATCGCCTCGTTTAACATCTTTTTCTCGCTGAGCATGTTAGCCATTGAAAAGAAAAAAGACATTGCGATCCTTAAGGCAATGGGAGCGAAAAACAGCCTGATTCGTACTATTTTCCTGAAACAAGGGGCAATGATAGCTTTCTCAGGAGCAATTCTGGGATTGATTTTGGGCTTTGTTTTGGTGGGAGCACAGGAAAAATTCGGATTGATTTCTCTGGGAATTTCCTCTGGAGTGGTAGATGCCTACCCGGTGCGAATCAACTTGCAAGATTTTCTTTGGATCAGCGTCGCGGTAGTCACCATTACCCTGCTCGCTTCCTGGAGACCGGCTTGGATTGCTTCTCAGGTCGATACGGTCAAGGAGTTATAGTTAATTTTGGTCACAGGCTTTTTGCCAGGCATTCTTAGCTTCCTCCATCCCCATATCCATCGCTTTTTTCAAGTCTGGACATCCGGTTTTTCCACCGGAGATTCGCTGCAGCGTGATCCCTTTGTGGTAAAACCCGCTGTCAAAGTCAGGATCGTAGAACGTCACTAGCGTAAAATCGGCCAAGGCATTTTGAAATTCATTCATCCGATATCGAGATTGTCCTCGGTGCAAAAGGTATTCGACATTTTGAGGGTCAAGTTCCAAGGCTCTTCCAAATGCCTTCTCTGCTTCCCTGAAATTTTTCAAACCTACCCAACTGCTACCAAGGTAAAACCAAAGCTGAGCATCTTCGGGATCTATGGAGAGTGCTTGAAGAAAATCTTCTTTTGCTCCGGAAGGATCCTTGTGACTCAAGCGGTAAAAGCCTCTTTGTTTAAAGGGATCAGGGTTTTCAGGAGTATTGACTATGGATTGCGTGAGCGCCTCGAGTGCTTCCTCATCGCTCGACTGAGTGAGAAAAGCCATCCTTTGGCGGGATAGGTAGTGATCCGGATTAAGTTCTAGTGCTTTTTGGTAGTTGAGTTTAGCTTCCTCTTTTTCTCCTTGCAAAGCTAGGGCTTTGCCTTTTTCGGAATAAAAATCTGGCTCATCAGATTGGTACCGAATTGCCGAATCGAGGTAGCCCACTGCCTCAGTGAATTCTTTCAACTCAATACTGCAAAGCCCAAGGTGGTAAAAGGCTTGCGCGGGATTTGGGGTTTGAGCGGTAAAGATTTGAGAAAAGCCTGTGGCAGCCACAGATCTCCTGTAGATGACTTGGCTAGTTTCCCCACGTGGCAATTTTAGGAAGGCTTCAAAATCCTGCTTGGCCAGTTCAAATAAGCCATTTTGAAATCTGGTCCTTCCCCGCTCCAGATATACCTCGCCATGGTCAGGGAAAAACTGAAGGTATGCGGTGTAATCGATGTCCGCATTCTGAGGATTTTTGAACTGATTCCAGATCCTAGCTCGATAAAGGTAAATTTCCCCATCATCAGGATGGTCAGCTAGCCATGAGTCAAGCATTCCAAATGCCTTTTGAAGATCATTTTGTTCGTAAGCTTCCAAGCCAATCTGCCTTCTTTGCGCTGGCTTCGTATCCACCTGCGCTACGGTCAAATGGCTTTGGCCTATTAGAAGCAAAAAGAGGAAATAACGCATGCTTCAAGTTGAGGATTCAGCTGAATAATTTCAATAGTGGCTAACTTATTTTACAGGATTGAGAATAAGCAATTTTTAATTTGATAAGAGGCCTGAATATAGATCCACTGATTTTCAGGGGGATTTTGATCAAAAATTTTAATGGGATAGTCGATGAAAAATCACGTCTGGTAATTGGCATTTTTTGAACTAAGCAGCCTACAAAATGTTTTGCAGACGATGAACCGTCAGAATCCCCAACAAACCTGGTTTCAAAAACTGGAAAATTTCCATCCCTACGAAACTTTACTCTACCTAGCCATGGTGAGTAGCGGACTGATTTTCCTTTTTTTGGTAGTTGCATTTCTTTATTCAGGCTTAAATCAACTCGAAGGGCTCAATCACCGAATGCCCATCGCGTTTTTGATTTCTACCTTCATGCTGGTCCTATCCGGATATACAGCGACGAAGATGCGACTTCACTACCAGGAGGAAAATATCCCTAAGCTGGAAGCTTCCCTTCGCAATACCTTTGTTTTGGGTGTTGCTTTTACCTTTCTTCAATTTGCAGGTTGGAAGGAAATGGCAGATATGGGGATCAATTTTACAGGAATCCCGAGCGGATCTTTCCTTTATTTGCTGTCGGGGATTCATATTTTCCACCTTGTAGGCGCCATGGTTTTCGCCTTGATGTTGTTGATTCAGTTACGTAGAACCCAAGAAGATGGAATCCGGAAATTGATCTTGGTAACCAATCCCTATGAAAAGATGAGAATTCGACTTTTCACCGTGTATTGGCACTTTATGGATGCGATTTGGTTGATTTTATTTCTTCTCTTTGTCTTGAGCTTCTGATGAATATTACGATAGAAACCCCCGTCGAACAGGGCTATTTGGAGGTGAAAGCAGGTTTTACCGAGACCTTGTTTAAAAAGCTTGCTCCTCCTTTTCCGCCTGTGAAAGTCCTAAGATTTGAGGGGTGCAAAACCGGTGATGAGGTGGCTTTGGAATTGAATTTTTTACTCTTTAAGCAAAAATGGACAAGCCTTATCACGGCCGATGAAACTTCCGATGTGGAGTTTTTCTTCTTGGATGAGGGAGTTCAGCTCCCGTTTTTTCTGGGAAAATGGAAGCACAAGCACCGGATCATTTCCAATGTAAAAGGAGCTGTAATTAGGGATGAGATAGACTTTGAAGGACCTTTTGGTTGGATGACACCGTTGCTTTTTCCCGTCCTTTGGCTACAGTTTTGGTACCGAAAGCCGATCTATCAAAAGATTTTCAAAAAGACGGTACAGCGTTGAGGTTCTCGCAGTTTTCGATTTTGCAATCTCCATACAGTACCAAGGAGTGGCTGGTAATTCCTGATTGAAATTCTCTACCCATGGCCTCCTTGATCTCATTGATTCTCGGATCGGAAAACTCCCTGATTTTTCGGCACTGATTGCACACATGATGATCATGATGCTTGTAGGTGAGCGCCTGCTCATAGAGCGCAACTTTATCTTTAAATTGGTGCTTGACCGCCAAGCCGCTTTCTACCAAGAGGTCTAAGGTATTGTAAATGGTGGCTCTGCTGATCGTATAGCCTTTGTTTCTCATTTTGAGAAAAAGCCCCTCCACATCGATATGCTCATCTTCGGGAAGGAGATAAAGCTCGTCAATGACCGAAAAACGCTCCGGGGTTTTGCGGTTTCCTTGCTTGATCAGGAAGTTCTCAAAGATTTTTTTCGCTTTTTCTATCAGGGCCGTATCCGCCATTTTTCTAATGGATTGAAAAATAAAGATGATTTATTCTGGATTTTTTGACAACCCGACAGCCTTTACAGCGCACAATTTGATATCAATCTAATTAAAGAGAGTGCAAAATCGCTGCAACAATTTGAAGGGTGTTTGGTGTTTAAGGCTAAGTAGCTCGACAAAACTGCGTAACTTAAAAAGAGAAAACACCCTACAAATGATCCTAAGAAGGACCCTGATTTTTTGGTTTTTTATCCTGGCTTTTATGGCAAAAGCCCAAGTCCCCGGTTTTTTTATAGATGGGGATCAACGGAAAGTCAAAATTCCTTTTTACTCCTCAAACAGCCTCATCATCCTTCCGGTTTCGATCAACGGAAATTACAAACTGAATTTCTTGATAGACACGGGGGTCAAATCCAATATACTTTTCAGTAAGAAATTGGGAGATGCGCTTGGGTTGAATTACACGAGAAGAATCAACATTGTCGGTGCAGACGGCACCACCAGTATTTGGGGACAGGTCTCACCGGTCAACACCATTGACCTGGGTGGAGTCAAGGGTGAAATGCAGAGTTTACTGGCCCTTGAAGAGGATTTTTTTGAACTCGAATCGGTCATTGGTGTGCCTGTATATGGCATCATCGGCTACGAATTTTTCAAATACAATCCAGTAAAGATCAACTACGATGAGGGGATAATTGAATTTTATAAGCCGGGCTCACTTCGTTGGCGGCCGCCTTTTTATAGAAAAATGAACATGACCGTAGAAGATGGAAAAGCCTACATCGACGCTAAGGTCAAGCAGATGTCAGGACCCAAGCTGGAGGCCAAACTTTTGATTGATACAGGTGCAAACCATGGATTACTTCTCAATCGTGAGACTTCTGATGACATTACCATGCCTCTCAACTTTATTGAATCTGAGCTTGGTCAGTCTTTAGGAGGAGTCCTTTACGGCTTTATTGGGAGAGTTAATACTCTTACTATCAAAGGACTCACTATGAGGGAAGTCCTTACCTCTTATCCGGAGGAAAATTCCTACAGCTCTGTGATCAAAGCAACCGGCCGTAAAGGCAGTCTGGGCTCTGAAGTCTTGGGTCGAACGAGGATGATTTTGGATTATCCTTCCAATACTCTTTACATCCGAAAAGGGTCCACATTTTACAATCCCTTCGAATTTGACATGAGCGGGATGGTGGTCAAGAAAGTACCCAATGACGAAAACCGCTTCTACATTGGAGAGGTCAGAGCGGGGTCACCGGCTTACAAATCAGGTGTTTTGCCTTTTGATGAGGTCCTGTCGATCAATAAAATCCCGATGTTTCTATGGGAAATGACGGAGCTTTTCAAACTGTTTAGATCTGAAGAAGGAAAAGAAGTTCAACTCGAAATGCGTCGCTACATCAACAATGATCTGAACAATTACAGCGACTACAAAGTGAGTATCATTCTCAAAAAGCAGATTTAATCTTTCTCCTTACAAAAGATAATTTGGATAACTTTGGCCTGAGAGACAACACTCAGGCGAGATCTTTCGTGTATGTTCTCGTTTTTAAAACAAACATCCAACTATGAAAAAACTCTTGATTCCCATTCTCATCATTGCAGTCGTAGGTATCTTCATTTATACCAAAGCTGTAGGGACTTACAATCAATTTGTACAAACTGAAGAAACCATCAACGGTCAGTGGGCCGAAGTACAGACGCAATACCAAAGACGGGCAGACTTGATCCCTAACTTGGTAAATACGGTAAAAGGCTATGCTGAATTTGAGCAAGAAACCTTGACCGGTGTGGTTGAGGCTAGAGCTAAAGCCACCTCTGTACAGATCGATGCCAGTAACTTGACACCTGAGAAACTCGCCCAGTTTCAGCAAGCTCAGGATCAGCTTTCCGGTGCATTGAGCAGATTGCTCGTCACCATCGAAAAGTATCCTGATCTGAAAGCCAATCAAAACTTCCTAGAGCTCCAAGCGCAATTAGAAGGAACAGAAAACAGAATTTCTGTAGCTAGAAGGAACTTCAACGAATCAGTACAGGCTTACAATTCCAACTTGAGAACTTTCCCGAACAACATCTTTGCAGGTTGGTATAACTTCGAGACTAAGGGATATTTCGAAGCGGCAGCAGGCGCTGAAAATGCACCTACCGTACAATTCTAATACGCTCCATGGCTGAAAAATTATTTTCTCCCGAGCAGAAAGCACAGATCGTCTCAGCCATTCAAAAGGCTGAGACGCTTACTTCCGGAGAAATCCAAGTGCATATCGAAAATCACTGCAAGGGCGATGTGCTCGACCGTGCGGCTGAGGTTTTCGAAACGCTCAAGTTGTACCAAACCAAAGACCGCAACGGAGTTCTCATCTATTTGGCGGTGGCTGATCACAAATTTGCCATCTTAGGAGATGCCGGTATCAATGCCGTGGTGCCTTCTGACTTTTGGGTAAAGACCAAGGATCTGATGGCAGACTACTTCCGCCAAGGAAAATTTACTGAAGGCCTTATCGAAGGTATCCATCACGCCGGCGATCAGTTGGGGACTCATTTCCCTTACGATGCGCAAAGCGATAAAAACGAACTCTCGGATGACGTATCATTTGGCTAAAAACCCCCTTCTTCTCGTCACGTTGTTTTTCTTGAGTTTCCTCCAAGTGATGGCTCAAGACTTCCCGCCTGTTCCCAATCCTCCGCGATTAGTGACTGATTTCACCGGAACTCTCAGCCCGGAGGAAGCAGCGCAGCTAGAGCAAAAGCTGGTCGCCTACAACGACAGCACTTCAACTCAGATCGCTATTGTGATCATGAGATCGGTGGGACAATATGACATAGCTGATTATTCCTTTCAGCTGGGTGAAAAGTGGGGAATAGGTACTTCCAAAGACAATGGTATCCTGATTTTGGCTGCCATGGAAGACCGAAAAGTCTTCATCGCCACAGGTCGGGGTCTTGAAGGTGCCGTGCCTGACGCCTTGGCAAAAAGGATTGTGACCAATCTGATACTTCCTAACTTCAAGATGGAGGCCTACTATCAGGGTTTGGATCAAGCCACAGATATGATCATCAAGTTGGCCTCGGGTGAATACAAAGCTGAGGAAGTCACCTCTGATGGCAACCATGGCGGAGCTATTTTCTTGCTGCTCCTATTTATTTTCCTATTTGTGATTTTGCCTTTGATCAAAAACAGGAAAGACAATGACAATCACATGGGAGGTCGAGGCGGAGGAATAGACATCTGGACCACCATCATGCTAGCCAATATGCTGAAAGGCTCCGGTGGAGGTAAGTTTGGAGACTTCTCCTCAGGAAGAGGCTCCTTTGGAGGAGGAGGATTTGGTGGCGGAGGAGGCTTCGGTGGCTTCGGAGGGGGATCCTTCGGCGGCGGCGGTGCTGGAGGCAGCTGGTAAAATCTTCTACAGTTTTAAACTATTCAGTCCCAAGATTGGCAAACCCTCGGGTGGCTATTCTTGGGACTGAATGCTTTCCAAAGCTTCTTTGATCAGATCCTGCTCAAACCCTTTGCTGACCAAATACTGAATCACCAAAAAGCGCTTTTTGTAGGGATCCTTTTCTTTGGTCTTTTCCCATTTTTTTTCTGTTTGGGTCAAAAGGACATCGTAGTATTCCTCTGGATCGATTTCAGAAAGTCCTTTTTGAATCTGGCTTGGGCTGATTTCACGAAGTTTTAATTCTCGGATGATTCTGCCTCTCCCCCATTTTTTGAATCGAAATTTCCCCCTTGCAAAAGACCTCGCAAATCGCTCCTCATTCAGAAATCCATCTGTAAACATCATCTCAATGAGGTCCTCAGCCGGTTTTCCCTGGATTCCTTTTTCATAAAGTTTCCTTCTCACCTCCCAAGCACTTCGCTCCTGATAGGCACAGTAGGTTTCCAGTTTTCCCTTGGCTTCCTCGAGAGTCCAATTCTTTTTTGGCGACTGATCCGGGTTATTTTTTCCCCAAGTGGACATTTTTGGTAATTTTGAGCCAAAATACCTTCTGCTCAAGTTTTTTCAAACCTAAAAAAATTTCAACCCCCTCTCATGAGAAAGAAAATCGTAGCCGGCAACTGGAAGATGAACCTGACCTTTGATGAAGGTCAAAAACTCACTTCTGAGATCGTAAATATGTATAAAGATGAGGCTGTAAAGGACGTGATTCTAGTACTCAATCCTCCTTTTCCTCATATCCATCCTGTAAAGAAGCTGATCGGTGATACCCCGGGAGTAGCTCTTGGTGCCCAAAACTGCTCCGATAAAGAATCCGGAGCTTTCACAGGTGAAGTTTCAGCTAAAATCCTCGCTTCGTTCGGGGTAAGCTATGTGATCCTTGGACACTCTGAGCGAAGAGAATACTTCAAAGAAAGCAATGAACTACTTGCTGTTAAAGTAAAGCAAGCGCTTGCCAATGGCCTGACACCTATCTTCTGCTGCGGAGAATCTTTGGAAATCCGTACGGCTGGTACCCACGAGTCAAATGTAAAGTTTCAATTGACGGCGAGCTTGTTTGATCTTTCCCCTGAAGATTTCTCTAAGGTGGTAATTGCTTATGAACCTATCTGGGCGATCGGAACCGGCAAGACAGCTACAGCCGATCAGGCGCAGGAAATGCACCTGGCACTTCGTCGCCACATTGCCTCCAAATTTGGAAAAGAAATCGCGGAAGCTACCTCTATCCTTTATGGCGGCAGTGCAAACCCAGGCAATGCCAAAGAGCTTTTCTCCAAGCCAGATGTGGATGGAGGATTGATCGGTGGAGCTTCGCTTAAGTCCAGAGACTTCTTGGATATTGCCAAATCATTCTAATCAACCATTCTGTGTTCTCACAGACTAGTTTCTCATCAGGCTTGTGATTCCACAAGCCTGACTATTTTCTACCCATTTATCCTTCCTTCCTATGGATTACCTTGAGTTTAAAATCACCTGTCTGGAAGAATTCCGAGAGATTCTCATCGCTGAGTTGGCGGAGATTGGCTTTGATTCTTTTTTAGAAACCGAAACTGGAATCGATGCCTATGCTCCGGAGTCGGACTTTGACCGTGAAGCATTTGATCAACTCATCGGGTCCTACAAAGATGCGGCGGAGATTACCTTGACGGAAGGCAAAATGCCCAAAGTGAACTGGAATGAAGAGTGGGAAAAAAACTATGATCCCATCGAAGTCGATGATTTGGTCTATGTCCGCGCTTCTTTTCACGAGTCAAAGCCCGGCTTCCAGCATGAGATTGTGATCAATCCAAAGATGTCCTTTGGTACCGGTCACCATGCCACCACGTTTCAGATGCTTCGTCACCAAGGTCAATTGGATCATCAAGGGAAAAGAGTCCTTGATGTCGGTTCCGGGACAGGTATTTTGGCTATCATGGCACACCTGCTTGGAGCTAGTCTAGTGGAGGCATTCGACATTGATGATTGGTGTGTGGACAATGGCAATGAGAATTTTGATCTAAATGGTCTCAGTACCCGAATGGGATTGGGGACTATCCGTCAGGTAAACCCGAAAGGCCCTTTTGATATCGTATTGGCGAATATCAATAAGAATGTGTTGCTGGATGAAATGGAGATTTATTCAAAATTGCTGGTTTCAGAAGGATACCTTTTACTCAGTGGATTTTATACTCAGGATATTGAAGATCTGGTGCAGGCGGCTCAGCCACTTGGTTTGACATTGATCCAATCTTCTGAAAAGGACAACTGGGCAGCTTTGATCCTACAAAAAAACTAACATGACCGAATTGATCATCTATTCGATCTTGCTGCTGGCGGCCCTTGGTCACGCGGTGTTTGCTTCGAAAATGTACAAGCAAGTCAATACCGACAAAGGGTTGACATTCAAACAGAAGAATGACTGGAAATTGAAAGCGTTGGTCTTTCCTGGCTTTTTCTGGTTTGCGTATCAAAAGGAAAAAAAGCAAAGGAACCTCTAAACTCAGAACTTTTTGGCCACCTTCTACGCTTAAAAGCTGTCACCCTAATCAAACCATCGGAAGTTGGCTTCCCATTTACTTTTGTAATTTTAACTCATGGAGTACGTCTGGAAACAAAAACCAAAAACCTCGCAATCAGCCATCGAAAAACTGGGTAAGGAAATCAATGTGAATCCTACCTTGGCCAATATGCTGATCAACCGTGGTGTAGAAAGTTTTGATCAGGCCAAGGATTATTTCCGTCCCAGTTTGAGCCAGTTGCATGACCCTTTCCTGATGAAGGATATGGATGCCGCGGTCAACCGGATCGAAAAGGCAGTGAAAAATCAAGAGAAGATTTTGGTCTATGGGGATTATGACGTGGACGGTACGACTGCGGTGGCACTCATGTACAGCTTTTTGAAGGGCTTCTATCCTCACGTTGATTTTTATATTCCTGATCGATACAAAGAAGGTTACGGTATCTCGGAGCGTGGAGTACGCTTTGCAGCAGAAAATGGATTTTCTTTAGTTATCGCATTGGACTGTGGCATCAAAGCCATCGATAAGGTCAAGCTGGCCAAAGAATTGGGGGTGGACTTTATCATCTGTGACCACCACACACCGGGAGATCGCCTTCCCGAAGCAGTGGCCGTATTGGATGCCAAAAGGGAGGATTGCCACTATCCTTACAAAGAATTGAGTGGCTGTGGCGTTGGCTTCAAGCTGATTCAGGCGTATGCCAAAACCCACGGAATCGAGGAGTCCAGTCTGTATCCATACCTCGATCTGCTTGTGGTAAGCATTGCTGCTGATATTGTTCCAATTACAGGAGAGAACCGCATCCTTGCCTATTACGGGTTGGATAGAATCAATAATATTCCCGGTCCTGGATTGAAGGCATTGATTCTCCAGTCCAAGGTGGAAAAGGAAATCCAGATTTCGGACATAGTTTTCAAAATCGGTCCCCGAATTAACGCCTCAGGGCGACTCGAACATGCCCAGGCATCTGTAGAGCTCCTGATCGCTCCGAATTTGGATGATGCCATTGAGCGAGCAAAGTTGGTTGACGAAGTCAACTCGACGCGACGAAATTTCGATGAAAATATCACCAAAGAGGCCTTTGAAATGCTCGCTTTACGAGAAGAAGAAGCTCAATGGAACTCGACCGTTCTTTTCAAAGAAGATTGGCACAAAGGGGTAATCGGGATAGTGGCTAGTCGCTGCATCGAAAAGTATTACCGCCCCACCATCATTCTTACTGAATCCAACAACAAAGCTACGGGCAGTGCAAGATCTGTGGTGGACTTTGACATTTACGAGGCCATTGCAGAATGTGCCGATTTGCTGGACCAGTTTGGAGGACATAAATACGCGGCAGGACTTACCCTCAGTGTAGAAAATGTTCCTGCCTTTCAGGCCAAATTTGAGCAGGTGGTCAAAAGCCGAATCGAGGAAATTCACCTCAAGCCTGTCATTGAGATTGATGATATCCTGCTTTTGGATCAGATCAATTACAAGTTTTACAATATTCTAAAGCAAATGGCCCCCTTTGGACCAGGCAATACCGAGCCGGTTTTCCGCATCAATAATGTCTATGCCGACGAGGTGACGGTGCTCAAAGACAAACACCTTCGCTTTAAAATCATCCAAGACGGACAAGTGACTACACCAGTTTGTTTGGGATTTGGAATGGCCGATCGGGCCAAAGATCCCGACCTCACTACTGTCAACATGCTGAGAGGCAAAATGCGCTTTGACATCGTGGCCGAAATGCGTGAAAATTTCTTCCGAGACAAAAGCAGTTTGCAACTCTACGTGAAAGACATCAAATTTGATTGATATGATCCTTCGAGCCGAACACCTCGTCAAAATCTACAAAGGCCGCCGCGTGGTCAATGACATCTCCGTGCAAGTAGAGCAAGGTGAAATCGTGGGATTGTTGGGGCCTAATGGTGCAGGTAAGACGACTTCCTTTTACATGATCGTGGGATTGATTCAGCCGAATGAAGGGAAGATTTTTCTCGAAGATCAAGACATCACCAGCCTTCCCATGTACAAGCGAGCAAAGCTAGGTCTTGGCTATTTGGCTCAGGAAGCGTCGGTTTTCCGCAAGCTTTCTGTGGAGGAAAACATCCTTGCTGTTTTGGAAATGACAACCCTTTCTAAAGCTCAGCAAAAAGAGAAAATGGAAAGTCTCTTGGAGGAGTTTAGCTTGACGCATGTCAGGAAAAACCTTGGAATGGTACTTTCAGGAGGAGAGAGAAGAAGGACAGAAATCGCAAGGGCACTTGCTGTCGATCCCAAGTTTGTCCTGTTGGATGAGCCCTTTGCTGGAGTAGATCCTATCGCTGTGGAGGAAATCCAGACCATCGTGGCCAAACTCAAGACCAAAAATATCGGCATCCTGATCACGGATCACAATGTGAATGAAACCCTTTCCATCACAGATCGGGCTTACCTGATGTTTGAAGGAAAGCTCCTCAAAGCCGGAACAGCCGAGGAACTGGCTGCCGATGAGCAGGTGAGAAGAGTTTATTTGGGAAGTCAATTCGAGCTCAAACGCAAAGTTTTTAATTAATGGAAGTGCTCAACAGCTTCATGACCTGGATTTTTAAAAGCCGACTGGGTCAGATCGATTATTTCAGACGTAATCCTATTCAAGTTCAGGAAGAAACGTTTCAATCCTTGATTGAAGCTGCCCGCAAGACCGAATTTGGAAAACAACACCAGTTTGACCGAATCAAGACATACCAAGACTTTGTGAATCTAGTGCCGCTTTTTGATTACGAGGCCTTCAAGCCTTACATCGAAAAGACCATGACGGGCAAACAGAATGTCATCTGGCCCTCCAAGATCGAATGGTTTGCTAAGTCCTCCGGCACCACTTCCAGCCGCAGCAAGTACATACCTGTATCAGAAGAAAGTTTGGAAGAGTGTCATTACAAAGGAGGTAAAGACATGGTCTCTATCTATGTCAATAACTATCCAGATTCGAAGCTTTTCACCGGCAAGAGCCTTTCCATTGGAGGGACTCTTGAAAAAAATCCGCTCAATCCTCAGGGTACCGCCCGTGCCGGAGATGTGTCGGCAGTGATCATGCAGAACCTTCCCATTTGGGCCCAGTTTGCCCGGACACCTTCTTTGGAGATCGCTCTGATGGGTGAGTGGGAGGCTAAAATCGAGAAAATGGCACTTGAGACCATGAATGAAAATGTGACCTCGATCGCAGGTGTTCCCACATGGACAGTGGTTCTCCTACAGCGGATTTTGGAATTGAAAAAGGCCAAACACATTCTGGAAGTCTGGCCTAACCTAGAAGTCTTTTTTCACGGAGCCGTGGCTTTCGGCCCATACCGTAACTTGTTTAAAGAACTGATTCCTTCAGACAAAATGCGATACATGGAAACCTATAATGCCTCTGAAGGCTTTTTTGGTATCCAAGATCAGCCTCACTCGGATGAGCTATTGCTTCTACTTGACTATGGGATTTTTTATGAGTTTATCCCCATGGAAGAGTGGGACAAAGAAAACCCAAAGGTGATTCCACTTTCGGGCGTAGAAGTAGGTAAAAATTATGCTATCCTCATCACCACCAATGGAGGACTGTGGAGATATAAAATCGGCGACACGGTTAAGTTTACTTCCACTTTTCCCTACCGATTCCGGATTTCGGGGCGTACCAAGCATTTTATCAATGCTTTTGGCGAAGAGGTGATCGTAGAAAATGCCGAAGCTGCCATTCAGCACGCTTGCGAGGAGACCGGTGCGATGATTAGCAATTTTACAGCTGCGCCTGTCTATTTTGAAGACAGTCAATCCAAAGGTGCTCATGAATGGGTAGTCGAGTTTCAAAAAGAACCTTCAGATCTGGATCGCTTTGCTGCCCTACTGGATCACAAACTCCGGGAAGTCAACTCCGACTATGATGCCAAGAGACACAAGGATTTGGCCCTGCGACAGCTGATACTACATGCGGCTCCATATGGGCTTTTTGAGGCCTGGCTTGGAAAGAAGGGCAAATTGGGAGGACAGCACAAAGTGCCACGACTTTCTAATTCCAGAGAATATATCGATGAGATTTTGGAGATGATGTTATAAGAGATGAAAAAGGGCATAATACTTCTGTTTTTTGCCGTTTTTTTAGCTTTTTCTTCAGAGGCATGTGAGTGTATTTTTGGAAAGCATACTCTTAGGGAGTGGGCAAAAGGCTACAAGTATATCTTCTATGCTGAGGTGACAGAAATTGTTGATCCAAAAATCAGAGGTTTTGAAAATACGATGACTTTTTTGCACGATGCCTCCTATGTTCAAATAGGAGGCTACCATCCTAAATTAAAGGTCAAGGAGATTTTCAAAGGAAATGTTCAGGATGGTTACCTGACAATGAATAATGGCTGGTCCCTTTGTGGTGATTTTTTCAAGCCTGGAGATAAGATTCTATTTTTTGCCTACGAGGGCAGTGAGGGGACCCTTGCTACCAGTACTTGCTCCTTGAATAGAAGATATTTAACAGATGAAGATTTTTTAATTGAAAGAAGAGAAGTAAAAAAAGCCACTCGAGGAAAGTTTATAGGGATTTTTTGAGAAGACAGGTATCTTGATTAGGTCTTTTTAGTAAATGTTTTATGTCCCGGTTTCATTTGATCTCACTTTACTCTTTGGCGCTTGTTGCTGTTTTTTTTGCAGCCTTTTCTTTTTGGTCAATAACCCTACGGGTTCCATCCGAGGTCTTCCACTACCAGGATCCGGCAATTGAGTCCTACCCTTCTTTTACTCGCGATTCGATTCGACTGTTTGAGTTACCCACGGAGTTGGATTTTGCGGGGGAGAACGTTCCCTTGGAAAATGGAGACATTATCGAGCGACTAGAGCGGGAGATCTATGTCAATGCCTATTGGGAGTCAAATATGATCCTGTTACTAAAGCGTTCTGCCAAATACCTACCGGACATTGAGCGGATTCTCAAGGAACAGGGAATCCCGGATGATTTTAAATATCTAGCTGTGGCAGAAAGCGGATTGATGAATGTGGGTTCACCTGCGGGTGCGAGAGGCTATTGGCAAATTCTGGAAGATACCGGCAAAGAGTATGGCCTCGAAATTACCCCTACTGTAGATGAGCGTTACCATTTCGAAAAGGCGACGCTGGCAGCTGCAAAATATTTCAACAAGGCACATTCCAAATTCGGAGACTGGACAGCCGTGGCAGCCAGCTACAACATGGGCCAAAGCGGATTTTCCAAAAGACAAGAAGAGCAGCTCCACCGCAATTATTATGATTTGTATCTCAATGAGGAAACAAGTCGATACCTGTTCAGGATTTTGGCATTTAAGGTGATTTTTGAGAATCCCGGCAAGTTTGGCTACCACCTAGCGAAGGAAGATTTTTATCAAAATCCTGAGTTTAGAACCATTAAAGTTCAGGGTGACATCAAGGATTTGCCCCAATGGGCCAAAAGCCAAGGCAGCAATTTCAAATACTTGAAGCTCTACAATCCTTGGCTGAGAGATCGAAACCTGAAGGCCAAAAAGGGGAAAGTTTATGAAATCCGCTTGCCAAAATAGAGGATCATGCATCTTTTTCGGGGAAAAAGGAATATTCCCCCAAACTACTTCTTCCAAAGCAGGTTAATGGTCTATGAACATTGCAGGGCATTTCTTGCAAGCCTAATCACCCAATCAATTATGGTTTCTTTCCGAAAGGAAGAAACAAGAGTCTATCATGCATCCATCCCCATCTGATTTGTTCCAGAAGGCAAGTGATTTTCTTCATTCTTATTTTGAAGAAAATCAACTGCAATACCTTCCTCAACGATTAGAGCAAGATCAGGCTGAAATCATCGAGGACGGAACCTACCTACTCACCGAAGAGGAGCTGGCCTATGGTGCCAAAGTTGCTTGGAGAAACAGCAACCGATGCATCGGGAGGCTATTTTGGAAAAGTCTGAAGGTGAGGGACAGAAGAACGATTTCCACTGCGGAAGCTATTTTTGCCGATTTGATGGAGCATTTGGACTTTGCTACCAATGGAGGGAAAATCAGATCCACAGTTTCCATTTACCCTGCTGCGAATTCCCAAACTGGTGAAATTCGGATTTTGAATAAACAGCTCATTCGATTTGCAGGTTATCGCCTTGGCAATGGTCAAATCCTCGGGGATCCGGATTCGCTAGAGTTTACCAAGTTTTGTCAAGATATGGGTTGGGAGTCTGCGGGCACCGCTTTTGATATTCTTCCGATCGTGATTCAGGTGGACAAAGAAGAGCCAAGGTGGTTTTCTATCCCAGAGGAAAAGGTCTTGAGAGTTCCGATTTCCCATCCCCAATACACTTGGCTGGAAGACATGCAGATTCAATGGTACGCCGTGCCGGTGATTTCGGATATGCGACTGGAGATCGGGGGACTTGACTTTACCTGTGCACCATTCAATGGCTGGTACATGCTTACGGAGATTGCTGTGCGCAATCTTGCCGATTCCCAGCGCTACAATTTGCTTCCTCAATTGGCAGAAAAAATAGGATTGGATACCAAGCATCCTCGGACGTTATGGAAAGACAAAGCCTTACTTGTACTTCAGGAAGCTGTTCTTTATTCTTTCCAGGAAAAAGGAGTTACCCTAGTAGATCACCACACTGCCTCGGAGCAATTTTTGGAATTCTGTAAAGTGGAGGAATCCAAAGGAAGAAAGGTGCAGGCTGAGTGGGCTTGGATTGTGCCTCCTGCAGCTGGCTCGACCATGGGAGTTTTCCATAAGGATTGGGAAAACCAGATCCTAAGCCCCAACTTTTTCTACCAAGAGTTTCCAAGAAAAATTCAGCCACGGAGAGAGGAAAGGACCACAGGATGTCCGTTTCATCAAGGATAAAATCAAGCAGGTGTCAATAGCCTAACCCGATTGAAATAATTTGCCCCTTTCAGGAGGGTTTTATTCGATAGAAATCATTGATTTTACTCCAACTTTCCCAATTGGGATGAGTTACAATCTTCGCGGTTTCCCCCGTCTAACCACCCAAAAAAGTGTACTTTTGCCGATTAATAATTTCCCTTCATCCATGACTCAATCCCCTGCTTCACAGGAAGAATATATCGAGATTTTTGGTGCCCGAGAGCATAACCTGAAAAACCTGGATGTCCGTATCCCACGCAATAAGCTGGTCGTGGTCACTGGACTATCTGGCAGCGGAAAAAGCTCCCTTGCTTTTGACACCATCTATGCTGAGGGGCAGCGACGGTATATGGAGAGTTTTTCTGCCTATGCCAGATCCTTTCTCGGAGGCATGGAGCGTCCTGATGTGGATAAGATTAATGGACTTTCTCCAGTCATTGCCATCGAGCAAAAAACTACCTCTAAAAATCCACGATCTACCGTTGGCACAGTCACCGAAATCTATGATTTCATGCGATTGCTCTATGCTCGCGCGGGGGAGGCTTATTCCTACCTGACTGGTAAAAAGATGATCCGTCAGACCGAGGATCAGATCATTGAGCAGTTGTTTACCAAGTTTTTGGGGAAAAAGCTCTACATCTTAGCTCCTATCGTCAAGGGGCGAAAAGGACATTACCGGGAACTGTTTGAGCAGATCCGCAAAATGGGCTTTTCCAAGGTTCGTGTCGATGGTGTAGTGATGGACATTGTGCCCAAAATGCAGGTGGATCGATACAAAATCCACGATATCGAAATCGTCATCGATCGGATTGTGGCGGATGAATCAGACCGTTTTAGAATTACACAATCACTCAAATCCGGCCTCCAGCATGGCAAAGGTGTGATCATGATTCGCGAGGAAAATGGAGAAGTTCACCATTTTTCCAAATTCTTAATGGATCCAGAGACGGGTCTTTCCTATGATGAGCCTGCGCCAAACTCCTTTTCCTTCAATTCTCCTTACGGTGCTTGTCCGACCTGTAATGGACTGGGAGTAATCGAAGAAATCACCCGTGAAAGTATCATTCCTGATCCAAGTCTCAGCATCACTCGTGGGGGAATCGCACCCTTGGGAGAGTACCGGGACATTTGGATTTTCAAAAAAATTGAGGCCATCCTTAAGCATTACAAGTGCTCTATGAGTACACCGATTAAGGATCTTCCCGCTGAGGTGGTGGAAGTGCTCCTTTATGGGGATAAAATCGAAGTAGCCGTGGACTCGGTAAAGTATCCCGGAACGCAATGGAATACAACCTTTGAAGGGATCGTCAATTTTCTCCAGAAATACCAAGAAGGAAGCTCCGACAAAATACAAGACTGGGTTTCTGAATTTACCATCACCCAAACTTGCCCCGATTGCAACGGTTTTCGATTGAAGAAAGAGGCGCTTCATTTCAAGATCGACGAAAAACACATCGGTGAGCTTGCCCTACTCGACATTCGAGGCTTAGCAGATTGGTTTGAGGGGTTGGAAAGCCGAATGACTGAAAAGCAGCAGATCATCGGAGTGGAAGTTTTGAAAGAAATCCGAAAGCGAATCGGATTCTTGGTGGATATTGGTTTGGATTACCTTTCACTGAATAGACCACTTCGTACTTTATCAGGAGGGGAAGCCCAGCGGATCCGTTTAGCTACACAGATTGGTACCCAGCTAGTGGGTGTCTTGTATATCTTGGACGAACCAAGTATTGGCCTGCATCAGCGTGATAATGTGAAATTGATCAAGGCACTGCAAAGCTTACGCGATTTAGGCAATTCCGTGTTGGTCGTGGAGCATGACAAAGACATGATGCTGGAGTCGGACTTTGTGCTCGATATGGGGCCGGGAGCGGGCAGACATGGGGGTCATATCGTCGCTTTGGGCAAGCCTGAAGAGATCCTAACCAATAATTCTGTCACCGCCCGATACCTCAATGGGGCTTTGGGACTTCCTGTGCCAAAAGCAAGAAGACAAGGATCTGGAGAAAAATTGATTCTCAAGGGAGCCTCAGGTAATAACCTAAAAAATGTAGATCTGGAGCTTCCTTTGGGTACCTTGATCCTGATCACTGGCGTTTCGGGCAGTGGAAAAAGCACGCTGATTCATGAGACTTTATTTCCGATTTTGAACCGAGAGTTTTACAATTCCAAAAAGGAGCCCATGCCTTTTGAAAATATCTCAGGGCTCAAGGCTTTGGACAAAGTCATCGAAGTGGATCAAAGCCCGATTGGTAGGACACCGAGATCCAATCCTGCTACTTACACAGGCGTATTTTCAGACATTCGGACCCTTTTCACCGAGCTTCCTGAAGCAAAAATCCGAGGCTACAAACCAGGCCGTTTTTCATTCAATGTCAAAGGCGGACGATGCGAAGAGTGTGAGGGTGCAGGCATGAAGCTGATCGAAATGGATTTTCTTCCGGATGTCCATATTCCTTGTGAAACCTGCAAAGGCAAGCGCTATAATCGGGAGACTCTTGAAGTACGATTCAAAGGAAAATCCATTTCGGATGTCCTCGACATGACAGTGGAGCAGGCGGTGGAGTTTTTTGAGCATCAGCCTAAGATTCTCAGAAAAATTCAAACGCTGAGCGATGTGGGACTAGGCTACATCACCTTGGGACAGCATGCTACCACGCTGTCAGGTGGTGAAGCACAGCGCGTCAAGCTGGCCACCGAGCTTTCCAAGAAAGATACCGGTAAGACCTTTTATATTTTGGATGAACCTACTACAGGTTTACACTTCCAAGATATTGATTTGCTCATGGGTGTATTGAACAAACTGGTGGAGAAAGGAAATACCGTTTTGATCATCGAGCATAACCTGGACGTGATTAAAGTGGCTGATTACGTGGTGGATTTGGGACCTGAAGGAGGAAATAAGGGCGGAACGATTTTGATCCAAGGTACTCCTGAGGAAGTAGCCGCACATCCTCAAAGTCACACAGGCAAATTTCTGAAGCAGGAACTATATCGCTGATTTTGGGGCTGAAATCAAGTGACTCGCCCTTTTATCAAAATAGAAAAATCCATACTTCGTACTTAGCTACCTTTGGATCAAGTATGAACAGAGTCAAGCTGTATTGGATCTTACAACTGTTGGGGTGGGGAAGCTTTGCCTTTGTCAATGTTTTTTTTGCCTCGCTTTCAGAGGGTATTTCCCCCATCCAAGCTTGGGCTTTTGTTGCTTTAGCAGCCTTTTACCTGCTGTCCACACATGCTTTTCGCCATGTAGTCAAAGCGTATGGCTGGTTCAAACTTGGAATTTTTAGGCTGCTGATCCAGGCTATTTTTGCGCTGCTTGCCCTGTCGGTGGTCAACGTGCTGGCACAGATTGTCATCAATATTGCCTTTGGTACACTCAATCCCGGCCAGGACTTTCGATCCTTGGTAATTGCGGTCAACCTTTTTGTGAGTTTTCTCTACTATGCTTTTTGGTTTCTCCTTTACTTCTTATTTCACTTCCTTGATAATTACAACAACAGCCTGAAGTATGAAGCCAAAATCAACGAGATTCGACTCAATCATTTGAAAAGTCAGCTCAATCCCCACTTTATCTTCAATGCGCTGAATTCTGTCAGAGCCCTAGTTGACGAAGATCCCAATAAGGCCAAAACGGCCATAACCCGGATTTCCAACATGCTTCGATTTTCATTAATGATGGACAAGAAGCAGGTCATTGACTTTTCGGATGAGTTGGCTACGGTCAAGGATTACCTTGCGTTGGAATCCATCCGATTTGAAGAACGGCTGGAGGTGGTATATCAGATAGAAGAAGAAGCCTATGGCTATAAAATACCTCCGATGATGCTACAGACTATTGTCGAAAATGCCATCAAACATGGAATATCCAATCTGGTGAAGGGAGGGCTAATTGAAATCAAATGTAGAGAAGGGCTGCAGGAAGAGTTATATATTCAGGTAAAAAACAGCGGATACCTCAATCCCAATCCTTCCAAAAATAGAAAAGACGGTGGCGGTCATGGCTTGGAAAATACCAAGCAGCGGTTGAAACTGCTGTATGGAGAACGTGCCACCTTTCGGATTTTTAACTCCGGAAACCAATTTGTAATCACAGAAATCAAAATACCGAAACAAAGAGTTACTTTAGACTAACAAACTCACAAAAAATGAGAGCCATTGTAATTGACGACGAAAGACTAGCAAGGAAAGAACTGATCAATCTATTGAATCAGTTGGAGACCGTGGAAGTGGTAGGCGAAGCAGTAAATGTGGAGGATGCCAAAGAAAAAATTGAGCAGCTTCAGCCTGATGTGATTTTCCTGGATATTCAGATGCCGGAAAAAACCGGTTTTGATCTCTTGGAAGAGCTGGATCAAGTACCACATGTCATCTTCACTACCGCCTATGATGAGTATGCTTTGAAGGCATTTCAAGTCAATGCACTAGATTATTTGCTGAAGCCAATCGAGCCAAAAAGGCTTGAAGAAGCGATCCAAAAGCTACAAGGCAAGATCGAAGGAATCAGCAGAGGCGGAGAAGGAGGAGCTCTAGCCAATCAGAAAAAACTGACACTTGAAGATCAAGTATTTGTAAAAGACGGCGACCGTTGCTGGTTTGTCAGACTATCCAATGTTCGGCTTTTTGAATCTGACGGAAATTATATCAAAGTGTACTTTGACAATTTCAAGCCGATGATTCACAAATCACTCAATGCCCTAGATGAGCGATTGGATGAAAAGTCCTTTTTCAGAGCGAGCCGAAAGCACATCATCAATTTGGGTTGGGTCGAAGCCATTGAGCCGTGGTTTAATGGAGGTCTGGTAGTGACCTTGCGTGGCGGAGATCGTATCGAAGTAAGCCGTAGACAAGCAGCCCGATTCAAGGAAATGATGAGTTTGTAATTTTCGTAGTCAGAAAAAAGCATTTGGTTTTACCAATAAATTGAGGAAATTAGGAGCTGAGTAAGGCTTAAAGTAACATTCTACTTTTTGCAAATCCCCTAAAAACCACCTAATCAAGTGCTTAGACTATGAAAGAAGAAAGGATTCTGATTGTAGAGGATGATATTAACATCGCAGAGAATATCCAAGAGATCCTTGAACTCCTGGGTTTTGTCAATATTGATGTAGCAAACTCCGCCAATCAGTGCATTAAGACCATCAAGAAAAATCGTCCTGATTTGGTCTTTATGGACATCAAACTCAAGGGAGATAAAGACGGGATTGAATTAGGTGAGATCATTCATCAGATGTTTGATGTGCCATTGGTCTTTGTTACCTCCTATTCTGATCCCACAATTATAGAAAGAGCCAAGCGTATCAATCCGGCAGGATTTATTGTGAAGCCGTTCAATACCAATGATATCCATGCCATTGTCGAGATCGTCCTTTACAACAAAAGAACTAAGCCTACGCAGGAGGTAGCAGTTGCAAAGACGGTCAATGAAAGCCCTTACTTAGTTCATGACGCAGTCTTCATTAAAGCAGATAATGCATTTGAGCGAGTGCAGTATGAGGACATTTACTACGTGGAGGCTAATGGTAACATGGTTACGATATTTACCAAAAACCGTGACTACCACATCCGTAAGTCGATGAAGGAAATCGAAGAAATCCTACCGTCGAATGATTTTCTCCGAGTTCAAAAGTCTTATATCGTCCATCTAGGACAAATAGAAAGCTTCAACACCAAGGAGATCACTCTGAAAAAAGGATCAGTGGTACAAGTTGGAAGACAATATTACAACAGCTTTTTAGCCAAATTGAATACCATCACTGAAAGTTAAATTCTGGGGAATAAACCAGAGGCGAAATACAATAGAAATACGCTTGGCGAGATAAAGTGGAAATAAAATTCTGCATCTACAATCTAAACCAAGAAGTTGATCTACGAATTTTCAGCGGAGAATTTCAAAACCATAAAGCAAAAAAAAAGGCGGGCAAAACCCGCCTTTTTTGATAACCAAACAATCAACCAAATTAACCCTTACGGATAGTTTCGTTAGCAAGTCCCGGGATTCTGGGACTTTTCGTTTTTGTAGATGTTGACCTGTGGCAGTTCAACTTCTTGATTGGAATTAAAACCGATTTGTGGAGTTGGTTTAGTAGTTTCAAATCGGGCAGTATGTTGCACGTGGTTGGATTCAGCTTTTGCTTTGAGGATGATGGTGATTGCCATAGCGAATCCCAGCGCCGCACAGACATTTTTTTGGGAAAAGAATGAAGTAGTCATGGCAGTAATTATGTTGGTTTGTTTTCGTAGGTAGGGAATACGCCAAAAGGCGACCAAACTCCAAAAAACCCTTAAAACGAGTTTAAATACTACTTTTTAAAAACTTGCTGTACGGTTTCGTACAGCAGAAACCCATTGGCGGACAAATAGACCGGACCATAATTGGTTACATTTTATAAAGAGATTTAACATTTTTCTACTTAAACAAAAAAGCTGCCTTGGAGGGCAGCTTTCTACTTCTTGTTTTTAATTTATTACAACAACTCATTCGCCAGATTAGCCAACTCGGATCGTTCCCCCTTCTCCAGCTTGATGTGGGCATAGAGTGGATGATCTTTGACCCGGTCGATGAGATACGACAATCCGTTGGACTGCGAATCCAAGTAAGGCGTATCAATCTGGAAGACGTCACCCGTGAAGATGATTTTGGTGTTTTCCCCGGCCCTTGAGATGATCGTTTTGATCTCATGCGGAGTCAGGTTTTGCGCCTCATCCACGATAAAGAAGATATTGGAAAGTGAGCGACCTCGGATATAAGCCAGGGGTTGGATGACCAGTTTTTCCTGATTGACCAGTTCGGTGATTTTCTGATATTCCTTATCGGTCTCTTTGTATTGGTTTTGGATAAATTTCAGGTTGTCCCAAAGCGGCTCCATGTAGGGATTGAGCTTGGACTTGATGTCACCAGGAAGGTAGCCGATGTCTTTGTTGGAAAGTGGCACAATCGGTCTGGCCAGGAATATCTGCTTGTAATCGCGTCGCTGCTCCAAGGCACCGGCCAAAGCCAAAAGCGTTTTACCTGTTCCGGCCACACCCTGAATCGATACCAGTTTGATATTGGGATTCATGATGGCGTGCAGTGCAAAAGTCTGCTCGGCGTTTCGTGGCTTTACATTATACGCCAATCTTTTGTCGACTCTTTCCAGTACATTTTGATCAGAGTTGTAGTACGCCAAAACTGAATTTTTTTCACTCTTCAGTATGTAAAAGGCATTCGCCTTTCGCTTTCGGGTGCCTAGAATAGCTTTTGCCTCCACATAGCCCTGATCGTAAATGGCATTGATGGCCTGAGGGTCTACATCGTCTAGGAAATACTTGCCGGTATTTTCCAGTTCGGAGATATTTTTGATTTTGCCCGTTTCGTAATCTTCTGCGTGGACATTCAACGACTTGGCTTTGAGGCGCAGGTTGATGTCTTTGGAGACCAAGATCACTCGCCTGGTCTTCTCAGTTTCCATGAGATGCACCGCGACATTAAGGATTTTGTTGTCATTTTTCTCTTCACCAAAGATTTTGATGGCATTGTTTTCATTTTCGGGATGATGCATCATCACTTTGAAAAACCCCTTGGTCTTCCCATTGAGCGGGGTCCACTGATCGATACGCTGATCTTGGGACAGCTTGTCCAATAGTCGGATAAATTCCCTCGCCTCAAAATTTTTGGTGTCGTTGCCTTTCTTGAACTGATCAAGCTCCTCGAGTACCGTGATGGGAATCACCACGTCGTGCTCAGCAAAATTCATAATGGAGTTGTGTGCGTATAGGATCACGGAGGTGTCCAGCACGAAGATTTTCCGATCTTTATCGGACTTGGCTCTAGGCATGCGCAGGAAAATTGTAGTGGTGTACTGTTGAAATAATTTAGAAAATTATCTCTGTCTATCCTGATTTTCCTGGAATAAATTATGGTTAAGAATTATCAATCACCTTGATGGTGTTGAAAATCAAAATGATAAAAATTGGAAAATTGGAAAATTAAAATTTTGAATAGTTAACCAATTTTTAATGCCTGGGTCGGCTATTCTCTAATTTTCAATTTTCCAATCTTAAAATCTTTCAATCAATTAATCCAACAGCGCCCGGATATCCTCGTTGTCGAGGCTCTTCATAAAGCTTTCCTCATTGGAAATCAGTTCTCCTGCTAGGGCCAGCTTGCGATCTTGAAGCGCCATGATTTTCTCCTCCACAGATCCTCGGGTGATGAACTTGTAGATGATGACCTTGTTTTCCTGTCCGATTCGGTGTGCCCGGTCGATCGCCTGTGCTTCCACGGCAGGATTCCACCAAGGATCCAAAAGGAATACATATTCCGCTTTGGTGAGGTTGAGGCCAACACCACCTGCTTTTAGCGAGATCAGGAAAACTTTTACATTGGGATCGTTTTGGAATTTTTCGACCTGTGCCTGACGGTCTTTGGTAGATCCGTCGAGATAGGCATAGGGGATTTTTTCCCTGTCCAAAAACTCCCTGACAATCGATAAATGACGTACAAACTGACTAAATACCAGCACCTTGTGATCCTCTGAGATGGTCTCTTGGAGCATGTAGGTGATGTCTTCCTGCTTGCCTGATTCCCCTGTATAATCCTCCCGAACAAGCTTTGGATGGTTGGCGATCTGACGCAGCTGAGTAAGACCGCGGAGGAGCATGAATTGCTGACTACCTCTACCCATCCCATCGAATTCGCCGATGATTTTTTCTCTGTAGTAGGTTTTCACTTCCTCGTACACTTTTTCCTGCTCGGCCGTCATGTCTGAATACTTCACATTGGTAAGCTTCTCAGGGAGATCTTTGGCTACTTGGGATTTGAGTCGGCGTAGGATAAAGGGCTTGATCATCGCGTGGAGGCGTGACGCCTTGCTCTTATCATTTTGTTTTTCGATGGGCTGCAAAAACTGCTTTTTGAAAATCGTCTGATTGCCTAGCAATCCTGGATTTACAAAATTCATCTGTGACCAAAGATCCATCGTGCCATTTTCCACAGGTGTACCGGTCAAGATCAGTCTGCGCTTGCTTTTTAGCTTATTGACCGCCATGGCAATATTTGACGTGGGATTCTTGATCGCTTGCGATTCGTCAAGGATTACATAGTTGAAATAGAAGTCCTTTAGGACATCGACATCCAATCTCACGATACCGTAGGATGTCAAAATCACATCGTAGCCTCTGAATTTCCAGGGATCTTTGCTCCGCTGTGTGCCGGAGTAGACGAGGATTTTGAGGTCAGGGGTAAATTTGCGGGCTTCCAGTTCCCAGTTGTAGATCAGAGAAGTCGGCATAACTAGCAATGATGCAAAGCCCGGATTTTCTTCCTTTTCATGAGCCAAAAGGGCCAAGGTTTGAACTGTTTTTCCAAGACCCATATCATCCGCTAGGCATCCACCAAACTGGTATTCGTTCAGAAAACGAAGCCAGTTGTAGCCGGCCTGCTGATACGGTCTCAGCGATCCTTGGAAAGAAGTAGGAATCGAGTAGTCATCGATCGCGTCAAAATTACGAAGTCGCTCAAGTTTCAGGCTTAGGTTGAGTCGGATCAACTCGCCATTTTGAAGCTCGCGTGCAAAAGCCAGGTGGTGCTTTCGGAGCACAAGTTCGTCAGTGGATCGCTCTTCAATGAAGTTGAACAGCTCCGAATAATTCACAAACCAAGAAGCTGGAATTACAGCCGTTTCCCCATTTGGAAGTTCAAACTCGTGTTTTCCCTGGATGATCAATCGTCTGATTTTGGCGAAAGGAACCAGGTATACGCCGAATTTGATCAAAGCTTTGACATCAAACCAGTCGATGTTTTCATTGACTTCGATGGTGATCTGGGCCTTGCCGATGTGGTAGGTTTTGCCGTTTAGTCCGCTTTTTTGGACGATTCGGATTTTGTTTTCTGTGAGGTAATCTTCATGATTTCCCAGCCATTCAAAAGCTTGAGTCTTTGGGAGAGCTGTCTTTCCATGAATGAAATTGAGTCCTTTTTTCTTGATGATGGTTACATAGCGCTCTTCGACTTTGCTGGTTCGGACGGTTTTATAGAAGGTGAAATTTCCGTCTTTTTCTTCGTACCGGCATGAGTTGCCATTACTTTCGCCATCATTGGATAGCATGCCGAAGTCAAACTCCCCATACTTGAACCTTGGCTCCAAAACGATTACTTCTTCCGAGGTATTTTCTATTTCTTCCCCAAAGAGGTTTTCAGTCGGTGTGCCTCCAGGCAGTTCACTGATGGCTAAAAGCGCTTCTGGAGTTCCTTGCTCAGTATGGATTTCAAAGCCTTTAGCAATTACTTCAAACTGTGTGATCAGCGCAGTAACAAACTTGCGGTAGTATTCCGGCTCAAATCTCCGCTCGATCATGATGGAGTTTTTGTTGAGAAAAGGCTGAAGTTTTTTACCGTCAATGCCTTTTTCAAAGTGGAAGAGCTGCTGGTCCACAATCAGCCAAGCAGGATCTTTGCAGACCAAGTAGCCGCCCCGATGCTGCCAAGTCAGCTTTTGTCCTTTGAATTTTACCGTGGGATAATATTGTGTATTGAATTCGCCTTTGTCAAAATGAAATATTACCGTGGCTCTCTCGGCATGAATAAATATTTCCTTTCCAGTGGGGTTACCGTCGGATGCAGTCTCAAAAAGCCGCTTTCCAATCAACAGAGGAAGTATTTTAGCACGTTTGATTTCAAGATTTTTGAATAGAAGCTCTTGAGTAACCTTGTCTTCCGTTTTGGGATCAAAGATTTTACGGAGATAATCCTTTGGTTTTAGGTTGCCCTTTTTCATATAGGGCTTTACCACAGCATCCTGCTGCATCGAATCCATCAGCTTGATCAGTTCGTAATCGATTTTATCCAATCCTGAATCAAATTCGGAGGCATTTGCGGAGCTGATATTTTGATAGGCATAGGTCAGTCTTCCTTTATCATCTAAAGGCACAACATACGATTCAAAAAGTAACCCTAAAAATTCATGACTGAATATAGAATAAACAATCTCAAACGGCTGATCGGGATTTACAATCATACTATGTTAGATCAATTTATATAGTATTTGAACATATATATTCAAAAACTATATGATGTAGATAAGTTGGTGGTTGGATATACAAAAGGAAAATTACTTAAAAACGGACAGCAAATTGAAAAATGATTTTCTTTTTTTCCTCCAGCCATAAAAAAGGCAGCTTAGAAACCTAAACCGCCTGTAAATCAGATATTGGACTAAAGGGATAATTAAGCTTCAGGATTCATTTCCTCCACTTTTTTTTCAGGGAAAAACCTGTTCTGAAATATTAGGATAATCGCAACACCAATAAATATAGAAGCATCAGCAATATTAAATATCGGCCAGAGTGCAGTATAACTCCCGCCCCAAAGTGGTACCCAATCAGGAATATATCCTTCCCAAATATCAAAGTAAAACATGTCTACTACTTGACCATGAAGCCAAGGGGTGGGAGCATTATATGGCGCATTGTCCAACCATACCCCATAGAAAACCGAATCTACCAAGTTGCCAATAGCACCTCCCAAAATCATGGAGATGCAAAGAATGTACACAGGATGATTTTTCTTTTCGATAATGTAGTGAAGGTAATAGCCTATCCCTACCATCGCTACCAAACGGAAAGAAGTGAGAATCATTTTCCCATATTCAGACCCCAGTTCCATGCCGAAGGCCATCCCTGGATTGGTTGTGTAATGGAGCTTAAACCAGTCTCCAAACACAGGGATCTGACCTGGTGTGCCAAAGTCCATCTGGAAATGAACCAGCATTTTTACCGCCTGGTCTATGGCAATTACCAACAAAGCGATCCCGAAATATTTGATATAGTTGTTCATTTTCCTTGGCTTATGCCTTCACTACGTTTACAGACAGTTCAAAATCGTCCATATCCAAGACTACCGAATGATCCAAGTTTGCTGCAGTCACTAAGCTTAAAGCCTGGGTTTCCAATTGAATATATTCACCAAAGTTTGAGATAGCCTCATTTACCAGTTGGTTAGTGTCCGCTACTGCTACTTTGATTTTGTCTTGTACTTCCAAGCCCATGTCTTTACGTAGGTTTTGGATTCTATTGACCAAATCTCTGGCGACACCCTCCTGCTTCAGTTCTTCAGTGAGTGTCACATCCAGTGCTACAGTCACTCCTTGGTCAGAAGCGACAGACCAGCCCGGAATATCCTGTGAACTAATCAATACCTCCTCCAAAAGCAATTCGATGGTCTCACCCTCAACAGATACATCGATTTTGCCATCACGTTCGATTTGAGTGATTTCATTTTGGCTCCAGCTGTTGATAGCAGCTACGACAAAGCGCATTTTTGGTCCCAACTTTTTACCCAAAACAGGCAAGTTGGGTTTCACATTTTTTACCAAAATCCCAGAAGCGTCATCCAAGTACTCGATGGCTTTGATGTTGACTTCGGTCTTGATCAGCTCTTCTACATGTTCTATTTGAGCTTTCGTTTTTGCCGAAAGGACAGGGATCAGAATACGCTGAAGCGGCTGACGAACTTTCAGTTTTTCTTTTTTACGAAGTGAGTGCACCAAAGAAGAAATGTTCTGTGCCAAATCCATACTGGCTTCCAGATCTGAATTGATAAGGGAAGTATCTGCAGATACCCAATCCGTCAAGTGAACAGAATCTTTTCCGCTTTCATTGGCTTCCGTGAGGTTTTTGTACATCCAATCCGCGTAGAATGGCGCGAAAGAAGACATCAATTGGGTCAAGGTGAGCAAGCATTCATAAAGCGTCTCATAAGCAGCCTGCTTGTCGGAGTTCATTTCGCCTCTCCAGAATCGTTTTCTTGCCAGTCGCACGTACCAGTTAGACAACTGATCCACCGTAAAGTTCATGATAGCACGCGTAGCCTTGGTCGCATCGTAATTGTCCATGGACTCTTCCACCTCGGAGATCAAGGTTTGCAGCTTGGAGATGATCCACTGATCAAGTTCGGCTCGCTCACTTACTGGCACAGCCTTGGATTTGTCATAGACAAAGGCATCCAGATTGGCGTAAAGCGCAAAGAAATTATAAGTATTCTGAAGTGTACCAAAGAAGCGTCGCTGCACTTCGGTCACGCCATCTAGGTTGAATTTAAGGTTGTCCCAAGGGTTGGCATTGCTCAGCATGTACCAACGGAGGGCATCAGGACCGTATTCTTTCAGAGTCTTGAAAGGATCTATGGCATTGCCCAATCGCTTGGACATTTTGTTCCCGTTTTTGTCTAGCACGAGTCCATTAGCGATCACATTTTTGAATGCCACACTGTCAAAGAGCATCACGGCAATCGCATGAAGGGTAAAGAACCAACCACGGGTTTGATCAACTCCTTCTGCGATGTAATCTGCAGGATAGTTTGCCTCGAAAATATCTTGATTCTCGAATGGGTAGTGCCACTGGGCATACGGCATCGCTCCTGAGTCAAACCAAACGTCAATTAAGTCCGGCTCGCGGAACATTTTCTGTCCTTTGTCCGAAACCAAAATCACATCGTCTACATATGGTCGGTGAAGGTCTAGCTCTTTTCCTTCGTAGGGAGATTTTACCATGAAGCCTGCCGCCACGGATTTTTCGATTTCCGCATTCAGCTCAGCGATGGATCCAATGCACTTTTCCTCCGTGCCGTCGCTCGTTCTCCAGATGGGAAGTGGCGTACCCCAGAATCGGGAACGGCTGAGGTTCCAGTCTACCAGATTTTCCAGCCAGTTGCCAAAGCGACCCGTTCCGGTTGCTTCAGGCTTCCAGTTGATGGTTTTGTTGAGCTCCACCATGCGGTCTTTGAAAGCAGTCGTTTTGATAAACCAGCTTTCCAGCGGATAGTACAATACCGGCTTGTCCGTCCTCCAACAGTGTGGGTAGCTGTGCTCGTATTTTTCGACCTTGAAGGCCTTGTTTTCATTTTTGAGAATGATGGAGATGATCACATCGGTGTTTTTGTAGTCCGCTGCGCCTTCATCATCATTCGTGTAGTTTTTCACAAAGAAGTCATCCACACCATACACCTTGTGCGCGGTGATGCCGTGCTCCTGCATTTTGGCAGCGAGGTATTCGCCCACCACAGGAAGGAATTTACCTTGCTTGTCCACAACAGGGATGTCATTTCCAAGTTCGTCCTGGACAAATACGCCTGGCACATTATTCTGAACCAAGGTTCTAAAGTCATCTGCACCAAAAGCCTTGGCCAAGTGCACGATACCTGTACCGTCTTCAGTAGTCACGTAGTCACCAGGTACCACAGTAAAGGCCGGATGAGGAAGTGCCAAGCCTGCGATCGGGAAGAGTTGCTCGTATTCCCAACCCAGCATGGATTTACCCTTGAATTCTTCGATTACCTCGTAAGGGATCAATTTGTCACCGGCTTTGTAATCTTCCAGCTTTAGTTCTGCAGCCTTTGGATTGAGATAGGCGCCCATTCTGGCTTTTGCCAAAATCACGGTTGCAGGTTCGTGAGTATAAGGGTTGAAAGTCTTCACTTTCACGTAATCCAGATTCTCTCCGATCGCCAAGGCCGAGTTGGAAGGTAAGGTCCAAGGTGTAGTCGTCCAAGCCAGAATGTAGGTGTTTTCCGATCCCTTTAGCTTAAACTGGGCAGTGATCGAAGTGTCTTTGACGTCCTTGTAGGTACCAGGCTGATTCAGTTCGTGAGAACTCAATCCCGTACCTGCTGCAGGAGAATAAGGTTGAATCGTGTAGCCTTTGTAAAGCAAGCCCTTGTCATAGAGCTTCTTCAGTAAGTGCCACAGGGACTCGATGTAGTTAGAATCAAAGGTGATGTAAGGATCGTCGAGATCGACCCAATAGCCGATTTTCTCTGTCAAATCATCCCATTCGTTTTTGAAACGCATGACAGTTTCCTTGCACTTTTGATTGTATTCGGCGACAGTGATTTTCTTACCGATGTCCTCTTTGGTGATACCGAGCTCCTTTTCAACTTGAAGTTCTACAGGCAGTCCATGGGTATCCCAACCGCCTTTTCGCTTCACTTGAAATCCTCTAAGTGTCTTGTATCGACAGAAAATATCCTTGAGCGTACGCGCCATCACGTGGTGGATCCCCGGAGTCCCATTTGCCGAAGGCGGACCTTCAAAAAAGGTAAATGTCTCTGCCCCGTCTCGGTTGGCAATAGACTTTTCGAAGATTTGATTTTCTTTCCAATACTGAAGTACAGACTCTCCGATATGCGGATAATCTACCTGTTTGAATTCCTGATACGTTTTCACAAGATCCTTTCTTAGGGGCGAGTAGATGAGAAAAGAGGATGGAGAAATCCCCATCCTGCTCAAAACAAGGCACAAAGATAGCAGAATTGGGCTTTTTGGGGAAAGAAAATGCAAATACCCTCAGAAGATTACAAATTCAATGAAAAGCGGCAGCCCTCGAGGTATTGAAAAAAAATTGGAGCAAAGAGTGCTTGGCTTATTTTATCATCGTAATATTGCAATAAACAATTTAAGAATGGGAGTCACACAGGTTCATTTATTCACAGAAGAGCAAAACAAAATGGCGCAGCTTGCCAAGGCCATTGCCCATCCGGCTAGAATTGCCATTTTGGAACATATGATCAAAACCAAATCCTGCATCAATGGTGATTTGGTTTTGGAAATAGGCTTAGCTCAAGCGACCATTTCCCAACATTTAAGGGAATTGAAGGAAGCTGGAATTATTCAGGGAACCATCGAGGGAAATCGGGTCAACTACTGTATCCATCCCGAAAATTGGAATGAGATCCGCACTATTTTCCACTCCTTTTTTGATTCTTTTTCCAACTGTACTTCCCCTAAGTGTATCTGACTATTCAAAAAAAATGCTATTCATCTTAACCTGAAAATCATGGATCAAGAACAAAAATTGAAAGAAGTAGTGCGGGAGCGCTATGGTAAAATCGCTCAGCAGGGAAAAGCAGAAAATGCTGCTTCCTGTTGTGGAGCTACCTCGCCTTCTACCAAAGTGTACAATATCATGATGGACGATTACTCCGGTACAGAAGGGTACCTGGAAGATGCAGATTTGGGTTTGGGCTGTGGCCTACCTACTCAATTTGCCAACATCCAAAAGGGAGATGTGGTCATTGATTTAGGTTCAGGAGCGGGCAATGATTGCTTTGTAGCACGACATGAAACCGGACCTGAGGGCAAAGTGATCGGGATTGATTTTACCCCAGCGATGATTAAGAAAGCAAGGGAAAACGCCGAGAAGCTAGGGTATCACAATGTCGAATTTAGAGAGGGGGATATCGATCAAATGCCGGTAAATGACAATGTCGCAGATGTTGTGGTGAGTAACTGTGTACTCAATTTGGTTCCAAATAAAGAGAAGGTAATTCGTGAAATATACCGCGTTCTCAAGCCAGGAGGCCATTTCAGTATTTCAGACATCGTATTGATTGGCGATTTGCCAGAGGCACTGAGACACGATGCAGAAATGTATGCAGGCTGTGTAGCTGGTGCGATTCAAAAAGCCGAGTACCTATCCTACATAGAGAAGGCTGGATTTCAGTCTATTCAAATCCAGAAGGAAAAGACCATCACTCTTCCTGAAGATATTTTGGAAAAGTACCTTAACACAGAGGAGATCCAACAGTTTTTGTCCAGTCAAACAGGGATTTTTAGCATCACGGTGTATGCTGAGAAGCCGGGTGAAAAGATCAAAAAACCGAAACTTAGTCTCCGGCAATTGCAGTCCTCGGCCTGTGCTCCAGGTTCAGGTTGCTGCTAAATCAAACTTTCAGACTAGACCTGCCAGGTTTTCAAATCCTGCCAGGTCTTTTTTTATTTAAAATCACCAATCAAATGGTTTCATCAAATTCTAACGTTTCTCCATTGCTGGCCAACACGATCCAAAAAGCCTCTGAACTACCTATTTCAGAGGAAAGAAAACATGTATTACAAGTTCTGATCGACTATATTCAATCCAAGGTGGATCAAGGCCAAGAAGTTAATCTCAACTTTATCTGCACGCACAATTCACGACGGAGTCAGTTTTCTCAGATTTGGGCCCAAACAGCCGCTGATCTTCATGGTATTTCCGCAAATTGTTATTCCGGTGGTGTTGAAGTCACATCTTTCAATGATCGGGCGGTCAATTCCTTGAAGCGAAGTGGATTTCGGGTTTCTTCCAAAGAAAATGGAAGCAATCCCATTTACTTTCTTTTCCATTCGGATGACAGCGAACCCATCGTGGCGTTTTCCAAAGTCTATGACGATCCGATCAACAAAGCCTCCCGATTTGCCGCAGTGATGACCTGTGATCATGCCGATGAAAACTGCCCCTTGATCCCGGGTACCGAGCAACGGATTCCGGTGAGATACGAGGATCCGAAGGCGTTTGACGATACTGAGATCGAATCAGAAAAGTACGATGAGCGCTCCATGCAGATTGCCTCGGAGATGCTTTATGTTTTCTCCCAAATCAACAAGTGAACTCGATGAAAAAGCGCTCCTTTTCAGATAGCAACCTTACTATTTGGATCTTTTTGGCGATGGGCTCAATTTCGAACGAGGATTTACCGGGGGGATCGTATCTCTAGTAGCGAGGTGCCGTAATTGATTATACTTTTGCAGGGTTATGTTTGCCTGTGTTATTGGTGCAGCTTCTTCACAGACCAGACTGGAAAAAAGTCAAGCAATTCTTTGCTGCCAAGCGGAGCATTTGCCGTGCGAGGCTTGAGGTTCTAGATTTTTTCAAAAACCAACAGAGAATTTATGTTTATGCGTCGAACTGTAATTTGACTTTCTCGGATAAAATCTTGGTTCCATTCCCCATTGAGGTCCTTCAAAAAGGGAAAAGTAAGTTCAAGTTTGATTTTTTCAGAATCCAAGTAGGCTCGCCAATTTCCCTGATCTAATAGTTGCGTGCCACGATAAGCTTCTGTCATGCCACTTGGATAAAACACAAAGCTTATTCCTTTAAATTCCTCCGTTTGGATGCTGCCATTTTTATCAAAAAAGCTCACCTCCCACACACCTGTAGAGAGACTTTGCGCTAAATTTTCAACCGTGCGACTAGGATTTTCCTCCTCGCAGGAAAAAAAGAGTACTCCCAGAAAGAATAGGGAAAGGAAAAATTTCACAGCGTTTTTTTGAATGAATTACGAAGATTAAAGACTTAAGTTCTTAAAAATAATCTTTTCCTACCTCATCTTTTTCTAATTAAACGGTTGGTTTCGATCTCATTAGGATGAATTGTGTCTTGAGTTTAAATCACTGCCAGTTGGAATTAGAATGGGCTAGCTGGTCAACTGGCCTCATTTTTGACCCTAAAAAAACCACTAACGAAAGGAACCAAATCGAATGATTTGGCTATTTTCAAACCACTCAATCATTCACAACCAAACATCACTTTTATGACCGAACAACAAAAACTAGCTCTTGAAGATGCCATTGCAGCACTGAAAGGAAAACTGACCGGCGATATGTTTGCCGACATGGAAGTCCGCGATGAGATTCACAACCTCGAAATGCAGCTGAAAGGCGTAAAGCCGATCGATTCCCATTTTGACTGCGTAGGTTGCGGAAGCTAATCCAAACGATTTGGCCAGATATTTTATCACATATAAGCCCTACGGGGTGGTGACACAATTTAGCGGAGAGGGGCCCACATTGGCCTCTCTCGGTGCTTTTCCCCGGGAAGTCTATCCTGTCGGTCGATTGGACAAGGATAGCGAGGGCTTACTTTTGATTACCGATGACAAATGGCTGAATCATCACCTACTCAATCCCCGGTTTGGCCATCAGCGTACCTATTATGCACAGGTAGAAGGCGTTCCCACTCCCGAAGCTTTGAAGCAACTTAAGTCCGGTGTGACCATCAATGTAGACGGTAGCGACTACAAGACTAAGCCAGCTCTTGCCAAAATCATCGATCCGGCCCCTTTGCTTCCCGAACGCGATCCCCCTATCCGATACCGTGCCGCGATACCTGATACTTGGATTGAATTGACTCTTATTGAGGGAAAAAACAGACAGGTTCGCAAAATGACCGCTGCAGTGGGCTTTCCTACCTTGCGCTTGGTGAGGTATTCCATGGAAAAAATTACCATTTCGGGAATGGAAGTAGGAGAAATCCGCGAGCTAGATCAGGAGACGGTCTATCGGGCCTTGGGATTGACAGGATTTATGAAAACGCAATCTCCACGGCAGTCCGATAAACCATCCCGTCGTTCTTAAAAATTCCTAAAATTCATCACTCACAGTATTAGGCTCAGCCACTGTTAAGATTTTGGATTGTGGGTTGGTACAATTTCCCCTATTTTAGCCAAGCCATTTAAGGCCTCAAATTCGCATCGCACATGCATCAGGAAAAAATTGCCGAAGTCATCCAAGAAGTCAAAAAAGTAGTCGTTGGACAAGACAAAATGGTCAACCGACTGTTGATCGGACTTTTCACCAACGGACACATTTTGTTGGAAGGCGTACCCGGTCTGGCCAAGACACTTACCGTTAATACCTTGGCGAAGGTGCTTCATTTGGATTTCAGCCGAATCCAGTTTACACCCGACTTGCTTCCTTCCGACTTGATCGGTACCATGATTTACAATCAGCAGACCTCTAATTTTGAAGTAAAGAAGGGTCCCATCTTTGCCAATGTGATCCTCGCAGATGAAGTGAACCGATCTCCTGCCAAGGTGCAGTCGGCACTTTTGGAAGCGATGCAGGAAAAGCAAGTGACCATTGGCGAGACTACGTTTCCTTTGGATCGACCTTTCTTGGTATTAGCTACTCAAAACCCCGTGGATCAAGAAGGTACCTATCCACTACCGGAAGCACAGGTGGACAGATTCATGATGAAAGTACACATCGACTATCCAAGCAAGGCCGATGAGATGGAAGTCATGCGTCGTATGTCCAACATGCAATATGCCGCAGAAGTAAAGCCTATTCTATCGAAGCAGGATATCTTTGACATTCGCAATCAGATCAATGCAGTCAATATTGCAGAGCCATTGGAGAATTACATCATCGAGTTGGTCTTTGCCACTCGATTCCCTCAGCAATATGGACTGAAGGATGAGGCTAAATACATTTTATTTGGCGTATCACCTCGAGCCAGTATCAACCTCAACCTTGCAGCGAAGGCAGTTGCCTTTATGGACGGACGCGATTATGTGTTGCCAGAGGACATTAAGGAAATCGCGGAAGATGTATTGAACCACCGTATTTTGCTTAATTACGAGGCAGAAGCGGACAATGTCAGCACCAGAAGCCTAGTTAGAACCCTACTCGAAAAAGTGCCGATTAACAAGTCGGTAACATTAAAGTAACATCATTTGCCACTCAGGAAGGCTTCTCGACAGGGAAGCCTTTTTTTATGCTTTTCCTGTTAATTCAATATTAAATTCTGTCTGCATTTTTAAAAAAACCATAATTCGATTCATTCTATTGGGGCGAAAAATTGAATTCACCTTTGCATCAGAAAAACGCAAAACCACAATTCAATTTTTAACCCATGAGAAAAATTACGAATCTGATACTTATCCTAGCAGCCGGAGTAATTGGCTTTACAGGTTGTATCCAAGGCAATGAAAAGCCCGGAACTACAGATGGAGGAACTGATTCCAACATCGTGATTAGCTCAAATATCACCACCAACACGACTTGGGAAACAGGAAAGACGTATGTGCTTTCTGGCCGGGTAGCGGTCACTTCCGGTGCCACACTTACCATTCAGCCGGGTGTAATCGTAAAAGGTGAAGTAGGTACAGGTGCCAACGCTTCGGCTTTGGTCATTGCCCGAGGTGCCAAAATCAACGCAGTGGGTACGGCTACTCAGCCGATCATTTTTACCACAGTGGCAGATGAAATTAAGCCGGGACAAATTGCTTCGCCTAACCTTGATCCTACTTTGGAAGGTCTCTGGGGCGGATTATTGATCATGGGTAGAGCTCGTGGATCATTTGCCGGAGATGTCCAGGAAATTCAGATTGAAGGTATTCCTGCTTCAGATACCAATGGCTTGTATGGCGGCACTAACGATGCAGACAATTCAGGGGTATTGAAATACATCTCTATCCGTCACGGTGGTGCCAATATCGGTGAAGGCAACGAAATCAATGGCCTTACCCTTGGAGGTGTAGGATCTGGTACAGTGATCGAAAACGTAGAAGTAGTAGCAAATCAAGACGATGGTATCGAGTGGTTTGGAGGTACAGTATCCGTGAAAAATGCATTGGTGTGGAATTCGGGTGATGATGCGGTAGATACCGACCAAGCTTGGGCAGGTACCTTGGATAACTTCATCGTGATCTGTGGAGTAAATACCGACCATGCTTTGGAAATCGACGGTCCTGAAGGTGCTTACAATGCAGCTCACACCGTGAAAAACGGTTCTATCAAAGGCCATCCTTCTTCTGAGTTTGCTGACTTCAGAGCTGGTGCGAGAGGCACTTTCGAAAACCTATACTTCTTCAATTTCCCTGCACCATCTGCCAACAACAATGCGGGCAGAGGAGACCTTTCACTCAGTGGTGACGCAACCATCGCCAACTTCAGCAATGGTGCATTGAAATTCATAAAGTTGGAAGCCACGCTAGCTGATGGCGTCACTCTTCAGCAGGCTTTCCGAAATGGAACTGACGTGCATGGATCTATCGTAGCACTCAAAGCGAATACTATCGGTGCAAATAAAGCTGCTTTCGCAGGTTGGACTTGGGCTGCTGCTGCCAACGCTCTCGCTGATTTCAAATAAGAATATTTCCAAGAAGAAGGAAGGTCTTGCAAGGATCCTTCCTTCTTTTTCCCCATTAAATAAGAACTAACAAAAAGCTGTATGAACAAGAAAAAACAGGCATTGCCGATCAAACCACTGGCAATCCTACTTCTGATTGTTGCCTTTCAATTGATTACCGGTTTTGTTTTTGCACAAAGTGGCACCATACGAGGAGCTATCTTTGACGAAAAAACAGGCGAGCCACTCTTCGGAGTCTCCGTCTTGGTAAAGGAAACTTCCACCGGAGCGGTGACAGATTTCGACGGTAAATTTGAAATCAAAGTCAATCCAGGAACTTATACCCTACAGGTATCCTACATTTCCTATTCTACAATGACTCTCACAGAGGTAGTGGTAGAAGCTGATAAAGTAGCTGTACTTCCAGACCTTCTTCTCAAGGAAGAGGCCTCAGAATTGGAAACAGTAACTGTCTCTGCGGCAGCCATCCGTACCACTGAATCAGCCTTGATGTCAGTAAAACGGAATGCGGCTAACTTGATGGATGGTATTTCAGCAAGCTCTTTCAGACAAATTGGTGACGGCGACGCGGCCTCCGCAGTAAAAAGAGTAACCGGAGTCTCTATCGAAGGTGGAAAATATGTCTATGTACGAGGATTAGGAGACCGATACACCAAAACAGTCTTGAATGGAGTGGATATTCCTGGTTTGGATCCAGATCGCAACACCATTCAGATGGATATTTTTCCTACCAATGTGATCGACAACATCATCGTGTCGAAATCTTTTACCGCCGAATTGCCAGCAGACTTCACCGGTGGGGTAGTGGATATCGAAACCAAAGATTTTCCTGAAGAAAAGACATTCAGAATTAACATCTCTGGCGGAGTAAACCCTGCCATGCACTTCAATAGTAACTATTTGGCGTACCAAGGCGGAAAAACAGACTTTTTGGGTTTTGACGATGGCACGAGAGCAAATCCTACCGGAGGTAGAATCAACATTCCTCAGTATGGCGAAGTAGTAGGAAATCCTAACGGAGCAAAAGGTCAGGAATACCAATCCATTTTGGGAGGATTCAATAAGACCCTCGGAGCTTCTCAGCAGACTTCACTCATGGATTTTGGGATTGGACTTTCCTTGGGAAATCAGATTGTGAGACCGAAAGCAACTTGGGGATATAATGCCGCTTTAACTTATAAGAATGACACCGAATATTACCAAGGTGCTCAATTCAACCTTTTTGCCAAACCGATCAGCCAATCTGAGACTGAAATGGAAGCCTTGGAAAGCCAAGTAGGTAACTATGGGGTAAACAGTGTGCTTTTGGGAGGCTTGGCAGGAATAGCGCTCAAGACCCAAAACTCTAAATACAAACTCAATATCCTTCACCTCCAAAATGGTGAATCTAAGGCTGGTACCTTTGACTTCATCAATTCCAATCTTGGAGCAAACTTCGAAGCTAAGCAGTACAACTTGGAGTATAGCCAAAGAGGACTTTCCAGCATTTTGGTTTCCGGTAGCCATTTTATCAAAGGCGGAGCTTGGGAGGTAAATTGGAAATTAGCACCTACCCGATCTACGATTGAAGATCCGGATATCCGATTCACACGATTCAGACTTCCTACCAATACCATCTCTACCGAAGTGGGTCTTCCTACTCGAATTTGGAGAAATTTGGAAGAATACAATATAGCCGGTAAGCTTGATTTGACAAGAAATCTGAAAGCTTTCTCCAGAGAAGCAAAAGTCCGAATGGGCGGTGCTTACACTTTCAAATACAGAGATTTTTCCATCCAAAGCTTTCAGTTTCCTACCGGAAGCATCCAGCTAGATGGAGATCCAAATACTATCCTGAATCAGGTGAACCTTTTCTCTGCAACAAATAGGAATGGAGTGAGATACAATCCTGACTTCATTCCGATCAACCCAAATGCCTATCAAGGATATGTGACCAACTTTGCGGGTTATGGTTCTTTTGAATCCAGCCCTATCCAAAATCTCCGTGCTATCCTTGGTCTGAGAGTAGAGCAATACAATCAGTTCTACACCGGAACCAACCAGACAGGTACTATAAATTACGATTTGGTGGAAATGCTAGAAGACTTGGATTTCTTCCCAACCGTGAACTTGGTTTATGGCTTGAAAGAAAATCAAAACCTGAGATTTTCTGCTGCACGCACCATTGCTAGACCTTCTTTCAAGGAGCTTTCGTTTGCGGAAATCCTCGATCCGATCACTGGCAGAACCTTTATCGGTGGACTTTTCCAAGAAACTACCAACGGAGGTACAGAAGTCCTTTGGGATGGAAATCTCCAGTCTACCCGTATCAACAACTTTGATCTGAGATGGGAAGCTTTCCAGCAAAAGGGAGAAATGTGGTCTGTGGGTGCTTTTTATAAGACTTTCGAAAATCCAATCGAAATCGTACAGTTCCTTTCTGACCCGGGATCTTTCCAGCCTCGAAACGTGGGTAACGGAACAGTGCTTGGAGTAGAAATGGAATTCAGAAAATCACTCGGCTTCCTTTCTCCACGATTTGAAAATTTCCTTTGGACAACCAATGTGACCATCACTGAATCTCGAATCAACATGTCGGCCACCGAGCTGAAGTCTAGAGAACTTACTGCAAGAGAAGGTCAGGTAATAGGAACTACACGTGATATGGCAGGTCAGGCTCCTTACATTGTGAATACCGGGATCTCTTACAATAATTTCAGCAATGGCTGGGAAGCAGGGATCTATTACAACGTGCAGGGTCCAACATTGAACTTGGTTGGATTTGGTAACCGTACAGATACGTATACGGTACCTTTCCACGCGCTCAACCTGAATATCAACAAGACCTTTGGTGCGGACGAGCGTATCCGAACTAGCCTAGGAGTTCAGAATTTGTTAAATGACAAACGTGAGATCGTCTTCAGCTCATTTGGGGCACAGGATCAGATTTTCACCCAATTGGCTCCGGGTACACGAGTTAACTTCAGCGTAGGATTTTCATTCTAATTACATACAGCTTCTAGATCAGAAAAGCCATTCCGTGTTGGAGTGGCTTTTTTACTTTTCATAGATGGATTTTTTTAGAATAGTGGAGGGTATCTCTTTCGATTCACTATTTTGGAACATGATAAATCGATTTACCCTATTTCTGGTTTTGGTGTTCACCCTAAGCCTTAGCCAACATTCCGCTTTCTCTCAAGAGAAAACTCCTTCACACAAGTTCTGGGAGACCCTAAAAAGTCATTGTGGAAAAGCCTATGAAGGCAAATTGGTATCTCCAGAATCTGATCCTCGTTTTGCAGGAAAGCTGGTGATGCATGTGAGAGCTTGTGAGGATGGAAGGATTCGGATTCCCTTTTTTGTAGGAGAGGATCGGTCTCGCACTTGGGTTTTGACGATGGATGATGAAGGCTTGATCCAGCTCAAACATGACCACAGACATGCAGACGGTTCGGAAGATCAAGTGACCCAATATGGAGGAAAGGCTTCCAATACAGGGTCCGCCACGACTCAGTTTTTTCCCGCAGACCAATTTACTGCCAATCTGCTCCCAGCTGCCGTCGGCAATGTTTGGTGGATTACTGTCGACGATACTTCCTTTACCTATAACCTCAGAAGATTGGGGTCTCCGACGCTTTTCACTGTGAAATTTGACCTGACTCAACCCACCGATATTCCTGCCGCTCCGTGGGGATGGAAAAACTAACCGTCAATTGATATGACCAACGCGATACTAATTGGACTTTGGGCCGAAGGACGAACCCGCTTCACCAAGCTTTTGGAAGGAATTCAGGAAGGTGATCTTGCCAAGAAAAATGGTGACAGTCCCAACTCGGCAGGATTTCTTATCCGTCATATCGCAGAAGTAGAGTTGCTGTTCGCCAAAAATGTCTTTGGATTGGGAGAGGTGAAAATTGTAGCCAAAACCCTTATCGCCGGTAAAGACACGGGAGAGTGGACCAATTTGAATGAGCTCAAAGAAATCTCTGCTTATGCTAGCGAAATGCTTGAAAAGGCGATTTTGGCACAGTCCAATTGGGAAGACATCATTGAAACCAAAGAGTTTGGCAAAAAAACCAAAGCAGAAGCCTTGGGTAGAATCACCACACACACCGCTTACCATGCCGGTCAGTTGGCTTTGGTAATAAAGTATGGGAAATGACTTTTCTCAAGTCAATTTTCGGATGATTTCTTCTGCTTTTGGATAAAGCGGAAGTAATTGATCGGCGGTGAAAAGCTCAAAATCCCTGAAATCAAACCCGGGAGCCACGACACAAGAAACTAAGGCATAGGAATCTGGATGATCTACTGAACTGCCGAAGATGGTATTTGCAGGTACCAAGTGTTGTGCCCTCGTTTCTTTACCACCTATAGGCCCAAGCCGAAGAATTTCATGTCCTATTTCACCCAAAAGATGAACGGACAGCGGGCTGCCTTCATGCCAAAACCACAACTCATCACTTTGAATCCGATGGAAATGGGATACATCCTGTGACCGAAGTAAAAAGTAAATGGAAGTAGCCAATTGACGTTTTTCTCCATTGAGATGATCCACTTCTTGGGTAGACCGAAAGGTCTCTGCATAAAATCCTCCTTCTGGATGGGCAGTCATTTTCAAAATCTCCACCAGCTCTTGGATTCGTTTTTCGACAGGGCTCATGAATAACTTTTGATCAAAATGTCCACGATACGTTCCGCGGTCTTACCATCCCAAAGCGGTATGCCTTGGTATTGCTTCCAATCGCCTCGCATGATTTTTTCCAAGTAAGGTTTGAGCTTGGCGGGGTCAGTTCCGACCAGTTCATTGGTGCCAAGGTGGATGGTTTCTGCCCGTTCGGTATTGTCTCGAAGAGTCACACAAGGCACATTCATCACGGAAGTTTCCTCGGTCACCCCTCCGGAATCGGTGATGACTCCTTTGGCATTTTTCACCAAGTAGTTAAACTCCAAGTAGCCAAGAGGCTCACACATGTGGAGGTTTGGAGCATCGATTCCCAGATTTTGGAGGTTTTTGGCTGTTCTTGGATGTACCGGGAATACGATAGGAAGCCCTTCCGTTCCTTCCAAAATCGCATCGATCATCGCCTTCAGCGATTGCTCCTGATCCACATTGGCGGGACGGTGCATGGTCATGACGAAATAATTTTTTGGCTCCAACTTTTCGAAGATGTCTCCAGATGGCTTTTTGAAATGGGACTCCTGCGCCATGAGCGTATCGATCATGGTGTTGCCTACGAAATGGATTTTTTCTTCCGGGACACCTGCTTTTCTCAGATTGTTATTGGCGATCTCTGAGGTGGTGAAAAAATGATCCGTAATCGAATCGGTCACCATTCGGTTGATTTCTTCCGGCATACTAAGGTCTCCAGATCGGATTCCACCTTCCACGTGGGCCACGTCGATTTGGAGTTTTTTGGCTGCGATCGAGCATGCCAAGGTGCTGGTCACATCCCCCACCACAATCACCAGATCAGGACGGTGTTCCATCAATTCCTTTTCAAAAGCGACCATGATGGCTCCGGTTTGTTCTGCCTGGGTACCTCCCCCGCCACCTAGATTAGCATCCGGATCGGGAATAGAAAGCTGCTCAAAAAAATCACCGGACATTTTTTTGTCATAGTGCTGGCCCGTGTGAACTAATCTGAACCCCACATCCAATCCTTCTTTTTGCCTTTTCTGGAAGGCATGGATGATCGGGGCAATTTTCATGAAGTTGGGTCTCGCTCCTGCGACAATGGTAAAAAGAGGCATAACGATAAGATTAAATCTGCTCAAAAATACAGATTGGATTTATCTATTCAGGTCAAAACCTGATTAAAAAAGAGAGGATTAGTGGCTTTTTTGTTTCTTTGTATGACCTTGGTTTTTTGATTAATCAGTATTGAATGAGAACATTGGATAAAATGGGATTGAGATGGAGCGTTGGATTTTTTGGGTTGATGCTTGTCTGTCTTTCTTGTGTGGAGACGGTGGAGAATCAGAAATTGGTTTATTTCAACAAGTTTTCCAACGTGGATTTGGCTGGATTTGAAAATGGGAGACTGTTCGTTTGGAGAAATGATACCATCGCGGGCTATTACCACAATGAAGAAGTGGCGGTTACCATCAAAGATCTTCCTGCTCACAATTATCTGAAAATATCTGTAGAACTTTTGATCCATGACAGTTGGGATGGAAATGTGGATGATGGGCTTTCAGGTCCTGATTATTGGTTCATGGGATTGGATCAGACGGAAACCTATCGAACCACCTTTTCCAATACTCCCTGTGCGCCTACTTATTGCTTGTACCAGTCCTATCCCAACACCTTTTTTCGCCAAAATCGACCTAAAACTGGAGCTGTGGGAGTGAATCTGCCAGGTTTATGTCTTTTTGGGAGAACGGATAATTACACGACACGATATGTGGTGGAACAGCTCATCGAGCATTCCAATCCGGAGGTTCGACTTTTTATGGGAGACGAACTGAAACAAACTAACAGCCCAAGCCCCATCTGTGATGAGTCTTGGTCTATCGCCAGTATTCAACTTACAGCCATTCAAACCAACAGAAAATGAGAAATCGGATCATTTATTTGGTTTTGTTTTGCCTTTTGGCGGGAAATTCCTTTTCGCAGCGAGTGCCTGTCGGGATGCCGGCATTTGATGAGTATTTGAGGAGACTCCAAATCACGGGTCAGGTTGATTCTACTTCCTCATGGATGATTCGTCCCCTTTTGCCAAAAGAGGCATTTGGTTGGTCTACAGGATACAGTCCAGACAGTGTCGAGGTGAAGGACGAAGGCTTTTCTGGATCGTATGATAAGTTTGGCAAAAATGAAAAGGGCAAATTTTTGGCACTTCCTGCCGTTTATCGTGCCCAATTCAACTCCGAATATGCTTTTGGTGTCAACGATGGGGTGATGATTCCCAATCGAGGATTGCAACAGGTTTTTAGTGCAGGGATATATGCAGAGTATGGCAAATTCAGTCTCCAGTTTCAGCCTGAGTTATTGTTAGCGCAGAATAAGTCTTACTTAGGTTTTCCAATCGAGCATCAGGCTACCATCCTGTTTTATTACGAATACATGAATCGAATTGACATGCCTGAGCGGTTTGGTGACAAGCCATTTAAGCGCTTGTATCCTGGTCAGTCTAGCATTCGGTTTAATCTCAAAGAGTTTTCGGTGGGTATTTCCTCAGAGAATCTTTGGTGGGGTCCAAGTAGGAGAAATTCCTTGCTTTTGGGAAATAATGCGCCGGGATTTTGGCATGCTACTATCAATACCAGAAAACCTGTTCAGACTGTAATTGGATCCTTTGAAGGCCAGTATATTTCGGGCTTCCTGACCTCAACTAATTTTCTTCCTCCCTGGCCTGACTATTCCATCCAGCAAAACTTTGTGATTATCCCAAAGAGAGAAGATGGTAATCGGTACCTCTCAGGTCTGGTATTTACCTATCAGCCAAAATGGATTCCAGGCTTATTTTTTGGCTTTGGTTCGGTCAATCACATGTACCGATCGGATGTTTCTTCCTTTGCAGATGCTATTCCGATTTTCAATGGGAGAAAAAAACCTCAAAATATTTACGATCCTATCCAAGACAAAAGACAGCAGTTTAGCTCCGGCTTTTTCCGTTGGTTAAGTCCTGAAGGTCGATTTGAGTTTTATGGGGAATATGGCACGAGAGACAATGACCGTACCTTCAACGATTTTATCACAACCCCCGAGTCAGGAAGAGCATTTACGTTTGGATTTACTCATCTAATGGATTTGAAAAAGCCGAATCGATTTTTTGAAATCAGTTCGGAAATGACACTCTCTGGACAGACCATTCGGGAGGATATCCGACAGCTCCGCACATGGTATATTCATGACTACGTGAGACACGGATATACTCATCAGGGGCAAGTGCTTGGCATAGGAAATGGTCCTGCGAGCAATCAGATTTTTGTCGGGTTGGCCTGGGTGGAGGGACTGAAAAAGATAGGCTTTCAATTTGAGCGAATCGAGTACAACAACGACTTTTACTACTACCGATATGAAGAGTCCAAGGATATCCGAAACAAGTATGTAGACTTGGTTTTTACACTTAATCCAGAGTGGCAGTTTGGGGACTTTTTGGTTTCGGGAAAATTCCAATTTGTCAATACGTTGAATTACAAATGGTATCTTGAAAATGACCCCAACCAGTATTTTGTACCTGGATACGACCGAAAAAACATAGTTGGATCTCTAGGAGTAGCTTACCTGTTTTGATGATAAGCCAATTCTTGAATTTAGTTTTTGGAATCCCAAAGAAATTATCCTCTTGTAAATAGCAGACTTGATTTCATTTGGAAGGGATGAATTTCCGATTTCTTTTAGAATGGTATGCCACAGAGCAAGGCGATTGGTCAACCCATGACTCCATCCTGAAGACACGGATTTTTTTCTATAAACCTTTTTGAAAAGGATTTTGTCAGAAGTCACGAACTCCCCGTAAAATCCCATTTTCATTATGGCTACCAAATCAAGTGAGAACTCTTTTTCTCCAAAGCTCAAAGGGGAAATGGGATAAGCCTTCAAGACACTTTCACTACGATGAAGTCCATGAAATGGGGCCCACCAATGATGAATGTTTCGGTGAATGATCACCATAGTACGGTCTATCACATGTAAATCTCCGGAAGCTTGAGTATAAAAAGAGTTGATCGTCAAGTCATGGTATTCATTTTCCATCCCCGGAATGGCAAGGCTTGCATCAGGACTTGCCATTAAAAGGGAGGCAAGCTCTGAAATATAATTTGGATAGGGGATGTCATCATGTGGGTTGGTAAAACAAAAGTCACTTTCGCTTGCTGCTGCTAACCATAGGTTTTGGGAAGTTTTGAACCAGCCTAAATTTTGTTCATTGCCCCGTACCTTAAACCGGGAATCCTTTTCTGCATAGCTCTGGCATATCTCTAATGTATTGTCAGAGGAGGCGTCATCGCAGACCCATATTTCAAAGTTGGGGTACTCTTGGGCGGCTAGCGCATTCAAGGTATTCTCAATAAAACTTGACGCATTATAGGCAGGAACAAAACCTATTACTTTGGGATATTTATCCATCCTATGATTTAAAAATTACAAGGTTATAAAATCGAAACTCTCTGAAATATACACTTTGGAGGAATATTGCTAAACATCTTCCACATTTTTCTTCTTTGGCTAGGTTGTATATCTGGTCTAATCAAAGAGGTTTTGGCACTGAGATTTATTTTGAAAGGCTTTTAGGATAGACTGGGAAGCTTTCCGAATCAGAGAAAAATATGGATTGTCTGGGTGAAAGATTGCTAAAATCGATAGGATATTTATTCATCTCCATTCAAAAAAGACCCATTTTTGTGACCTAAAATTTAGAATGATGAAAGCAGAAAAAGATAAAGTAGTAGCAGTCTCCTATACCCTAATGGTAGATGATGGTGAGACGGGAAAAGAATTGTTTGAGACAGTTTCCGAAAAACAGCCCTTTTATTTCCTATTTGGGTACCAAAATGTGCTGCCGAAATTTGAAGAAGCGATCGAGGGAAAGAGTGTCGGAGATTCCTTTTCGGCATTTATAGATTTTGAAAATGGCTACGGCGATTACGATGAGAATAAAAAAGTGATCATCCCGAAAGCAAATTTCAAAGAGGATGGAAAGAAAAACAAAGACCTTCTAAAGGTAGGCAGTGTGATCCCTATGCAGGATGACAAAGGTAATCAGATGCGAGGGGAAGTTTTGAAAGTGGACTACCTGGGTGTCCACATGGATTTTAATCCTCCTTTGGCAGGGTTCGATTTGTATTTTGAAGGTAAAGTACTGGCTATCCGAGATGCCGAGCCGGTGGAATTGGAGCACGGCCATGCACATGGGCCTGACGGGCACCACCATCATTAATCTGTATTTAATTACTACTTGTTCAAATGCCCTGTTTCCTTCGAAATAGGGCATTTGTCGTATGGTGGAAGCCTTAGAGTAAGGATAGATTTGAATCGTTTTAATTCTAATCTTTTACTACTATGAGCATGTTGATTGACATTTTAAGAAAAGCAGCTTTGTTAGGCTTTTTCATTGCATTTATGGCCTGTACTCCTGAGGATGGACAAGATTCATCTGGAGCTGCAGAGGAGTTTTCAGGTGAGGTAGCTGGAGTCGGTTCGATTTCTGCGTCTAAGGATTTTGATACGATTTCAGGGACTAAGATTACTGCAGCGGGAACAAGTATCGTCATGATGCAGGGTACAGATAATTCCGGAAAAGGATTTATGCTACGGATTACTACCTACAATGGCACTGGTACTTATGACCTTGGGTTCACCAATATTGCCAATACAGCCACATTTATAGAGGGTATCTCTGCAGGGCAGCAATACAGTACCGCCTATCAAGGTACCTCTGGGAAAATCACAGTTACGGTCGATGATGGAAAACGCCTAGAGGGGACATTTGAGTTTGTTGGAAAAGTGAATAATACCTCTGCCTCTCGAACAGTAACCAACGGAAAATTCAAAGTAAATCTTCAGTGAGTCGAATCACTCGATAGGAGACTATTGAGTGGTTAGGCAATTTTTTGACATGGCACTTTTCGGCAGTGGGGTGATTGACCGGATAAGTTGCTGATCTCCCCGAATCAGATTCGGGGAGATTTTTGCTCATTTTCGGAGGTCGTATCCGTAGGTTTTAAATGCCAAGTCAATGCTCAGCTCGCGGAGACCTTCAATGCGATCAGCGGGGTACAGCAAATACGCCTTTGATAGCTGATGGACTGCTTGTCCATAATCTTGGTTGTTGAACAGCACGATCGCGTCATTGTAATACTGCAGACCTGCGAGTTCGATCAATTTTACCTTTCTGAAAATTGAATTTTCAGCCAAGGGTGACTCTGTTCCTGCCAGCCTCTGGTTAAAATTCACAGGGGCTTTTTCATTTTTTGGTAAATAGGAGGCAAGGTATTTTTCTACTTCCGAAGGAGCGGTGATCATTCCTCCTACCGGTAAAGTACTTTCTAAAATGACTGGCTTACCCGCGACCATCACTTGAATGAATACATGGTAATCTGTCTCAATGATGTCATAGCTGAAGCCAAATCTATCCAACAACATACCCAACACTGCCGAACCACTCACACAATCGTATTTACCCTCAGCAAGCATCTTGTTGAAGGAGGAGTGCTGCTCGTATTTTTTGAATAGGCGCTGATGGGATTTTTGGAAAATAGCTCTCACCAAAGACAGCTGATCAGGGTTTTTAGCGGCCTTTCTTTCTAATTCCGATATAAGCTCAATCCATTTGGCGTCTTCAGAGAGCGATTGGGCATCCAAGGCTGTGAAATACGAATAAGGGTCAGCAGGTTTGGTTTTCCAGATCGTCTGCTCAGCTACACTTCCAAAAACCAATCTGTCCAAGTCCAATGCCTTATTCTGTGAAAAGCCCGTAAGGACTAATCCCAGAAATAAGACTAAAAGCAGACCGGTTGATTTCATTACCTGTGAAGCGAATGTTATTCAAAGTGATTAAAATTAACAATTTGATAACATTGACAAAAAAAATGACCAAAAACTTAACATTGGAGAAATGTAAGTGGGACTTATTCGTGATGGTAGGGCTCGTTTCGGAGGATGGTAAAGGCTCTGTAGAGTTGTTCGATGAAAAAAGGACGGATCATTTGGTGAGAAAAAGTCAATTTGGAAAGGGAAATTTTCCCATTTGCACGGGAGTAGACTTCCTCCGAAAAACCATAAGGTCCTCCAATGACAAACACGAGTTGTCGGAGGCCTGAATTCATTTTTTTCTGTAAATACTCTGAAAATTCGATGGAGCTGAATGTTTTTCCCCTCTCATCTAAAAGAATCAATTCGTCGGATGGGATAAGTTTTTTTAAAATCAATTCCCCCTCCTTTTCCTTTTGTATGGATTCGGAAAGTGACTTGGTGTTTTTGAGATCCGGAATGATTTCCAATTCAAATCGGATGTAATGTCCTAGTCGTTCACTGTATTCTGAAATCAGCTCCAAAATGGCTTTGTGATCAGTCTTTCCTATGGCCAACAGTTTGATTTGCATGGGGTAAATATCCGAAATGTGTTTTTGTAAAGGAGGATTTAATGGACATTTTTCCTTTAATCCTACTCATGCCCCGCCATTACATCAAATCTTCCATTGGTAATTCTTAGCAAAAACTGGCAAACACTACTGATAAACAGTCTGTTCGAAAATCATAAACCAAAATTTTTACTACCCATGAAAAAAGTACTTTCTCTTGTGATGGTGATGACGATCTTCTTCGCATCTGCCTTCACACCAAAATCCACCTCTGTGCATGAAGTTGATGCCGACATCGTTGATTTGGCAGTGTCCACAGAGTTTTTGTCCACCCTGGTAGCAGCTGTCAAAGCTGGGGACCTTGTAGGTGTGTTGAAAGGTGACGGGCCATTTACCGTATTTGCTCCGACCAATGAGGCATTTGCCAAATTGCCTGCAGGCACTGTTGAAAACCTCCTAAAGCCAGAAAATAAGGCTCAGCTGGTTGCAATATTGACCTATCACGTCGTACCTGGAAAAGTAATGTCTTCTGACCTGAAAAACGGAATGAAGGCAAAAACTGCCCAAGGTGGCGAGATCACCATCACGCTAAAGGACGGAAAGGCGATGGTAAATAATGCAACAGTTACTGCTGCTGATATTCAGGCAAGCAATGGTGTGGTTCACGTGATTGATACAGTGATCCTTCCAAAAATGTAAACCCAAGTTTATAGATTAAAAAAGAAGCCCGCTGCAACTACAGCGGGCTTCTTTTATTTAATGAGTTCTTTTCTCTTTAGAATTGCCTCTAGAAATTTTTTGTCGTTGTCTGAATTGAAAATTCGGAAAGGGAGGTGAATGAACTGCGCTTTGGAAAGGTAGAGCACAAAAGCATCCTTAGTCAATTCGACTTTCTTGATCATGTTCCACTGCACAGGCATGCCTTCGCGGGCATTGATTTTCATCAAAATCTGTCGGCTATCGATCTCATAGGCCATCTTTTGGAAGATGGGTTTGTTTTGCTCCATCTGAGTCACCCCTGTAAATTGGATCGCCCAAAAAAGCACATACAAACCATAAGCTATCAAGGCACCGATAATCCACCAAATGGAAGCAATCCAAAAATAGCCGCAGCAAATAGCCAAAGCGATCAAGATTACCCACCACTGCTCCTTCAGGATGGTTATCAATCCCATTTTGATGTATGTTCCAGTTTCTAGCTGGTATTTTTTAGTTTTAATGATCATGGGTCAGGATTTTGAGTGCGCAAATATCCACCTATCCCACTGATTAAGCAAATGGATGGAAATCATTAATGCGGGCATAGCGTGAAAACAAATCAAAAAACCATTGACTAAAACTAGAGATTGCTCTATCTTAAGTTTAAATTTTTGGAGATGAATAGTTTACTCATTGATTTGATCGTATGTGGCTTAGCTTATGTCATTGTGGTGTATTTCATTGCTACAATGACTAAAAATTCTCTTAATAAAGGTAAAGGTGGAGATGATGGGGATGGGGGGATTGAAAAAAAAACGCCACCAAAAATCGATTTGCCTCCAGGAGTAATTTGGCCCTCAGATGTACCTAAAAAATCAAATCGACCCGAACCGATAGAGGTTTAGTGGCATTTTTCGCAAACTCCCTGTACCAGCAGATTCATTTCCTTTTTTTCAAACCCTTTTGGTAATTTGATTTGAGGTAAAGTAATATCCTCAAGACAGGTGGTTTCACCACATTTTTCACACTTGAAATGCACATGCTCGTGGCTATGGTGATGTTCAGCTTCTCCATGTGCACAAAGCGCATATTTCGTCGCTCCACTGTCATCGAGTACTTTGTGGATAAGATCTTTGTCCAGAAAAGTCTTCAGCGTCCGATAGATAGTCACCCGATCAAACTGATTGTTGAGGGTATCTTCCAAATCGGCATGGGAAAGCGCAATGTTTTTATTCAAAAATTCCTGAATAATCTCCAGTCGACAGTCCGTAACTCGGAGCTTGTGTGATTGTAGGATAGAATTGGGATTAGCCATAAGGGTCTTTTGCTTCACCAAATTAACTCAAAAAAGAGAAGTGAAAAAAAGGGCGCCGATTTCGGCGCCCTTAGGTTTTAGTCTCCTGAATAGCTTTCGAGAATTTTGGTAACTCTCTCCAGCGCATCTTCCAGGTGAAGTTTGCTCATTCGGTCAGAGGTTCTTCCGATTGCTCCTCGGATTTGGCCCTGAAGGGTCTTCAATTCACCTAGTGCCATTGGTCTGATATCAGACTGGGCTGCATTGAGCTGAGGTCCCGCAAATGCTCTGAACTGGGCTGGTAATGGCGCCACATTGCCGGTAAGCAATAGCTCAAGGCGTTCAATATGTGCTCTCTGCAAGGCTCTGCGATGTACGTCAATCGATCTGCCTGCCGCAAGTTCGGTCCAAATGCCCTTTCTCAAATCATCGAATAGTTCGGTGATTTTGTAGGCATTGTTTCCATTGAGGGCTTCGTTTTCGATCACTCTGCCTAGTCTGCCCCACTCAAGGATGCCGTTGAGGGTGGTTACTTGGATACCGCGAATTCTTTCCAATGCGCCAAAGTCACCGATTCTTGCGATAATCGCTTCGTCCATTAGCCAAGTAGGCGTTGCAAAAAGCTGCTTATTCAAGAAGTCCACAGCTGACTTTTGCATTTCTTTGGAAGTATGGGTGTAAACTGCCTCTCCCTGTCCGGTAGACTTGTAGATTTCCATTACACCGCCCACGTTGGTTCTCACATGGCCCATGTATCTGTTATACTGGCCGATCACTTGACCATACATCTCTTCTAGGTCTTCGTAGTTTTTGTATGGCTTGTCCTTTTCGCTGGTCCATTCCATCAGGTTTGGCATGATGCGCTTCAGGTTTTTGATACCATAGTCAGAAGCTAGCATGGCATTGTCACCCAAATCTTCAGATTGTGTCGTTGGGTCATAGCTATTGCCTTGACGACCATAGCGGTACACAGGATCTCCTTTTTTCTCCACGATCCACTTATCAAGGGTAGGAAGCTCATCTTCTGGAGTTTTAGCATCCAAAATTGGCTTATAGCCCCACATGATCGCATACTTATCATAAGGTCCTACGTCCGGCATCAGGCTGACGCCTTTGTCTTCGGGTTGTGCGACATAGTTAAATCGCGCGTAATCCATGATCGATGGTGCCGTTCCAAATTCCTTTGTAAAGGCAGGATCTCTGAGCTTCTCGACAGGATAAGCTACAGAAGACGCAAAGTTGTGAGGGAGGCCTAAAGTATGTCCCACTTCGTGAGCGGATACAAATCGGATCAATCGACCCATTACTTCGTCGTCAAATTTTACGCTTCTCGCGTCAGGATTCACTGCAGCAGTCTGGATGAAAAACCAGTTTCTCAAGAGGTTCATCACGTTGTGGTACCATCCGATGTCAGATTCGAGGATTTCACCGGATCTTGGATCAGACACGTGAGGTCCGTAGGCATTCTGAATATCGGAAGCGAAGTAGCGAATCACAGAGTATCTCGCATCCTCAGGGCTCCAGGTAGGATCTTCCTCATGGCTTGGAGCTTCTTTGGCGATGATGGCGTTTTTGAAACCTGCGGCTTCAAAGGCTTTTTGCCAATCTTCTACACCTTGCTTCAAGAATGGCACCCACTTCTTAGGCGTAGCAGGATCGATGTAGTACACGATAGGCTGCTTTGGTTCTACCAATTCTCCGCGCTTGAATTTTTCCTCATCTCCTGGCTTCACTTCCAGTCTCCATCTGTCAAGGTATCTTCTGGAGGTAGCGCGCTGCTCGTCAGCTCCATAATCCACATAGGATCTGGCAAACCAACCTACGCGCTGATCGGCAAGACGCTGCTTCATTGGCTCCTTAGGCAGGAGAATCATAGAAGCATTCATCTCTAAGGTGATCAATCCCGTCACGCTGTTTGACGGAGGCTCTGAAGCTGCATAGGTAAGTACATACCTAGCTTCGATATTGATCGGATAGGTATGAATGTGCTGGATAAACGAACGCTCATTGTCCAGACGGGTGATACGATACTCAGTTCTTCGATTTCGCTGAATTCCAAGTGCTTGATTGTCTTTGGTAAATAAGTCAGTAGCTTCGATTACCGTGCCTGTAGAATCTGTTCCTCTAGATTTGATGGCAAATTTCTGAAGGATCGGCTCCAAGTTGGAAGCCTTTACAGCCATAGAGATCGGTAAAGAGTCTGCCGCGTAGTTGTTGACAGAGACTACTTTAAGAAGGATGTCATCCTGATTTTTTTCCCAACGGACCATTAGGTTGGTGGTATTTTCTCCACCATATCCGATACCGTCGGCAGTTTTTGCAATTCTCACTACCATGAGCATGTCACGGCCTAAGAGTGAATCAGGGATTTCGTAGAAATACTTGTCTTCAATTTGGTGAACCTTGAAAAGCCCTGCTTTGCTTTTGGCTTTGGCAGTGATAACTTCTTTGTAAGGTTTTGGCCCGTTGGCAGGGGCTTGTGGTCTGGCGGCAGGGGCAGGAGCAGCGGCAGCAGGAGTTTCGGCACCTTTTTTCTTTTTTTTCTGTGCGAAAGAATCCTCAGCCTGAAGCAGCGCACCCATGAGACCTAATACGAAGGTGGTTCTCCTTAGTAATTTGGGTAGGGTTTTGTTCATAGCTTTCAAAATTGATTGAGAAATAAAGTAACTTCCAAACCGTGGGATAAGGGAGATGTAAAACTTATTTTTTTATAAGCGGTTGCATCATAAAATTAAAGGCACTTGGACAAGCGAAAGAGAGAAGTGGTCATCATCGGTGGAGGACTTGCAGGATTGGTCTCTTCCTTACTTTTAGCCAAAAGCGGACAGGAGGTCATTCTGATTGAAAAGAAAGTTTATCCATTTCATCGCGTCTGTGGAGAATACGTGTCAAATGAGGTTCTACACTTTTTGAACAGAAATGGCCTATTGCCTGATTTTTTGGACCTTCCGCAGATTAGCCAATTTCAATTTTCGGACACCAAGGGCCAGTCCGTCCGCATTCCGCTAGACTTGGGTGGATTTGGCATCAGCCGATATATCATGGATGAATGGCTTTACCAACGGGCATTGGAAGAGGGAGTGGAAGTCAAAACGGGTATTCAGGTCACTGACTTATCTTTTGATCCTTCATCTGATTTATTTCAAGTTCAGCTTTCCGATTTTTCGATTCTTACTGCTCAATATGTTCTTGGTGCATTTGGAAAAAGAAGTAAGTTGGACAAGGTACTCAAGCGCAAGTTTTTCTTTGAAAGGAGTCCTTACATCGGTGTCAAGTACCATGTCCATACTGACTTTGATCGGGAAACGGTCGCTCTTCATAATTTTCAAGGGGGGTATTGCGGACTCAATGCCATCGAATCAGGCAAATTTAACCTTTGCTACCTCGGAAGCCGAGATCAGCTGCGTGAGTATGGGACTATAGAAGAAATGGAAAGAGAAGTTCTTTGGAAAAATCCAATCCTCAAGCGCGTTTTTCAGGAAAGTGATTTTTTATTTGAAAAGCCTGAGGTGATTAATGAAATCAATTTTGAGCTTAAAAAGCCGGTCGAAAATCACGTGCTCATGATCGGGGACTCGGCAGGACTGATCACTCCTCTCTGCGGCAATGGCATGGCAATAGCGATTCGCTCCTCCAAACTCGCCGTGGAGGCTATTAATCAGGGAAAATCCAGGACTGAGGTAGAGCAATTGTATTCCCAAAACTGGAATCATCAGTTCAAACAAAGACTGGCAGTAGGTCGGACAGTCCAAAAGCTTTTTGGCTCAGGTCAAGGCTCGGTGATTGCCCGAGGCCTGATTGACTATGTGCCTTTTGCCGCCAAGTTCATTATCCGAAATACACACGGTCAGCCTTTCTGATCAATAGCCAAAGACCTGAAGGATCTGGGTATTTTCCAGAAAGTAGTAAATGAAAAAGGCGTTGAGCGAGATTGCGGAGAGCGCATTCATGCCCATTGCCCAGCTGTAGGAGGCATATTTTTCAGGATTTGTTCGCACAAAACCAAACCACACCAGAAAGAATAACAGGATCGGAGCCATCGCTCCAAGGTAAATCCAGAGGATATGTGTCTGTCCTCTATCTAAGAAAAACCAGACAAATGCAGCCCCGGTAAGGGCAAAGAAAATACTTGAAAATGCAAAAGTGCCTTGGATGCCCAAGGTTCTGCTCAACGTTTGGTCTCCCCGACGACCATCTTCCTGATGCTGATAGACTTGAGTCAGGGGATAATTGCCCCACAGCATCAGGCTGGTCAGAAATCCCGGAATGAGTACATGGGGCTTGAAAATCACTTCCCATCCAAGTTCACTCAGTCCTGCATAGGCCATAGCAAAGGTGAAATAGCCCTGAAACAAGCCTGCGATCACCCAACTCGCCCAAGGATACTTCTTGATCCGGATAGAGGGATGACTGTAAGCCATACTGACCAATCCATAGACGGCTAGCATGCTGGCAAATGACCAACTGATCCATGCTCCCAAAAGCAAGGCGATCACAAAAAATCCCTGTGCCAGCCAATAGAGATCCGGAGTCACTTTGGGAGGAAATTTGAGCCCTCCGATACTTTCCTCATCCCGATCAAAATAACTGTTGTACCCATTGCTACTGGGATACAAAAATAAGTGCAGGGCAATAAAGACCAATGCCAATCGCATTTCGTTGAGATTGGGGGTCAGGGCCAGCGCAAAAAAGAAAACAGGCATCAGGAAAAATGAAAATGGAATGCGAAGATGTTTGATACTGGAGCGCGTGATCATAGCTGAGTTGGATTGGGTACTTAACCTTATTGGGTAGAAAGGGTTGTAAGTGTACAGACCAAATTAGAAATATTCCCCTAACTTGAATTAATGAATTCCAGTATTGTTAGCATTGGCATCTCCAATCCGGGAAAGCCGATTTCTCAGTCCGAAATATCCCGATTTATGCAGCTGGCCCATCAATTGGACGAGTTGGAAAGCCGAAAGCTTCAGTTTTTTTATCGGATGTCAGGCATTGATTATCGCTACAGTGTCTTAGATGATTTTGAGAAAAAGGATCCTTCTCAGTTTTCTTTTTTCCCTAAATCAAAAGATCTCAATCCCTTCCCCGGAACCAAAGCACGGATGGAAGTCTTCCAGAAAGAAGCCCCAAAATTGAGTCTTGAAGCCTGTCAGTCTGCGCTTCATCAGGCAAAGATCCATCCCAACGAAGTAACCCACCTGATCCTTATTTCTTGCACCGGGATGGTGGCACCTGGAGTGGAATTGGATTTGGTGCATCAGATGGGAATGAATCCTACCGTGGAGCGCTATTGCATTCACTTCATGGGTTGCTATGCCGCATTTACAGGGCTGAAGCTGGCCGACAAAATCCTTAAAGCAGAACCTCAAGCCAAAGTCCTGGTCGTAGCGGTGGAGCTTTGCACCCTGCACTTTCAGAAGGAATACACCGAAGATAATCTACTTGCCAACTCGCTTTTTGGAGATGGGGCCGCTGCAGCTTTGGTGATGAATTCGGAAAAGGGCTTATGTATTAAAAACTACCTCTGTCAAATCCTTCGAGAAGGTGAAAAAGACATGGCTTGGGGAATTGGAGATTTTGGATTTGAGATGCGGCTCAGTCAGTACATCCCAGCTCTTTTGGATCAGGGGATTCACCAGCTCAGAGAGGTTTTTGAATCCAAATTTGGACTTTCGAAGATTACCCAATTTGCCATTCATCCTGGGGGAAAACAGATTTTGCAGAAAGTGCTGGAGGCATTTGGACTTGCGCCAGAGGTTAATCGGCATTCCATGGAGGTCTTGAAAAATCACGGCAACATGTCATCGGTCAGTATTCTTTTTGTTTTGGACAAAATGCTAAAGGATCCTGCCATCGCTGGCGATATTTTGGCCATGGGTTTTGGTCCGGGCTTGACTTTGGAAACACTTTTATTGGAAAAGCGATGAGTATTTTCTCCCAAAGAAGTACAGAAAAGGAAATCATGGACGACTTGGAGTGCTCTGGTCCTGTCCTCGAGCAGACCCTTCGAGAGCTCAAAACGATCAATCGTTGGCTGGGAGGAAATCATGTGACCACGTTGGGATTAACTCAACTCATACGCGAAAATCCCCAATCGCACTACGAAATCACCGATATCGGATGTGGTGGAGGGGACATGATTCGAGTGATGGTAAATTGGGCACGAAAGCATCAAATCCTAGCCAAATTCACAGGAATAGATGCCAATGGGAACATTATCGAATTTGCCAAGGTTAGACAAAAGGACTTACCTACTATCGATTGGAGGGTTCAGAACGTCTTCGAACCCCAATTTGCCAATGAAATGACCGATTTGGTCACCTGTACATTGTTTACGCATCATTTTACAGACGGGGAGCTCATGTTGCTTTTGAAAGCATTAAAAGAAAAGGCCCGATTGGGGATTGTGATCAATGACCTCCATCGTCATCGCTTCGCCTATTACAGCATTAAGTGGCTGACGAGTCTTTTCAGCCGAACTCCTATGGTACAAAATGATGCTCCTTTGTCTGTGTTGAGGAGTTTTTCCAGAGCCGACTGGGAAAGAATTCTAAAAAGTGCAGACATCCAGCAGTATCAAATTCGCTGGTTTTGGGCATTTAGATGGCAGGTTATCATTCGTTTTTGATCTTTTAACCAAACTAAAAAAGAATGGAATTATCTCCGGAAACCGTCAAAACTCTTTGGGATGAAGCCATCCAACTCGCCTATAAAATCATTCCTACGCTTATTTATGCACTCCTTTTTTATTATGTCGGCCGGTTTTTCGTCCGCAAGCTCCTCAAAGGATTTGAGCTGATCTTAGAAAAAAGGGAAGCCAATCCTTCACTAAATAGTTTCTTGGTAGGATTGGTGAAAGCCTTGCTTTATGTGTCTCTATTTATTGGAGTGGCGACCATTTTGGGAGTGCCCATGTCTTCCTTCTTTGCGATTCTTGGAGCGGCTGGCTTAGCGATTGGTCTTGCCTTGCAGGGTTCTCTTTCCAATTTTGCCGGAGGAGTCCTGATTTTGTTATTCAAGCCATTCCAAGTCGGGGATGCGATCAGTGGTCGTGGGTTCACAGGCGTAGTGAGGAAAATCGATATTCTCTACACCCACTTGACCACATTTGACAATCAGGAAGTAATTATTCCTAACGGAGCTTTGGCCAATTCTGAGGTAGTCAATCTCAATTCGCAGCCTACCCGCAGAGTCGAAATCAAAGTGGGGGTGTCTTATGGAGCAGACTTGAATCAGGTAAGAGAGACAGTATTGATGCTTTTGAATGAGGACCCAAGAGTGATGAAAGATCCTGAGCCTGTCGTTTGGCTGAATAACTTTGGCGACAGTTCATTGGACTTGGTGATCAGAGCTTGGACCCAAACGGAAGACCTCTGGCCTGTCTACTTTGAGACTATGGAAAAGATCAACAATACTTTCCGAGAAAAGAATATCGAGATTCCTTTCCCTCAGCGCGTGATCAATCAAAAAGGTGATTGAATCAACGTCTCAGATGGAGGATTGTTAATACTTTTTTAAAACCTTATCTAATGGCTTTCGATCCAAATCGGGTACAAAAGTATCATGCTTAGGATAGCCTACAGGCAAAAGCAAATACGGGCGTTCATTCTCCGGCCGTGCCAGGATTTTACTCAGAAAATTCATGGGGCTCGGCGTGTGGGTGACTGTCACCAGACCTGCCAAATGAATTGCAGTGATCAATATGCCACAGGCTATTCCCACAGATTCGTTGACATAGTAGTGTTGGGATTTGATTCCATTTTCCAAGCCGTAAGATTGCTTGAAGACTGCGATCAGGTAAGGAGCTTCTTCTAGAAATGGTTTTTGCCAGTCGGTAGCCAGCCGTTTTAAATCTTGCTTCCACTCCTCGGGCATTCGCTCAGCATAGCTGATGCGCTCCTCTTCTTCGGCAGCTTCCCTGATTTGCTTCTTGATCTCAGGATCGGAGATCAAGCAAAAGGTCCAAGGTTGCTTGTGTGCACCAGAGGGGGCGGTGGCAGCTGTGCGAATGATATTTTCCAAGATTTCCTCAGGCACTCTTCGGGAATCGATCGCTCTGACGGTCCGCCGTTCATTCATTTTTTCATAGAAGTAAGCGGCCTTGGTACGCATCTCATCTTCTGACATCTGAGTGAATGCTAAACGGACATGGGGAAACCCATTGATTTCTTTTTTCTCCATATACTAAAAAAGGCTACCTTGAAAGATAGCCTTTACTATTTATTTAATTCAGAGTATGAATTGACTTATTTAATAAACAGCCCCCATCCATCATCGTATTTTTCGAAAGAATCGAAGCCTTTTATCCAATCCACAAAGAGAAGCCGAAATTCTTCAATTGCTTCACGAAGGAGCTGCAAGTGCTCTTCTGCGTGAGTTTCTTCCATGGAGAGTTGATAAGTCATGGAATTTAAATGCCTCGCATGTACTTTCATGATGGTAGCGTTTTCCATTTTCAGGATATAGCTATCTACACCTTCTGCTCCGGCAAATTTGGCACTCATGATAGAGGCATCTTCCATCATCATTCCACCATAAAGTTCTTTTCGAGCTTCATCTAAGCTGCCAACCAATGCATGACAGAGAGAGACGATCTCCATGGATTTTTTCATCAAAGGATGAGAATAAATTTGGTCCCGCATGGATTTTGGGTCAAATTCATTCTTATCATACCAGTCAGGTTCTTGGTCAAAGTCGTCCCACATACAAAAGCTCAGTCAAAAAAAAGATCCGTTAAATTGATTTAAAAGGGGAGCTTGTCTTCCTCACTTTCGGAGTAAAAGACATCTTCTGGGGGAGCAATAGGGGCACCACCACCTTGAGATCGATCCACTTTGTATGCTTTGACTTCAGTATACCAGCGGCCATTGTATTCTCGGCTTTCCACGTCGATTCCCAACGTTACCTGCTCACCTTGCTTCAATCCAAACTGATCTATTTTATCTCCCCAAATCGAAACACATACTTTTTTGGGATACTGACCTCCTGTTTCGATGATATATTCTTGCTTTCTCCAAGAGTTGCCACTTTTTGAACTTCCACTTACTTCTGGAAGCTGACTGATTACTTTTCCGCTTAAATCCATTATGCTGATAATTTCAATGTACAATTACGAAGGTAATCAATGAGATTTATTTTGGCTGATTTTTGACTTATCAAAAAATTCGTTTTGGCCCTTTTTTTGGATGTTGCGTGACCAAATAAATATGTGAGTTTTTGTTTGAAAGCTTCGCAGATCCTATCGAATGCCTTTCGTGGGTTTTCAAAATTTCATTTCGAATTTTAAAAAGCTATTGACAAAACAGAATAAATCAGCTTAGATTTAAGGCTCTCAAAAACCCTTACCGATCTAATTTTAAATTTTCTTTCTACCTAAACAGATACTATGGCTTAGACTTCTACGTTGTACTTAAACCAACTTAAGATGAATAAGCGATTGGGTCCTGGGGACGGAGAGTTAATTACTCAATACAGAAACGGCAGTGAGGCTGCCTTTGATCTTTTAGTAGATCGGTATCAAAGTAAAGTATTCACCACAATTTTCTTGATCGTTAAGGATCAGGAAATCGCCGAGGATTTGCTTCAGGATGTGTTTGTCAAGGTGATTCATACCTTGAATTCCGACAAATACAATGAAGAAGGCAAATTCCAGCCTTGGCTGATGAGAATTGCACACAATTTGGCGATTGACCACTTTAGAAAAGCAAAGAGGTATCCAACCATCATTTTGGAGGATGGCTCCAACCTGCTCAATTCCATGAAGTTTTCCGAAGATTCCATAGAGGATATTCGAGTAAAAGAGGAAACCTTGGAAATGGTCAAAAAGCTGATTGATGAACTGCCTGAAGCTCAGAAAGAAGTCTTGATCATGAGGCATTACCTAGATATGAGTTTTCAGGAAATCGCCGATCAGACCGGAGTGAGTATTAATACTGCTCTAGGGAGAATGCGCTATGCGCTGATTCACCTCAGAAAGAAGATGAAACAATTAACTGTTGCCTATGATAAAATCCTTTACCCCAAGTGACCTGGTCAGATATATCTATCAGGAAATGCCGGAGGTAGAACAAGAACTCTTGATGCAAGCCTTGCACAGCGATGAAGCTCTGATGCAGGAATATGTGGAAATGCTGAGCACGGTAGAGTTTTTGGAGCAGGTCAAACTGCAGCCTTCCGAAAAAATAGTAAATGCCATTAAGAAAATGGCTCATTCTACGGGACTTCAAAAGGTCTGAAACTGGTAATCCCCCACTCATTGGTGCGGGATTTTCTTTTTTGTCAAAAATCCCCAATAAACGTCTTCGCCTGCCTCAGAAGAGAAGCATTGGTTTCTGCAGTAAATCCATGGCCTTGATTGGGTACCCGGATAAATTGGTGCCGTATTTGGGCATTTTTCAGTGCTGTTTCCAGTTTTTCGCTTTGTGAGATTGGGACTACTTGGTCTGTTTCCCCATGGAAAAATATCGTTGTGGGATCATCTGAACTTGCGAAATTCACCGGGCTGGCGTTTTGGTAGGCATAAGGTGAAGTCTGCGGAGTTCCACCCATGATTTCAGTCAAGCCTAGGGTCGTCAGATTATTAAATCCAAAAAGGCTGCTTAGATCAGTCGGAGGAAAAAAGGCAATCAATCCCTTGATATCCGCTTCTCTGTTTTTTAATCCATGAAGTAAGGCTAAGTGAGCTCCTGCACTTGCACCGCTCAATAGGATATTGTCAGACACATTCCATTCAGTCAATTTACTCCTTATATATAGGAGTGCAGCCTTTACATCTTCCTCCTGTGCTGGAAACCTGTTTTGCTTACTCACGAAATCAAACAATCGGTAATTGAGGCTGATCATTGCATATCCAGGAAACGTCAGCTCTATTAGGGGCTTGACTTGTAGAAATTCACTTTTATCCCCATCGATCCATGCACCTCCATGAATATAAATTAAGACTGGGGTTTTATCAATTGACCTACCCGCCGGAAGAAAGATGTCCATCTTTTGCCTCGCATCTATTCCATAAGATGCATTAGAGATATCCAAAGCCGAAAGGGTATCAGAGTCTTTTTCCTGATCAATACTGCATGAGAAAAGTAAGATTGAGAAAATTAAAGGGATAAAAATCCGGCGGTTGAAAAATGTGTTTTTATTCATATTCAGAACCATTTAATAAGAGAAGCAATGATTTGTTTTGCCCTGATACCGTAAGGAGGTCTTAGAAGGGAGACATTATTGAGACCAACCCGTTGCTTTAATACCCCCTTCTCATTGCTGAAAGCTAAGAAGCCGTGGTAACCATGAGCTTTTCCGATACCGCTGTTGTTTACGCCACCAAATGGCAACTCGTTGTGTAGAAAATGAAGAACACAATCATTAATCACCATATTACCCGAACTGGTCTCCTCCAGTACCTTTTTTGAGTTAGAAGAGTCTTTTCCAAAATAGTAAAGAGCCAACGGTTTGGGTTGAGAATTGATTAGATCAACAGCTTCTTGGATATTTCTATAGGAGAGGATTGGCAATATGGGGCCAAAAATTTCTTCTTGAAATACAGACATTTCAGATGTTATATCTGTAAGCAAAGTTGGCTCGAAATACTTGGATGTTGTTTCTGTTTTTCCGCCAAAAGCAATCTTTCCTCCTTTTTCTAAAGCATCATTTAGCATATTTTTTAGTCTTTCGAAATGCTTTAGGTTGATAATCCTAGCATAGTCAGGGCTTTTTTCAATCCCTTTAAAATGAGGATCATAATACTGTTGAATTTGGACTTTTGCCTGCATGATAAATTCCTCTTTGATCTGCTCTTGGACCAAGATATAGTCCGGGGCAATGCAGGTTTGTCCACAATTCACAAATTTTCCCCAAATGATTTTTTGAGCTGCGTCTTTTATATCAGCCGAACTGTCTAAGATGACAGGGGATTTTCCTCCTAATTCCAAGGTTACCGAACAGAGATGTTGTGCGGCGGCTTTCATCACGATTTTTCCTACTGCAGGGCTACCTGTAAAAAAAATATGATCGAAAGGTAGGTTTAGCAACTGGGTAGAAACTTCTACTTCACCTAAACAAACTGCAATTTCATTCTCCTCAAAAAGGTCTTTGATCATTCTTGCTATCACTTCAGAAGTGTTTGGAGAAAATTCTGAAGGCTTTACAATAGCAGTACATCCTGCAGCTATCGCAGATACCAATGGTCCGATGGTAAGATTGAAAGGGAAGTTCCATGGCGAAATAATCAGCGATCTTCCTTTGGGCTCAAATTGGATCCAAGCTGAAGTACCGACCATGGGTAGAGGTGTAGATACTTTCTTTGGCGCCCCCCATGATTTAAGATGTTTGATGGCATGGTTTATTTCTGAGGTAACGGGGAAAATTTCATTCAAATCCACCTCAGGAGCGGGTTTCGCAAAATCTTGCCAAAGCGCCTTCCTAATATCTTCCTGATGATCCTTGATCCATTGTCTTAGCTTTTTCAATTTGAGGATTCGTTCTTCAAAGCTTGATTTTCTCCAATGAATACTCGTATAATATTGGTTTTCAAATAGATAATTGATTCTATCAAGGTCATTTTCCATAGGGTTAGCTTTTTTATTTTTGCTGGTAGCGCAAATAAATGTAAAAAACATCTTCGCCATTTTTTGAATATGCTTCCCTCAGATTAAAGCTTTCTTTAGCAACCAAAGGATTCAGAAATTCGGTCAGAGATTTCATTTTTAGACCGACAAAGCCATTAAATGCATTTTTTTAAAATTAAGTGTACATCCTGAAAAATGAATTGTATGCCCTAAAAAATGAATATCAGCTCGACTTAAATGCTTTTCAAATAAAAAAAAATGCATTACATGTGATTTTTTTCTCTTTTTTATTTGGATATGAAAAACAATAAAATGTATTTTTACTGCAATTAATTTGACACGAGAAATTGTTTTCGTGCGATTAGCTAAAATGGACATTAGAGAATGGCCAAAAACGCCATTCAATCGGCTGGTTTATAATCCAAAAGAGATGCCCAGTTATTAAGAGAAATACGAACTCGAAAATTTTAAATACAGATTTATATGGATCATTTATCGTTTTACAAGTTTCTCCCTGAAAAAAAAGGAGATGAGTTTTTAGAATGGTCACACTCTAAAAATGTTTTTCTTAAGAAGGCATTTGGTTTATTCATACTCTTCTTTTTTATGCTTTCCGTTTTTGCGGGATATGCTCAGGTGAAGCCTTCTTTGCAAACGAGCGAAAAGGATTTGATACCTGTCTATGAATTTGGTAGTTCAAATTCCAGTTTGTCGAATACTTCAAACTCTCGCCTTTCAAGGGCTGCAGGTGGTATAGGAGCAAGAACACTGGTGGATAACTTTCAGTGTACGGGAATTGCCAATCTTGATTTTGCTGTATCAAGAAGAACCCGATTGAGCGGAAGTGACCTACAAGTTGGAGCAGTTTATCGATATGCTAATGTGGTGACTATAGGAAGTCAGGTTGTCGATGCAATCGTTACTATCGAATCCATCCAAAATGGTAGCATTTTGGAATTGGACATTACCTCCCAAGGGTATCCAACTGCACTTCAGCCTAGATTTGGTACTATCGACAGGAGAACATCCAATTCACTTGGTTCTGCTGTCTTTGATATTCGCTTTGTAGAGGGGGGGACTTTAACCACTTACACTCTTCCCGCATTCAATGCTTATCTAGTGGATATTGACGGAGAAGGAGATTTTAATGAATTTCAGGCGGTAACCAATGCCGGAAACATTGATTTTGGATCTGGGGCTCAAAATAACATTGAGGTATTGCCAGATCCTGCTCCATTCAATAATAGATATCAAGATAGGACCCAAACTTCTGCCAATGGGATTCCTGTAAATGTTTTTGATCGAATTGTAAGGGTAGGTTTTACAGATGTTCAAAGCTTTAAATGGAAGTTTGGGGTTAGATACAGAGACAGTAGCGGAGGTTCAGACGAAAGACTTTTTTCTTTTTATGTGCTTTGTATTCCTGAGTTTGAGACAGAGCAAGAAGATTTTGGTGATGCTCCATCTCCATACCCGACACTTAATGCGAGTAATGGGGCATCTCACATTGCAACTACTTCTACATCTGTTCCAAGATTTGGAGCTATAGTGGATAGAGAAGTTGACGGTCTACCTAATGCGAATGCTATTGGGGATGACAATGATTCTACGGATCCAACAGTGGCAGGAGATGATGAAGACGGGGTAAACATTTCGGGAAGTTTTGCGGCTAATTCAACCAAGCAGATTACAATAAACACAAGAGGAGCTGGTAGAGTCAGCGGTTGGATTGATTGGAATAAAGATGGAGATTGGGATGATGCGGGAGAGAAAGTGATAGATGATTTTGCTGTAACGACTAGCAATACAAATACAAATTTTACGACTTATAATATTAGTGTCCCTTGTGATGCGGTAGCTGGTGATACTTATGCCAGATTCCGTATTTCAACAAATGAGGGACTTCAATCAACTGGACCTGCAACAGATGGTGAGGTTGAAGATTATAAGGTTACGGTAACTAGCACTATGGTTCCTGTTACTTTTTCAGATCAGCCTGACCCAGCTACTTATTGTGTGGGACAAACAGCTACTGCATTATCGGTAATAGCGGCAGGTTCTGGAACCTTGACCTATCAGTGGTATAGCAATACCACCAATTCCAATATAGGAGGAACCTTAATCAATGGAGCTACAAATGCTTCTTTCAACCCTCCCACAGCAGTCGTAGGAGATATTTACTATTACGTAGTGGTTACTGGTAATTGTAAACCTGCAGCTTCAAATACTGCAAAGATTTCCATTAATGCACTTCCAACTCCTCCGTCACTGACAGTGGTTCAGCCTAGCTGCGAGTTACCGACGGGTTCTATCAATTTCACAAGAGTTTCAGGAGTAGAGTATTCTTTGAACGCTGATTTTTCAAGCATTATCCCTGCAAACGAATCCTCAGTCTCTGGATTAGTAGCTGGTAGTAGCGGCACTTTATATGCGAGAACAATCGGAACTACTTGTAATTCTTCTACGCCATTTACGATTGGTAATGCACTTGATGTACCTGCTTCACCTGAAGGGCTTACCTTCTCTGTCGCAAGAAATACAGGTAATTATCAATTTAAAGCTAATAAAAGTAATCCTAACAATACACTAAGGTGGTATGATTCTCCATCAGGAGGTAACCCACAAAATGGCACTCCAAGTATTAGTAGTGCAAACCTTGGAACTTTCAAAAGGTATGTAAGTGAGGTTAATGCTGCAGGTTGTGAAAGTCCAATTGTTGAGGCTACAATCCTCGTTACGGAAGGCCCTACTTTTCCTCCATGTGATCCAGTTGATTTTAATTGTACAACCAATAATCTAAACTTTCCTGCTGTTTATTTAAGTGATGCCCAAGGAAATAGAATTACAGGTACTTGTGAGGATGGAGTTCAGCAGGATGTTTATATCACTGTAGAAATTCAGCAAAATTCAAATACAGCTAGATATGAAACTAGACTTTTTGGGAAGCTATTCATTGGTGATTCTACTACTCCAATTCAAATCAACTCTTACATCGGACTTATTGACGTAGGGTCACAGGGAATTGTTAAGAGAGTAATCCAACGTATTGATGGTTGGCAATGTGGAGATGAATTGAGAATGACTAACATTCTATTATTGTGGTTAACAAACTCCAATTCTATTCCAGATGATTGCTCCGATTATAATAAAGCTCAAAGTGAGTGTTTGAGCGAAATCTTCGTATCAGCACCGCTTTCGGCGGATATTAAGTATACTTCATGTTATGGGGATGCTGGATACACATTCTCCTTTAATTCCGATGTAAACGGAGGAAGATCTCCTTACATCTATAGATGGGATTTTGACAATGATGGTGTTTTTGATCTTGATGGAACGACTGGATCTAACAATCCTACTCCAACCTACACTTATCCAAATAAGAATGCTACTCAAGTAAGACTTGTGGTAGTTGATTCGCAGTCTCCATCAATTTCAGTAACACGAATTGAAAACATAGTTTATCCGGAAGAATTCAACGCAACTGCGTCTATTATCTCTCCAAACTGCTCGGTTAATACAGGTACCATTACTATAGATCAGGTAGCTGGAGCAACTTATTCAATTACTGGAAGTGCTTTTCAGTCATCTAACGTATTTAATAACGTAGCACCTGGACAGTATACAATCAGTGTAAGAATTTCTGATTCTTGTGTTAGAACTTCTTTGGTTGTTATGCCAGATCAGCCTTCGACACCGGCAGCGCCGACTGCAGAAGTGACCCAGCCGACCTGTTCGGTTGCCACGGGTACGATCACGGTAACGGCTCCTGTAGGAACAGGCTTAACGTATTCGATCAACGGAGTAGACTATCAGGCTTCTCCGGTATTCACAGGAGTTGCCCCAGGCAGCTACAATGTGACGGTTAAATCTGCTGCGGGCTGCGTAAGCTTGGCAACAGTAAAAGTGGTGAATGATCAGCCTTCGACACCGGCAGCGCCGACTGCAGAAGTGACCCAGCCGACCTGTTCGGTTGCCACGGGTACGATCACGGTAACGGCTCCTGTAGGAACAGGCTTAACGTATTCGATCAACGGAGTAGACTATCAGGCTTCTCCGGTATTCACAGGAGTTGCCCCAGGCAGCTACAATGTGACGGTTAAATCTGCTGCGGGCTGCGTAAGCTTGGCAACAGTAAAAGTGGTGAATGATCAGCCTTCGACACCGGCAGCGCCAATTTCAGGTGGTAACATAACAGAATGTGCTCAAGGTGAAATTCAAAACCTTACTGCAACTGCTACTGTAGGTGAAGGAGAAGCCTTGGTGTGGTATGGCTCTGAAGATTCACAAACTCCTATTCAAGGATCGCCTTCCCTAAGCCAAGTAGGTTCAATCACATATTATGCAGAGGCCATTTCTAAAGATGGTTGTAGAAGTTCGAGGACGCCTGTAACCTTGACAATCAATTCTTGTCAATTGTCAATCGAGAAGACAGCGAATGAAACGAGCTACGACGAAGAAGGCGATGTATTGACCTACCAGATCGTGGTGAGGAACACAGGTAACGTGACCTTGACCGATGTAAAGGTGGTTGATCCGAAGACCGGTTTGGAAGAGACGATTTCGACCTTGGCACCAGGAACTAGCGAGACGTTTGCGTCAAGCTACACTGTAAGCCAGTCGGATGTGGATGCAGGCAGCTTCACTAACGAGGCAACTGCCACAGCGGTATATGGCGAGGAAGAATTGAGCGACAGCGATGAAGCTACCGTGAATGCGGCACAGACAGCATCGTTGAGCATCGAGAAGACAGCGAATGAAACGAGCTACGACGAAGAAGGCGATGTATTGACCTACCAGATCGTGGTGAGGAACACAGGTAACGTGACCTTGACCGATGTAAAGGTGGTTGATCCGAAGACCGGTTTGGAAGAGACGATTTCGACCTTGGCACCAGGAACTAGCGAGACGTTTGCGTCAAGCTACACTGTAAGCCAGTCGGATGTGGATGCAGGCAGCTTCACTAACGAGGCAACTGCCACAGCGGTATATGGCGAGGAAGAATTGAGCGACAGCGATGAAGCTACCGTGAATGCGGCACAGACAGCATCGTTGAGCATCGAGAAGGTTGCTAACGTAACCTCAGTAGATGCAGCAGGTGATGTGATTACTTACACGTTGACAGTAACTAATACAGGTAACGTGACCTTGACTA